>JAESFT010000128.1_pt1 | contig 100126 bp, 96 predicted proteins | sample 9269451 | NCBI WGS metagenome assembly JAESFT01 (sample SAMN14502557, study PRJNA617106) | algae metagenome | isolation source: Scytonema hyalinum WJT4-NPBG1 and co-occurring heterotrophs from well... | place: USA: Mojave Desert, Joshua Tree National Park, California | collected 2006-05-25 | reverse complement strand
GTAGATGCGGTCGATGTAGAGCGAGCGCAGCGTGTTATCGTCTGGAATCTCAAGCGCTTGATAATGCTTGTGGCCAAGGCCTTCGAAGAAATCCATGTCGACGATCGAGGCACCGGTGGCGACGATGCCATCCACCATGTTGGAGCGCACGAGCTCGGCATAAAGGTCCATGCAGCCGCCGGCCGAGGTCGAGCCCGCGATCACCAGGAAGATCGTGCAATCCTTGTCCTCCAGCATCTGGTTGTAGATGCCGGTAGCGCGCGCGAGGTCGCGGCTGGTGAAGCTCATCTTGCCCATGGCTTCGATAATCGGCCGCGCATCGAACGAGCGGATGTCGACATGCTCGACGGTGGTCGACAGCAGCTCCGCCTTGCGGGTGTCGTTGGCGAGATTGTTCATTGTTTCAGGATCCGTTGCTCAATAACCGCCGTCGTTAAGGGGACGCGGAAACCCGTTCAGATCCTCTCTCTCAGAGAGAACCAAATCTATGCGTCATCGCGAGCGGAGCGAAGCAATCCAGCACCGGCGCGCGGCCACTCTGGATTGCTTCGTCGCTCCGCTTCTCGCAATGACGAGGCGGCGTTACAGCTTCACGACGTTCGACGCGACCTCGCGCTCCACGGTCGTGTAGAGCGAGACCATCGGCTCGTCCTCCACTTCGACCACTTCGGCCTTGCCGAAGCCGTTGAAGCCGGTCCGCATCGCGCAGCCATAGGCGCCGAGCATTCCGATCTCGACATAGTCGCCCGCCTGCACGTCGGCCGGCAGCATGAACGGCCCCGCCATATGGTCGAGATCGTCGCAAGTCGGCCCATAGAAGCTGAACGCCACCGGCTTGGCGCGGCTGTCCGGCTCCCGCAGCAGGCTGACGGGAAAGCGCCAGCCGACATGTGCGGCGTCGAACAGCGCGCCATAGGCGCCGTCGTTGATGTACAGCTCGTCGCCGCGACGCTTTTCCACGCGCACGACCAGCGAGCTATACTCGGCGCACAACGCCCGACCCGGCTCCGCCCAGAGTTCCGCCGAGTAGGACACCGGCAGGCTCTCGAAGGCCCGGTGGATCGTCTCGAAATAAAGTTCGAGCGGCGGCGGCTCCATGCCCGGATAGGAGCTCGGAAAGCCCCCGCCGACGTCGATCACGTCCACGGTGACTGCCGCCTCGACGATCGCCTGGCGCACCCGCTCCATCGCCTGGGCATAGGCGTCCGGCGTCATCGCCTGGCTGCCGACATGGAAGCAGATGCCGAGTGCGTCCGCGACCTGGCGGGCGGCCATCAGCACGTCCTTCGCTTCCGTCGGCGAAACGCCGAACTTGGAGGCGAGGCTCAGCTTCGAATAGTCGGAGGACACGCGCAGCCGCACGCAGAGCGTCAGATCCTCGGCGCCCTTGGTGGCAGCGACGATCTTCTCCAGCTCCTCCATCGAGTCGAGGGAGAAGGTGCGGACGCCGTGCTCGAAATAGGCTTCCTCGATCGCTTCCTCGGCCTTGACCGGGTGCATGAAGCAAAGCACGGCGTCGGGCAGCGTCTCGCGCACCATGCGCACTTCGGCGATCGAGGCCACGTCATAATGAGTGACGCCGCTCTCCCAGAGGATGCGGATCAGGTCCGGGGACGGATTCGCCTTCACCGCATAGAGCGTCGTGCCCGGAAACTTCTCGACGAAGAAGCGGGCAGCACGCTTAGCGGCATGCGGACGAATGAGCGTAACCGGGTTTACCGGTTGAAGGGCGGTCGCTAGCCCCAGCGCGCTATGATGCTTGTGCAACTCAAGGGACCTCCAATGCCAGGGACGAACCCTGGTCTTCAGCTTCGACATTCACTGCCTTGCGGTGGAAGTCCCATGGGGCAGCGGCGGGCGATATATGTGCGGGGGTCCCCCCTGTAAAGCGGTGAATCGAGCCGCATTTCATTTTGGAGACAAAGCGTGAGTTCACGGCGCCAACCCGCGTCAGAAGGTGTGGCCAAAGCCCTGGAAAAGCTGAGGAAAATAGTTCCTCCTACACCCTTGCTGCAGACAGAGATTAGTGGCCGGTCGATATGCCTTAAAGTCGAATCCTTGCAGCCGATGGGCGCATTCAAGCTGCGCGGCGCCTGGCACCGACTCACCGACCTGTCCGCGGAGGAGCGCCAAAGAGGCGTCGTCGCCTTTTCATCAGGGAATCACGCCCAAGGAGTTGCATGGGCGGCGCGGCGGCTCGGAATCACGGCGACGATCGTGATGCCCGCCGATTCTCCCGCCAAGAAGCTGGACAACACGAAGGCACTGGGCGCCGAGGTGATCCTCTACGACCGCGTGAGTGAAAGCCGGGAGGAGATCGCGGCCCGAATCGCTGAAGAGCGCGGATCGGTGGTCGTTCCGAGCTTCGACGATCCATGGATCGTCGAGGGGCAAGGGAGCGCGGGGCTGGAGGCCGTGGGTCAGCTGGCCGAGCTCGGCCTTGCGGCTCCCGAGCGGATCGTCACCCCTTGCGGGGGCGGCGGGCTCGCCGCCGGCCTTGCCCTGGGTGTGCCCGCTGCCGAGATAATGATCGTGGAGCCCGAGGGCTGGGACGACATGACCCGCTCGCTTGCGAGCGGCGAGATCGTGGGGGTGCAGCCGTCACCGCCACCGACCAGCTGCGACGCGCTTCAGACTTTGCAGGTGGCGGCGCTTACCTTCGACATTCTCCGGTCGCGCGGGGCTCGCGGCTTGGCAGTCTCCGAGGTCGAGACCGGCGCCGCGATGCGCTGGGCCTTCGACAACCTCCGCCTCGTGCTGGAGCCGGGAGGCGCAGTCGCCCTCGCAGCGCTGCTCGCGGGCAAAACAGAAGCAACCGAGCGCACGCTCGTCATCCTGTCCGGCGGCAATGTCGACACGGCGACCTTCAAGCGGATGACTGGTCTGTGACGGCTGGCGAAGAACAAGTTCCGCTCGTCCCGAGCGAAGTCGAGGGGCGTGCCTCCGACCCTTGCGCTCGCGCCCCTCGACTTCGCTCGGGACGAGCGACTTGGCTCAGGGCTCGAACCGCATGAGTGTTACTGCCTCCCTGCTCCTGTCGCTGCTGATGCTGGCCGCAGTCGCGCTGGTGCTTGGCGGAGTCGCCCAGATCAGGCGCGAGGAACGTCGCGGCTGGCTGATGCTGGTCGCGGCGGCCGTCCTGGTCGGCAATGTGCTGATCTGGACCCTGTAGTTCCCCGGCGGAGGCCGGGGTCCATTCGTGAGCCGCTGAGTCCCGGCTTCCGCCGGGAGCCGTCAGGAGGCCATCCGCTCCGGCAGATTGTCGAACACGCGGCGGATCTCCTGGAGCACTTCGACCGTCTTGGCTAGGTCTTCGTCCGGGAACTCGGACATCAGCGGCTCGATCTCGGGCGCCATGGCGCCCACCGAATCCGAATGCGCGGCGCGGCCGGCAGCGGTGATGCCGATGAGCTGGTCGTCGCCTTCGCCGATGCGGCCGATGAAGCCGCGCTCCTCCAGCGCGCGCAGATGCACTTCCATGTCCTCGATCGGGACCTGGAACATCCAGGAGAGCACTGATTTGCGTTCCTGCTCGCGATTGTTGCGAATGAAGTAGTTGAGCGCGCCGAACTGGCCGGCGTTTAGGCCGGTGCGCTGGATCTGGCCGATATGATTGCGAACCAGATGCTCGACCACCGCGATCTCGGTGAACAGGTCCAGCAGCAGCTTCTCGCGCGACATAATCCCCCGCTTCGTCAGTTCATCGGATCGGGCAGTTCGGGTCCAGCCTGAAGTCGAGATACCGGTCCACGCTGCCCATCAGCTGCGGCATTTCATGTTCGAAGAAATGGTTCGCACCGGGGATGGTGTCGTGGTGGATGGTAATGTGCTTCTGCGTCCTGAGCTTGTCGACCAGCTTTTGCACCGCCGACGGCGTGACGACCTCATCCGATTCGCCCTGAATGACGATGCCCGAGGCGGGGCAGGGCGCCAGAAAGCTAAAATCATACATGTTCGCGGGCGGCGCGATCGAGATCCAGCCGCGCACTTCCGGCCGCCGCATCAGCAGCTGCATGCCGATCCAGGCGCCGAAGCTGACGCCCGCCACCCAGGTCTGCTGCGCTTCGGGATGAAAGCTCTGCACCCAATCGAGGGCGGAGGCGGCGTCGGAAAGCTCGCCGACGCCGTTGTCGAACACGCCCTGGCTCTTACCCACACCGCGAAAGTTGAAGCGGAGCGTCGCGAAACCGCGTCTTGCGAATGTCTGATACAGCGCCTGGACGATGCGGTTGTTCATCGTCCCCATCGCCTGCGGATGCGGGTGCAGGATCATCGCGACGGGCGCGCGGGGGCGGGGCGGAGGAGCGAAACGGCCTTCGAGGCGACCCTCGGGACCGGGAAAAATCACTTCGGGCATGGCACCTTAATCGAAAAGCGGCCGGAATGGTGGCGCTGAGTTGCGGCGCTATATAGGATTGCGCCTGAACTTCGCAAACGGGTCCTTGCCTTGGCTCAGCGCCTCTATCTCGATCACGCCGCTTCCACTCCGATGTTGCTCGAAGCGCGCGAGGCAATGCGCGCTGCGATCGCGCGCTGGGCCAACCCATCCTCCCCACACGCGGAGGGACGCGCCGCGCGTGCGCAACTCGAAGAGGCGAGGCGGCGGATCGCGGATCAGCTCGGCTGGGCAGGCGAGATCATCTTCACCAGCGGCGCCACCGAAGCGCTCCGCATCGCGCTGACCCGCGCCAAGTGCGATGCACGCATCGTCTCGGCGGTCGAGCATGAGGCCGTGCACCGCGCCGCGCCGGACGCCTTCTTCCTGCCGGTTCAGCCGGACGGGACGGTGCTGACCGATGCGCTTGCGGGGCGACTGGGGGCGCTGGGCGCCAAGGCGCCGCTCGTCGCTGTCCAGGCTGTCAACAACGAAACCGGCGTACGGCAGCCGCTCGACAAGCTGCTGCCGATCATACGCCGCGCCGGCGGGCTGCTGCTCGTCGACTGCGCGCAGAGCGCGGGCAAGGCGCCGCTCCCCGACGCGGATTTGATCGCGATTTCCGCGCATAAGTTCGGTGCCGCGCCGGGCATGGGGGCGCTGCTGGTCAAAGATCTCGGTGTGCTGGAGCCGTGCGGCGGGCAGGAGAAGGGCTATCGCGCCGGCACCGAGAACCTTCCGGGCGCCGTAGCCATGGCGGCCGCGCTCGAACAGCCGCGCGGCTGGGTCGATCGCGCCGCCGATCTGCGCGCACACCTCGATGGCGCGATCGAGGCGAGCGGGGGCGAGATCGTGGCCAAGCGCAGCCCGCGCCTGGCGACGATTGCCGCCTATCGCATGCCGGGCGTGGCCGGCTCCGCGCAGTTGATCCAGCTCGACCTCGCCGGCATCGCCGTATCGGCGGGGAGCGCCTGTTCGTCGGGCACGCTCAAGACCAGCCATGTGCTGAGCGCTATGGGCTGGAAGGACAAGGAAGCCGGTGAAGTGATCCGGGTCAGCTTCGGCCCGGAGACGAGCCGCGCCGACATCTACCGTTTCATCGAAGCATGGAAGCGGATCGCCGATGGCGCGCGCGCCCGCGCCGCATGACCATCTATCTCGATTATCAGGCCACGACCCCGCTGGCGCCGGAGGCGCGCGCCGCCATGGCGCCGTGGCTCGACAAGTTCGGCAATCCGCATTCGCCGCACCGTTTGGGGCGGGAGGCAGCGGCCGCGGTGGAGGTGGCGCGGGAGCGGATCGCCCGCTTGTTCCCGCCTGGTGGAGCTTTGGTGTTCACTTCCGGTGCGACAGAAGCCGCCAACATGGCGTTGAAGGGCGCCGCATGGGCTGCTCCGCCGGAGCGGCGGCGGGTCGTCACGCTCTCGACCGAGCATGCCTGTGTGCTCGACACCGTGCAGTGGCTGGGACGGCACGGCTTGGAGGTTGTGGTGCTGCCGGTCGAGGCAGACGGTCGCGTCTCGCTCGATCGCGTAGCCGAGGCGGTGAACGACCGCACCGCCATCGTCGCTGCGATGCTGGTGAACAACGAGATCGGCGTCATCCAGCCGGTGGAGGAGATCGGACGCATCGCTCGAGCCGCGGGCGCGCTGTTCCTCTGCGACGCGGTCCAAGGCCTTGGCCGGGTAGAGCTGCCGGATGCCGATCTGGTCGCCGTCTCCGCGCATAAAGTGCATGGTCCGAAAGGCATCGGAGCTCTCTGGGTGCGGGATGGGGTCCGACTCGAGCCGCTGATGCATGGCGGTGCCCAGGAGGCCGGCATCCGGTCCGGAACGCTGAGCCCGATGCTCTGCGCGGGCTTCGGTGCGGCTGCGGCAGTTGCGCTGTCTAGGTTTGCGGGAGACCGCACGCATGTCGCGCGCCTCTGGCAAATGGCACGCGAGCGGCTCGCTGGCTGGACGATCAACGGCTCGGCCGAGCATCGCTATTGCGGCAATCTCAACGTCCGCCTTGAAGGTCTCGACGCCGCGCGGCTGATCGCCGATGTGCGCGGCGTCGCATTCTCGGCCGGCTCGGCCTGCGCCAGCGGTTCAGGGCGCCCCAGCCATGTGCTGAAGGCGCTCGGCCTCTCGGACGCCGATGCAAGGTCCAGCATCCGCTTGGGCTTTGGCCGCTATACCACGGAGGAAGAGCTCGACGCCGCATTGTCGCTCATCGTCGAAGCCGCGGAACGGCAGCGGGCCTTTGCATGACCTTGGTGCGGTTCATTTCTGCGGACGGATCTTCGACGCGCGAAGTGGAGGGCGCGCCCGGCGAGCGGCTGCTCGATCTGGCCCAGGCGGATGGCCAGCCCCTTGAAGGGACGTGCGAAGGGCAGATGGCCTGTTCGACCTGCCATGTGATCGTCGCGGCGGAGGATTTCTCGAAACTTCCGCAGGCGAGCGAAGCGGAAGAGGACATGCTGGACTTGGCCTCGGGCGCTACGCGCCACAGTCGCCTGGCTTGCCAGATATGGCTGACCGAAGCGCTCGACAGCCTCACTGTCCGCATTCCCGCCGAAGTTCGGAACATGCAGCGGCGCTGAGTCTCCATCGCAAGCCCTTACGCCGACCCCAAAACAGTTTAGGGTGAAGCGGATGGATGGAGGCATGGCCAAAGCGGGAGCGCCTGTCGGGAACAGTCGGGATGCGGCCGATTCGCGCCTCGAGATCGTGCTCGACAGCATGGCCGACAGTCACGTTCTGGTCGATGCCGACTGGCGGGTGACGATCGTCAATCGCGCGGCCGAGCAATTCTTCGGGCTCGACCGCGAGGCAATGCGCGGCCGCTCGCTCTGGGATCTCTTCCCTTCCGCACGGGGCACGGCCTTCCAGACCAACTTTGAACGGGCTCTGGCGGGGGAGACTGTGCGCTTCGAAACGGCGTCGGCACTGTTTCAAGGCGTGGTGGTCGCGGTCCGCGCCGCGCCTTTGCCGGATGGCGGCCTTTCCATCGCCTTCGATGACATTACGGATCGCAAGCGCGGCGAAGCGGCGGTCCGCGAAAGCGAGGCACGCTTTCGCCTGATCGCGGACTCAGCGCCGGTGCCGATGTGGGTGACGTCGCTCGACCGCAAGCGATGGTTCGTGAACCGCGCCTATGTCGAGTTTCTGGGTGTCAGCTACGAGGAAGCGGTCGATTTCGACTGGCGGACGATCATCCATCCCGACGATCTGCCGCGGATCATGAGGGAGCAGGTCGAGAAGGAAGCGTCCCTCGAGCCCTTCGACTTGGAGGCGCGCTACCGGAAAGCCGATGGCAGCTGGTGCTGGATCCGCTCCCACTCGCAGCCTCGCTGGGGCCCGGACGGAGAGCATGTCGGTTTCATCGGGGTGGCCTTCGACGTGACCATTGCCAAGGAAGCCGAGCTGGAGCTGCAGCGTCAGGTCGCGGAGCGGACTGCGGACCTGGAGGCCCTCTACAATGAGACGCCGACCATCCTTCATTCCGCCAACGCCGATCAGCGGCTGATCAGCGTGTCGGACCGCTGGCTGGAGTTCATGGGCTATGACAGCCGAGACGAAGTGCTCGGACGGCGTCTGACTGAGTTCATGACGCCGGAAAGCATCGCCAGGCTGGGCACCGACACCTGGCCGCGGCTGATGCGCGATGGCTTTTACAACGACGCCGAATATCAGGTGGTCAAGAAGTCGGGCGAGATTGCGGACATAATTGCATCCACTCGCGTCCGCTACGACGAGCAGGGACGGTTCGCCCGCACCATGGCGGCGCTGATCGACATCACCGGCAGGAAGCGCACCGAGGAAGCGCTGCGCCAAGCGCAGAAGGTCGAGGCGATGGGCCAGCTGACCGGCGGCGTCGCGCATGATTTCAACAACCTCCTGTCGCCGATCATCGGCGGCCTCGATCTGCTGCAGCGGCGCGGCGTCGGGGACGAGCGCGACCGGCGCACCATCGCCGGCGCGCTGCAAGCCGCCGAACGTGCCAAGACGCTGGTCCAGCGCCTGCTCGCCTTTGCCCGCCGCCAGCCGCTCCAGCCGGCGCCGGTCGATGCGTCGAAGCTGATCGAGGGCATGGCCGAGCTGATTGCCTCCACGGCGGGGCCGCGTGTGCGCGTGGTTGTGGACACGCCCGACGGACTGCCGCCATGCCTGGCCGACCCGAACCAGGTCGAGATGGCGTTGCTGAACCTTAGCGTGAATGCGCGCGACGCGATGCCGGATGGCGGCGTGCTCACCATCTCCGCGGCCGAAGCGCAGGCCGACAAGGCCGATGATCTTGCCGGTGGCCGCTATGTGAAGCTGACCGTCACCGACACCGGCCTCGGCATGGACGAGGAGACGCTCGCTCGCGCCATTGAACCCTTCTTTTCGACCAAGGGGATCGGACGCGGCACCGGATTGGGCCTCTCCATGGTCCATGGTCTGGCGGCGCAGTTGAACGGTGCCCTGCGGCTGAGGAGCGCGCCAGGCGAAGGCACGGAAGTGCAGTTATGGTTGCCCTGTGCCGCATCGGCCGCGCGTGTGGCGGAAGACAGCCGGCCCGCCGCGACGGTGTCCGCGCAAGGCGTGGTGCTGCTCGTCGACGACGAAGCGCTGGTGCGCAACTCGACCGCCGAGATGCTCGCCGACATGGGCTTTCGGGTGGTCGAATATGAATCGGCCGAGAGAGCGATCCGCTATCTGGCTGAAGGCGGCGCGGCCGATCTGATCGTTACGGATCACCTCATGCCGGGGATGACGGGGGTCGAGCTTGCGCGCGCCGCACGCCAACTGCGTCCGGGTACGCCAACCCTCCTCATCTCGGGCTACGCCGAGCTGAGCGGCCTCGACGCCGATGTGCCGCGCCTCACCAAACCCTTCCGCCACGCCGACCTCGCATCGATGATCGGCGCGGTGATGGGCTAATAATCAGCCGGCAGGGACGCTGGTCGGGTTGTCCTGCTGCTTGACGTCCCCGGCCGTGCCCATCACGCCGTCGCTCTCTCCAGCACTGCCCTGCGGCAGCTCCTTGGGGATCGGGCCCTTCGAGTCGCGGCTGCCGACCGATTTCTCGTCCGGGCTGTCGATCGTCTTCTTGTCCTCGCTCATTCTTCGTCTCCTTGGCCGGGGAGAACGCCGGGCCGGACAATCTGTTCAGGGATATCGCGCGGCGGTGAAGTACAGTCCGTCCGGCGGAGCGTTGTAGCCGAGCGCGGCGCGGTCGCGGGCGGCGAGTGCGGCGGCCAGGTCCTCGGCGCTCCATTTGCCCTGGCCGACCAGCGCCAGGCAGCCGACCATCGAGCGGACCTGGTGATGGAGAAAGGAGCGCGCTTCCGCGATGATCAGCACACGATCGCCCTCACGCCTTACATCGAGACGGTCGAGCGTCTTCACCGGGGACTCGGACTGGCAATGGACGGAGCGGAAGGTGGTGAAATCGTGTCGGCCGACCAGCTGTTGCGCGGCGTCGTGCATTGCTCCCGCGTCTAGGGTCATCGGCACGCGCCAGGCGAGACCGGCTTCCCAGGTCAGCGGCGCGCGGCGGTTGACGATCCGATACTCATAGGTGCGGCCGATGCACGAGAAGCGCGCATGCCAGTCGTCGGGCACCTGCTCGCAGGCGAGGATCGCAATCGGGTCGGGACGGACGAGCGCATTCAGCGCCTCCATCAGCCGGAAGGGCGTGACTTCGCGCTCCAGTTCCACATGCGCGCGCATAGCCATGGCGTGCACCCCGGCATCGGTGCGGCCGGCCGCGTGGACGAGCGCCTGCTCGCCGGTCATCCGCTCGACCGCGCGCTCGATCGACTCTTGCACGCTCGGCCCATGGTCCTGCCGCTGCCAGCCCATGTAGGGCCGCCCATCATACTCGATTGTGAGCGCGAAGCGCGTCACAGCTGAGTGGCCGGCGGAATGGCAAAGCCGCGCAGCAATTCGTCGGCCGTCATGACGCCACGGCCCGCCCGCTGCACGCGGGTCGGACGAAGCGCGTCGCCGCCGCAGCCGATCAGCATATGCTCGTCGAGCACTTGGCCGGCAGGGCCCGACACGGGCTCAATTTGTGCGGCAAGGACGCGAATGCGTTCCCCGCTGAGTTCGAGGAAGGCGCCCGGCGCCGGATTGAAAGCGCGCACCTGCCGCTCCGCCGCGACCGCTCCTTCTGTGAAGTCGAGCCGCGCCTCGGCCTTGTCGATCTTTGCCGCATAAGTGACGCCCTCCTCAGGCTGCGGCACCGGCGGATAAAGGTCTAGATCGGCCAAAACTTGGACCATCAACGAGGCGCCCGCTCGAGCAAGTTCCTCTGTCAGCTCCCCCGCAGTCTTGCGCTGAACAGACACTTCGGCCTTGGCGCGCATCGGCCCGGTGTCGAGACCTGCCTCCATGTCCATGATCGTCACGCCGGTGATCTCGTCGCCCGCCAGGATGGCCCGGTGGATCGGCGCCGCCCCGCGCCAGCGGGGAAGCAGTGACGCATGGATGTTGAAGCAGCCAAGACGCGGCGCGGCAAGGATGGGCTTGGGCAGGATCAGCCCATAGGCGGCGACCACCGCGGCGTCGGCATTGATCGCCCCGAAACGCGCCTGCTCGTCGGGATCGCGCAAAGTAAGCGGATGCCGCACTTCAATCCCGAGCGCCTCCGCGCGCTGCTGCACTGGCGACGCCTGCAGCGCCTTGCCCCGTCCTGCTGGCCGCGGCGGCTGGCAATAGACGGCGGCGATATCGTGCCCGGCCTCTACCAGGGCGTCGAGCGCCGGCACGGCGAAGTCGGGCGTTCCCATGAAGACGAGGCGCATGGGGGCGCCCCTTAGCGGTTCATGTTCTTGTTGGGGAGGTTTGTCGGTCTTTGGAACGGGAACGGCGAACCCTCGTTTCGCAGCAACAAACAAGGACTGCCGAGCAGTCATCAGAAAGGGGTCACATGGCACAGATCGATGGAACGTCGGGTAATGACGTACTGAATGGCACGGGCGCCGACGACATCATCCGGGGCTTTGCCGGCAATGACGTCATCAACGGCGAAGGCGGCAACGACCAGATGTTCGGCGGCCTTGGCGACGACATCTTCTACGTAAATGCTTTGGCGGACCTGATTTCGGAAGCGGTCGGCGAGGGTCAGGACCGGGTGGTGGCGTTCGCGAGCTATGCGCTTGCGGCCGATGCCGAGGTGGAGACGCTCGAGACTGTGACGCTGACCGACACGACGATCATCAATCTGACGGGGAACGGTTTCGCGAACACGGTCTTCGGCAACTTCGGCGCCAATCGCCTGGACGGAGCCGGCGGCGCTGACACTCTGCACGGCTTTGCCGGCAATGATTACATCGTCGGAGGAGCAGGGCTCGACGTCATGTACGGAGGAGCCGGGAACGATTCCTATTACATCGACAGTGACGACGGTGACCGGATCTTTGAGGAAGCCGGCGAAGGCTATGACACGATCTCCGCTGAGGTGAATTACACGCTTCCGGACTCGGCCGAGGTCGAACGGCTGGAGGCCGGCACGCTGACCGCGACGACGGCGTTGCAACTGGGGGGAAGCAACTCCGACAATCTCCTGATCGGCAATGCCGGCAATAACCGGCTGCGCGGCTTCGCCGGCAATGACACCATGCAAGGTCTCGCTGGAGACGACGTCCTGATCGGCGACGAGGGTGACGACGTCATGTATGGTGGGACGGGCAACGACACCTATTATGTCGACACGACGGGCGACCGGGTGTTCGAACTGACGGGCGAAGGCAATGACCGTATCGCGACGTCGGTCAGCATCACGCTGCCGGAAGACGCCGAGGTCGAGACGATCGAAGTTGTCAATCTCGTCTCGACCAACGCCCTGAACATCGGCGGCAGCAACACCGCCAACATGATCGTGGGCAACGCCGGGGCCAATGTGCTCCGCGGCTTTGGCGGCAATGATACGCTCAGCGGCTATCTCGGTGACGATACGCTGATCGGGGATCAGGGCAACGACACCATGATCGGCGGAGCCGGCAACGATGTGTACATCGTCGATGCGGCGGGGGATGTCGTCGTTGAGGCGGCAGGGCAGGGTACCGATCGGATTGCCGCAACCGCCAGCTATACTCTGGGTGCCGGGGTGTCGGTGGAAACGCTCGAGACCATTACGTCCACCGCGCTCACCGCAATCAACCTGACCGGCAACGAGCTGGACAATACGATCGCGGGCAATAACGGGGTCAACATCCTTCAGGGCGGCGCCGGCAATGACGTGATCGCCGGCTATGGCGGCGATGACCGAATTGTCGGCGGCACCGGGAACGACACGGTCGACGGTGGCGATGGCATGGATCGCTACATCCTCAGCAGTAACAAGCCGGAAGGATATAAGCTGACTGCCATCACCAACGGCTTCACAATCCAGGACATCGATCTCTCGGATGGTGACGACGGCACCGACACTGTGCTGAACGTCGAGCAGTTCCAGTTCGGCGGCGATGTCATCGACTCGGCCCAGATACAGTCTTTTCAGTCCGGGCAGAGCGCCGCCTCCTTTGAGGTGCTCGCCCAGCCCGCGTTCGATCAGGCCCTGCAAATGGCCTTCCGCGCCGAGAACTTCGCCTGAGGGCTGTTTCTCTCATCTTGGTTGCCGCTGGTGTAGGGGCCGGCGGCAACCTAACAGGGGATTATGGCCTCTCCGGAAATCGAGACCCTCACTCAGGCGCTGAGCCGCTTGCCCGGGCTCGGGCCGCGTTCGGCGCGACGAGCGGTGCTGCATCTGCTGAAGAAGCGAGAAACCGCGCTGGCGCCGCTGCTACGGGCGCTGGAGGCCGTCAACGAGCGGCTCGCCACCTGCGGCATATGCGGCAATGTCGACACCACCGACCCCTGCGGCATCTGCGCCGATCCTAGGCGCGACACGCGGGCGCTATGCGTCGTCGAGGACGTCCCGGACCTTTGGGCGCTCGACCGCTCGCGGCTTTTCCCCGGGAAATATCATGTGCTCGGCGGCCGGTTGTCGGCGCTGGAAGGCGTGCGGCCCGAGGATCTGCGCATCGACAGCCTTATCCGCCGTGTCGCCGATGGTGGCATCGATGAAGTCGTGCTGGCGATGAACGCCACGCTGGAGGGCCAGACGACCGCCCATTACATCGCCGAGCGGATCGAGCGTTTCCCGGTGCGGCTGACCCAGCTTGCTCATGGCCTGCCGGTTGGCGGCGAGCTCGACTATCTCGACGAAGGCACCTTAGCCCAGGCACTCAGAGCGCGCCGGCCGGTCGTCTAGGCCTTTACGGAGGCGCCTCGCGCACCTAACTTCCGGTCATGGCCATTCTTCCGATCATCGAGACGCCCGATCCGCGGCTGCGCACCGTGTCCAAGCCGGTAGAGGCGATCGACGGCGAGCTACAGACGCTGATCGACGACATGTTCGAGACGATGTACGCGGCGCCGGGCATCGGCCTCGCCGCCATTCAGGTCGGCGTGCCCAAGCGGCTGCTCGTTATCGACCTGCAGGAGCAGGAAGACGAAGAAGGCAAGCCGATCCGTGAGCCGCGCGTCTTCATCAATCCGGAAATCCTCGAGACGTCCGAGGAGTTGCAGGTGTATAATGAAGGCTGCCTGTCCGTCCCCGATCAATATGCTGAGGTGGAGCGCCCGGCGACCGTCCGCGCGCGTTGGCAGGACCGGGCCGGCAAGACGCATGAAGAGCAGCTCGACGGCCTCCTCGGCATCTGCCTGCAGCACGAAATGGACCATCTCGAAGGCATTCTCTTCATCGACCACCTCTCCCGCCTGAAGCGCGAGATGGTGCTGAAGAAGCTGCTGAAAGCGCGTCAGAAGGCGGCGTAAACTACGATCGTCAGCCTGAACTTGTTTCAGGCTAAGCTTTGCTTCGACGTGAGTTCGGCGCGTGGCGGATAAATTATCCCGAACCAAGTTCGGGATGGCGGTTGTGGAGCGCGCAAAGCCCGGTTAGGTTCCCTCTCTGTTCCAGGGAGGGGTTGTGGATCCGCTGCTCATCGTTGCCGTGCTCGCGATCATCGTGGCGGGCCTTGCCATCTATGCTTTCAGGCTTTCGGGGCAGCTCAGGACAGCCGAGACCCGTCTGGCGGCTGCGGACGAGCGGGTCTCTCAGGCAGATCTGCTGCGGATGCAGCTGACCGAGGTATCGAAAGAGCGGGACGCCGCGCGCGAGGAAGCGGCGGCGTTGCGGCCCCAGGCGGAGCGCTGCCCCAGGCTGGAGGACGAATTGGTCGGGCTCCGATCCGAAAAGGAAGCGCTCGCCGCCGCCAAGGCCGCCTATGAGCGTGGCGAGGCGGAACGGAAGCAGGCGTTCGAGCGGCAGCTGGCGGAACTGAAGGAACTGGAGGCGAAGCTCGAAGCGAAGTTCGGCGACCTTGCCGGCAAGGCGGTGCAGACGGCGCACGACGAGTTCCTGAAGCGCGCTTCGGAGCGCCTGACGCAGGACGGCCAGCAGAATGAGGCGAAGCTGAAAGCATTGCTCCAGCCCGTCGAGGCGACGCTGAAGCGCTACGAAGAGCAGCTGAACGTTGTCGAGAAGGAGCGGGTTGGCAGCTATTCCGCGCTGCAGAAGGCGGTGGAATTGCTCCATTCCGGCCACACCCAAGTCAAGGAAGAGACGGCGCGGCTGGTCAACGCGCTGCGCTCTAGCCCAAAGGCGCGGGGCCGCTGGGGCGAGCAGAGCCTGAAGAATGTGCTGCTGCAGGCGGGGCTGGCCGAAGGCGTCGACTTCAACATAGAGGTCTCGGTCACCACCGATGATGGCCGCCTGCGCCCAGACGTGATCGTCAACCTGCCCGGGGGCAAACAGCTGATCATCGACGCGAAATGCTCTCTGAATGCCTATCTGGATGCGTCGGAGCAGGTCGATGACGAGGCGCGCAAGACGCATCTGAAAGCGCATGCGGCCTCGATCCGCAACCATGCGCAACAGCTCGGCTCAAAGGCATATTGGGCGCAGTTCGGCGACGCTGCTGACTATGTCGTCATGTACATCCCGGGCGAGCATTTCCTGACCGCGGCGCTCGAGCAGGATGATGGGCTGTGGGAGTGGGCGTTCGAGCGCAAGGTGTTGCTGGCAACCCCGACAAATCTGGTGGCGATCGCCCGCACCGTGGCCTCGGTCTGGCGGCAGGAGAAGCTTGCCGAGCAGGCCGCTGAGATCGCAACGCTCGGCAAGGAACTGCATGGCCGACTGGCGACAATGAGCGGGCATGTTTCGCGCTTGGGGCGCAATCTCGAGCTGGCGACAGGCGCCTATAATAGCTTCGTCGGCTCGCTGGAGAGCCAAGTGCTGACGCAGGCACGCCGATTCGAGGCGCTGGACGTCTCCGGACCCAAGGCGATCGAGGCAGCGCCTGTCGTGGAAACCACGCCCCGGCCGCTCACCAAACTCGTCTCGGGTCCCGCCGAAGAAGCCGCATGAGTGTCATTCCGGCCACAGTGAGGCGCTTCTCTGTGGATAACGCGCGGCTCACCAGAGGAATCCGGTTTTCTTTTGCCGCGCCTTGACACAAATCAGGCGTCCTTAAGGGAGGGAATCACCAATGGCGGACGCCAAACCGAAACGTGCCAACAACGCGCTGTCCAAGCCGGTTCAGCCTTCGGGTGACCTGGCCGCGATCGTCGGCGATAAGCCGATCGCCCGCAGCGACGTCGTTTCGAAGATGTGGGATTACATCAAGAAGAACAATCTGCAGAACCCGCAGAACAAGCGCGAAATTCTCGCCGACGACAAGTTGAAGAAGGTGTTCGGCGGCAAGGACAAATGCTCGATGTTCGAGATGAACAAGCACCTGTCCAACCACCTGAAATAAGCTTCTCGGTTCTTCTCGAAGGACAAGCGCAAAGCCCGGCCCCGTGCCGGGCTTTGTCGTTTCCGGGCTGGAAGGGACCGATGTGCCGCGCCGGGACAGCGATCGTTCGACCCCGACTCCCCGATTTCCCCAAAGTCTGTTAACCATTTCCATGCGAGCCGAGAGCTTGCCAAGTAGAGCGTCGAAGAAAGACGCTAAGTAACTGACGATAAACTTGATTGCGTTCGCCTCGGCGCGAATCACATGTGCCGAGCGGGCCGTTGAATGGGGGATTACATGACGAGACTGCTCATCGCTGGGATCACCAGCGCGCTGCTCGCGGGCTCTGCGTCCGCGGCGATTACCGTTTCCACCAGCACCAGCGGGACCAATCCAGCGTCCGATCCCGGCTATGCCGGTCTCGCCCTGATCTACGACTTCGACACCAAGTCGCCGGCTGCGGGCAACCTGACCGGTGATTTCAAGATCGAGGTCGCGCCCGGAACAGGAATCGCGGCGGCGCCTGCCGGCACTCCAGCCGGAACCAAGTTCCTGACCGTGCCGAACTCCACTAGCACCGGCAGCGCCGATCTGTTGCTTGGCGGCGAGTTCAGCAAGGTGAGCTTCTATTGGGGTTCCATCGACGACTATAACACGCTGCAGCTGCTCGATAAGTTCGGTATGGTGATCCATAGCGTGACCGGATTGGGACTGCCTGCCCCAGTGGCCGCCAACGGGAACCAATCAGCGCCCACCAGCAATCGGCGTGTCACCTTCGCCAGCACCTCGCGCAACATCGCCGGTTTGCGGCTGAGCTCGACCAATTACGCATTCGAGATCGACTCGGTCGCGGGCGCGGTTCCGGAGCCGGCGACCTGGGCGATGATGCTGGGCGGCTTCGGCCTGCTCGGTGCCGCGGCACGCCGCCGCCGCACCGTCGCGAGCGTGCTCGCGTAGAGCTCAGCTCTCCTTTCTCTAACGCCGCCGGTCTCCGGGCCGGCGGCATTTTATTGCGCGGCATTGCTTTTTCGACCGCCCGCGACTAGGTGAGCCCCGCATTCCGCAGGAATGGTGACGCATCGGTGCTCCCCATGAGCGCCAACGCTGGCCGACGAGGTTTCGTCCGCCGGCGTTTTTCGCGTTGCCGCGCCGGCGGCATTGGAGTGACGGCATGTTCGAGAGTCTGAGCGAAAGGCTGGGCGGCGTATTCGACAGGCTGCGTGGCCGTGGCGCGCTGACGGAAGCCGATGTGCGTGCGGCGATGCGCGAAGTCCGCATCGCGCTGCTCGAAGCCGATGTGGCGCTGCCGGTCGTCCGCGATTTCGTCGATAAGGTGACGGAGCAGGCCGTCGGCCAGCAAGTGCTCCGCTCGGTCACGCCGGGCCAGCAGGTCGTCAAGATCGTCCATGACGCGCTGGTTGACATGCTCGGCGCGGAGGCCAGCGAGCTGGCGCTCGACGTCACCCCGCCCGCAGTTCTGATGCTCGTCGGTCTTCAGGGCTCGGGCAAGACGACCAGCACCGCCAAGCTCGCCAAGCGCCTGTCCGAAAAGGACCGCAAGAAGGTGCTGATGGCCTCGCTGGACGTGAACCGTCCGGCGGCGCAGCAGCAGCTTGCGACGCTCGGCGAGCAGGTCAAGGTGGCGACGCTGCCGATCGTGCAGGGTCAGCCCCCCGTCGAGATCGCGCGGCGGGCGCTGCAAGCGGCCAAGCTGCAGGGCTTCGACGTGCTGATGCTCGACACGGCCGGGCGGCTGCACGTCGATCAGGCGCTGATGGACGAGATGAAGGCAGTTGCCGATGTCGCGCGGCCGCAGGAAATCCTGCTCGTCGTCGATGCGTTGACCGGCCAGGACGCGGTCAACGTCGCCAGCAACTTTTCCGCTCAAGTGCCGCTGACCGGCGTCATCCTGACCCGCATGGACGGCGATGCTCGCGGTGGCGCGGCGCTGTCGATGCGCGCGGTCACCCAAAAGCCGATCAAGTTCGCCGGCACCGGCGAGAAGATGGACGGGCTGGAGGCCTTTCATCCGCAGCGCGTGGCAGGTCGCATCCTCGGCATGGGCGACGTCGTCAGCCTCGTCGAGAAGGCGGCGGAAAGCATCCAGGTCGAAGATGCCGAGCGCATGGCTGCCAAGATGGCCAAGGGTCAGTTCGATATGGACGACCTGCGCGCGCAGCTGGCCCAGATGCGGCGCATGGGCGGGCTTGGTGCGCTGGCCGGCATGATCCCGGGCATGAAGGCAGCGAAGCAGGCGATGGCCTCGGGCGCCGTCGACGAGAAGATCCTGGTGCGCATGGATGCGATGATCACCTCGATGACGCCGAAGGAGCGTTCGAAGCCCGAGCTGATCAACGCCAAGCGCAAGATTCGCATTGCGAAGGGCAGCGGGACGACCGTGCAGGACGTGAACAAGCTGCTGAAGATGCATCAGGAAATGGCGAACGCCATGAAGAAGATCAAGAAAATGGGCGGGCTGAAGGGCCTGGCCGCGATGTTCGGCAAGGGCGGCGGCCTGGGCGATATGCCTGGCGGCATGGGGCAGATGCTGAGCGGAGCAGGGGGCAAATTGCCCGGACTGCCTGGCCTGGGCGGCGGCGCCGGCGGGCTCCCTCCGATCCCGGGCAACCTCCCGCCTGGTTTCGACAAGTTTTTGAAGAAGTAACTGCAATCAACTGAAGGAAGACGAGAATGGCACTTTCCCTCCGGCTGTCGCGTGGCGGCTCCAAAAAGCGTCCTTACTACCGGATCGTCGTGGCGGACGCGCGTTCGCCTCGCGATGGTCGGTTCATCGAGAAGATCGGCACCTATAACCCGCTGCTGGCGAAGGACTCGCCCGAGCGCGTGAAGCTCGACGCCGACCGGGCCAAGCATTGGCTGAGCGTCGGCGCGCAGCCGACCGACCGTGTGCTCCGCTTCCTCGATGCCGCCGGCGTCAAGGAGCGCCCCGCCCGCAACAACCCCAATAAGGGCAAGCCCGGCGAGAAGGCTACCGAGCGCGCCGAAGAGCGCGCGGCGAAAGAAGCCGAGCGCGCCGAGGCTGCTGCCGCCGCCAGCGCTGCTCCGGCGGCCGAAGAAGTCACCGAAGAGGCGACCGACGACGCCACCAACCAGGGCGTTTCGACCGAGCAGCCGGCCGAAGGGGACGCCGGCGCCCCGACCGGCGCCGACGAACCGCAGTCGACCGACGCGCCGGCCGAGGGTTGATACGTGTCTCACCCCTCCCCTTCAGGGGAGGGGCAGAGGAAGGGCAGGTCGATAGACACTGCTTCATCCGGACAGCCCCACCCCCACCCCTCCCTTGATGAGGAGGGGCTTAGGCGCCGCATCACCCTCGCAGCGATCACCGGCGCGCACGGGATCAAGGGCGAGGTGCGCCTGAAGCTCTTCACCGACGATGCCGAGGGACTGAAGCGCTACGAGAGCTTCGATGCGAACGGCCGCACCCTCACGCTCCAATCCGTGCGCCAGGCAGGCCCCGGCGCGATCGTGCGCTTCAGGGAAGTGCCGGACCGCACCGCTGCCGAGGCCTTGCGCGGCGTGACGCTGACCGTCCCGCGCGAGGCGCTGCCGCCACTCGCTGAGGGCGAATATTATCATGCCGACCTGATCGGCCTGCCGGTGATCACGCCCGCCGGTGATTCGGTCGGGCGCGTGCTTGCAGTTGAGAATTTCGGCGCTGGCGACGTGCTCGACATCGAACTGCCGACCGGCAAGAGCTTCATGGCGCCCATGCATGCCGTAACGGTGGAGGCCGAACGCATCCTGATCGACCCGGTCTTCATCGTCTGACCGCGTTGACAGGCCCGCGCTTCGCCGGAAGGAACGCCGGCGCGAGCTGAAGGGAGACGATGATGCGGGTCGAGCGGGCAGGGCTTCAAGTGGCATCGGTGCTGGCCGACTTTATCGAACGGCAGGCGCTTGCCGGACTGGGCATCGACGCATCACGCTTCTGGGACGGCACGGCGCGCCTCTTCGCACAGTTCGTGCCAGAGAACCGAGCGCTCCTCGCCAAGCGCGATGCCATTCAGGCGCAGCTCGACGACTGGCACCGGCAGCGGCGCGGCCAGCCGATCGATGCAGGCGAATACCGGGCCTTTCTCCGCGAGATCGGTTATCTTGTCGGAGAGCCCGCACCGTTCGCAATCGGGACGGACAATGTCGATGATGAGATCGCGCGCACGGCTGGGCCCCAGCTCGTCGTCCCCTCGCTCAACGCCCGCTTCCTGCTGAACGCCGCCAATGCGCGCTGGGGCAGCCTCTACGACGCGCTTTACGGCACCGACGCGATCCCGGGTGCGCCTGAGCCGGGGGGTTTTGACCGGGTGCGCGGCGGCCAGGTGATCGGCCGCGCACGAACCTTCCTCGACGAAGTGCTGCCCGGTTGGTCGACCGTCTTCGACGATGCCGAGCATCCCGCGCTGGTCGGCTGGCGCGACGACAGCCCGCTGTTCCGGCACAACGGCCTCCATATCGAACTGCTCGTCGATCGGGAGCATCCGGTCGGGCGCGACGACCCGCACGGCATCGCCGATGTGGTCCTCGAGGCCGCGCTGACCGCGATCGTCGATCTCGAAGATTCAGTCGCCGCCGTCGATGCCGACGACAAGGTCGCAGCCTATGCGAACTGGCTCGGCCTGTTGCGCGGCGATCTCGAAGAGACGTTCGAGAAAGGCGGCCGCATGTTGACGCGCCGCCTGAACCCTGACCGCACCTATACCGGCCTCGACGGAACAGAGTTCACACTGAAGGGCCGCAGCCTGCTGTTCGTCCGCAATGTCGGGCATCTCATGACGACGCCCGCGGTGCTGCTGCCCGACGGCTCGGAGGCGCCAGAAGGCATTCTCGACGCAATCGTCACCAGCCTTTGCGGTCTGCACGACAGAGGCCGGAACAGCCGCACCGCCTCCATCTACATCGTCAAGCCGAAGATGCACGGCCCGGAGGAGGCGGCTTTCACCAACCGGCTGTTCGACGCAATCGAGGACCTGCTCGGCCTCGCCCGCCACGCGATCAAGGTCGGCGTGATGGACGAGGAGCGGCGGACCTCGGCCAATCTCGCCGCCTGCATCCATGCCGTCAAAGACCGCGTGGTGTTCATCAACACCGGCTTCCTCGACCGCACCGGCGACGAGATCCATACCTCGATGCAGGCCGGGCCGATGGTGCCGAAGGGCGAGATGAAGGCGAGCGCCTGGATCAAGGCCTATGAGGACCGGAATGTCTGCATCGGCCTTGCCTGCGGCTTCTCCGGCAAGGCGCAGATCGGCAAGGGCATGTGGGCCGCGCCCGACCGCATGGCCGAGATGCTGGACCAGAAGATCGGTCATCCGAAGAGCGGCGCCAACACCGCCTGGGTGCCGAGCCCGACCGCCGCGACGCTCCATGCGATGCATTACCACCAGGTCGATGTCTTCGCCGTGCAGGAGCAGCTGAAGAGCGAGGCTCCGCCGCCGCTCGACGCGCTCCTCACCGTGCCGCTCGCCGAGGGCCGCAACTGGAGCGAGGAGGAGGTCCGGCGCGAGCTCGACAACAATGCGCAGGGCATTCTCGGCTATGTCGTGCGGTGGATAGATCAGGGCGTCGGTTGTTCCAAGGTGCCGGACATCAACGATATTGGCCTGATGGAAGACCGCGCGACCTTGCGCATCTCCAGCCAGGCGATCGCCAACTGGCTGCTACACGGCGTTTGCACGCCCGATCAGGTCGATGCCGCCTTCCGGCGTATGGCGACGAAGGTGGACGCGCAAAATGCCGGCGACCCGCTCTACCGCCCGCTGACCGAGGACAGCATCGCCTATCAGGCGGCGCGCGCCCTGGTGTTCGAAGGCGTCGCCCAGCCCAACGGCTATACCGAGCCGCTGCTGCACAAATTCCGTGCTCAGGCCAAAGCGCGAGGCTGAGCGCCCCGCCCCCGGTCGTTTCGAGCGCAGTCGAGAAACTTGACTTCGCACCATGGTGCTTCTCGACTTCGCTCGAAGCGAACGGATATGAGTGACTTACGAAACGGGGGAGTGGTGGCGTGAGCGACTGGACGCACGGCTATAATATCGAGCAGGGCTATACCTATGGCGTCTATCGGGAGCTCGCGCCCGACTGGATGGACGTGTGCGCGATGCTGGCCGGCTATGTCGCGCCGTCGGAGGCCGCTCAGGATAATCTGCGCTATCTGGAGCTTGGCTGCGGGCAGGGCTTCGGTCTCTGCCTGATCGCTTCGGCCTATCCGTCGATCGAGTTCGTCGGTGTCGATTTCAGCCCCGAGCATATCGCCCATGCCCGCGGCCTCGCCAGCGCGGCGGGGCTGACCAACGTCAGCTTCGTCGAGGCGGACTTCCTCGATCTCGCGCGTGCCTGGCCGCTGGAGCTAGGGCGGTTCGACTATGTGGTGCTGCACGGCATCTATAGCTGGGTGCCGGCCGAGCTGCGCCAGGCGATCGTCGCCTGCCTGGCCGAGGCGCTGGTATCCGGTGGCCTCGCCTATCTTTCCTATAACTCGATGCCGGGCTGGGCCGTCATGCAGCCCTTCCAGCACATCGCCGCCCGGATGCACGCCAAGTCGGCGGCGCCTGGCGCGCAGGTGCTCGGCAATGCGGTCAGCCTGTTCCAGAAGCTGAAGGCCGGCAATGCGGCGCTGTTCGACGCCCTGCCGGGGCTGTCCGCTCGCGTGGACGGCTTGAAAGACCTCAGTCCCAATTATCTGGTCCAGGAATATCTGCACAGCAATTGGACCCCGATGTGGTTCAGCGAAGTCGCCGACGAGATGCGCGGCGCCAAGCTGGACTTTGTCGCCTCAGCGACGCTGCCGGAAAATCTGCTTCCGGCGATGCTGCCCGAGCCGGTGCGTGCCGTGGTCGGCGAAGTCGCCGATCCGCTCGCCCAGCAGGATGTGATCGACTGCGCGATCAACCAGAGCTTTCGCCGCGACCTGCTCGCCCGCGGTCGGCGCAAGCGGTTCCAGGCCTCGCCCGGCGCGGCCGAACTGCTCGTCCATGCCCTTGCCCGCCCGGCGGGCGAAACGGTGGCCGTCAAGACGAGCTTCGGCGAGTTCACGTTGCGCCAGCAGATCTATGCTCCGCTGTTCGATGCGCTCGAAAGCGGGCCCAAGCGCATTGCCGAGCTGCTGGCGGTCAGCAAGGAACAGTCGAACGTTCTTCAGGCGCTGATCCTGCTCGCCCATGGCGGTCATGTCGCAGTGCTGAAGGACGAAGCGCGAGACTTCGCCGCCGCTCAAGCCTTCAATCGCGCTTGCGCGGCCGCCGTGCTGACCGGGGCGCCGTATAACTATCTTGCCGCGCCTGCGATCGGCTCGGCGCTCACCGCGCGCGATGTCGACCTGATGCTGCTTGGGCTGATGGCAGACGATGGCGACCGCGACACGCTGTGGGCTCGGCTGCTGGAGGCCTTGGGCAGGCTAGGCCGAAAGCTGCTCGCCGACGGCAAACCGGTCGAGGGAGAGCAGGCCGCGCAGCTCGCAAAGGAATTGGTTAACGATGTTCTCGTAAACCGGCTGCCGCTCTGGCAGAAGCTCGGCGCGGTCACTTAAGGGGTGGTACCGACGGTCGAACTTCCCTAGCGGAAGGGCCGTGATGCGTTTTATCTGTGCCGGATTGGGACGGATCGGAGGACTGGCGGTAGCGGGCGTCGCGGCGACGCTGCCGGCCCAGACCTATGGTCCGACCGTCGAAAAGCCCGAAGCCGCCGCCTTGGCCGGCGTCACGCCCCCCGCCATCCCCCGCGAGCTGGCCGAGGCCGCGAGCAAGGCCGTGCAGTTCAATCCCGCCATGCGAGCCGCGCGGATCGGCAACCGCGCCGCGGAAACGGACGTGAAGTCGGCGCGCTGGCTTTACGGTCCAAGCTTGTCGGTCAACGCCTTCGCCTTCGAAGGCGGCAGTGCGATCGTCCGGGACGACAGTTTCACCGCCAATCTCGTTGTTGACCAGCCGATTTGGCAGGGCGGGCGGATCAGCGGCACCATCGACCGCGCCAAAGCCGCGGTGCGTCAGAGCGAAGCGGTGACGGATGAGACGGCGCAGGAGATCGCGCTGCGGGTCACCAACATCTTTTTCGAGCTCGTACGTGCGACGCTGCGCGCGCGGACGCTAGACCAGGGCCTTGCCGAGCACCGTAATCTCGTCGGTTCGATCGAGCGGCGGGTTGAGCAGGAAGTCAGTCCGCGGGTCGATCTGGAACTCGCCCGTTCGCGGACGGCGCAGCTGCTCGAGCAACAGACCACAGCCAATGCACTCGCCGCGTCGAGCCTGCAGCAACTGCGGGTGCTGCTGAACGACACAGCTTTCACCTTGGACGAGATGCCGCGCTACAATCCGGCGGTGCACCACCCTGATCCGGCTGGCGCGATCGAGGCGGCGACGACCTGTTCGCCGGCGCGGCGGCGGCTGCAGGCCGAAGCGCTGGTGGCGCGCGCCGACCAGAAGATCGCCCGCGCGCAGGTGCTGCCGCGCGTCTCCGCCCAGTTCACCAGCAATGAAGTGACCGGCGAGCGCGTCGGCATCGCGTTCAGTGCGTCGACCAATGGCGGGCTCTCGCAGTTCGAGGCCGCACGAAGCGCGTCCCTGCGCCGCACCGCCGCCGAGACCCGTGTCGGCGTGGTCGATCTGGACGTGCAGACGGCGCTGGCCGCCGACTTTGCCGAGAACAGCTCGGCACGCGACCGGATCACGACCAGTACCGCCGCCGCTGCCGCGGCGCGAGCCGTCACCGATTCCTATCAGCGCCAGTTCGTGGTCAGCCGGCGCAGCTGGCTAGACGTGATGAACGCCGCGCTCGAGGCCGCCCAATCCGACATTGCCGTCACCGATGCAGAGGTCAGCGCCATGGCGTCGGCCGCCCGCATCCTTCTCCGCACCTGCCGCTGGCAGCCCGAACCGCCAGTGAGCCGCCCATGACCGCACCTCTACCTGCCCTTGTCGAGCGCATGGCGCGCGAGCGATCCGTCGATCTGCCGCCCGACTGGATGGGCGGGGCCGATCCTGCGCGCCTGACGGGCGAGCAGGGCCTGAGCGAACTGGCGGACAGCGCCGGCTGGACCGTGCGTCAGGTCAGCGGACGGCCCCGTGCCAACCGTTTCCCCTTGCTTGCCTATGCGCCCGATCAGGGCGGCTGGCTGCTGGCGGAGCAATGGGAGGGCAGGGACCGGCTGCGCGTCTGGGACGGCATGCCGCGGACCATCGACTTTCATGGCGAGCTGTCTCTCTACGATTTGGAACTGCCGCAGGCCGCCACCGCGCGTAGCCACAGCTCGGCCTTCGACGTGTTCTGGCGGGCGATCATCGCGCGCAAGGATGTGCTGTTCGCGGCGACCATCGCGACGATCGTCGCCAATATCCTGACGCTCGCCACCTCGCTTTATTCGATGCAGATCTACGACCGCGTGATCCCGCGGGCAGGCTATTCGACACTCTGGGTGCTAACCGTTGGCGTGCTGGTCGCGCTGATGCTGGACTTCGCGCTGCGCACCGTGCGCGCGCTTATGATCGAGCGGGAAGCGGCGCGGATCGACCAGGACGTGTCCGAGTATTTCTTCGCGCGGACCCAGGCGGTCCGCCTCGATGCGCGCACCGGTGGCGTCGGCACCATGGCGGCGCAGCTGCGCGGGCTCGAACAGGTGCGGGCGATGATGTCGTCGGGCTCGCTGTTTCTGCTCGCCGATCTGCCTTTCGCCCTGTTCTTTGTCGTGATCATCTATCTGCTCGGCGGTTGGCTGGCGCTGGTGCCACTTGTCAGCCTGCCGATCGCGCTGGCGATCGCCTGGAGCCTTGCCAGGCTGATACGCAAGGACACGGACCGCGCGCAGGTCAGCGCCAATCGCAAGAACGGCCTGCTTGTCGAGTCGATCGACGCGGCCGAGACGATCAAGGCCAATCGCGGCGGCTGGCAGCTGCTCGCCCGCTGGAACCGGCTGGTCGAGGATGTGCACACGTCCGAAGACCCGGTGAAGCGCTGGACCTCGACGGCAGGCTCGATCTTCTCGACGCTACAGCAGGTCACCTATGTCGCGCTGATCGCCTTTGGCGCGATAGAAGTCGCGCAAGGGCGGATGACCACCGGCGCCTTGATCGCCTGCGCGATTATCGCCGGCCGCGTGAACGGCCCCTTGGTAACTCAGTTGCCGAGCCTGATCGTGCAATGGGGCTACTCCCGTGCGTCGCTGCGCATGCTCGATCAGATCCTCGGCCTCCCCATGGACGAAGACCCCGACGTGCAGGGGCTCCGTCCGGCCCATCTGGGCGGATCGTTGCGGCTCGAAGGCATTCGGTTCGCCTATCCTGGCGCACGGGAGGGCATCGATGTGCCGCAGCTGGAGATCCGGGAAGGTGAACGGGTTGCGATCGTGGGAGGCATCGGCTCGGGCAAGACGACATTGCTGCGTTTGCTCGCCGGCCTCTACCGGCCCCAAAGCGGTCGCGTGATGCTGGGCGGCCTAGATGCGTCGCAGATCGCGCCCGACATCCTCCGCCAGCATATCGGCTATCTGGCCCAGGACTACCGGCTGGTGAACGGCACGCTGCGCGAGAATCTGCTGCTTGGCATGTCGAACCCTGGCGATGACGTGTTGATGGACGTGATCGGCAAGAGCGGGTTGCTGCCGCTCGTTTCCGCTCACCCGCGCGGGCTCGACCTGCCGATTCAGGAAGGCGGGCGTGGGTTGTCCGGAGGTCAGCGGACTCTCGTCGGCTTGACCCGCCTGCTGCTGGCCAAGCCGCCGGTGCTGCTGCTCGATGAGCCGACTGCCAATCTCGACGATCAGGTGGAGAGCATGGCCCTGGGCGCGGTCGCCGCGCAAATGACGGCGTCGCGCACTCTGATCGTCGTTACCCACAAGCTGCGGCTGCTGTCGCTGGTCAATCGCGTGATCGTGATGATGAACGGCAAGGTCGTGCTCGACGGCCCGACGGCGGAAGTGGTGAAGGCGCTGCAAGGACCGCCCAAGCAGCCGCAAAAGGTGGCCGCCCAGTCGGGAGCCGCCGCCTGATGCGCTCGCGGACATCCATCTGGGTCATTGCCCTGTCGACCCTGGCCGTGCTCGGCTTCTTCCTTTGGTCAATCTGGGCGGAGCTCGACCAGATCACCCGCGCTCGCGGGCAGGTCATACCGACCGGCCGTGTTCAGACGGTGCAGGCGGCGACTGAAGGCACGGTCAACGCGATCATGGTCAAGGAAGGCGACCGCGTCGCCAAGGGTCAGCTGCTCGTCGCGCTCGATCAGGTCAGTGCCGGCGCCGCGGTAGAGGAGGGGCGGGCCCGTGTCGCGGCGCTTCGTGCGTCCATGGCCCGCATCGAGGCCGAGTTGTTCAACCGGCCTTTGAGCTTTCCTGCCGATGTTGCCGCCTTCCCGGATGTGGCGAACAACCAGCGCATGCTGCTCGCCCGCCGGCGGCAGGCGCTCAACGCCGATATCGCAGCGCTCAGCGCGCAGCTGACGCTCGCCCGGCAGGAGCTGGAGCTGAACCGGCCGCTGGTCGGCTCCGGCGACATTGCCCGCGCCGAACTGCTGCGGCTGCAACGCTCGGTGTCGGACCTGTCGGGTCAGATCGCCAGCCGCCGCAGCCGCTATCTGCAGGAGTTGCAGACCGAGTACACCCAGACGCAGGAGCAGCTGACGACGGCCGAGCAGGGCCTGACCCAGCGCACCGACCAGCTCGGCAATGCCGAGTTGCGAGCGCCCGTCGCCGGCATCGTCAGCAATCTGAAGCTCTCGACTGTCGGCGCGGTGCTGCGCCCGGGCGACGAGGTGATGCAGATCATCCCAGCCGGCGCGCGTTTGATCGTCGAGGCGAATCTCTCGCCGGCCGAGATCGCGTTCATCCGGCCTGGCCAGAGTGCTTCGGTCAAGTTCGATGCCTATGATGCCTCGGTTTATGGCGGAGCCGAGGGCAAGGTGATCTTCGTCAGCCCCGACACCACGACGGTGCCGCGGGCCGATGGCGGACAGGACAGCTTCTACCGCGTCCAGCTGGCGGTGGACACGCGCACCATGCGCCCAAGGGATCCCGGCGAGCGCATCGCTATCCAGCCCGGCATGACCGCCACGGCGGAAATCAAGACGGGCACCACCACCGTTTTCCGGTATCTGACCAAGCCGATCCTGCGCACGACCTCGGAAGCGATGGGCGAGCGGTGATTGTTTCGCCGCCGTTCACAAAAGCTTAATCTCACTCGGCCAAGGAAGCGTCGAAGGCCGCTTCGACCCGGCGTCCTTTGCTGCGAGTGCGAGCAGAACGGGCTTGTGCTCCGTTATGGTACGGTTTTAGGGTTGTCAGGCCTGCGGAGAGGTGCCAAAGGCCAAAAGCGGACCAGTTTGAACTAAAAAGGGAGTTTCCTGATGAGTTTCCGTAAAGCAGCGACCTCGCTCGTTGCCGCCGTTTCCATGATCGCCCTGCCGTCGATGGCAGCCGCGCAGACTGCTTCGGCGTCGAAGCTCTCGGTCGCTTCGGCCCGCACCAGCGCCAATGTCGAAGGCGAGAACCTCGCCGGCGGCAGCCTGATCATCGCGCTCCTCGCCGCAGCCGCGGTCGTTGCGGGCATCCTCGTTGCCGCGGACAGCGACGACGACGCCGAGAGCGCGTAAGCGAAGCTCTCGCTAGTGATTTAGAAGGGGGTGGCTTTTCGCCGCCCCCTTTTTTTGTTTCCGGTCTCATGGCCTAGCTCCTTTTGGCGCAGCCGCGTTTCGTGCTGACGATGATGGACAGACGTAGTGTCATTCGCCTCGGCGCGGCCGGTGCAATCCTCGGCACAGCAGGAACGGCATTGTGGAGCGCCTTTACGCCCTCCGCGACGGCCGGACCTGACTCCTCGCAGGACGTGCAAGCCAGGATCGATGCGGCAGCTCGCGAAGGCGGGGGAGCTGTGGTCCTGCCGCGCGGGGCGACAACTCACTTCCGTAAGGGTCTGATCATCAAGCCCAAGGTTCGCCTCGATCTGAACGGCGGACAGCTCATCTTTCACCTTTCGCAAGCGGATGACGCGGGTGTCCGGCTCAGGTCTGGCGCCACTATCGAGAATGGCGGCGTCTTCGTGCGATCCCTGGGAACTCCGGGCATTCAGGGCGGCGCTCACGCTCCGATCCTGGTGGGTTCGCTGCTCGACGAAGCCCGCGAGGTCGGCCGCCTCTGGCCCAACGAGGACGTCTCCGGCTGGACCATTCGCGGGCTGGTGCTGGGTGGCGACAAGAATGTTGCGATACCCGGTGGTCCGATGGTCGGCTCCCCCGCCATCCAGATCATGGGCAGCGCGCATAATGGCCTGATCGAAGACATAGAGGTCCTCGACAGTGCGCACATCATGGGCGGCGTGCACCTGGATTGGGGCGTGGTCGGGCCGCTCTCGTCCGCCGACATCGAAGCCAGCGCACGCGCATTTGCCGAAGGGCGCGGCTATACCACCCATCCGCACGATATCATCATCCGCCGGATCAAGGTGGGGGCCTTGGCCAGGCCGCTGCAGCAGGCGCATGGCACCTTCGGTGTCCGCCTGTCGGGCGTACACGACATTTCGGTCAGCGACGTCGAAGTCGAGCAGGTGAGCGAGGCAGCCTTCTACCACACCGCAGGCGATCTCGGCTTCGAGTTCGCGAGACCCGACGCGGCGGCGCGCGCCTGCCGCGGCATACGCTTCAGCAACGGCCTGCTGCGCCGTTCCTCCTCCGCCTATCTGGTGAAGAGCGACAGTTTCGCCGACAACATCGCCCGCCAGTCGGCACAGGGCTATCGGCCTCGCCTCGATCCGCTCCACTCCACCGACATTCTGCTTGAACGCATGCGGGGGGTGGAGCAGGGACCGGGCGCCCCCTGGGGCATCCGTGTCGACCATCAGCGCGGCGGCCGCATCGTCGACTGCGCGGTTCGGGGGTTCGGACGCGGCTTCTACATCGACGAGCAGGTCTACGACTTGGACCTGGTTCGCCCCGTCGCAATCGGCAGTCGCGAATTCGGCATTTCGGTCGAACATCCAAGCCGGCCGCCGGGGCGAATTCGCATCGACTCGCCGGACGTTGATGGACCCGGCATCCTGATCGGGCGGAGCGACGATGTCCGCCTCACCGGCAGGGGCCCGTCAACCGAGCGGGGCGGCGACTGTGTTGTCCGGGTCACCCGCCAGGCTGTCCGGGCTCAGGTGGAAGGCTGGAGCGGAAATCAGCTCTGCCGGTCTTGATCCGTAACGGCCATCGGTCCTCCGTCTTCGGTCTCGATCAGCCGCAGCTCGCCGTCCCTGAACGGCAGCAGTTCGCCGTCGCCGTCACTCTCCGCAAGGGCTGCCCGCCACACGATGAGCTTGCGGCCGTCCCTTACAATGAAGGCGCCGGGATAAGGCCGAGTGGTGGCGCGCACCAGCCGTTCAGCGTCACGGACGGAGCCGGCCAGGTCGATCCTCCCATCCTCGGGTGTACGCCCCGGCCACTCGCTGGCCTCATCCTCCGATTGCTTCCTTAGCTGGATGGTCCCGTTGAGCAGCTTGGGGAAGGCGGTTTCCATCAGCGTCACATGCGCCGCGTCGACCGCACGATAGAGTTCTCCCGCATCGGTGCGCTCGCTTAGTTCGATCACCACCTGATCGACGATCTCGCCCGTATCCACCCCCTGGTCGAGCTTGAACATGGTGACGCCGGTGCGCTCAAGGCCCTTGATGATCGCCCAAGGGATCGCTGCCCGTCCCCGGCCTTGCGGCAACAAGGTCGGATGCATTCCCAATACACCGTTGCGGGGAGCCGCGAGCACATCCGTACGCGCGATCTGGGACCAGCCGATGATGAAGAGCCAATCAATGCGTGCCTGCCGGATGGCTTCGACCGCTTCGGGATCGTTGATGTTGCGCACCTTCACCAACGGGATGGCGTGCTCGCCACAAAACTCGTCAAGGTACACGCGGCCCGATTTGGTGACGCCGCGATCGTCCGGGATCGTCAGCGCAAGGTCGAGCCGTCCACCTACACGATAGATGGCCCGCATGCAGGATAGGCCCAGCTGGACGCAAGTGACGAAACCGAAGCGCATGATCAATATCTCGGCGGTGGCTTGAGCAGATAGGAAAAGGTCCGCGCAATGATCGACAGGTCGCGGATCAAGCTGACTTGCGTCGCATAGGCAGCGTCCAGCGTCGCCTTTTCAGCCACGGACATCCCGTCGAAACTGTTCACCTGCGCCCAGCCGGTCAGGCCCGGACGGCACGCCAGCGCGCCGCTCCGACGCCTCAGTTCGATCAGCTCCGTCTGGCTAGGGATAGGTGGTCTCGGTCCCACGATCGACATGTCGCCCCGCAGGATGTTGATCAGCTGCGGCAGCTCGTCCAGGTTCGTCCGGCGAATGAATCGGCCGACGGGGCTCAGCTTCACTCCCGCAAGTTGATCCGACGGCACGTTGCCGGTGTTCACCGGCATGCTGCGGAATTTGTAGAACTCGAAGGTTCGGCCTCCGCGTCCGGTCCGCAGCTGCCTGAAGATGACTGGCCCCGGATCGGCAAGCCGAATGGCGATCGCAATCGCGGCCATAAACGGCAGGAGGAGCAAAAGGCCAGTCAGGGCAAGCGTCACGTCCAGGGTGCGCTTGCCCCATTTCGCATAAGCACCCATCAAATCAGGGATGCGCCGAAGATCATCTGGAACGCCTCGGCCGGGCCGCTTCCGCACTGAGCACCGCGCAGTGCGGCGAGACCGCGGATAGCCTCCGTGCTTCTGGGGTGTGGATAGTCACGCATGACGTTGCGGTAGCAGGCGAGCGCGGCGAGCTTGGCGTCCAATGTATTCGCTACATCGACGAACATATTGGGGATGAAGGGAGCCTCACCGACGGGAAAGCCCCAGTCCGTGGCCGAGGGGATCTCCATCAGCGCGATCATTTCGAGCGGCCGGACCTCGTCGCGGCGCTGGAACAGCCGCGCCGCGGCCAGGCACGCGCGATGAACCTGCTTGTGATCGTCGTTCAGATCCGACGGGTGATGAGTGAACAGCCGATGTGGGCGGAAGGTGGCAATCTGTGCCTCTATGAACTGCACCAGCTCCAGATGGGGAACGGTGTTCATGCGGATATTCGGAAATTCGCCGAGTATGGGGCGGCCGAAGCCGAGCTTTTCATTGGCAGCCGTCATGTCGGCGTGCAGTTGCTCGTCCGTCGGCCTGCGTGTGCGCGCGTCTACATTTCCGCAGAGAATGACCGGCTGGACGATATCGCCTTGGCCGGTCAGCTTCGCGCCTGTGGCGCCGAAACCGAGGATTTCGTCGTCGGGATGCGAGACGACGACCAGGTTGATCTTCGCCTCGCTCATCCGCCCCTTCCCCTCGTCACTGATTTCTCCAGGCTAGCCTGCAACTCTGCCTCGATAGCATGCGGCGGCCTCCAGCCCAGCAACTCTCTGGCCGGGGTGCTGTCGATCTCCAGATCGTCGATCAGCCGGTCGATCATGGCCTCACGACCTATCCATCGCCCGAGAGTCCGAAGCAAAGCAGGAGGGCAGGGGAGCACCCGGTTCGGGTGGCCGGCTGCCCTGTAGAGGGTAAGCGCCACCTCCGCCGTGGAAAGCGGCGGTCCATCGCTGACCAGAAAGGCGCGGCCGGCGGCTTCCGAATGCGCGGCCATATGCAGCAGCAAGTCGACGAGATTGTGCAGGCTGATGAAGGAACGTCGATTGCTGATGGACCGCAACGGCAGGGGAATGCCGCGCTTGGCGGCCGCAATAAGCTGCCCGAAATTGCCAGGGGCGTTGGGTCCGAACACAAGTGGCGGGCGTATGATGACCAGCTCCAAGCCGCGCTCGCTGCAGAGCGAACGCAGTGCATCTTCGCCGGCGCGTTTCGAACGGGCATAGGCGCTAACGGGGGCGAAGGGGTCGTCGGCTTCGAAGGGGCGGCCATGAGTGACCACGCCGTGAACGGCAACCGTGCTGACGAAGACGAACCGGCGGCCGCCACTTCGCGCGAACGCATCCGCCACGACGACAGGCAGGTCGCGGTTGGCTTCAAGGAACGCACGCTCGGGGTCGGGCGCCTGCTCGCGCAGAACATGTGCCCGGCCGGCGAGCATGATCGCCACTTCGGCGCCCTCGAACGTCGCATCCGAGAACGCGGCATCATATCGGATGCGGACGGGCTTCACGGAGCTGTTGTCCAGGGGCGCGGGCGCGCTGCTTGCCGCGATCCCGGGGATGCCGCGAAGCATCATCTCACGCACCAGAGCCTGGCCGATAAAGCCTGAAGCACCAATGACAGCAATTTTGGGCGGCACGCTCATCAAAATTGGCGATATTTCAGCCAGGCACGGGCGGCATAATTGCTGAAGTACCAGGCCGAAGCGAGCGGCCCCAGCTGCTCGATGTTGCGATAGGCGAGCCAAACCTGCTTCGCGGAGTTGCCCTTGTCACGCGACACCGACTTTTCGAGCACGCGATATCGCATCAGGTCTTCATCCAGACCAAGGGCCGCGCCACCCCTTTTCAGCAGCTCGAGCCAGCAGGCGAAATCGTCATAATAGGTTTTCTTCATCCGGAACGGTCCGGATCGGTCGCGATCGACAAGCACCGTCGACGTGGTGATGATGGTGTTGCCGAGCAGCCCTTTATAGCCGATGCGTCGCGGAACGCCAATATAGTGACCCGTCCGGGATCCATCTGCCGAAATGCGGCGGTAGCCCGTGAAGGTCAGCACCGTACCTTGGTTCCGGCGGTGGAAGTCGAGTTGCCGTTCCAGCTTGCCCGGCAGCCAAAGGTCGTCGCTGTCCAGAAAGGCCAGCCATCGGCCTTGCGCCCGCTCGAGCGCTGCGTTGCGGGCAGCGGCAGGGCCGCCATTCCGCTCCATCTCGATCAGCTTGATGCGGGGATCGCGTGCCGCCCAGTCGCGGACCACGTCTCGTGTGTGGTCGGGCCCGCAATCTTCCGCAATCAGCATCTCCCAATCGGCATAGCTTTGATCCAGCACCGATTGGATGGTTTCGCCGATTACGCTTGCGGCGCGATAGGCCGGGGTGATGATCGAAACAAGGCCGTCATTGCGTGGCATGATCGCAGCGCCTCAAGCGGTCTGCATGGCAGGCGGCTGTGCCGTAAGAGCCGATGCCAGAGAATCGGCAAACTGTTCGGCGCGCTCGATATCGGGAACGAAAAGTTCCCCAGGGTAGCTTTCCCTCCACACCCGAGCGAACCATTCCAGATGTGCCGGTGCCTGATGATCCGGGAGAGATCGGTCCAGCTCGCGGGTAAGCGCTTCCGGCAACTCGGTCAGGGATCGCACGGAGAGCGCGAAGGGGGCATCATTGTAGAAGGCGTCGCCCAAAACAAGGACGCGCTTCCCCAACAAGCCGGCCTCGGCGCCACTCTTGCTGTTCACCGTCACGACAGCGCGCGCCCGGGCCATCACCTGATAGTTGTTAGTGGTTGGCGGCAGCAACGCCAGATTGTCATAGCGCCGCAGCAGCTCGATCATCCGCTCGCTGCCGATGGCGCCAACCATCGCGGGATGCTCTTTCAGCGCGAGCCGGTAGCCGTCGGGAAGAGTCCGGCACAGATAATCCACCAGCGCCAGCTGATCGAGAAACTGGGGCGAGCGAATGGTCAGCGCCATGTCCCCGGGGACGTGCAGCGGATAATAGATGAACCGCTGGAGCTCCTGCAGAGGCGTGTAGTGCGGCCGCAACCGCCTCGAGTTCAGGATCATGCCCAGATGCGATCGCACATGATGCCCGATGAAACCGAACTCCTGGCGCTTGCCCCGCAGATATTTGTCGGCCGCCTTCTCCACCAGGCGGCGACCGTTCTTCAGGTTCACCACTTTCTTGAATGCCGACCGATATTGGTGTGCATCCTTTTCCGGGATCACGATCGCACCCTGCGACAGCGTCGAGCGAATATAGTCAAGCATCTCTTCAGGGGGTGAGGCGGGAGCCTCCTGTATCTGCGGGGCCCTGAAGCTGTTCTTCGTCAGCATCATGCGGCCGCGGAAGAAGCTCGGCTCGATGAACAGATTGTCGACACCGGCGGCGCGTGCCGCGTAATAGCTGCCGATCACCGACAGGAAACCGCCCACTTCCTGAACCATCACGACCTCGCCGCCTTCGGCGCGCGCGTCTTCGATCGCCCGTCCGGCAGCTTTCACCGCGCCGGCGAGTTTTGCTCGCATTGCGTCGCTATCGGTGCGGTTGAATGCTAAGCGCTCGTGGGTCGTCAGCGAGTTGACGCCGCTGATGGCCGCGCGCGCAAACAGCTCCTCCTGCTCATCGACCGAGATACGGGTGATGGCATCGGTTGCGAGCACGACGGGCAACCCCGCTCGCTCGATCATCTCGGCGCTTCTGTCATCGAACGACAAGAAGCGCGGACGAAAGCCGCGCGCTGCTAGCGCCTGCGCCACATTGACCCAGAACACGGTCTGGTATTCCGCCAGAGTAACGATCAACAGCTGCATGTGCCTATATCCGGTTGAAAGCCGCGCCTATGCGCGTGCGCCGGTGAGGGGCCTGCGCGCAAAGGCAGGTCCGCTCTCCGCTGGCGGCGGCCGGCGCGTGAACTGACGCTCCCATGCGATGGCCAAAAGGAGGGCGGCAATCTTCAACCAATAGGTGACGAATAGCGGGAAGAGCAAAAATCCGCCCGCGTAATGTAATGAAAAGCCGTAGAACACATAGGTTGCTGCAATCGCGCTCACCACCATGTTCCGGTACAGCAACAGGACCGTGTACCGTAGCATGAGAGCCGTCGCGAGCCCAAACAGAGGAAGGGTGATAAGTGCCAGCCACGGGTTAAATAGTTCAAAGTGAACTTCTGGATAACCGCCATTATACTGCTGTCCCATCCGGGCCAGTTCTGCGCTACGAAAATAACCCAGCTCCAGGCTCATCAAGTATTGGATGGTGGTATTGCGATCGCGGTCTATAGGATTGATGAAGATCTGGTCAAAGGCTTCGCGTGAGACGAGAGGCAGGGGGTTGTCGAACCGTACCCGCTCCCATTCCGCGGACCACATCTGCACTGGCTGGAGCAGAATGCGCTCCTGGATCTGCTCAACCGGATCTCGATAGTTGCGGACATTGTAATAGCTGTTGACCACGAGCCCGGCGAGACTGAACATGATCACCAAAGCGGCGACGAAGCGGAACACCTTGGACGCGAAGATGCGGTGAACCATCGCGTTTTTAGGTAAGGGGCCTACAACACCCAGGGTCTTGCCGATCGACACAGCCGCGAAGGGCATGAAGAAGAAGCTGAACTGAGTATAGAAGATCGAAAAGCGGTTCCCCGTCAGAACCCAGTAGATCAGCAGCACGACGAAAACGAGCACGAAGCGGAAGTCGTGCTCCCGGCCGTTGATCCGGGGCAGGATAGTGAAGGCGCCCAGGGTAAAGCAGGTCAAGAAGTTCAGTTCATAAGCGCCGTTGTGCACGATGCCCGCAATCTCGTTATACTGCAGCCGATCCATGCCGGCGAACAGAGGCACCACACCGACGCGGATCAGATTACCGAATAGAAGGGCTACGAACGCCGATGTGCCCAGGAAAGCGAGGCTGCTCAACTTGATCTGATAGTCTTGCCAGGCCGGGCGGCTGCGCAGCGCTTGGATCGCGCGGGCCTGGTCGCGGAACACCCAGAGCAAGGGTATCGCGAACGACGCCACGCCATAATAGAACATCGGCGCCGCGGCATTGCCACCCACGTAGCGGCCCAGTTCGCTCGCATAGAGCGGCCCGAACAGATCGACGTAGAGAATGTCAACGCTTCGATAAAACATCGCGAACAGCAGGAAGAAACCTGCGAACGCGGCCGCGGGAGCACGCAGGAAGATGCGGGCGAGGAGCGGCATGAGCGCGGCAAAGGCGATGAGACTCAACATCTTACATGTTCCGCCGCCCGGTAACGGCGCTTCTCGCTTGTGCTGGTTTGGGAATGGCTCCGCTCTCTAGCTTTCCGGAACGAGAATGGCACGTTCTATTTCGGTCTCTTGCCCGGTCAGGGCGAACTGCGAGGGCGCCGGCGCCAGCTTTGGGAAGGAGGTGAAGGTAGCGGTGTAGAGCAGGCGTTCGTGTCCCGGCGCCAAGCGGCTGCCCATGTGCAAGCATCGGGATGTCTCGACCGCAAAGACGCTCAGCTTGGGGGCAATGATCTCGACCTTTTCCTCGGGTGCGACATGGCTGAAGATGTCGGCGTCGCTGCGGTGGCTGCGCAGCGACGAACCGCAGCGGTCGGTGGCCCGGGCGGGCAGGAAGGTGAAGGGACCATCCTCGATGGAGGTCACGTCGGTCAGATAGACGAACACCTTGATCGTGCGTGGATCGTCATAGTCGCGGTGCCAAAGCTGAGATTGGGCGAGCGGTTCGGCGCTATGTTGAGACAAGGTAAGCAGCACATAATCCAACTGCGGCAACCCCCCCATTGCCTCGGAAAGGGTTTGAACCAGCGCCGGCTGCAATGCGAAGCGCACAAAGATGCTGTCGCTCGGCATCCGGCCATCGCGCATTTCGCTGTCGAGCAGACGAACCCAGAAAGCTTTCGCGGTAAAATCGCGACCGCCATCCGCGACCTGCGCGGCCCGATCCGCAAGCTTCGACTGGGCAGCCGCCGCTAGGTCGATGAGCAAGTCTTGACCGACCATGTCGGTCAAGACCGCATAGCCGTCGCGACGCAGAGTGCGGCCCAGTTCTTCAGCGGTTGAATTTGCGCCCAACTCGCCCAGCAGGCCCTGCCTGCTCGACACCAGTCGGTGAAGCTTTGCGCGCCTAAGCATCTTGATTGGCGGAACGAGGGGAGAGCGTAGCAACTGATAGCGAAGTCGGCGCGTCAACTGGCCCAATCAATCCCCCTTCGTCCTGGCGCGTTCAGCGCACGCCTCACCGCACCTTAGTCAGGTCCCGATGTCAAGCGGGGATTGGGATCGCAAAGCCGTTCATCCACAACGACTTAGATGCCCCTCTAAGCTTAGGCAGGCGGTTCGCTGGCAGGCACCTTCTCAAAAACCACCCAAACTTGCCGGCAGAACAGATTGTAGAAGCGCACGGGCGATCCGAATCCCCACAGCAAGGCGCTTATGATGACGTCGATCGGGCGAAGGACGGCGTAAACGGGAATCCCGATCATCGCCACCAATGTGCCCAGCCGTTCGCCAAGTTCGCGCCTGGAGAGGTGGAGAAGCCTGCGCATCTCGACGCCTCTGACCAGGTAGGAAAATCGCTGAACTCCGCACAGGACGCCGTCTGTGCCATATTCGAAACGGGGCTCGAATGCTGCCGGGCGAAAGCCTTGCGGCGTCCGGCCGGTCAGGAAATCTGCAGCCTCTTCGAGGTTGAAAAAATATTTGTGGCGTTCACCGACGCCTTTCGGCTGAGGAGGCAGGCCGTACCCAGCTTTATGGGTCACGTTCGTGCCCCGCAAAAAGCTCATCGGGTATTTGACCCAGTTATTTGGCAGAGAAATGATAACCGACTTCCGAGCCACCCGAAACAGCTCGTCATACGCATTATAGATATTGTCGATATGCTCGAGCACGTCGGTGCAAAAGACAGTGTCGAAACTTCCGTCGGGGAACGGAAGGCCGCCACGTTCCAGATCTACTACAGTCTCGGGAAGGACGGCATTGGGCTTATCCGCGACATGATAGGAGCCGCCGATATCGAGCGGGTGATATGCGTCGCCGAATGCCTGCGCGAACACCGTGGCGTTTCGGCCCGCGCCCACGTCCAAAATCGTGCCATGGATGTACGGCGCCAGCTCTTCGATGATGAAGCCTGAGCGCCCCTGCGGATGCTCGTATTTCCGTGCCCACGGGAGGAAGGCCGCAGCTCGCGAAAGTTCCTTGCGCCAACCGGCAAAGCCGGGGCTCCGGCCCGAACTCACGTCGATCGAATGAACTGCCCGGACAGCGGCAGGCATAGACAACTCCGTCGGCAAATGCGTTGGCTCGAGCTGGCAGCGAAGGGCCGGCTTGCTCTTACTCCCGAATCGGGAGCGACCGGAGCCCGCTAGAGCATTGCGGATGAAAGAGGAAGAACTTGCTATTCAAAAGGCGCTTGCTTGCGGCGCCACTTCGGCAGCTTAGCCAGCAGCTCGCGTTCCTGCCGCGTGAGCACGAAGAAAAGGAGTGCGCACAGGTAGAGCAAGCCTGCCAACAGGAATGCAGCCGAACCGGCTTCGAAACCAATCCGCGTCCAGGCCGCTTTAGCGCCGCCAAGCAATGCAAGGCCCAGGACGAGCGAGAAAAGGATCGGGCCGAGGAGCACGGTCTTCGCGAAGCTGCCGTAGGAAAAGCCATTGGCTTGCCTGATCCCGTTGAAAGTGATTGCGGTAGTTGCAAGGCCGGTGACGAGGAGGGCGGCAAGTACGCCGTTCAATTGGTACGGATAAATCAGCGCGAACATCAGAATGAGAAAGGTGACGTTGACCAGGAAATTAAGTCCCACGACACGGCGGTAGTGCTCTGCCTTTGTGAAAGTGGCTCCCCCAAACGACACCAAAAAAGCCGTCAGCTGCCACAGCATGAAGAGACGGAGCTGATCACCAAGGAATGCGTAGCGCTGCCCCACCCATAAGGTGAGTAGTTCCTCTGCGTATATCAGGACGATCGCAGAAATCGGTACGAACACCAGAAAGCTGAAGCGCATTCCCTTCAGTACCAGGCTTTTCTTAGCCTCTGCTCCGCCATCGACCGAGTCCAGCATGACTGCAAACGGCATCACGGCGGAATTCACTGAACCTTGGAATGCCTTTAGCGCTCTCGGAATGCGATTGATGATCGTGTAATATGCTAGGTGAACCGGTCCGAGAACAGCTCCGATCACGATATCGGGAATCTTCAGATAGACGAGCCAAGAAGCGCTGTTCAGAAAGACAAGGCCGGACATGCCCGCCACACGCCGTAAGCTTTGCAGTGACGCATATTTCGGGTTGATGGAAAAGATTTCTCGGAAGCGAACACGCCCCAACACCAGAAAAGATAGAAAGGCTGTTGCAATCACAGCTTGTTCTAGGAGGACAACTGGAAGAATCCTGTCCGTGATGAACAGCAGGGGAACCGCGAGAAGAGCAAAGACAAGCCGCTCTCCCGCCTCCCAGCTCTTCAACATACCAAGTTTCTGTGTCCCGGAGTAGAATGCCTTAAGGGCAAGGATCGGAAAGCCAATGGCAAGCCCGCCGACCTGAACGCAGAAGGCGGTGAGCATCTCCACTCGGAAGGCAGCCGGGATGTTGAAGACCGCTATGAAGTGCTCATGACCCACCAAGATGATGGAACTCGAAATCAGAATACCAATCGCCGCAAATAGCGCGAAGCTGGTAACAAGAAGCCGTCTGAACTCATCCAATCTATTCTCGGTGTGGTATTTCACGAGATAGCGGACGATAGAACTCTGGAAGCCAAGCTCCGCAAGTGAAACGAGTCCACTCATGCTAAATATCTGTAAGGTGAGCCAAAGGCCGTATTTCTCCGGCCCTAAGCGCCACAGCATAAACGGAAGGAGCAGCAACGCAGTGAGCATCGTCACCACCTGATGCCCAAAGCTGAAAGCCGTGTTCCTGAAGAAACGCCGCTTGCCCGTTTCGATAGCGACCGAGTCGCGAGGGCGGGATTGCGGGTCTGACATAGCTTCGCTCTATCAGATGGCGGCTTGAGCCTGCACGACCTTCTCGTCCTGACGGGCAGCCGAGATCATGATCCACCCTCCAGCTTCAGAGCAGACGGCCGGCGTGCCCGGGAAAGCCTTGTTCACTCTGTCCAGAATTTCTCGCACTTCGCCCATGCTGAAGTTTTTGCTCTGTCGCTTCCGACGCAGCTGGCCCCGACTGATCATGTCCACCAGGACAAACCAGCCGCCCTGTCCTAAAAGTCGCTGCACCAAAGAAGTGGTGATGACCTTTAGCTTGGGCCGGCCAAGATCAGACACGAGTGGTGCAGCAAGGCATGCGTCCACCTCGTCGCTTACCCGCTCAGCCGCTTCTCCATCGATCGCGAGGTAGAAGGAGTGGATCACATCACGGCTCGCCTTTGTCACTTCGGCGGGCGCAGGCAGACAGGTGCCGGTCGTTACCAGCTCGACCAGACCGACCAGTTCCTCCATGCTTTGAACATGCTGGCTGACCGCAGAGGGTCCTGGAATCCTCAGGACCGGATCGTCCAGCCAGGCTGGCGTGACTGCCGGCTTGTCGAGCATCCTTGCTTCGACGGCGGTCGAACAGTTGAGATGAATGAGCATGCTCGATTGCGCCAACCACTCGAGGGAAGTGCCCTCCTGATGAACGCTGAAGTTCGGCAGCTTCGTCAAGCGCGAGTAGTAGCTAGCGTTCTCGAAGGGATGTGGCCGCAGGACGAAGCTCGTCTGTGGGAGGCGCTTCGCCAGCTCAGCCATGAGCGCGAGCATGCCATCCAGCGTACGCTTTGCGGCTGACAGATAATCGTCGGCGAACTTCGTGTCGAAGCCCACTTTCAGCGCCACACGCCGCTCATTTGCTGTACCGGACGAAAAACGCGGGTTTACTCCGGGGAAGTTGGTGTTGATCAGCACAAAGCCGGACTCAACCGCAGGCCTGCGCAAGGCGGGCCTCCGATCGGGAGCGCAGAGATCGTACCGCGGACAGCCGGTGAGCTTGACGGCGTCGCCCAGTATGGGCTGCAAAGCTTCAAATTGCGCAGGCCCCCAGGCGCAATAAAGGTCGACATTTCCGATGGCGCCGCCATGAGCCACTAACGATGCGAACTCGACCGGACTGCGCCCGCCAGCACCTTCCGTGTCCATCACAGCAACCTTGATGCCTTTGCGGCGATAGCTCTTCAGCAGATTGACGTTGTTGGGCCGCACGTAGTTCGCGATGACCATCTGCGGCTGCACGTCCGATACGGCAAAGGCTTGGCTGTACATCGGTATGAGGAAGGCTTGATGACCGCGGTTCGCCAACGCTCGGCCCAAAAGGACATTGCCTTCCAGGTCTCGCAATGGATTGTCCACGATCAGGCAGATGCGTGCCATGGGGAAGGGCGCTGATCGCCTCAAAACCAGCGTTCAAGCTTCGCCAGCGCTTCCCAGAAGCCGGCGCCATCGTTCTTGTGCCCCTGCCAGATCTCCGGGATGAACGACGCTTGGGGCGCACGCCGGTCTAGAATCTCCGCGACCATAGCGAAGTCCATGGTGCCTTCGCCGATCTGGAGGCCTTCACCATCCACACCTTCGGCATCGACGACATGAAGGTGGCCGGTGAGTGGAGCAACCTGCTCCAGGAACTGCGAAAATGACTCGCCCTCATGGGTGCAAGCCAGCTGGGAATGCGAGAGATCTAGGCAGACCCGATAGCCATGCTCCGCTGAAAAGCGCACGATGTCGTCGGCCGACATGAAGAGATTATGATAGCGCTGTCCGCCGAAGTGCCACGGGAAGGGCGGCATGGTTTGCAGAATGATCTCGACGCCCTCCTGATCTACCTGCCTTAGAGCATCGGCAATCATTTCGTACATCGGCAGCCGCGATTGAGCAGGGATCGGGCGGTCGAGCGAAAAGCCTCCCGCATTGATGATGATCATCGGCCGCTGAGCGCGCGCGAAATGGGGCTTCAACTGGCGGGTCAGCTCTGCGACGCGGTTGAGCTCCGCAATGGATCGTGCGCGATAGGCGGGATCGGGGGCGCAGAGATCCATGATGTGATCGCCGGCGAAGAGTTCGGGTGAGTGAACGACGAGATCGAGGTCATAGACGCGGTCCCCCAAGTGCCGCTCGACGGGCTCCTCCATATCCTTATAGCTGAGGTGGAACTCGACGAGATCGAGGTTCGTCGCATCGACCATCTTCTGCAGGTCGTGATATCTGACGGGCAAGCCGAACGGCCGACGGAAAGTGAAATGGCGAGCGCCGTACGCTGCCTCCTGTAGATCCGAAGGGTAGAAGAAATCCCCTTCCGCAAGATCTCGCGGCGCGGGGCGCCCGATCAGCTGTTTGCGGTAATAGGGCTGCAGCCCCTGTCCAGGGCTGCGGACTGACAGCATATCATCACTCAGGATCGTGCCTCGAGCGATTGGGACCGCTGCAACGAGACTTTTGGCCAGAACCTCCCGGTTCATCATCTCGCCTTGGGTCAGGCGGCGCTCACCCGCATTTCCCAAGGACTCTTCCACCTCACGTATACGGACGACCATCTCTCGGAACTCGTCCGGAAGCAGGCTTACCCTGTGATCGTTCCCCTCCATGCTTCGATCGACCGTGAAGTGCTTCTCGATCAGTTTGGCGCCCATGGCGACTGCCGCGAGAGGCACGGCATAGCCGCGCTCATGTCCCGAATAACCAACGAGGCTGCCGCCGATCCGCTTGAGCCGCTCCAAATATCTGAGATTGATGTCCTTGAAGGGAGCCGGGTAGGTCGAGTTGCAGTGGAGCAAGATAAATGGCGCGCTGTTCTGCTGCAGAATGGCCACGGCGTCCTTGATCTCGTTCTCTGTCGACATCCCTGTCGAACAGATGATGGTCTTGCCTGTTTTCGCCATGGCAGACAGGAGATCGTGGTTGGTGAGGTCGGCCGACGCGAGCTTATAAGCGGGCATGCCGTAGGCTTCGAGCCGCTCCAGGCTCTCATGATCCCAAGGCGTGCACAAGGGGATGATGCGACGGTCCTTGCAGTGGTCGAAGGCTTCCACAAGCTCATCATCGCTCAACTGGAAGCGGGAAAGCAGATCCAGGGTGTATTGAGCGCCTAGGTCCGCACTTGTGTCGTTCGCGTCCCCCGCGTTCCGGTACAGCTTGGCCATGTTGCGCATCTGGAACTTGGCGCAATCGGCGCCTGCGTCGGCGGCCAAGTCGATCAGTCGCTTGGCCAGATCTAGGCTGCCGTTATGATTGTTACCGATTTCGGCGATGATAAATGCCGGCGACTCTTCATCCAGAACAAGATGGCCGATGCTGACTTCCGCGCGCTGCCGCCATGCAATGGCGACAAGATGATTGTGCCGGTCGACTAGCGGAATAAAGCCAATCCGGTCGGACAACCGGCTTTCGATCTCGGCCGACGCTGAGTCTATCGGAGCCGACACAAAGTCTTTGTTGGCAACCGTGAGCGCCGTCACGTCCAGCGACAGGTCTTCCTCGCGCGTCAGCCACCGCCTGACGTCGCCGTCCGTCAGTACGCCTTCCAACTGGCCGGACCCGGAAACGCAGAAAACAACGCGAGCCTTGTTCGAGCTGATCTTCCGCAGCGCATTAACCAGATCGTCTTCTGAAAAGACGATATACCTGGAAATATTCTTATCGATGAGCATGAGGAACTTTCGTGAACAGCGCGTCGAGGACGGCGAAATCGATCTCTGTGTCGATCTCCCAACCTTCGATTTCGTTCATCTGGAACAACGAAATACGGCCAGACAGGCGGTTTCGGGAAGCTTTGAACGCGTCGATCTTGGTGATGTATATCGACCCAGTCTCCCGATACCATCTGGTGCTCTCGGTTAGGTCCTGCCTCCTGGGTCGGGCACGATAATCGTAGAGAGCTTCTACCTGTTCGGTCCGCCGCCAAAAGAAATGATGGTTTTCAACGACCCCGAGCAGAGAGTCCGCTTGCTCCGAGGTAAACAGATGGTGCGCACCATCGAGCGTGCCGGGCAGCCGCAGCGGAGAGGTCGGCTGTAGCAGCATCACCTGGTCGAAATGCTGCCCGGACTGCTCGAGATGATCAATGGCGTGCGCCATCACGGGTTCCGTGGCCGCCGTATCGGTCGCCAGTTCGGCGGGCCGCAGGAAAGGGACATCGGCGCCGTAACGCCGCGCGACTTCCGCAATCTCCGGCGCGTCAGTGGAAACGACGACTTTCGAGATGCAATTCGCGGCGAGCGCCTGCTCGATCGACCAGGCGATGAGCGGTTTGCCGGCAAGCAGCCGAAGGTTCTTCCCCGGCACTCCTCGAGAGCCGCCTCGGGCGGGTATGATCGCCACACACGTCATGGCCGTCAGGCGATCGCATCCCAGCTGAGCGGCTCGCCCCGACGCAGGTCCCGAGATGCGCGCCGGCCGAGCACGTCGGGAAGGTGAACCGGTTCCAGTCCATAGCCCGGCCGTATCGATCGCACGGACTCACGCGTCAGCGGATCACCGGCCCGCACATCCGCGACGACATAAAGCGAGCGCCGGAACTGCTTCGAAGCCTCTTCCGACCGGCACAGATCGTAGCTGACCCGGCCCAATGACTGCCAGGCGCGCTTGCAATCCTTGACTAGGGCGCTGAACTCCTCAGGCTCCAGGCTGAATGCGGCATCCGGCCCGCCGTCTGCTCGGCGGAGGGTGAAATGCTTCTCGATGATGCTGCCGCCCAGGGCGACCGACGCAACCGACACTGCGCTGCCGAACGTATGGTCCGACAGCCCAGAAACGCAGTTGAAGGCATCTCCTAAGTGCGGAACCGTCCGAACATTGGAGTCAGCGTCAGGCGCCGGATAGGAACTGACGCAGTGGAGCAGCGCCAGCTCCTCGCAACCATTTTGCCGAGCTGCTTTGACAGCTTGGTCAATCTCAGAAAGACTGGCCATGCCCGTTGAAATAATCATCGGCTTGCCCTTCCGGGCTACGTGCGCAATCAGCGGAAGATCGATCGCTTCGAACGAGGCGATCTTGTAGGCCGGCGCACCCAGCTCAGCGAGGAGATCGGCTGCGGATTCGTCAAAAGGTGTCGAGAAAATCGTGACGCCCCGTTGCCGCGCCCTCTCGAACAAGGCTTCATGCCATTCAAAGGGAGTCTGCGCCTCGAGGTAAAGGTCGTAAAGGCGCTTGCCGTCCCAAAGCCCACCATCATGGACGAAGCCTGGACCGTCGTGATCGATGGTGATCGTGTCGGCGGTGTAACTTTGAATTTTGATCGCATCGGCCCCTGTGGCCGCGGCCGCATCGACCAGCTGCAGTGCGCGATCTAGGCTGCCATTGTGATTACCCGACAACTCGCAGATCACATAAGGTTCGAAGTCGCGCCCGATCTTGCGGCCGTCGATCTCTATCGAGGGGAACATTCCGAAATCTTTCCTGAAGGCGGAGTTCGCTTAGCCGAGCTTATCCGCCTGAAACAACTCTATTAGAGGAGGGAGGTCCGTCAAACTTGCAATGCGAAACTCGGCCTCCTGGCTCTCCGAAGCAGGCCGATTCTTATGCTCTCCAGTTAGGACCCTCACGGTCCGCATACCCAACGGCCGCAGATTGACGAAATCCTTCGCTGGGTTGTCGCCGATATAGACCATGTCCCGCCAATCGCATCTTTCCCGCGATCGAATTCGCTCGAAGCAGAGGGTCGATGGCTTTGCGTTCGCTATGCCATAGCGGTGCGTGATGAAAACCTTGCGAAACAGAGGCTCTATCGCAAGTGCCTGCACCTTGCGGAGCTGCACGAGCTTGTGCCCGTCCGTAACCAGGTAAAGCGGCCATCTGCGGTACCGCCTCAGCAACTCCGCAGCTTCGGGCGCAAGTTGAATGTCAGGCTCGTGCTGGCGATAGGTTCGAACGGCTTCCGCGACCAGCGTGGCAGATCTTCGTCCATGGGCGGCCAGCCACTCGTCGAACACAGCACCGCGGCCCTCCCGGTCCAGAGTCTCCAGCATCGATCCATACGACTGCTCTGCAGGCCAGCCGAACCGCCGCTCTCCCCAGGCCGCTACGGCCCGAAACCCGCTCTGCACATAGGTTCGCTCTACGTAGAGGGTATCGTCCAAGTCAAAGATCAGGATCATCGACATAGATGTCAGCGGGCAAGCGGACCTGCCGGATGGGTCGGGAAGTGGGCTGAAACTGTATATGGCTGAGGTCCTCGCCTGCGATCTCTGCCAAGCTCCAATAGAAGCTGTCGACGCCGGCCGCGATGCCCAGAGTCGAGGCACCTCCGAAACGCGCATTGCACTCAATCACATGCACCTTGCCCTCGGCGTCGATCAGCGCTTGCACGACCACGGGGCCACTAAGCTCCAACACTTCGAGCACCCGTGTGAGCAGTTCCTCGATCCGCTCTTCGCGGAAAGTGGTGGTTACCTGGGATTCGCCATTGACCACTCGGTCACGGGTCCGGAGAACGATACCCTTCACCCGGTGCCGGCCATCCAGCCATGCATCTGCGCTGATTTCCTTGCCCTCGACAAAGGGCTGGTAGATGGGACTATCGAGCGTCTCGCCATGGAGCAGCGCTTCGCTCCGGCCAACAGCGATGGCAATCGAGCGGCTCCCGGCGCCGAACCGTTCCTTGACCACGAACCGGCTGCAAGCGAGTTCGTCCGGGGTCGTGGCTGTTTGGATGAAAGGCAGGTTCGCACTCGCACCGAATTCAGCGAAGGCGAGCTTGTCGACGCATCGGCGAATACTGTTCACCGGGGACGAGATCAGCGTGATCCCCGCTTCCTTAAGAACATCGCGGCGCTCTGCCCAGAAGAGGAGCTCGCCGTCGCGCGTAGGAAGGATGGCCGTAATGCCGCGGTCACGGCAACCCGCAATGATCGGATCCAAATTCTCCACCGTGGCGCGCGGCATCAACCAGAAATGGTCGGCTGTGTGGCGGCTCAATGCTTGGTCCGACATGTCGCCGGCCACGATCTTGGCCTCGGGATCGATGCGCCTGGCGGCTTGGGCGAGCGCGCGGATCAGCGAGATCTTACTGGATGCGCTGCTGACTAGAATGTTGCCCAAGCGGGGAGCCGCTTCGTTGCGGCCTTGCCGGGCCGTTTCGTGCGCGATGATCTCGGGAATGGCTGTTTCCAGATCGTAGCGCGGCCGCCACCCGGTTGCGCTTTCGTAAAGCGTCAGATCCGCTTGGGAGGCCTCGAACGCTATGTCGGATGCTTCCACGCGCGCCCGCATCTGAGGGAAATGCTGGCGCAGCACGTCGACAACATCCTGGACCCTCCGCGACCGACCCGTTCCCAGATTGACGATCCCCTCGATCGGGGCCTCTGCCAGCCTGATCAGGCCTTCGGCCGAGTCTTTCGCGTAGATATAGTCGAAGCGCCCTTCCGGCCGATAGACAGCGATCTCTTCGCCGTTCAGCAGCATGCGCACCCAGCGCGAGATCACGTCTCGCGAATTCCGGCCGTAACCACGATAAATGCGCGCGCAGACGCTCGAAAAGTGCTGCCTTCGGAATTCGTTCAGAAATCGCAGCTCGATTTCATGAGAGAGCTTGGCCATTCCCGTCAGATTTCGGGGAAGCACCGGATCGTCCTCGCGCAGAGCGCGCGGCTGCTCGACAGGCTTGGCGAACTGGTAAAGCTGAGGATCGTAGATCAGATAGCTTGACGCGAAGACCACTCGTTTCAAGCTGGAGAGATCCTTGGCCAAGCTCATGATGTGGTGGCTCAACCGGACGTTGTGCCGGAAGTTCTGCTCCCAAAATTCGTAGCTTTCCGTCGATCGTTCGAACGTCGCGGCGAGGTGTATGATCAGCTCCGGACCGAAGCCTTGCAGCTCCCGGAGGGTCATGTCGTTGAGGTCGCCACGCCGGTAGCGGACCGCCGAATCGAAGCTCGCCGGGCGTGGCTTCAGATCGCCGACGAGCACCTCGGCGCCTTGTTCCGCCAGCATCGGGACCATTTCAAGCCCAATGACGCCAGCGCCTCCAGTCACGAAGACGCGGCGACCCCGCAAGGAAGGCAATTCAATCGTCATCGCGTAGGCAGCCATGGATAAGAGAGTCGGTGAATTGGCCGTCGATAAGGACGTGGCGGCGCATCACGCCTTCCAACCTGAAGCCGGAGCTCTCCAGCACTTCCACATGGTGGCGCCGGATCGCGTACGTCTCGGTCCAGACCCGCTCCAGGCTAAGGTCGGTGAATGCTGCCTCTTTGAGCAGCGCCAAGAAACTCCCGAAATAGTCGGAATAGACCTGTATCTCCGTCGTCAACTGCGGCTTCAGCAGAAACGACACCTCCGCGCGCCGATGCTCCCACGCCACATGAACCAAGCCGCCATAGCCGATCAGGTTCCGATCTTCCTCATAGGCGAGCAGGATATTGGCGGGCTGCGGCTGATCGAGTGAAGGCCAAATATGCTGTTCGAAATAGGAGATTTGCTCTTGGCGCGTGATCGCCTTGGCCTGTCGCAAAACGCTCATCTGGGCATTGCGCCACAGGCGGATGGATTCGATATCGTCGCGACCTACGGCGCGCAGCCGCCGCTGGCCGTTGCCCACTGCCGGGCGCGGCATGCACGCATAGCCTTGTTCCCGCGTTTGCACGGCAGCAACGCTCAATCGATAACCAGATAAGAGACGAGCGGATTGGAGGAATCACGTCTCAGCGCGTAGCGCGAAAGCCCTAGCACCTCGCGCACCGCAACGGTCTCACCGGGGAAGTCGGCGCAGTTGAGTTCATCGAACGCAAGCACGCTGCCTTTGGTCAGGTAGGGGAGCAACGCTTCGAGGCAGTGCTTGGTCGGCTCGTAGAGATCGAAATCGAAATACGCCAATGCGACGATCGTCTCGGGATGCTTCTCCAGATAGTCGGGCAGCGTCTTGGTGGCATCCCCCTTCACCAGCTCGAATTTGCGCTTGTGCGCAATGGGCGCATTTTGCTCGTGGAAGCACAGGATCTTCTCGAGCCGCGCTTCCCATCCCTCCGATACACCATATTGGCCCTGGTGCACCTTTCCCCCATCCTGCGCGTGCACCGAGGGAAAACCGCTGAAAGTGTCGAAGCCGATGATCTTGCGGTTATAGTTGAAGGGCTCGAGCATTCCCCGAAGATTGGAGAAGAGCGAAAGGTTCTGACCCCAGCGGACGCCGAACTCCATGATCGCGCCATGGACGGGCAAGATCATGTCATAGAGCTTCTGCATCAGAGTGATGCGAGACAGGTTCTGTCGCGTCAGGAACACGCCGAGATTGTCGAGCAGTTCCCCGTCGGGGATGCCGGCATTGCGCAGACTATCGGCCAGCTCAAGCTTGCGCTCAACCTCGTTCTGAGTTGAGCCGACCAGAGTGTCGATCCGGCGGGGCGCGTTCATTGTGTAACTCGATCCTCTCGGTGCATCAGGAATGCGATGATGTTCCGGCCCAGGCCAACCCGTGCCATCGACCGGTAGAATTGGTTGACCTCGTCGGCCGGTTTGGCCGCAAGCAGTAGTTCGAGCTGGATCCGCGCACGGTGAGCCGACGGGCCTTGCGCGCGGTCTCTGACATAGTTGGAGCCGTCGTGCAGCAAGAAGAAGTCGATCGGGAAGTCGGCGAGCACGTCTTTGACTTCCCAGCCCACCGATCGTGCGGCGTTTTCAAGGCTTTCGCGCCGAAAATAGGATAGATGATCCGGCAGGGCGATCCAGAAGCGTTCGTCGATCGCGCCGCGCTCGAGCAGGTGTTCCTGATATTCCGATCCATCGTTCGGCACCGTCACCACAAGGACGCCAGTTTCGGCAACCAGCCGCTTCAGCGAGCTCAACAGGCCGATCGGATCGATAACATGTTCAAGCACGTGCTTGAGCCAGACAATATCATAACGTCGCCCGCTCTCGATCCTTTGCTCGAGCAGTTGGAACACATCTCCTGCTTCCGCCTTGGCCAGCAGGTCGGGGTTCATCTGGGCCAGGCCTGCCGAGCTGAAATCGATACCGTCGACGGACCAGCCATGGTCCGAGAACCAGCGCATCGCGAACCCTTCGCCGCACCCCACGTCGAGAAAGGAGCCGCCTTCCTCCTCTTGCCTCAGTCTGCCGGCGAGGGCGGCATGTTGCTCTGTTTTAGCTCGGAAATAGGCGAGTTCTTCGTCCGGATAGGATTTCCTGTAGAGAGCCTTTTCCTGCTGATAATAGGTTTGCGCGTAGTAGGCGCTCAGTTCCTCCGCCGTGGGCGGTTCGGCCACGTGCAGAAAGCCCAGGGGATGACGCTTCAGACGCGGATCGATCATCCGAGCAGTCTTTCGTGCTTCCATTCGGCCAGGCGCCAGTCTTCTTCGGTGTCGATGTCTTGCACACGGTCCGGCGGCAGCAGGACCGACCCGGTCCGCTCGCCGAAGAGCAGGCCACTCTGCCGGAACGGCTCAACCTTGAACCAACACCATTGCCCGGCATCATGATAAGCCACGGGCAGGTCCTGCGAACGCGCGTTCACATTCTCTGGAAAGTTCATGGCGATCCGCCCGTCGGGCAGGCGCTTCAGCGAGCGCCAGATCGGATAGCTGAACGCCGAAACGGGAAGGACGCAATCCCATCCCTGCTGCAAAACCTTCAGCCCCTCTGCCAGATCCTCCGCGGTGACGAATGGCGCTGTGGGGTAGAGGCTGCAGGCAGCGTCGAACATTTGCCCTTGGCCTTCCAGCTGGGCCAGAACTTCTTGCAGAACGTCCGCCGTTGTCGCGAAATCGTTCGAGTTCCTTTCCGATCGCAGAAAGGGTACCGACGCGCCCAGTTCTGTCGCCGTTTGCGCGATTTCTTCGTCGTCAGTGCTGACAAGAACTTGTTCGAAGAGGCCACAGGACCGAGCAGCCTCAATAGACCATGCAAGAATCGGCTTTCCGCGAAACGAGCGGATATTCTTGCGCGGAATGCGCTTGCTGCCGCCCCGCGCCGGTATGATGGCCAAATTCATGGCCTAAAGACGGGTGCGAAGCTCGTCGATCACGCGATCCTGATCCTCGTGCGTCAAGGCCGGGAACAGTGGAATCGATAGCGCGCGGTCGTAGAACGCTTCTGCGGCCGGAAAATCCCCGGGCTTGAAGCCTCGGCGGCGGTAAAATGGCTGCAGGTGGATCGGAATGTAGTGCACATTCACTCCAATGCCGGCTTCACGAAGTTGCGCGAACAGCGCCGCGCGCGTGCAGCGGGCTTCATCGGAGAGTTGAACCGCGAAAAGGTGCCAACTGGCTTGCCGATCCTGGGGCACGTGGGGGAGCAGCAACGGCAGCCCCGCGAGCTTGTCGAGATAACGGCGGGCGAGTGCTGACCGCGCCGCAGCCATCGGCTCCAATCGCTCGAGTTGCGACCGGCCAAGCGCTGCCTGGATGTCGGTCATCCGATAATTGTAGCCGAGTTCCTGCTGCTCGAAATACCACGCTCCCTGGCTCTGGTCCTCCATCGCTTCGGGATCGCGCGTGATGCCATGCGTCCTCAGCATTGCCATTCGAGCAGCCAGCCGATCGTCCTGCGTCGTGATCATGCCGCCTTCACCGGTGGTGACGATCTTCACCGCGTGGAAGCTGAAGACGCATGCGTCCGCATATTGCCCCCCGACCGGCCGCCCCTGATAGGCGGCACCGGTGGCATGGGAGGCGTCCTGAAGGATCTTGAATCCGTACCGATCCGCCAACTGCCTGATGTCGGCCAGGTCGCAGGGGATACCGGCAAAGTCGACCGGGATCAGCAGATCGGGCAAGCGGCCGGCGCGATCGGCTGCCGCCAGCTTTTCCGTCAGTGCTTCGACGGACAGATTGCGGGTGAGTGGATCGATGTCCACAAAGTCCACGTCAGCACCGCAATAAAGCGCGCAGTTCGCCGACGCCACGAAGCTGTTCGGCACCGTCCAGACCAGGCTCCCGGGACCGATATCGAAGGCCAGGCAGGCGATGTGCAGCCCGGCCGTGGCATTGCTGACCGCCATTGCATGCGCAACTTCATGCTTTTCGGCAAAAGCTTCCTCGAAAAGCTGTATCTCGGGTCCTTGGGTAACGAAATCAGCTCCGAGTACACGGAGCACGGCTGCCCGATCCGCCTCGTCAATGTCTTGCCGGCTGTAGGGGATGAATCGCATGTGCGTTTCAGCCATGATCCTTGGCGTTCTCGACATGCCGCGCGATCAGGGCCTGGAGCTCCACAACCGAGAGGAAGTGATCATTGTCGCCGCTATTGTAGGAGAAGCCTTCCGGCACGGGCACCGCTCCGGTTCGTTCGCAATAGGAGGCGGGATCGAGGATGTCGGAGCTCGGCAGTATGGCGTAGAACTGCCCTCGATCCACCGTGTTGAGACTGTCGCTGACGGTGATCATCTCCTCATGAATCTTCTCGCCGGGGCGAATGCCGATCACCTCGAACTCGCAGTCAGGATTGATCGCACGCGCTACATCAGTCACGCGGTATGACGGGATCTTGGGAACGAATATTTCGCCCCCCTCAGCGTTCTCCACGGCCCAGAGCACCATATCGACACCTTCCTGCAGGGAGATGTTGAAGCGGGTCATGCGAGGATCGGTGATCGGAAGGGTTTTGTCGTGTCGGCGGGAGAGGAAGAACGGCATGACTGAGCCGCGGCTACCCATGACGTTCCCGTAGCGGACAACCGAGAAGCGAATGCCGCGATCGCCTTGAATGTGGTTCGCAGCGATGAACAGTTTGTCCGAGCAGAGCTTGGTCGCGCCATAAAGATTGCTGGGCGCGGCGGCCTTGTCGGTGGACAATGCCACCACGCACTTCACATCGCTGTCCAAGCAGGCTTCGACGACGTTCTGAGCGCCCATGACGTTCGTCTTGATGCACTCGAACGGATTATACTCCGCCGCCGGCACTTGCTTCAGAGCAGCTGCGTGGATCACAATGTCGATCCCTTCAAAGGCGCGTCTCAGCCGGGCGGCATCGCGAACGTCACCGATGAAGTAGCGTAGCCCCCGGTAGCGCGAGCGAGGAAATTGCTGCTCCATCTCGAACTGCTTCAGCTCGTCCCGCGAATAGATGACGAGCCGTTTGATGTCCGGATACTGCTCGAGAACACGGGCGACGAATGCACGGCCGAAGGAGCCGGTGCCGCCGGTAACCAGGATCGATTTGTCCTTGAGCATCTTGATCTTTCGGGTCCTTTGCGGCGCGACCAGAGGGCGCCACATGATTGCGTTAGATTGTCTGATGGCCGAAGCGGCTTAGCCGCATCCGAACAGGCGAGGTGCCGGCCTTCAGCGTCATCTGAATCCATTGAAACGGGCAGTTCGGCGGCACCGCATATTCGACGCGCACAATATTTCCAACCGCGGAAACCTTGCTTGGCAGTCGAGGCGCGGAGCCGCTGGAGGCAGGGCACGTGATGCTGGTCTGGAAGGATTGAGGCCGTCCCTCCAGCGGCTCGACCGCGAAGCTCAACCGGTATCTGCCAGGCGCGTTGCGCGTCAGGCGCCGCAACACGTCGCCGGTAGCGTTTTGACTAGCGTAAAGCTCGAACGCGTTATTCTCGTCGTTCGCCTCGGCGCCGAAATCGGGGCTTTCGACCGGCATCCATTCGAACGGTCGATAAGGACGATGCTCTTCCTTGGGAGTCAGCAGCATTGCCCGCTTGTAGGTCAGGTAGCTGCTATAGGCCTCCGGATATCGGCGCTGCTCGACCAGCCCTTCCACGATCGCGTGACCAAAATCCTGGGAAGCGGCTTCAGAGCGCAGCGGCAAGGCCGGGACGAGCAGGGCGAACTGGGGCATCAACTCGGGGTTTTCGAGAACCCAGCTGGACAGGTTCCGCAACCAGACCGGATTGGCAGCGATCACGCAGCGGATCGAGGGAAGGAGTTCCCTATCGGTGGCGGCGTTCAACAGCACCGGAAAGAGGATGCTTCCCACCGAAGGCTTCACTTTGAGCGCCTGGTCGTAATGGTGAAGCGCCTGATCCACACGATTGCGGGTGACGGCCAGCTCGATCTGAAGAAGCTGAACACCCACTTCGCGGCGCGAAGCCTTGCTGGCCAGGTCGAGCAAAGGAGCGAGGCGCGGCGAGCTAGCTGGCTCGGTGGCGGCAATGACGCGAAGGGCGGCGGGGTTGAGCGGGTCGGCTGCAAGAGACTCGAAAGCCAGACTGCGCGCGCGCATGAAGCGGCCGCGACCAGCGGCCGTATCCGCCAGCAATGCGTCCGCCTTGTGGGTTTTGGCGGGAGCGAGACTCGGATAGAGCTGGAGCGCGAAATCCGGCCGGGCCTTCTCGGCGAGACGGGCGACGGTGTAGGCAGAAGCCGCCGCGGCGCCGGCGAGTCCGATCAGGGCAGGCAGCAGCAATGGCCGCGCTTCGCGCGCCAAGCCGCTCCACTTCTTGCTGCTTCGTCCCTTCAGCATCAGCTCAGGCCCCGGCCGGCTCCGCCGTACGGTCGCCTTCGGCATTGCCGTATTTGTACCGGAAACCATAACCGTAACCATATTCGGAATAACGATCCTCGAACTTGGTCAGGATCACGCCCACGATCGGCGCATCGACGTCGCGGAGTCGGGCGAGGGCCGACCGCAGACCGCGCACAGCGACTTCACCCGCTTGAACGACGAAGATGACGGCCTCGACCGTCTTGCTGAGCAGCGGCGCATCGGCGAGACCGAGGATCGGCGGCGAGTCGATGATCACATGCTGGTAGCGGCTTTCCAACTCACGTACGAGCTGGAACATCCGGTCACCGCTGAGCAACTCCGCGGCCGAGGGCGGTTGAGGCCCTGCCGACAGGAAGTCCATGCTGGGCCCGACATTCCGGATTTTGTCTTGCAGGTTGCCGTCACCAGCCAGATAATTGCTGAGGCCCTGCCGGTTATCCAAATCAAGCGTTTTGTGCAGCGAAGGAGAGCGCAGGTCCGCATCGACGATGATGACCTTGCGGCCCAATCGGCTGAGCACTGCGGCCAGGGCGAGCGACGAGGTGCTCTTGCCCTCAGCCGGTTGAGCGCTGACCATCATCAGGCTGCGCGGAACGCCATGGTCGGTCGAAAAGGCGAGGCTGGACCGCACCGATAGATAGGCCTCGGCAAGCAGCGACTTCGGATCGCGAAGCTCGTCGGCGATGACGATTTCTTCGGACGCCTTCGGAACGCTGCCGAGCAAGGGGACGCCGATGAGCTCCTGGACCCGCGTCGGATCGCGCAGACCCTCGTCCGCCTGTTCCAGGAGGAAGATCAGGCCGATCGACAACAGCAGGCCGAAGATCGCACCCAGCGCAAGATTCAGCAGAAGCTTGGGCGAGGAGGGGACGTTAGGCGCTTTGGCGGTGTCGATGATCGCGATGTTGTTCGCGCTGACACCGGCGACGCCGATTTCCTTATAGCGCTGCAGCAGACCATCATAGAGTTGGCGGTTGGTATCCGCCTCGCGCTGGTAGATGTTGTACTGGATGGACGCCCGGCGCTGCGAGTTCAATGCCGAGGACAGCTGAGCAACGCGGTTGCGCAAATCCTGCTCGCGGGCGGCAGCGGCCGTATATTCCTGTGAGATGCTGCCCCGTACGCGGGCCTCCTCGCGCGCGATGCTGCGATCCAGTTCGCGCACTCGGCTTTCGAGGGCGCGAGCCTCGGGGTAACCCCGTTCGAATTGAGAAAGAATCTTGGCGAGGTCACCGGCGGCGTCGGCGCGGCGCTCCCGGAGCGACGTAAGCGCTGGATTGGTGACGCCGGCTTCGCCCGCACCGCCTGGCGCAAGCCGTGCCTCGGCAGCGATGCGATCCGCCGTCGCGGCTACCAACGCCTTGTTGAGCGCCTCCAGGCTGTCTGAAGTAAGTGTTCTCTCCTGCGCCGGGCGGCCGTTTTCCGTCGGCGCACTGCTGAGCGTGATGATGTTCTGATTGGCCGCGTAATTGACCAGGTCGCGCTCCGACTGTTCAAGTCGTCCCCGCAGCTCGTTAAGCCTGTTCTCCAGGAACTGACGCGCTTGCGCGGTGGAGTCGAACTTGCGCGCGATGTTCTGGGCAATGAACTCCTCTGCCCAGGCATTCGCGATCCGGGCCGACATGTCGGGCGATGTGCTGGTATAGCTGATGTCGACGAGCGAAGAGCCCCGAATAGGCGAAATCAGCACGTTTGTCAGCAGCAGTTGGACAGCGGCGCGTTGCTTATCTTGCCTTTCGGCATTTGCCGAGCGCCTTGGCCCCGAACTCAGAACTCCGTCCTGATCGGGATCGATGCCGTGCGCCTCCCAGAAGCTGTCGGTCCGATCCAGGCGCAATCTCCGCACCACGCGCTCCGCGAGGGATTCCGCTTCGAGCAAGGAATATTGCGTCTGATAGAATTCGAGGTCGCGGCCAACTTGATCGCTCTCAATCCCCTCGACATTCGTGACGTTCTTCTGTTCGCGGCTGATCTCGATACGGGTCGTCGCCGTGTATTTCGGCGTGGTCAGGAGGGTCACGACAAGAGCGGCCATCAGTGACAGCCCCAGAACCGCGATGATGACCCACTTGCGGCGCTGCAGAAGGTGCAGATATTGCACCACGAGCGGCGTCCCGGCCTCTTCCGGCTTTTCTGTGGCTATCCGCGACGTCAGCTGGGCGAGCGCGCCATCGGTGATGTTCATCATGAACTGGCTCTTGCTTAATTATTCTGAAGGGCAACGACGATCGGCGCGGTCAGCAAGGGCGCAGCCTGCAGCACATCCTTGAAGATGCGGCGGGCCTGCGAGTCGCCGACCACGACGATGTCGTTCGCGAAAATCTCGGGATCTGCATAAGCGCCGCGACGGATCGCACGCAGATTATATAGCGCTGCGTATTGAGCGCCGCTGACCGTTCGGAATACCACGACATCGTCGAGCTTGGCGAACTCCGCTGTACCGCCCGCCGTCGCAACAGCGCGCATCAGGGTCATGCGGCCGATTACCGGATACAGACCGGGCTTTATGACCTGTCCGTCGACGGTCACCACTTGGCTAACGGTCTCCTCCAGGTTCACGGTGACCTGAGGGTTGCGGATATAGTTGCCGGCCAGCTTGCTTTCGAGTTCCTGCGCGATCTCGTTGGGGGTGCGGCCCGCTGCCTGGAAGGATCCGACCAGCGGGAAGCTCGCGCGGCCGCTGGCGTCCACCTGAATTTCGCGTTCGCTCAGCTCCTTGATCCCGAACACGTCGATCTTGAGCTTGTCGAAGGGTCCGACGAGATAGGGCCGTTCCTGGGAGAAGAGGTCGACGCGCGCAGGGGGCGGCAGCTCCGCGCTGGGCACGACCCGCACCGCCTGGCTGGACTGAAGGCGGCCCGAGCCGGCGCAAGCGGTCAGCAAGCTGCCGAGCATCACGGCGAGAGCGGCACTACGAACGAACATCTGTCTTCCAATCCTGTCGGATGAACTATCCCGCGGCAGCCAATTTTTCGACAAAGCTTAACAGCTTCAGTGCTTTAGGCTCTTTCTGCATCGGGACGCCAGCCAGAGAGCCATGCTACGGCAACAGCGAATAGGCAAGCAAGCGAAGGCGTGCGGAGCGGATAATCGTAGACGCTGCCAATGGCAAGTATGAGGACGATCGCTGCCCCCAGCCGTGCCGTAACATGCTCAAAGCTTGGCCGTTTGTTCTGGTCGCGCACCACTCGAACAAAAGCGCGCCCCAAGAACCAAGCTGCCGCTCCGATCAGGATGGCGCCGGGCAGGCCGGCCGTGATGAGAAGTTCAAGCCAGTCATTATGCGCATGGTTCAGGTATCGCGGGGATAGGAGGCGATCCGGCTCGACCACCTTGTACACTTCGACGAAGGTGCCCAACCCGCTTCCGAACGGGAAATATTGAGCGACGAGGTCGAGCAGCGGCTGGAGAATGTTGAACCGGAGTTCGGTCGCTTGGGCATCCTTGAAGAGCCGGGTAAATGAGGACGATCGAGCGACAAGGGCTGTGGTAATCACCATGGCGGCGATCAGCCCACCGACAACCGCGATCCGCAAGCCAAGACGCGGCGCTTGCCGCCTCGCCTGGGTGTAGGCGGTCGGATCCTGGTACACAAACAGGGCCGTCGCCATTCCGACGATCGATAGGAGAATACCCGCTCGCGAGCCGGTCACGAGAATGAAGGGTATGATCAGAATGCTCATCGCAATCGCGAACTGCCGGCGTGGCTTGGCGCTTTCACGAGAACCCCGCTGGACCGACGCGGCCGCGGCGAAAATCGGAAATGCGAGGGTGAGCAGCATCGCCTGATGGTTGCGGTTGGCGAGCAGGCCGACGGCCGCGTCCTCATTGGTGACCCGGTAGATGTAGAATGCGTTGCCGGGGGCGCCGATGATCTGGAGCAGGCCGACCAGGCCGCTGACTATGATGATGCCGCCGAGCAGAAGAACAAGCACGTGCAGGCGCTCACGCCCGGCACATAGTGTGAGCAGCAAGGCCGCCAGGGGAGCGAAGCTTGCCCAAAAGCTGTTCCAGGTTCTCCAGGGGACAAGCGAGAGCGGGCGCCATGGTTGCGCGAGTCCGGTTGCCTCAGCAACGTTCCAGGCAAGCTCTCGTCCCGGCAAGCTGCTCCAGAGAGCTGGCGGCAAAGGAATGAGATGAAGCAGCGCAAGGGCCGGGAGAGCGAAAGCCAGCACCAGCAGGATGCGATAGTTCCGCAGCATACCTGTGCCCCATGCGAGGACGACAGCGGCGGTGAAGAAGAGGACGGACAAGGGTCGCAGGATCGCCAGCGACAAAATATCGTCTCTCGCGCTCCCCCCGGTCAGAAAAACGAGCACGAGCAGGGCAACCAACGCGCCCGAGCTCACGCGCGCCTTCGAATATCTGGCATTCGGCACGATCTGTCAGCCCAATCTAAGTCGATGCCGCGCGAGCGGCCGGATGAAACACATGCAAGCTACCTAAGCCGTCTGGCGAGCCTGGTCGGGCGCGGCAGGCGCGAACTCCGGCACCAGGTGGCGCAGAATGTGGAGAGAGCCGCCGACATCCACCGTCTCTATCGCTGTGCGGAGGCTGTGCAAATGAGGCTCCAACTCGGACCAGGCTAGGCACTTTTCCCGAGCCTGCATGATACGCTCGTGGCGTGTCGGCTCCGGATTCTCGCCAATCAGCAACTCCTCGTAGAGTTTTTCTCCAGGCCTCAGGCCGACGATCCTGATCTCGATGTCGCCATCCGGGTTGGCCGGATCCCTGATCGAGAGGCCCGAGAGGCGGATCATGGAGCGCGCGAGATCGAGAATGCGGACGGACTCCCCCATGTCGAGCACATAGACTTCTCCGCCGGAGGCCATCGCGCCAGCCTGAATAACCAACTGGGCGGCCTCGGGGATCGTCATGAAATACCGGGTGACCTCCGGATGGGTGATGGTCACCGGTCCGCCATCCCTGATCTGCTTGTCGAACCGCGGCACGACGGATCCGCTGGATCCAAGCACATTGCCGAACCGCACCATCGCGAACTTGGTCGTGCTGCCGCGCTCGGCGAGACCCTGCAGGACGAGCTCCGCGACCCGCTTGGTGGCGCCCATGACGTTGGTCGGCCGCACCGCCTTGTCGGTGCTGATCAGAATGAAGCGCGAAACGCCCGCCTGCTCGGCCGCTTGCGCCATGGTCAACGTGCCGAGCACATTGTTGCGCAGGCCAGCCGTGGGATTGGCTTCTACGATCGGCACATGTTTGTAGGCAGCCGCGTGGAAAACCGTATCCGGCCTGTGAGACGACAGCACCGACCGAACGCGGATCGCATCGGTCACGTCGCACAACTCTGCAGCGACCTGGATGCTAAGCGCTTCGCGGCTTAGCGTGTCTTCCAACTCTTGCTGGATTGCATAAAGCGCATATTCGGAGTTCTCGACCAATGTAAGCTGGCGGGGAGCGAGCCGGATGATCTGCCGGCACAGTTCGCTGCCGATAGAGCCTCCGGCTCCAGTGACGAGCACCGATTTGCCCCTGATCGTCCGTCCCAGCAGCAGCTCATTCGGCGCAACGGGATCACGCCCCAGCAAATCTTCGATACGGACTTCCTGCAAGTCGTTCACCGACACCCGGCCGTCCAGTATCTGCTTTACATTGGGCAGCGTCTGGACCTGCACCGAGAGCAGCTCAAGTTCGGATATGATCCGCTTGCGGGCCGCCCTCCCGATGTTCGGCAGGGCCAGCAGCACTGCCTTGACATCGAACCGAGCGACCACATCGGCCATCCGGCCGGAATGAAAGACGTGGTGCCCATCGAGCCGCTGCCCGTCGAGCCTCACATCATCATCGATGAACCCGCAAAGATACATGCTCGGTTCCATCTGCATCGATGACGCAAGCTGGCGGCCAGCGGCCCCGGCGCCGTAGATGAGTACGTTGCGCTGAACGCCGCGAAAGCTCTGCTGGGCAAGCAAATCGACCAGCAAGTAGCGCGACACGATGCGGCTCAAGCAGAGCAGCGCGAGGAACAGCAGCGAATGGATGACGGCAATAGTCCGCGGAACGCCCGGGATACTGATGAACATGAACAGCGCGACGAGAGGTATCGCCATGATGCCCGTGGCATATGCGAGCGCGACCATCGTTCGGGATCCCGCATAGCGGAAGATCGCACGATAGACGCCGCGCAGTTGAAACACCGGAAACCAGACGGCGAGTGCGGCCAGAACATAGAGCTGAATGGGTTGGGTCAAGCCATTCCATTCACCGAGCCTGAGCGCGAAGGCGGCCATGGCGGCAGCGCAGCACAGCACCCCGTCGATCGACATGACGATCAGTCGCTTGTGCTTTCGGCTGAGACTCAGAAGATAGCGAAGCGTAGAGAAAAAGGCGTCTTGTCCCGTCGCCATCAAACGTCCTTGTACACCCTAAACATATCCGGCGCTGGGTGCTCACCTTAGTGTCTCTTGCGCGCGCCTCTTGGACGGCCGCACTGGACATTTCAGCTGGATAGCACCTGGATCGCCTGCGTTTACGGGGTCCCGAGGTGCTTGCGCAACCCCTCGGCTTCAGCCACAGGCCCGCCCCAGTTCCCTCAGGAGAGATCCTCGCCCCAATGATCAGAGACTATAATCTTCGCAAGCGAGTCATGGTGACTGGCGGAGCCGGCTTTCTCGGTTCCCACCTGATCGACCGCTTGCTCGAGCGGGGCGATGAGGTGCTGTGCGTCGATAACTTCTTCACCGGCGCGAAGGACAACATTCAGCACCAATTAGCCAACCCCCATTTCGAGGTGATCCGTCACGACATCAACAATCCTTTGTTCGTCGAAGTCGACGAGATCTACAATCTCGCCTGTCCTGCGTCTCCAATTCACTACCAGCATGATCCGGTGCAAACGACCAAGACGTCGGTGCATGGTTCGATCAACATGCTGGGCTTGGCGAAACGGGTCGGTGCCAAGATTTTTCAGGCGTCGACCAGCGAAGTCTATGGCGACCCGGACGTCCACCCCCAGACGGAAGATTATTGGGGTAATGTGAATCCGATCGGGCCGCGGTCCTGCTACGATGAAGGGAAAAGGTGCGCGGAGACCCTGTTCTTCGACTATCATCGCCAGCACAGGCTGCGGATCAAGGTCGCCCGCATCTTCAACACATATGGGCCGCGCATGCACCCGGCGGATGGCCGCGTCGTGTCGAACTTCATCATGCAGGCTCTCCGCAATGAGCCGATCACCCTTTATGGCGATGGCCTTCAGACGCGCTCCTTCTGCTATGTGGATGATCTCGTTTCAGGCTTTATCGCGCTGATGGACAGCGCCGATGAGGTGACCGGACCCATCAATCTCGGGAATCCGGGGGAATTCACCATTCGTGAGCTGGCCGAGAAGGTGGTTACGTTGACCGACTCCAAGTCGGAACTTGTCTTCAAGCCGCTGCCTCAGGATGATCCCAAGCAGCGCCGGCCGGATATCGGGCGGGCTCAATCGCAGCTCGGGTGGCAACCGTCGGTTCCGCTTGAGGAGGGGCTGAAACGAACGATCGACTATTTCCGAACTTTTGCCTGAAAGTCACGGGAGCGAGCATATGAGCGAAATTGCAACATTTGCCGGCGGGTGTTTCTGGTGCACCGAGGCGGTGTTCGACGATGTGATCGGCGTGGAAAGCGTCGAAAGCGGCTATATCGGCGGGCATGTCGAGAACCCCAGCTACAAGCGGGTTTGCGAAGGCGACACCGGCCATGCGGAAGCGATCCGGATCGTTTTCGACCCGCAGGTAATTGCCTATGGCGACCTGCTCGACATCTTTTTCGCCACGCATGACCCGACGCAACTCAACCGGCAGGGCAACGACGTCGGTACGCAATACCGCTCGGCCATCTTCCCGCACTCTCCGGAGCAGGAAGCGGAGGCGAGGGCTGCGATAGAACGCGCGCAGGCCGATTGGCCGAGGCTGATCGTGACCACCATCGAGCCGCTTGCCACCTGGTATCCGGCCGAAGACTATCATCAGGAATATTTCGCGCGGGTGGGCGATCAGAACCCCTATTGCATGGCAGTGATCGCGCCGAAGCTGCGCAAGTTCCGGAAGAGCTTCGCGGAACGTTTGAAGCAGTAATGCGCTTGGGGCTCGGGCCGACGGTCGTTACGGCCGCGATGTTCAACAGGGAGAGTCCGTCTCGATGAAGCCTTTGCGCAAGGCCGTGTTCCCGGTCGCCGGTCTCGGCACCCGCAACCTGCCGGCCACCAAGTCAGTGCCGAAGGAAATGCTGCCCGTGGTGGACCGGCCGCTGATCCAATATGCGGTTGACGAGGCGCTTGCCGCAGGCATCGAGCAACTGATCTTCGTCACCGGGCGCGGCAAAGGTTCGATGGAGGACTATTTCGACATCTCCTACGAGCTGGAAGCGACAATGCGCGAGCGCGGCAAGTCGCTCGATCCGCTCAAAGGCACGCGGCTCGAAGCGGGCCAGATCGCCTATGTGCGGCAGCAGGAACCGCTTGGGCTTGGGCATGCGGTGTGGTGCGCGCGGCATCTGGTCGGCGACGAGCCGTTCGCGGTGCTTCTGGTCGACGAGCTGCTGTGGAACCCTTCTGATCCATCGATAAACCAGCTTGCCGAGACTTACCGGGAGAGGGGCGGCAATGTGATATCGGTGCTCGAAGTGCCCGAGGATCACTGCCACCGTTATGGCATCGTCGATCCGGGTGGGAGCCACGGCGATGTCACCGAGGTTCTTGGCTTTGTCGAAAAGCCGAAGCCGGGCACCGCGCCTAGCCGACTAGCTGCGATCGGCCGCTATGTGCTGCAACCCGAAGTCATGCGGATTCTCGACAAGGGCGAGCGGGGTGCCGGCGGCGAGATCCAGCTGACCGACGCGCTGGCCCAGCTAATCGGCAGCCAGCCTTTCCATGCGCGCACCTATCGCGGCGCGCGCTATGACTGCGGCGACAAGGCAGGTTTCGTGCAGGCGAACCTCGCGCTCGCTTTGGAGCGAGACGACATTGGTGCCGATGTCCGGGCTTTCGCGCGAGAACTGCTGAACTAGCGTTCGCTTCGGCTGATCGCGGGAGCAGTCTCGCCGGCCAGCACGGCGGCAATCCTCTCTGCAGCCCGTCCGTCTCCATAGGGGCTGTGCGCGCGGGCCATGCGCGCATGCGCCTCCGGATTGTCCAGGAGCAGGCAGGTCTCGGCGACGATCCGCTGTGCACGCACGCCGACCAGCTTTGCGGTGCCCGCTTCCACGCCTTCCATCCGCTCGGTCGTGTTGCGCAAGACCAGAACCGGCTTGCCTAGCGCGGGCGCTTCCTCCTGGAGGCCGCCACTGTCAGTCAGCACGACGTGGGCTGCGGACAGCAGCCGCACGAAACAGGCATAGTCCAGCGGCGGCAGCAGCATGACGTTGGCAAGCCCCTCAAGCGCTGCATGAAGTGGCTCGCGTGCCGCGGGATTCGGATGAAGCGCTACTGCAAGGAACAGGTCGCCGCGGGCGGCCAAGGCGCGAACTGCGGAAGCGATTTCGGTAACTCCTGAGCCGAGATTTTCCCGGCGGTGGCAGGTGACGAGGATTAGCCGGCGGCCGCGCGCCGCGCCCAGTACCGGAGTGACAGCTTCGCAGGCGATCGGATCGGCAGCGATCCTCAGCCGCATCGCCAGCAGCGCGTCTATGGCTGTGTTGCCGGTGATGTGGATGGCCGAGGGTTGTACGCCTTCCGCCAACAGCGCCCGGGCGGCACGGCTGGTCGGGGCGAAATGCTGATCCGCGATTGCCCCGATCGCCCGGCGGTTGAACTCTTCCGGCCATGGCTGAGCGGTGTCGCCGCTTCTAAGGCCGGCTTCGACATGGGAGACAGGGATCTTCAGGTGATAGGCAGCGAGCGCTCCGGCGAAGGCCGAGCTGGTGTCGCCTTGCACCACCACCCGTTCGGGCCGCTCCGCGGCCAGGACGGAGGATATGCCAGAGATCAGGCGCGCAGACAGTTCGTTGAGATTTCCGTCGGGCTGCATCAGGGCCAGGTCGATGTCCGCTCGAACATGGAAGCCCTCGAGCGCCTGCTTCAGGAGATCGCCATGCTGTCCGGTGGCGCAGATACGAGGCTTGATGCCACGGCTGTGTAGCGCATGAATGACAGGCGCCAGCTTCAGCGCTTCTGGTCGCGTGCCCACCACGACCAAAATACCGGCCATGAGCTTGCCCCCGATTTTATCCCCAGCTTTATCAAGACATAGCTGGTTCGCTTAAGCAAGCGCCCGGTAGGCTCTGAACCAATCTACGAACTTCGGAATGCCTTCGTCCAAGGAGGTGCGCGGCGAAAACCCCAGCTCTGCCGAGATCGCGCTGACATCCGCATAGGTCTCCTGGACGTCTCCAGGCTGCATCGGCGCCGGCTCTCGCAAGGCCTTTGTCCCGCAAGCGGCCTCGATGACTTCGATGAAGCGGCCGAGCTCCTCCGAACGGCTGTTGCCGATATTATAAACGCGGTGAGGGGCCGCTGACCCATTATCGGTCGGCGGACGGTCCAGCGCCGCTGTCACGCCATCGATGATATCGTCTATGTAAGTGAAATCACGCCGCATATCCCCATTGTTGAAGACCTTGATCGGCTTGCCGGTGAGGATCGCCTCGGTGAACAGCCAGGGCGCCATGTCGGGCCGGCCCCAAGGACCGTAGACGGTGAAGAAACGCAAGCCGGTCAGTGGAATGCGGTAGAGATGGGCGTAGGTCTCGCTCATCAGCTCGTCCGCCTTCTTGGTTGCGGCATAGAGCGAGACGGGATGATCGACGCGGTCATCTTCGCTGAACGGCAGCTTGGTGTTGCCGCCATAGACCGACGATGACGAGGCATAGACCATGGGCACCTGCCGCGCCCGGGCAATCTCCAGCAGGTTCAGATGCCCGACCAAGTTGGACTGGACATAGGCGCGAGGGTTCTCGAGCGAGTAGCGGACGCCCGCCTGTGCCCCCAGATGCGCGATCCGGTCGAACTCATATGAGCCCAGGGCCGCTTCCAGCACCTCATGGTCCGCAAAGTCGATCCGGTGTAGCGTCAACAGGTCGCCATGCCGTCGCCAGAGCTCCGCGACGCGGTCCTCCTTCAGCTGCGGATCGTAATAGGCGTTGAAATTGTCAATGCCGATCACCGGCTCGCCGCGCGACATCAGCCGGTCGGCCAGATGGAACCCGATAAAGCCGGCGGCGCCGGTGACGAGCGTGGTCAATCAACTCTCCCTATGCGCGGCGCGGCGAAGCCGGTCTCGGATGGCGATCCCGAGCCCATCCTCAGGAATCGGCGCCACCGCGATGGCCGCTGCCCGCGAAGCTTCGGCCTGATGCAGCAAGTCGAATAGGCGCGCAGCTGCTTCGATCAGGTTACCGGAGGCGCTGAGGGTGGCATCCCCTGCGACCGGACCGAAGCCGATCAGGAACTCGCCAAACGGGGCATCTGGTGCATCGAGGCGGAGCGGCTTGGACGGTGCGTAGTGACGCTCGAGCATGCCGGGTGCCTCGACCCTGTCGGCGGTGACTGCTTCGAGACCGAGATCGAGCGGGCCGGGGCGTAGCAGACGCAGCTCGTCCGCTTCCGCTGCTATGATCGTCGACTCAAGTCCCACGCTAGTCGGTCCTGCATCGATGATGAGCGGGATGCGGCCGTTCAGGCTTTTCAGCACATGCTCGGCGCGCGTGGGGCTGATGGTGCCGCTGGCATTGGCCGAGGGTGCGGCGAGCGGCCGTCCGCAGGCTCTCAACAGTGCCTGCATGACCGGGTGTGCGGGCACGCGCAGGGCGACGGTCTCCAGCCCGGCCGTGACGATGGAAGGGAGGGTGACGCCGACCTTCGGACCGACCAAGGTCAGCGGGCCAGGCCAGTAACGCTCAGCCAGCTGGCGCGCCGCCGGCCCGAACTCCCCGAGGCGCTCGGCCGCCGCGAAATCGGGCACGTGCACGATCAAGGGGTTAAAGCTCGGCCGGCCCTTTGCGGCATAGATGCGCGCCACCGCCTCGGCGTTGGTCGCGTCAGCCGCAAGGCCGTAGACCGTCTCCGTAGGCACGGCGACCGGTTCGCCCGCCAGCACCAGCCGCGCGGCCTCGGCGATCGCCTGCTCATCAAAGGCAAGGATGCGGGTAGTGGTGGCGCTCACGGTGCCGCGCTATAGGCGCGCCGACACTTTCTCAAGGAGCCCTATGAGCTACATCGCCCCTGTCGCCGAGCAGCGCTTCGTGCTCGATCATGTCGTGCGGATCGGCGAGCTCGCCGAGCATCAGGAGTTCGCGGCTGCCACGCCCGATCTGGTCGATGCCGTGGTCGAGGGCGCTGGCGCGTTCGCGGCAGGCGAATGGGCACCGCTCAACCGCCTCGGCGATATGGTCGGCGCCCAATGGCGGGACGGCCAGGTTGTAATGCCTGAGGGCTTCAAGGCAGCGTATCGCGGCTATGTCGAAGGGGGCTGGGGCACGATCAATGCGCCGGAAGCGTTCGGCGGGCAAGGGCTGCCCTATGCCTTGGCCACCGTGGTGCTCGAGGATCTCGGCTCGGCCAACATGGCGTTCACGCTGATGCCGATGCTGACGCCTGGAGCCGTTGAGGCGCTGCTCGCGCACGGATCGCCGGAGCAGCAGGCGACATACCTGCCCAAGCTGATCAGCGGCGAATGGAACGGGACGATGAACCTGACCGAGCCGCAGGCCGGCTCCGATGTCGGCGCGCTCCGCACCACTGCGACGCCGATGGGCGACGGCAGCTGGCGGATCAAAGGCAACAAAATCTACATCACCTTTGGCGAGCACGACCTCACCGACAATATCGTCCACCTGGTCCTAGCCCGCACACCGGGAGCGCCGGCGGGCACGAAAGGCATTTCGCTGTTCCTCGTGCCCAAGTTCCGCCTGAACGCCGATGGCACGCCCGGCGAGTTCAACGACGTTCGCTGCGTCTCGATCGAGCACAAGCTTGGCATCAACGCGTCCCCCACCTGCACGCTCAGCTTTGGCGACAATGACGATTGCCATGGCTGGCTGATCGGCGAGGAGATGGGCGGCATGCGCGCCATGTTCACGATGATGAACAATGCACGGCTGAATGTCGGCCTACAGGGCGTGCAGATCGGCGAACGGGCGACTCAGCAGGCGCTTGCTTATGCCAAGGAGCGTGTGCAGCTCGGCAAACCCATTGTGGAGCATCCGGACGTACGGCGCATGCTGCTGCGGATGCGGGCGCTGACGCAGGGTGCGCGGGCCTTGATCTATTATGGCGCGGGCATGGCCGACCGCGCCCATCTTGGCGACGCCGCTGCCCGGGCGCGGCTGGAGCTGCTGACGCCGCTCGCCAAGACTTGGGGCACCGATGTCGGTTGCGAAGTCGCGTCGCTCGGCGTGCAGGTCCATGGCGGCATGGGTTTCGTCGAAGAGACCGGCGCCGCACAGCATTATCGCGATATCCGTATCGCCCCGATTTACGAGGGAACGAACGGCATTCAGGCGGCGGACCTAGTCAACCGCAAGCTGCCAATGCAGGGGGGCGAAGTGCTTGCTTCGCTCTTGGCGGATATTCGCGGCGAGGCTGCGGACGAGGCGCAGCTTATGCATTTGGTCGACCGCGTCGAAGCGATCGCGCGCTGGATGACGGGCAATGAAGCGACGCAGGAAGACCGGCTCGCCGGCAGCTACCCCATGACGACCATGACGGGAGTTGCCGTCGGTGGTTGGCTGATGGCGCGGCAGGCCAAGGCCGCGGCCGCTGTGGAGGCCACGCCCTTCACCGAGATGAAGCAGGCGGTTGCGCGCTTTTTCCTGGAGCGCATCGTGCCGGAAGCGATCGGCCTCGAGGCTTCGGCGCGAGGCGGCGCGGCGGGTCTGTACAGCCTTGATGCCGAGACGCTGGCGGCCTGAGACATGACCGAGCAGCGCGTTGTGCCCGTCATCCTGTCGGGAGGCGGCGGCACGAGGCTTTGGCCGCTTTCGCGTCCGGACAAGCCGAAGCAGTTCCTGGTGCTAGCTTCCGAGCAGACAATGCTGCAGGCGACTGCCGCCCGCACGGCCGATCGGACCCGCTATGCGCCGCCGTTGATCGTCGCAAATGCCGCTCATGCTGACGAGATAGAAGGTCAGTTGCAGGCGATTGGCTGCGGTCCGCAGGCGATCATATTGGAGCCGGTTGCGCGCAACACGGCCGCTGCCATCGCGCTGGCGGCCTTATCAGCCAGCGCGGAAGCCATTCTGCTCATCATGCCGAGCGACCATGTGATCGCGAAACCTGAGGCGCTGCACGAAGCAGTGGCAGCGGGTCTGCCATTTGCCGAGCAGGACTGGCTTGTTACGTTCGGCGTCACGCCCACGCACGCGGAGACGGGCTACGGCTATATCAAGCTCGCCGAGCCGCTGGACCCGCGCGTGCACCGGGTCGAGCGCTTCATCGAAAAGCCGCTACGCCCTGCTGCGGAATCGATGCTTGCCGAGGGAGGCTATGCTTGGAACGGCGGCATCTTCCTGTTTAAAGCCGGTGCGCTGCTGCAGGCCCTGGCCGAATTGGCGCCGCAGGTGCTGGCACAAGCGCGTGAAGCGCTCGAGGCCGCTGTCACCACCGGTGTCCGCATACAGCCGCAAGCAGAGGCTTTCGCAGCCTGCCCGTCAGAGTCGATCGACTATGCCGTCATGGAAAAGGCGGGGAAGGTTGCGGTCGTCCCGGTCGATCTCGGCTGGTCCGATGTCGGCAGCTGGGACGCGTTGTATGACCTTGGACCTCGTGACCCGGCCGGCAACCTGATCAAAGGTGCGGCTCGGCTGGTGGACACGTCCAACTGCTTGGTGCGCAGCGAAGGACCGCGCGTGTCGATGCTGGGCGTGTCCGACCTGATCGTAATCGCGACCGGCGACGAAATCCTGATCATGCCGCGCGGTCAGTCGCAGGAGGTCAAGCGCCTCTCAGGTCCTTAGGAACCAGCGCTCGCCGCCTTCCAGGCCGAGCGCGGTGAGACGGCCGCTCGCGAACGCGCCGGTGTCGATCCCGATGCGGTTCGGTCGTTGTTCGACCTCTTCGCTGATCGTGTGGCCATGGACGACGATCGGGCCATGGTGGCCACGAAAGTCCAGAAACTCGGAGCGAATCCAGCGCAGGTCGCTGCCGGTCTGCTCTTCCAGCGCCACGCGCGGCCGAATGCCTGCGTGGACGAACAGATAATCGCCGACTGCGATCCGGTCCTCAAACCGCTTCAGGAACTCGACATGCTCTGCCGGAACACGTGCGATCAAGGCGTGCAGCAGGTCCTCATAGTCGAGCGCCGCATATTCCTCTTCGCTGAAGCCGTAGCTGAGGATAGTCGCGCGCCCGCCGATCTTTACGAAGAAGCGCAAGGCTTCGAGGCTGCCGGCCAATGTCTTGAGGAAAACCTCCTCATGATTGCCCATGAGGAAGCGCACTGGACGGCCGCTCCGCTCGAGTTCCAACGCGCGCTGGACAACGCCTGCCGAGTCAGGCCCCCGATCGATCAGATCCCCGAGAAAAACGAGCTGCGTCTTGGCCGCTCCGCGCGCCCTTTCATCGGCTTCGATACGGAAGAGGAGGGAGTCGAGCAGGTCCAGCCGACCGTGAATGTCGCCGATGGCATAGATGCGCAGCCCGTCGGGCACGCGCGCGGGCGGCGGTGCGGGTTCGATGGCACGACGGAGAAGCTTCAGAACCATGTTCTTCTTATTGTCAGCTGAGCGCGCTCATATAGGGCGCGTGCGCCTGAACACCAGATGATCAGAGCCGGGACGCCCCCGGATAAGCGAGCAGTGCGGACGATCCCTCAGGCACACTGATGCAGCTTTCGTCGGTAACAGCCCAGCACTCGCCGGCACCGAATCGCTTTCCATCGACCGATCCGACGCCCGTGATCGGCGCCAACAGCGCCCCCTTTGGCGCGTGCAGCCGCCGTTCGATCGCCTCCAGGCGCTCGACCACGAACTTCGGACCTCGCGCGAGCAGGTCGCCTTCCTCCGGCGCTGGAACAGGCGCAAAGGGCCGCAGCACGGAGACCGCCGCACCATCTTCGAGGTGAAGCTCACGCGGGCGGCCATAATCAAAAAGGCGGTAGGTCAGGTCCAGGTTCTGCTGGATCTCGATGAGCGTTAGCCCGGCACCGATCGCGTGAACCGTTCCGGCCGGCGAATAGATGAAGTCTCCGGCCTTCACCGGCACCCAATCGAGCAGGTCGACGATGCTGCCGTCCATCGCCGCAGTCCTGAACTCGTCGGGACTCACCGGCCGTCTGGGGCCGAGCGCGATCGTCGAATCCGGTGCCGCGTCGAGGATCAGCCATGCCTCGTCCTTGCCTCGCGAAAAGCCTGCCGCCTGTGCGGCTGCATCGCCGGGGTGGACCTGAACCGACAATCTCTCGTTGGTGAACAAATATTTGACGAGCAGCTCCGGGTCGCCGCTCTGGTCGAACCAGATTTCACCGATGGGCTCGGCCGTCTCGAAGGCCTTGAAGGACGGGAGAAGTCTCGGACGCCCCCACGGCTTTTCGACAGCGTGAGCATTCAGTTTCACGGCAGGCATGGCGGGGTGCCTTAGCCGTGCGCTGGCTAGAATGCGAGCCTCAGGCGCGCTCGAACAGTTCTGCGGGATCGATGCGCAGCCGCTGGATCACGCCGCGGATGCGGGGCCATTCCTCGCTGAGGAAAGCGCGGCGTTCCTGCTCTCGCAGGCGCGTCGCCGCACCATCGGCCACGAACATGCCGACGCCGCGGCGGACGGTGACCAGCCCTTCTTCCTGGAACAGCTGATAGGCCTTGGCGACCGTCAGCGGATTGGCGCCCTGTTCGGCGGCAAAGGCGCGGACCGAGGGCAGCATGTCGCCCTCGCCATAGCGGCCGTCCAGGATCGCTTCCGCGATGCGGTCGCGAAGCTGGAGGTAAACGGGGCGCTCGGCTGCGGGCATCGCGCATTGGTGCCCTAACACAGCGGGTCACGTCAAGGCCAATGCCGCACCACGTTGTCGTAAATCGGTCGCGGTCGCTCTTCCAGCGCGCGGCCGGGCGATCCGATGAACACGAAACCGGCGATACGGTCGCTTTCCTTGCCGCCAAGCGCCTTCAGCACATTCGGGTCGAAGGCTGCCCAGCCGGTGATCCAGCTGGCGACGAAGCCGTGCGCCGTAGCCGCCGTGACCAGGTTCATGCACAGTGCGCCGGACGAGAGCTGCTGTTCCCAAAGCGGGATTTTGCTGGGCTCGACCGGCGAGGAGATGACGGCGACGAGCGTTGGGGCTTGGCGGGCGAATTGGTCGATTGCGACTACATCCTCCCGCTCGGGTGTGCCGCGCGACGCCCGGAATGCGTTCTGCAACAGCAGCGCGAAACTGTCCCGGTCATCGATCACCAGCATCCGCCACGGCGCGAGCTTGCCATGATCCGGCACGCGCATCGCGGCCGTTAGTATCGCACACAACTGGTCGGCGTCGGGGCCGGGAGCCACCATGTCGCGCGGCTTGCCCGAACGGCGGGTGGCGAGCAGCTTGGCGGGCGAGGAGAGGTCGTTGAACATGGGTCCGCATCTGGGCGGCTGGCGGGGCGGGATCAAGCGGCTATGCTGGAGCCCATGTTGCTTGCGCTTCTTCTCGCCGCTGCGGCGCCCGTGCCCCAGGCGGAGCAACTGCGTGCACTCGTCGCACTCGACATCCGGGTTGCTGCAATCGGCGAGCGGCTCGCGCGGGGAGGCCTATGTAAAGAGGTGCTGAGTAGTCCGGGATGGGTGTTGCAGGACGTCGCGCAATATAGTGCGGCGCTGCGTCCAGCGGCGCGCCAGGCCCTGAAGCTGGGCGACCTGCCGAGCGTCGTCGCCTTGCTGCCCGGCAGCGGCGCCTCCGCAGGGCTGCGGGTGGGGGACGAGATCGTCTCGGTGAATGGTCAGGCTATTGCCGCCCAGGCGAGGGGCTACCGGCGGGTCGAACAGGTTGAGGCGATGGTCGAGCAGGCACTCGCCGCGGGACCGGTCGCGCTGGTGGTGCGGCGCGAGGGCAGGGATGTGCCGGTCCGCATCGTGCCGGTGCCGGGCTGCCGATCGCGTTTTCAGCTCCTCACGGGCCGCGGCCTCAATGCCAAGGCTGACGGCCGCTACGTCCAGGTCACGGGCGAACTGGTCGAGTTCGTCCACAACGACGACGAACTCGCGCTCGTGATCGCGCACGAACTCGCGCACAACATCCTGCGCCACAAGAACCGGCTGGACGCGGCCGGCGTGTCGCGCGGGCTGTTCGCCGGCTTCGGCAAGAACCGTACGCGCATTCGCGAGACCGAACTCGAAGCCGACCGGCTCGCCCTCTATCTGATGGCGCGGGCCGGCTATGACGTGAGTGTCGCTCCAGCTTTTTGGGAGCGGTTCGGCCGCCACACCGTACCTGGCTTCCTCAGTGACGGCACCCATCCGGGCGCGCGGGAGCGGGTGCGCCGTGCCGAGGCGGAAATCGCCCGGATCCGCGCGCAACAGGCAGCCGGTCAGCAGCCCACCCCCTAAGCGCCTCTTGGCAGCGCGGATTTCGGCGTTAGGGTCCCGCGCCAATCGGGCTGCGCAGACGGCTCGGCTCGTCACTGGGACTAGAGGAAGCTGAATGGTCAACGTCAACGCCGATCCGACGGCAGAGCCGCTTTCGCCACACGTCAGCCGGTCGGACGGCGGCACCTGGTTCAACCATCCGAGGCAGCTGAAGCGCCTGTTCACCACCGAGATGTGGGAGCGCTTCGGATTTTACGGGATGCGAGCGATCCTGACGCTCTATCTCGTCAATCATTTCCTCTTCAACGACGTCACCGCTGCCGGCATCTATGGCGGCTTCACCGCTCTGGTGTATCTGACCCCGCTGATCGGCGGCCTGCTGGCGGATCAGTATCTGGGCTCGAAACGCTCGGTGAAGTTCGGCGCGATCCTGATGGCGCTCGGCTATTTCACCCTGTGCTTCGGTGGCCAGGCGGCGCGGCCATTCGCGGTGGTGGACGGCCAGCGCTTCGAAGTGACCGTTCAAGGTCAGGGCGATGCTCAACAGCGATTTATCGACAGCAATGGCGAAAGGCTGCTGATCAAGGGCAATGACGACAAGTCGGTGTCGCTGGTTGGCCCTGCGGGCAACGAAGTCCGGCGGATCGCGCCCGACGGGTTCAAGTCGGACGGCCAGCGCTCGGGCCTGTTCGTCGTCATCCTGCTGCTCGGCCTCTCCTTAGTCACGATCGGCAACGGCTTCTTCAAACCCAATATCTCGACGATCGTCGGCACCCTCTACGAGGAAGGAGATCGGCGGCGCGACGCGGGCTTCACGATCTTCTACATGGGGATCAACCTTGGTTCTCTCATTTCCCAGTTCTTCTGCCCACTGCTGGCCGTCACCGTCGGCTGGTGGGCGGGCTTTGGTCTTGCCGCCATCGGCATGACCTGCTCCTGGCTGTTGTTCCAGTTCGATGGCGGCCGTCTAAACGGCTATGGCGAACGGCCGCAGGATGCGCGCTCCGATCGCGACATGTTCATCTATGGCGGCGCCCTGGCCGCCATCCCGCTCGTCATCTTCCTGTTCTGGAACCTGATGAACTATGTCGCGCCCCCGGCGGGCTCGGGCGTGATCGGCTATGTCGCGTCGCTGCCGATCATGGGCAAGTTCCTGTTCGGCACCTTCCTGTTGTCGGTGCCTGGCATTCTCGGCTGGTCGTGGCTGAAAGGCAGCCGCACCGAGTTTCAGATGATGTTGGCGGCGATGGTGCTGATCGTTTTCAACGTTGTCTTCTGGACGCTGTTCGAACAAGCGGGCTCCTCGCTAACCCTGTTCGCCGAGCGCAACACCATGCTGGAGATCGGCTGGACCGCGCCCTTATTCGCCATGTTCCGCGATGCCCCAATCACCTACTATCTCTTCTTCGGCGTGCTGACCGGCGGCATTCTCTGGCTGGCCTGGTGGTTCTTCGCCTGGGGCGAAGAGCCGGCCACGCGGCGGACCATGGCGATCGCTTTTGGCGTCGTCGCCGTGCTGGTGATGATCGGCATGCACTTCGCGCGCATGAACGGCTTCGGCAATGAACGCGTATATGTGATGCCGGCGGGCCAGACGCAGATCTTCAACGCGCTGTTCATCGTGCTGCTGGCGCCGCTGTTCAGCTTCCTGTGGAATGCCCTGTCCCGACGCGGGCTGGAGCCGCCGATCCCGGTCAAGTTCGGCATCGCGTTGATGGGCGTGGGCGCCGGCTTCCTGTTCCTCGTCTGGGGTGCGAGCTTCGCCGATGCAGGCTTCCAGGTCGGCCTTGCCTGGCTCGCCGGGCTCTACCTGATCCACTCAATCGCCGAGCTCTGCATCTCGCCGGTCGGTCTTTCGATGATCACCAAGCTGTCGATCGCCCGGATCGTCGGCCTGATGATGGGAGTCTGGTTCCTCTCCATCTCGGTTGCGCAATATGTTGCCGGCGCGGTCGCCCAGGTCGCAAGCGTGGAGACGGTCGGCGGTCAGGTGACCAACCTGAAGGTCAGTCTCGACACCTATGTCGGCGTGTTCACGACCATCGGCTGGATTTCCGTCGCGATCGGCGCCGTGCTGCTCGTCATCGCTTTCCCGCTCAAATATCTGATGCACGGGGTCAAATAAGCATGCGTTCTGTTGTCATTGCCGTGAGCGCGCTGGCGCTCGCCTCCTGCGCGGCGACGGGTGACAAGCGCAGATCGGCCTCCGCGCCGCGGGAAAAGCCGGTCTCCTTCTCCCGTGATCCCTATCCTTCGACCTATCGCGCCTTTCCCGGCGTGCCGACCGTCATCACCAACGTCACCATTTATGACGGCGAGGGCGGACGCATAAACAACGGCCAGGTGCTGTTCGCCGACGGCAAGATCGTCGCGCTGGGGCAGACTGTCTCCGCGCTCGCGGGCGCAGTGACGATCGACGGTACCGGCAAATGGGTGACGCCCGGCATCATCGACATCCACAGCCATCTGGGCGAGGGGAATCCCGGCGGCGACTTCGGCGACGGCAATGAGGGAACGAACCCGGTCCGGCCGGAAGTCTGGGCCGAACACAGCATCTGGCCGCAGGACCCCGGCTTCACGCGGGCGCTGACCAATGGCGGCGTGACCTCGCTGCAGATCCTGCCCGGCTCCGCCAACCTGTTCGGCGGGCGCTCCGTGGTGCTGAAGAACGTGCCCGCGCGCACGGTTCAGGCGATGAAGTTCCCCGGTGCTCCCTACGGCCTCAAAATGGCGTGCGGCGAGAATCCGAAGCGCGTCTATGGCTCGCGCAACCAGATGCCCGCGACGCGCATGGGGAACATGGCGGTAAACCGCCAGACCTGGGTGCGCGCACAGGAATATAAGCGGCGCTGGGACAAATATGAGCGGGATGGCGGCGATCCGCCGACGCGCGACATCGCTTTCGACACGCTCCGCGGCGTCCTCGCCGGCGAGATCCTGGTGCAGAACCACTGCTACCGCGCCGAGGAGATGGCCTATGTCATCGATATGGCGAAGGAGTTCGGCTACAAGGTCGCCGCTTTCCATCACGCGACTGAGGCCTACAAGGTCGCCGACCTGCTGAAGCAGCACGACATCTGCGCGGCGATCTGGGCCGATTGGTGGGGCTTCAAGATGGAAGCCTATGATGCCGTCAACGAGAATATGCCGCTGGTCCACAATGCGGGCGCATGCGTCGTCACCCATTCGGACGACGAGAACGGCATTCAGCGACTCTATCAGGAAGCGGCCAAGGCGCTCGGCAACGGGCGGCGGATGGGGATCAACATCCCCGACGAGGTCGCCTGGTCCTGGCTTAGCTACAACCCGGCCAAGGCAATGGGCATCGCCGAAAAGACCGGCAGCCTCAAGCCCGGCAAGATGGCGGACGTGGTGCTGTGGAACGGCAATCCGTTCAGCGTCTACACGCGGCCCGAGAAGGTCTGGATCGACGGCGCACTGATGTACGACGCCATGGACCCGAAGCGCCGCCCCGTGACCGATTTCGAACTCGGCCAGCCGGGCGAGGGAGATGTGAAGTGAGCAGCGTGCGACCCCTCCTCCGTTCGCTTCGAGCGAAGTCGAGAAGCGTGTCCCGACTTCGCTCGACACGGACGGCTCTCTTGGCGCTCGGCCTTTTGAGCTCGCCCACCTTCGCCCAGACCGTCGCCCTTACCGGCGGAACCGTCGCGCTCGGCGACGGCTCCGCGCCAATCGAGGGCGGCACGGTCGTGATCCGCGACGGCCGGATCGTGGCTGCCGGGCGTGGCGTGGCTGTGCCTGCGGGCGCGCAGACAATCGACGCGTCGGGCAAATGGGTGGCGCCGGGCTTTGTCGCCGGGTTTACGCGGCTCGGCCTCGTCGAAGTCGATGCGGTCGATGCCGCCAACGACACGCGGGCGGGCGCACGTTCGCCTTACTCTTCCGCGATCGATATCGAACCGGGCATTAATCCTGCCGTAGCCGCCATGGCGGTCAGCCGTGTCGGTGGCGTGACCCGCGCGATCGTGGCGCCCGCGACGGCCAACATGATCTTCGCCGGCCAAGGCGCGGTAATCGACACCGGCGCCGACGTGAATGCCGTGACCGTGCCGCGCGCCTTCCAGTTCGTCGAACTGGGCGAGGAAGGCGCCGACAATGCCGGCGGCAGCCGGCCTGCGGCGTTCGTGCAGCTTCGCGCCTCGCTCGAAGCAGCGCAGCGTTATGCCCGTAATCCCGCGGGCTATGACGGCGACAGCCGGGACTCGCTGCTCAATCGGGCCGATGCGGCAGCGCTTGTGCCCGTGATCAACGGCAGGATGCCGCTGCTGGTCCATGTCGAAGGCGCGAACGATATTCGCAATGTGTTGCGGCTCCGGCGGGAGTTTCCGGCCGTGAAGCTGGTGCTGGTCGGGGCCGCCGAAGGCTGGCTCGTCGCGCGCGAGATAGCGGCGGCCGGTGTGCCGGTGATCGCGTCGGCGCTTGCCGACTTGCCGTCGTCGTTCGAGCGCGTCGCCGCGACCCAGTCGAACATCGGCCGGATGAAGGCGGCTGGCGTGCGGGTCTCGGTCGGCATGATCGACGACAATGACGCGATGCAGGCACGCTACTCCCCGCAATATGCAGGCAATCTGGTCGCCCTGAACAAGGTGCCGGGCGCGACCGGGCTGCAATGGGGCGAGGCGCTCGCGGCGATCACTTCCGGCCCCGCTGACGCGCTCGGCATGGGCAATGAGATCGGCTCGCTCCGCCCCGGCCGCCGCGCCGACGTCGTGCTGTGGAGCGGCGATCCGCTCGAACTGACCAGCCATGCCGAACGCGTCTGGATCGATGGCGTCGAGCAGCCGATGGTGAGCCGCCAGACCAAGCTCCGCGACCGCTATGCGCGCCCGCACGAGGGTGATTTGCCGAAGACGTACGAGCGCTGACCCACCATTCGTCATCCCGGCCTTGAGCCGGGATCCCGCTTCTTCTCTTTCACGGCAGAAGAAGTAAGCTGGATCCCGGATCAAGTCCGGGGTGACGAAAAATGGGGGATTTAGGACAAGTCACTGCTGCCGCGGCGGCGTTTGTTGGCACGCATTTGCTCATGTCGCATCCCTTACGGGCACCGATGGTCGCGCGGCTGGGGGAGAAGGGCTTCCAGGGCGTCTATTCGCTCGTGTCGTTCGCGACGCTGGGCTGGCTGGTCTGGGCCATGCGCCGGATGGGACCGGAGGAGTTTGTCTGGGCGGCGCCCGATTGGGCCTGGTTCGCTGCTTCCATCATCATGCTGTTCGCCAGCGTGCTGCTCGTCGGTTCGCTGATCGGCAATCCCGCGCTGCCCGGTGCGCCCGCGAACGCGCGTGAGCCCCGCGGCGTGTTCGCTATCACGCGCCACCCGATGATGTGGAGCTTTGCGCTCTGGGCGGTGGCGCATGCCCTGGTCTGGCCGCAACCGTCCGTGGTGATCCTGTGCTTCGGGATCGGCCTGCTCGCTCTTGTGGGCGCAGCCGGGCAGGACGCAAAGAAGACGAAGCTGCAGCCGGACTTCTGGCCGGGCTGGCGGCGCAAGACCGGCTTTGTGCCGTTCACAGGCCCGCCGCCGGCCCGTGCGATGTGGCCCGGCTGGGGCGTGCTGCTCGGCGGCGTCGCACTCTGGCTCGCCGCCAGCTGGCTCCACCCGCTGCTCGGCGCGCCCGCGGTCTGGCGCTAGACTAAAGCCGCACCATCCGCATGCCCTGCTCACGGTAGCGGGGGCCTTGCGCCGCGCCGGGCGGCACCGCGGCATCGAGTTCGTCGAGATCGGCTGCGGACAGTTCCAGGTCCGCGGCCTTGACCGAGTCCTCCATCGTCACGCGCCGCTTCACGCCCGGAATCGGTACCACGTGCGGGCCTTGCGCGATCAGCCAGGCGAGCGCCACTTGCGCCAGGCTGGCTCCGTTCCGCTCGGCGACGGCGCGGATCGCATCGACGATCTTCAGATTGGGGCCGAAATTCTCTTCTGAGTAGCGCGGATCGTTGCGTCGCCAGTCGTCGGCAGGCAGGTCGTCCCGGCTCTGGATCTGGCCAGTCAAGAACCCGCGCCCAAGCGGCGAATAGGGCACGAAGCCGATGCCGAGTTCCTCGCAGACGGGCAGGATATCTTTCTCCACGTCGCGCTCCCACAAAGAATATTCACTCTGCAAAGCGCAGATGGGATGAACGGCGTGGGCGCGGCGGATCGTCTCGGGTCCAGCCTCAGACAGGCCGAGGAAGCGCACTTTGCCTTCCTCTACCAGCTCGGCCATTGCGCCGACCGTCTCCTCGATCGGCGTGTTTGGGTCGACGCGGTGCTGATAATAGAGGTCGATCGCGTCGATCCCCAATCGCTTCAGCGAGCCCTCGACCGAGCTGCGGATATTCGCCGGAGAACTGTCGACGCCGGTGATTGTGTTGCCGTCGAACTTGAACCCGAATTTGGTCGCGATGACGAGCTTGTCGCGCCGGCCCTTGATCGCTTCGCCGACCAGCTCCTCGTTCTGGAAGGGGCCGTAGATCTGCGCCGTGTCGAAGAAAGTGACGCCCAGATCGATCGCGCGGTGGATTGTCGCGAGCGACTCGTCGATGCTTGCATCCCCCCCGTAATTGATGTTGCCACCGCGGATCATGGGCATGCAGCCGATGCCGATCGCTGATACTTCAAGGCCTTGGCCGAGCGTCCGGTATTTCATGGGCGGGTCCTTCTCGCTAGGGGATCGGGTTCAGGGTAGTGGAAGCGGCATGACACGCAAATTCTTCGGGACAGACGGCATCAGGGCGCGGGTAAATACCCCCAGCATGACGGCGGAAATGGCGATGAAGGTCGGCATGGCGGCCGGAGCGCACTTCGTCCGTGGCGACCATATCCACCGGGTCGTGATCGGCAAGGACACGCGGCTTTCGGGCTATATGCTGGAACCGGCGCTCGTCGCAGGCTTCACCAGCGTCGGCATGGACGTGGTGCTGGTCGGGCCGATGCCGACGCCTGCCGTGGCGCTGCTGACCCGTTCGATGCGGGCCGACCTTGGCGTGATGATCTCGGCCAGCCACAATCCCTTTGCCGATAATGGCATCAAGCTGTTCGGCCCGGACGGCTACAAGCTGTCCGATGACGACGAAATGGCGATCGAGGCGCTGATCGAAGCGGCAGCCCGGCTCGCCCCGGCCGACCGCACCGGACGAGCACGGCGTGTCGACGACGCGCAGGGCCGCTATATCCATGCGGTCAAGTCCAGCTTTCCGGAGGGGCTGCGGCTCGAAGGGCTGAAGATCGCGATCGATTGCGCGAACGGCGCCGCTTACAAGGTCGCGCCCGAAGCGCTTTGGGAGTTGGGTGCTGAAATCGTGCCGGTCGGCGTCGGCCCTAATGGCACCAACATCAACGCGGGTTGCGGATCTACGGCACCGCAAACGCTGCAGGAAACGGTGGTCGCGAGCGGTGCCGATATCGGCCTGGCTCTGGACGGCGATGCCGACCGGCTGATCGTGGTCGACGAGACCGGGAGGCTGGTCGATGGCGACCAGCTGATGGGTCTGATCGCGACTAGTTGGGCGCGCCGGGGCCTGTTGAAGGGCGGTGGCCTGGTCGCGACCGTCATGTCCAACCTGGGTCTTGAACGGCGGCTGCAGGCGGACGGCCTGACGCTTCAGCGCACCAAGGTCGGCGACCGCTATGTGCTCGAATGCATGCGCGAGCGCGGGTTCAATGTCGGCGGCGAACAGTCTGGGCACATCATCCTGTCCGATCACGCGACCACGGGCGACGGGCTGATGGCAGGGCTCCAGATCCTCGCCGAGCTGGTCCAGTCGGGACGCCGCGCTAGCGAGCTACTGCACGTCTTCGATCCGGTGCCGCAACTGCTTAAGAATGTCCGCTTCTCCGGCGGCAAGCCGCTGGATGATAATCGGGTCAAGGCAACGATCGCAGATGCGGAGGCGGAACTGAACGGTCGCGGGCGTCTGGTCATCCGGCCGTCCGGCACCGAACCGCTCATCAGGGTAATGGCGGAGGGGGACGACGAGGGGCAGGTTAAGGCAGTGGTTGAGCGAATCTGCGCGGCAGTGGCGGAGGCGGCGTGATGCTTGAAATGCGACCCGATTGCGAGCGCTGCGGCACCGACCTGGCAGCCGACCAGCATGGCGCCTTCATCTGCTCGTTCGAATGCACCTTCTGCGCCGAGTGCACCGAAGCACTGGACGATCGCTGCCCGAACTGCGGCGGCGAGTTGACCGACCGCCCGATCCGCGTCGGCGCGGCGCTGACAAAGCATCCGGCGAGCACTACGCGCAAGTTCAAGGGGTGATCCCGCGCGTCCTGATCATCGCCGGTTCCGACAGCGGCGGCGGCGCCGGCATTCAAGCCGACATCAAGACGGTGACGATGCTCGGCGGCCACGCGATGACCGCGATCACTGCCATCACTGCCCAGAACACGGTGGGTGTTCAGGCGGTGCATCCGGTGCCGGCCGAGATGGTCGTCGCGCAGATCGACAGCGTCCTGGACGACCTCGGCGCGGACGCGATCAAGATCGGCATGATCGGCACGCCCGAGACTGCCGAGGCAGTAGCGGAACGGCTTTCCGGGCTCGACATTCCCATCGTGTTCGACCCGGTGATGGTCGCGACCAGCGGCTCGACCCTGGCCGATGCGGCAACGATCGCCGCGTTCGAAAAGCTGATGCGGATTGCGTCAGTAGTCACGCCCAACCTGCCCGAGCTGGACGCGCTCGGCGGCGAGGAGTCGGTGCTGTCGCATGGCTGTCACTTGCTCGCCAAGGGCGGTCATGCCGAGGGCGCCTATGTCGTAGACCGTGTGCTCGCGCCGAACGGTCAAGAAGTTGCGCGGCTGGTAGGCAAGCGCTTCGACACCGACGATACGCATGGTACCGGCTGCACATTGGCGAGCGCATTGGCGACCGGGTTGGCCAGCGGAATGCCAATCAAGGACGCCTTCGAGCAAGCCGTGCGCTTCGTGCGTATCGCCATCCTGTCCGCTCCCGGGCTGGGGCAGGGGCATGGCCCAATCGGCCACACGCTCGGCTGGAACCCGTTCGAGGAACTGGAGGGCTGATTGGCCCACTTATCCCCAATTTGGTTCGGCCTGAGCCTGTCGAAGGCCTCCCTTCTTCTTCTTTGGGATCGTAAGGAAAGGGAGGGCTTCGACAAGCTCAGCCCAAACCGAGTGTATATGCCCAGACCATCCCGCAAGCTCGAACTCAATCACCCGGCGCCGCTCGTCGGCGTGGACGAGGCTGGGCGTGGTCCGTTGGCGGGCCCCGTGGTCGCCGCCGCGGTGGTGCTGCCGGAAAAGGGGGTCCCGCGCGGCATCGATGACTCGAAGAAGCTCACCGCCCAAGTCCGCGCCGAACTGTCGAAGAGGCTGCACAAGATCGCGCTGGTCGGCGTCGGCGTCGCCACGGTCGAGGAGATCGACCAAATCAACATCTTTTGGGCGACGATGCTGGCGATGACGCGCGCGGTGGAGGCGCTCGGCATCGCGCCCGGCATGGTGCTGATCGACGGCAACGCGAAACCGCGCTGGGATCACCCATGCACCACGGTCGTGGGTGGCGATGCCTTGTGCCTGTCGATCGCCGCCGCTTCGGTGATCGCCAAGCATCATCGCGACCAGCTGATGATCGCCGCCGATGCCGAGCATCCAGGCTATGGCTGGGCGTCTAACAAGGGCTATGGCTGCCCGACTCATCGCGAAGCGCTCAATCGGCTCGGCCCGACGCCGCTCCACCGCCGCAGCTTCGCGCCCGTCGCCCAAGCTTTGCTCCCTTTGTGAGTCTTTCCCGCCACACCACAATCTGTTGAGTCTCGTTCACGGACCAAGACTCATCATCTTGTGTCCCGCTCAGGCGGACTCCTTCCGTTCCATTTTGTGCCCGAAATGAACTGCTTGACCGCAGACTCCGCTGGACTCACTCTGGCTGTAGATAAGTGAGCAGGGGGCGCAAGGCCGGATGGGGGTTCTGACCAAGGTTGAACGGCGCGCCGCGCCCCAATCGGCCACGCTGCCGCTTGACCGCATCCTGATGGACGATTGCGTCGAGGCGATGCGCGGCCTGCCTGACAAGTCGGTCGACATGATCTTCGCCGACCCGCCCTATAATCTCCAGCTTGGTGGCGACCTGTTCCGGCCCGAGGGCGGTCGAGTCGATGCCGTCGACAATGACTGGGATAAATTCGACACCTTCGCCGCCTATGACGAATTCACCCGCGCCTGGCTGAGCGAGGCGCGCCGCGTGCTCAAGGACAGCGGCACGCTCTGGGTGATCGGCAGCTATCACAACATCTTCCGCGTCGGCGCGGCGGTGCAGGATCTGGGGCTCTGGATCCTGAACGACATCGTCTGGCGCAAGTCGAACCCGATGCCGAACTTCAAGGGCACCCGCTTCACCAACGCGCATGAGACGCTGATCTGGGCGGCGAAGAGCGAGACGGCCCGTTACACTTTCAACTATCGCGCGATGAAGACGCTCAATGACGAGCTGCAGATGCGCTCGGACTGGCTGTTCCCGATCTGCTCGGGTGCCGAGCGGCTGAAGCGCGGCGGCGTCAAGGCGCATCCGACGCAGAAGCCGGAAGCTCTGCTGTACCGTGTGCTGCTCGCCTGTACGAACCCGGGCGACGTGGTGCTCGATCCGTTCTTCGGCACCGGCACGACGGGCGCGGTGGCAAAGCGGCTTGGCCGCCGCTGGATCGGCATCGAGCGCGAGCCTTCCTATTGCGATGTGGCGCGCGAGCGGATCGAGGCAGCGCTGCCGCTGGACGAGTCTGCACTCAAGACGATGCAGTCTCCCGCCGCCGCGCCGAAGGTCGCGTTCGGTGTGCTCGTGGAGACCGGCATGCTGCAGCCGGGCGCGGTGCTTATGGATTCGAAGCGGCGCTACCAGGCGGTCGTTCGCGCCGACGGATCTCTCGACGCGCGGGGCGCGGCGGGTTCGATCCACAAGGTGGGCGCGACGCTGCAAGGCGCGCCCTCGTGCAACGGCTGGACCTTCTGGCACTATGAGGATGCCGGGGCGCTCAAGCCGATCGATGCCCTCCGGCAGCAATATCTGCTGGCGAACGAGCCTTAGCACGAAGCGCAACCCCGTTCGGGCTGAGCTTGTCGAAGCCCTCCCTTTCTTTTCTTGACCGAACAGAAGAAGAAGAAGGCCTTCGACAAGCTCAGGCCGAACGGGTGCTAGGTGAAACGCTTCTATCTCCGCCCGACTGCGTTCGTAGACACGCCGATTGGCTTCGATGGTGGAGTTGCCCGCCTCGCCGGAGGCTTACTCTGGCACTCCTCTTATGAGCTGATCGAGACTGCGGACGGGCGCCGCGTCTCCAAGCAGCTGGTGCCTGTAAGCGACGCCGCCTCGCTTCCGGACGAGGTTCAGCCGACTGTCCAGCGCCTCACGGCTCCCCGTCCCCCGCTCGAGCTCGGTGACCGCACGATCCGCTTCGATCAGCCGCAGGTCGCGGTTATCCTCAATGTCACGCCCGACAGCTTCTCGGACGGGGGTCTACATCAAGATTCCGAAGCCGCAGTCGCCGCAGGCGTCGCCGCTGCCGGAGAGGGCGCCGCCTTCATCGACGTCGGCGGAGAATCGACGCGCCCCGGCGCGGCGCCGGTCTGGGAAGGTGATGAGATCGCCCGCGTCGTGCCCGTCATCGAACGGCTGGCCCGTGCCGGTGTCGCGATCTCGGTCGACACCCGCAACGCAGCGGTGATGGAAGCGGCGCTCGCGGCGGGAGCGGGCATCGTGAACGACGTGTCGGCTTTGCTCTACGACGAAAGAGCACTGGATTTGGTGGTCCGCGCCGGCTGTCCGGTGATCCTGATGCATGCCGGCGACCCGCGCGATCTTCATATGAAGACGCTCGGACCCGGTCCGCTGCTGCAGGTCTTTGACTGGCTGGACGAGCGAGTCACGGCGGTCGAGGCGGCCGGCGTGCCCCGCTCGCGGATCATCGTCGATCCCGGCATCGGCTTCGGCAAGTCAGTCGCGGACAATCTCGCGCTGCTGAACGGCCTTGCGCTGTTCCAGGGGCTCGGCTGCGCAGTGATGCTGGGCGCCAGCCGCAAGCGGATGATCGGCGCCTTGTCGAACGAAGCGCCCGCGGATCAGCGTCTGGGCGGCTCGATCGCGCTTGCGCTGACCGGGGTCATGTCAGGTGCGCAGATCGTCCGGGTTCATGACGTGCGCGAGACGGTGCAGGCGCTTCGGGTCTGGCGCGGATTGCGGGACCAGGCGCTGTCGTCGCACTAGGCTTTTCCTCGCGCTCGAACGAAATCCAGCGGAATGCCATGCCAATGATGGAGGTCAGCACGCCAATCACCGTCAGCAGCCGCATCGTGTCATTGTCGGACCCGTCCCAAGCGACCAGTCCGAGCAGGATCACGCTGCCCATCGAAATCAGATAGCCAGAACGCTGGAACATCGTGACACCTCCGTAAGAGTAACGAAAGTGTCACAGACCCGTTCCGCTAGGCAGCCACGTCGCCAATGCCGAGTTCGCCGAGCTTGCGGTAAAGAGTGGAGCGCCCGATGCCGAGGCGGCGCGCGACTTCGGTCATGCGGCCGCGATAATGGCCGATCGCCAACCGGATCACGTCCGCCTCAATCTCTTCCAGGTTGCGGATATGACCGTCCGCTTCGAACAGCGTGACACCCGATCCTGCGACCGGCGCCAGCAGTCGCGTGACATTGGAATGGCTCTGCAGCGCGATCTGCGGGAAGTCCGCGGACGTCAGCGCCTCGCCCTCGCACAGCACGGCGGCGCGGAACAGCGCCGTCTGCAGCTGGCGGACATTGCCGGGCCAGTCGAACGACATCAGCAGCGACAGTGCCTCGTCGGTAATGCCGAGCTCGCGCAGGCCCGGTTGGGCCGCGATCCGCGCCAGCATGTGCCGCGACAGGGCGGGCACGTCACCAGCGCGATCCCGAAGCGGCGGTACGGGGACATGGACGACGTTCAGCCGGTAATAGAGGTCCTCACGGAAACGGCCATGCGCGACTTCCTCGATCAGCGGCCGGCCCGATGCGCCGATCAGCCGCACATCGATATCGCGGGACACGCGTGCGCCGAGCGGGTGAATCTCGCCGGTTTCCAGCACCCGCACCAGCTTGGCCTGCGTCTCCAGCGGAAGTTCTGCGATGTTCTTCAGCAGAACAGTCCCGCCATCCGCCTGCTGGAGACGTCCGACCTTGCGCTCGAACGCGCCCGTAAAGGCGCCGCGCTCATGGCCGAACAGCTCGGAGTCGACCGAGTTCTCCGGGATGGCGCCGCAGTTGATGACGACCCATGGTTTTTTGGCGCGCGGGGAGGCGGCGTGGATCGCCTCGGCGATCAGTTCCTTGCCGACGCCCGGCTCGCCCTCGATCAGCACCGGCACGCGCGAGCGCGCCGCCTTGGCTGCGATCGCGAGCGCCGAGCGGAATTGCGGCGCCGAGCCGACGATCTCGTCGAAGCCGAGCACCGCCTTAATCTTCTCGGCCAACGGCCGGAGCTCGCCGACATTGATCCGGCTCGACACCGCCGCGTCTAGTGCGCCGAGCAGCCTTTCCGGCGCAATCGGCTTGATCAGATAGTCGGATGCGCCCGCGCGCATCGCCCGAACGGCGAGTTCGATCGAGCCGTTGGCGGTCAGCAGCAGCACGGGGAGAGCAGGGCGGCGGGCATGGAGCGTCTCGATCAGCTCAACCGCCGTATCGCCCTGACCATATTGGTCGATCAGCACGGCATCGAGGAGCAGGCCCTGTTCAGTCTCCAGCACGTCACGGGCCGCTTCGGCATCGTCGGCAAAGATGGTCCGCCAGCCCGCGCGGGCTGCGATCGCGCCGACCAGCCTTTTCTGGGCAGGCTCGTCGTCGACCAGCATCAGCAACTTGGCATTCGCCTTGGCCATATCCCTCACTCGCGCTCCTCGGGGCGAGAGGCTTAGGCCAGGTGGCGTAAAAGTGATGTTAAGCGACACACCTTGTCTCTTGAGACTGCCCCGACTGCTCGATAGATACGGCGCCGGGGCTTTCACGGATGCAGGGTTCAATGGCGCAAAACGGCGATCTCAAGGCACATCAACAGACCTATTCGGGGTTCACCGCACTCTTGAAGTGGGGAACGGCGGCGACAGCCGTCGTTGCGATCATCGTCGTTTTTCTGATCGCCGGCTGAGTTCATCATGAAACTCGCCGTCCTCAAGGAATCAGCGGACGGCGAGCGGCGCGTTTCAGCGACGCCCGAGACCGTCAGGAAGTTCGCCGGCCTCGGTGCCGAAGTCTCGGTGGAAAGCGGCGCGGGCGCGACCGCCTCCGTATCTGACGAGGAGTATCGCGCGGCCGGTGCAGCGGTTGGCAGCCGGGGCGAAGTACTCGCCGGCGCCGACATCATCCTCGGCGTACAAGGACCGGCTCCGGAAAGCCTCGCGGGCGCGAAGCCGGGTGCCTGGCTGGTGGCAGGCCTGAACCCATTCGGCGAGCGGGCGCGAATCGACGCTTATGCGGCAGCGGGCTTCGAGGCGCTGGCGATGGAGTTCATGCCGCGCATCACGCGCGCGCAGTCGATGGACATATTGTCGTCCCAGTCGAACCTCGCCGGATACAAGGCGGTGCTGGACGCGGCGGCCGAATATGGCCGCGCCTTCCCGATGATGATGACGGCGGCGGGCACCGTCTCGGCCGCTAAGGTGTTCGTGATGGGCGTCGGCGTCGCCGGCCTGCAAGCGATCGCAACTGCGCGGCGACTGGGAGCGCAGGTCTCCGCCACCGATGTGCGTTCCGCGACCAAGGAGCAAATCCTCTCCCTGGGCGCCAAGCCGATCTTCGTCGAAAATGTGAAGGGCATCGAAGGCGAGGGCTCGGGCGGCTACGCGACCGAGATGTCCGACGAGTATAAGGCGGCGCAGGCCGAACTCGTTTCTAGCCACATCGCCAAGCAGGACATCGTCATCACGACGGCGCTGATTCCCGGCCGCCCGGCGCCGCGCCTGATCTCCGATGCGCAGGTTGCGACGATGAAGGCGGGCAGCGTCATCGTCGACCTAGCGGTAGAGCAGGGTGGAAATGTCGAGGGCGCGGTCGCCGGCCAAGTCGTCGAGCGTCACGGCGTCAAGATCGTCGGCCACCGCAACGTTCCCAGCCGCCTGGCCGCGGACGCCAGCGCGCTCTTCGCCCGCAACCTGTTCAACTTTCTCAGCGCCTTCTGGGACAAGGAAAAAGGCGGCCCCGTCCTCGACGAGGAAATTGGCGACGCCATCCGCCTGACGAAGGATGGTCAGGTGGTGAATGCAAGGCTGTTAGGGTGAGGACTAGGTGAGTGGCGCGGAGAAGCTGCTTTCCCGAATGCGTTCCAACCCGCGAGACTGGCGGATCGAAGATGTTGCGGCTGTCTGCAAGGCGTTCGGCATTGATTTCACCCCGCCAGGCTGAGGCTCGCATTTAAAGGTGAAGCATGCGAGCATGACAATGATCCTCACCATACCAGCTCGTCGGCCGATAAAGCCGATCTATATTCGTGAGCTGGTCAAGTTTGTGGATCATGTGCGCGAGGCCGGACCATGAGACCGCAGGATTATGAAGTCGACATCATGCCGCTGAGCGAGGCTGACGGCGGCGGGTTTGCGGCAATCGCTCCGGAGTTGCCGGGCTGCCGATCAGACGGGGACACGCCTGAAGAAGCGCTCCGCAACGGCTACGACGCCATCGCTTGTTGGATCGAAGCAGCTCGGGAGATGGGCCGTTCCATTCCAGAGCCGAAGAAACTGGCTGCATAGGATAACGCATGACCTTCATCGCCATTCTCTCGATCTTCGTCCTTGCCTGTTTCGTCGGCTATTATGTCGTCTGGTCGGTGACGCCGGCGCTGCACACGCCCTTGATGGCGGTGACCAACGCGATTTCATCGGTGATCATCGTCGGGGCGCTGATCGCAGCCGCATCGGCGTTCGGCGCCGAGGCGAAGTGGTTGGGACTGGTCGCGGTCGCCCTGGCCAGTGTCAACATCTTCGGCGGCTTCGCCGTCACCGAGCGGATGCTCGCCATGTACAAGAAAAAGGACCGCTGATGCCTTTGCTTCGTCATTGCGAGGAGCGCAGCGACGAAGCAATCCGGGAGACATCCGGCTTTGCTGGATTGCTTCGCTGCGCTCGCACTGACGGCTGGGGGACCAAATAGGGCATGCATGAAGTCGCGGAACTGAATCCCTGGGTGGCACTCGCCTATCTGGTCGCGGGTGTCTGTTTCATCCTGGCCTTGCGAGGGCTGTCCAGCCCCGCTTCGTCGCGGCGGGGCAACCGCTTCGGCATGGCCGGCATGGCGCTTGCCGTCGGCACCACGCTTTGGGAGCATAACGAAGCCGGGCTGATCGAGATCGCCGTGGCCATAGCGATCGGCGGCGCGATCGGCCTGGTCATGGCCCGGCGGATCGCGATGACGGCGATGCCCCAGCTCGTCGCCGCCTTTCACTCGCTGGTCGGCTTGGCGGCGGTGCTGGTCGCAGCGGCGGCCTTCCTCAACCCGCAGGCGTTCGGCATCGCCAACGTCATCACGCCGATTGCTGGACCGAACATCGTCAACATCTTCCCGGTCAGCCGGATTGAAATGGCGCTGGGCGTCGCCATCGGCGCGATCACCTTCTCAGGCTCCGTGATCGCCTTCCTGAAGTTGAACGGCAACATGTCCGGCGCGCCGATCCTGCTCCCGGGCCGTCATGTCATCAATCTCGGCACACTGGCCGCGATCGTCGGCCTGATCGCCTATTTCGTCGGCGACCAGAGCCCGTGGATTTTCTGGACGATCACCGGCCTATCGTTCCTGATCGGCTTCCTGCTGATCATCCCAATCGGCGGAGCGGACATGCCTGTCGTCGTGTCGATGCTGAACAGCTATTCGGGCTGGGCAGCGGCGGCCATGGGCTTCACGCTCGGCAACACGGCGATGATCATCACCGGGGCGCTGGTCGGCAGCTCGGGCGCGATCCTCAGCTACATCATGTGCCGGGCGATGAATCGCAGCTTCATCAGCGTCATCGCAGGAGGCTTCGGCGCGGTCGCCGACACGAGCGGCGGTGCGGCGGCCATCGACCGGCCATGGAAGCGGGGCTCGGCGGAAGACGCTGCCTTCCTGATGGAACAGGCCGAGCTTGTCGTCATCGTTCCCGGCTATGGCATGGCGGTCGCCCAGGCCCAGCATGTGCTCCGGGAAATGGGCGACAAGCTCAAGGAGAAGGGCGTCACCGTCAAATACGCGATCCACCCGGTCGCGGGGCGCATGCCGGGACACATGAACGTGCTGCTCGCCGAAGCGAACGTGCCCTATGACGAGGTGTTCGAGCTAGAGGACATCAACTCCGAGTTTGCTCAAGCCGACGTCGCGTTCGTGATCGGCGCCAATGACGTGACCAATCCAGCCGCAAAAACCGACAAGAGCTCGCCCATCTACGGCATGCCCGTGCTCGACGTGGAGAAGGCCAAGACCGTGCTGTTCATCAAGCGGTCGATGGGCGGCGTGGGCTACGCGGGCGTCGATAATGAGCTCTTCTACCGCGACAACACGATGATGCTCCTCGCCGACGCCAAAAAGATGGTCGAGGAAATCGTCAAGTCGATCCATTGAACAGATAGCGGATCAGACTCACCCGAAACGGCTCATTGCGACCCCCTGCTAAGCGCCTGACGCACAAGGCTCGCGCCATGGAACCGCGGTCTTCGCAGCGAAGCTTCATCCAAAATGGATAATTCTCCGGCTCGGCCGCCCTCGCATCGTCAATGCGGGCTGCCACATAGGGGAGAGCGAGGAGCTTGCTCATTGTGCGTGCAACCCACAGTTGACATCGATGCCAGGAGCGAAGCGCTGGTGCGCCTGCTCCGCACCGTGCTCGACGAAGCGCATCAGCTTCTGAACGGAGCCCCAGTGGGCGAACAGACGGCCGCTCTGGCCGAGACCATCCTGCGGCTGCAGCAGGAGGCGGAGCGGATCGCGCCTGATTTCCGCAGCAAAAATCTCCGTTTTGGAGCGTCGGGAGGCTGACTTTGCCCCATAATGAAGGCATGCAAGTGCCGGGGTAAAAGGGTGAACAAAAGGTGACGGGCGCAGAAATTGAGTGGGGGGACGGACCCTCCGTATTGATCTTTGCCGACTCGGAGGAAACACCGCACGGCCGCACTGGCTGCCGCGAAAAGCGTCGGCGCGCGAGTGATCGGCAGCGAACGCATCGCCGATGCCCATGAGCGGCTCAGCCGCCAGGCGTCGGTAGACTCGGTGCTGATCGAGCTTTCCGAAGACACGCCGCAGCTCGACCGGCTGCTCGAGTGGGCGAATCATGCGGCACGCGACGGGAGCGCGGCGCCGATCATATCGCTTCCGGGCGAGCTGATCGATGTGGTCGCGGCCCGGATCGACGAGCCCAAGGTGCAGCTGCTGTGCGATGCCACAGTCGAGTCCCGAACCGGCGCGCTTGCCTTTGCCGTCGCCGAGCGCAAACATCGATTGCACGACCATGGCGTCGAGGCTGACGACGAACGGCTCCGCCGGCTAAGCGAGGAAGTGGCGCGGATCGCCAGCGCCCTTGCCGAGCTGTCGACGTCGGCGAAGACCGTGCACTTCGTCCCGCCCGCTCGCGGCGAAGGGGAAGGGACGGAGATCGACGCCGAGATGGTCCGCGGGCTGATCCGAATCAGGCGACTGCGGGACCAATTCTTCCCGAAAGATTTCTTCGCGGACCCAGCGTGGGACATGCTGCTGGACCTGCTCGCGGCGCGCCTGGAGCATAGCCGCGTCGCGGTCTCGAGTCTCTGCATCGCCGCGGCCGTGCCGGCGACCACCGCTCTGCGCTGGATTCGGACGCTGACCGAGCACGGCCTGTTCGTTCGCCGTCAGGATCCGGAGGACGGCCGGCGCATCTTTATCGAGCTATCGGACGAGGCGAGCCAGGCCATGATCGCCTACTTCCGAACGGCCCATCAAATGGGGTTCAGGATCGGCTGAGCGGCTTTTCGAGGACCACAAAGGCGAGGTCGCGCCGCTGCGGTAGGCCGAAGCGGGGATCGTCGAGAGGAAAGGGACGCTCCTCGCCGGTGAGGGCATAGCCGCGCCGCTCATAATAGGCGATCAGCTCGGCGCGCTGGCGAATGACCGTCATCTCCATGCGCGTGGCGCCGAACAGGGTGGCGGCGCTCCTCTCCGCCTCGGCAAGGAGACGCCGGCCGAGACCTGCCGCCTGGCGGTCGGGGTCGACCGTCAGAAGCCCGAGATAGGTGGTGCCGCCGCCTTTGTCGGTGATCTGCACACAGCCGACCAATCTCCCGTTCACCTCGGCGAGCAGCAGGCGCTGTGCTGGATCGGCGATAATGTCGGCCAGCGCAGCCGCATCGGTCCGCTGGCCGCCGAGCAGGTCCGCTTCATGGGTCCAGCCACCGCGGGCGCTGTCGCCGCGATAGGTCCGCTGCACGAGGTCGAGCACCTGCTGCACGTCCCGCTCGGCTGCCGTCCGAATGGTCAATCCGCTATCCACCATGCTGTTGCTAGCAAGCGCGCCGCGGGACCGCTACCGCCACGCCATGAACGATCCGGTGGTGACCGCGAAGGGCCTGCGCAAGAGTTTCGGACGCAAGGAAGCCGTCGCCGGACTCGACCTAATGGTGCCGCGCGGCAGCATCTATGGCGTGCTGGGGCCGAACGGTGCCGGCAAGACGACCAGCCTGCGCATCCTGATGGGGATCATCGATCCCGATGCAGGCAAGCGGCGCGTGCTCGGCGCCGAGCGCCCGCGCGAGGTCAGCCAGCGCATCGGCTATCTGCCCGAGGAACGCGGCCTCTATCCAACGATGAAGGCGCGCGAGGCGATCGCCTTCATGGGCGCCTTACGCGGTCTGGAATGGGCGGAAGGCCGCCGCCGGGGGGAGGCAATGCTGGAGGAAGCAGGCCTTGCCGGCGCGGCGCGGGAGCCGATCCGGAACCTGTCCAAAGGCATGGCGCAGCTGGTGCAGCTGCTGGGCTCCATGGTCCACCGGCCCGATCTGCTCGTGCTGGACGAGCCCTTTTCCGGGCTCGACCCGGTCATCAGGAGAAGTTGGAAGGGTTGATCCTCGCCGAGCGTGACCGCGGCGCCACTATTCTCTTTTCAACGCACGTAATGGCGCATGCGCAGCGGCTGTGTGACCGACTTGCGATTATCGCTCGCGGGCAGCGTCGATTCGAGGGCAGCGTAGACGAGGCGCGTGCCCTGCTGCCGATGCGAGCCCAGCTCATCCCGCGACAGGAGGGCGCCGGCGTGTCTCAGCTTCTTCCCCAAGACGCAGCGCGAGTGGGGAAGGCTTATGCGTTCGACGTGCCGCCCGACGGCATCGAACCGGTGCTGGAGCGTCTGATCGCTTCCGGGCACGGCGTCGCCAGCCTGTCGGTCGAGCGGCCGGCGCTACATGATGTCTTCGTGAAGCTAGTGCGGGAGGCCGAGGCTTGACCCGGCTGCTGCGCCAGGCGCTGGTGATCGCGCGGCGGGACTTCACCGCCATCACCCTCACGCCGACCTTTCTGATCTTCCTGCTCGCGCCGCTTTTCATGTTCGCGGTGGCGACGATCGGCAGCCTGGGCGCCGTGCAGGCAATCGAAGGGCAGCGCCAAAGCGTGCTGGTCCTGGCCGCGCCCGACGAACTGGCGCGCCTGAGAGCGGCCGAGCGCGAGTTGCGCAGCGTCGTCGGGGCCGATCCCGGCCCACCGCCAGTCGACTTCCGCTCACCACGCGGCGTCCCTGTCGAAGAGGCGCATGGCGAGCTGCGTCGGGGCGAAGCTTCGGCCGTACTGTTCGGCCCGCCCGGCGACCGCTCCGTGGTGCACATCCCCGCCGCATCACGCGACGCAACTTATTTGCGTCTGCTCGCCTCTGCAGCCACGGGCGAGCAGCCTCAGGTTCGTGCGTCGGCGGCCGCGCCACCAACCGCCGCACGAGATCACCAAGGCACAGCATTCGGGGCAGTGTTCCTGATGTTCCTGCTGTCGCTGGTCCTTGCTAGCCAGGCGATCAGCACATTGGCTGAAGAGCGCAACAACAAGGTCATCGAAATATTGGCTGCCGCCGTGCCGCTGGAAGCAGTCTTCCTTGGCAAATTGCTCGGTTTGCTCGGCGTGGCGCTGGTCTTCTCTGCTTTCTGGAGCACCGTGGGTCTCGCCGCCGCATCGTCGCTCGGCGGTGCCGAGCAACTCGATGCCATCGCCCCCGCTATCGGACTGCCGGCTTTCGCGGCGCTGTTCCTCGGCTATTTCGTGTTGTCCTTCCTGCTGCTCGGCGCCGTGTTCCTGGGCGTGGGCGCGCAGGCCGGGACGATGCGCGAGATCCAGATGCTGTCGCTGCCCGTCACCATCTTCCAGGTCGCGATGTTCGCGCTGGCAAGCGCGGGCGCCAATGCTCCGCACTCCACCATCGGGGTGACGGCCGCCGTCTTTCCGTTCAGCTCGCCCTTCGCGATGGCGGCGCGCGCAGCGATCGGCGTCCCGGCCTGGCAGCACGCACTTGCCTTTGCTTGGCAGCTGCTCTGGCTGGCGCTGACGATCACCGTCGCAGCCCGGCTGTTCCGGCGCGGCGTGCTGAAGTCGGGTGCCGGACGCTAGAGCGGTGCGCGGCGGCCGCGGCGGCTGTCGCGGTCGATCGACATCAATATCCCCAAGCAGATCATGACCGTCATCACCGCCGACCCGCCATAGCTGACAAGCGGGAGGGGGATGCCGACCACCGGCGCCAGGCCCATCACCATCATCAGGTTGATGCCGACATAGAAGAAGATGGTGGTGGCGAGCCCCGCCGCCGTCAGCCGCCCGAACTTGGTCCGCGCCCGATGCGCCACCTGCATCGCCCAGCGGATCAGCAGGAAAAAGCAGAAGATCAGGAACAGCCCGCCGGCCAGGCCCCATTCCTCGGCCATCGTCGCGAAGACGAAGTCGGTATGGCGCTCGGGTAGATAGTCGAGCCGGCTCTGCGTGCCCTGCAGATAGCCCTTGCCCCACAGCCCGCCCGATCCGATCGCGATTTTCGATTGGCTGATATGATAGCCCTTGCCGAGCGGATCGCTTTCCGGATCGAGGAAGATCAGCACGCGATTGCGCTGATATTCGTGCATGAGGCTGAACACGATCGGCCCTGCCGCGGCGAGCGCGAGCCCCGCCCCGACGAACAGGCGCAGCGGGAGGCCTGCTAGGAATACGACCGTCAGCCCGCCGCCGGTGATCATCAGAGCAGTGCCGAGGTCGGGCTGCAGCATCACGAACGCAGCGGGCAGTCCGATCAGGATCGCGGCGGGCCAAAGCGCGGTGAAGGTCCGCAACTGGCTCGCCGGGAGCAGCGCGTAGAAGCGAGCCATGGTCAACACGATCGCCACCTTCATCAGTTCCGAAGGCTGGAGGCGGATGAAGCCGAGGTCGAGCCAGCGCTGGCTGCCGCCCCGGACCGCGCCGAGCATTTCCACCGCGACCAGCAGCAAGAGGATGACCGCGTAGAGCGGGAAGGCCGCCAACTCCCAGTTGCGTTCGCTCACCCTCGACAAAGCCAGCGCCATCAGCAGGAAGGTGCCGAAGCGGATACCGTGGTTGAGCGCCCAGGGCGTCGGCGAACCGCCGGCGGCCGAGTAAAGCACGATCAGCCCGAAGCCGGCGATCGCGCCGGCGAGCAGGATCGGCACCCAGGGAAGCGCCAGCAGCGGCGCTGGAACGATGCCCTGCTTCATTCGGGCGCCTGCGCGGCGGTGGCGTTTACCCCAGTCGCAACTGGCGCCGGGCTAGCGGAAGGGGAGGCAGCGGATGTCGGCACCGGCGGCGCTTGCGGCTGCTTCGCGGCGGAATAGGCCGCGGCTTCCTTCGCCATGCGGGTCGCAATGTCTCCGCCCCAGCCTTTTTCCATGCTTTCCAACGTTTCCATGGCTTTTTTCTGATCAAACATGAAGGTCATCATGTCGCGCGCGACCGGCGCCGCCGCGCCAGACCCGGACATGCCATGCTCGACCACCACCGCGCCGGCATAGCGCGGCTTGTCGGCGGGGGCGAAGAAGACAAACAGGCCGTGGTCGCGATATTTCCAGGGCACGCCCAGACCGCCGCGCTGACCGCCGGCGATCCGGCGCACCTGCGCCGTGCCTGTCTTGCCGGCCATCTGGATGCCTTCGAGCGGCAGGCGGCTGCGCCCGGCCGTGCCGTCGCCATTCACCACCTGAGTCATGCCCACGCGCACCGCTTCGAGGAACTCGGGGGGCACCGGCAGCGAGCGCGCGCCGGGCTTCGCCTTGGCCGCGATGAGCTCCGGCTCTAGTATCCGCCCCGATGCAATGCGCGCGGCGGCGACGGCGAGCTGGAGCGGCGTCACCAGCACATAGCCTTGTCCGATTGCGGCATTCAGCGTGTCGGACTCGGTCCATTGCTGCTTGTATTTGCGCTGCTTCCACTCGGCGTCGGGCACGGTGCCGTAATTCTGGGAGGGCGTCGGAAGGTCGTATTTCTTACCCAAGCCGGCGATACGCGACGCTTCGGCGATACGGCCGATGCCGATGCGCCGGCCCATGGCGTAGAAATAGGTGTTGCAGCTCTTCGCGATCGCCCGCGTCATGTTGACCGTGCCGTGGCGGCCCAGACAGCGGAAGAAGCGGTTGCCGAGGCGGTAGCCGCCGGGACAGTGGACGGTCTCTTCGGGGCCGATGCCGGCAGCCAGGATCGCCAGCGCGTGGATCGGCTTGAAGGTGGAGCCCGGCGGATACATCGCCTGCAGCGCCTTATTGTAGAGCGGCCGCCGCTCGTCCTCCGACAGCATCCGCCATTCGTCGCGTCCGATCCCGTCCGAAAAGCTGTTGGGATCGTAGGACGGCATCGATGCCATGCAGAGAATGCCGCCGGTTTCGCAGTCGATGACGATAGCGGAGCCGGAGTTGGGGCCAAGCCGCCGCGCCGCATAGAGCTGGAGCGGCTCATCGATGGTTAGCTTGAGCGTATTGCCCGGCACATCGCCGCGGGTAGTCAGTTCGCGAACCAATTTGCCGCGCGCAGTGACCTCGATCCGCTTGGCGCCCGGCTGTCCGCGCAGCCGGGGTTCGAGCACTTTTTCAACGCCTTCCTTGCCGATCTTGAAACCAGGCGTGATCAGCAGCGGGTCCTTCTGCTCCTCATATTGCTTGGCGGATGCAGCGCCCACATAGCCGATCAGATGCCCGACTGCGGCGCCATCGGGGTAGAAGCGCGAATAGCCGCGCGTCGGTGACACGCCCGGCAGTTCATTGAGACGGACGCTGACCGCGGCGAATTTCTCCCAGTCCAAATCCTCGGCGACCTGCACGGGCTTGAAGCCGGCGGACTCCTCCAGATCATCCCGGATGCGCTGCACTTCATCATCGCTGAGCTGGAGCAGCGTTCTGAGCACGCCCAGCACATGCTCCTTGTCCTCGACGCGGTCCGGGATGAGATCGACGCGAAAATCGGTGCGGTTGATCGCGATGGGCTTGCCGTTGCGGTCGACGATCCAGCCCCGGCGGGGCGGAATCAGCGTCAGGTTGACGCGATTGCTCTCGGAGAGGAGCGAATAGCGCTCATTCTCCATGACGGAAATCCAGGCCATGCGTCCGGCGAGCAACGCGCCGACGGCCCCTTGCGCCGCGCCAAGGAACAGGGCGCGCCGGGTAAAGGTGAACTGCTGCGAAGCTTCGGTGACGACCTTCTTGGGACGTTTCACTTCAGCCGCCAGACGTCGAGCCGCGCGCAGAGCCGGGCGACGGCGGGGAAGATCAGGATTGCGGCGAGGATCTGCAGCGCGATGCCAGAGATCGGCGCCGCGCCGCCCGCCATCATCGCGAACAGAGAGCCGGCCAGCATGCAGCCCGTGATGGCAAGGGCGGCGACGAACCAGTCCTGCACATAGTCACGCCACAACAGGGTCCGCTCCGAGGCTTCAATCGCCATGAAGGCGACCGTCCAGCTCAGCATCGCGCTGCCGACCGGCTGGCCGCTCGCCAGATCGTCGAACAGTCCCAGCGGTAGCGGCGCCCAGATCGCCCAAAAGCCAGGCCGCAGCAGCCGCCAGCCGAGGAGCACCAGCAAGCCGAACGGCGGCACGATCGGCGCCTGAGCGATCACCGGCAGCAGAAGCGGCATGACCGAACCGAGCATCGTCGAGACGATCGGCACCGCCCGCGCCTTGACGCTCAGCACCGGCGGGGCCGTGCGGAAGGGAAGGGTGCGGCTCATTGCGCCGGCGGAGGCGGCAGTGCGCGCCGCTGCGCCTCAACCTCAGGCTGATAGATGGGCAGCACCAGTGCGAAGTCCGCCTTGGCCGGATCGGCGACCGGGAGGGCGAGGAAGCCCTCCCGTGTCGTGCGGGTGATGATCGCGACCGGCACATTGGGCGGGTAGACGCCGCCAATGCCCGAAGTGACGAACACGTCACCACGCTTAAAGCTGGTATTCTCGGCACCCAGCGCCCGGATGTCGATAAAGCCGTCGCCGGTGCCCGTTGCAATGGCCGGGAAGCCGTCGGGTACGCGGCGCACCGGCACGACCGTGCCGCCGTCCGTGACCAGCCCAACGCGGGCGCTGACCGCGCCGGCATTGGCGACCCGGCCGATCAGCCCGCCGGGTCCGCGCACCGGCATGCCGCCGCGTACGCCCTGCACATAGCCGGCATTGAGGATCGCATAGCGGCGGATGCTGGCGCCGGTTGAAGCGACCAGCCGTCCCGAGGCAACCGGGCGCGGCTCGGCGTCCCCGATGCGCAACAGCTTTTTCAGACGCGCATTCTCAAAGGCGAGCGCCTTGGCTTCGATCAGCCTGGTGCGATTGGCCGCTGCCTCACGCTCCAATCGCCTAACCTTGCCCGCGGCATCAATGTAGGAGCCGATGCCGCTGCCTGCGTCGCTGACTCCGCCGACCACTGCCCGGCCGGCCGAACTTATCGGCAGCGTCGCATCCGTGATCGCGCCCTTGAACGCGCCAAACCCTTCCGGATCGACTGTGGACAGGATCAGCAGCAGCAGCGCCACCACGGCGCCCGACACCGCTGTCACATAGCCGAAAAACAGGCCATATTGCGCGCGGCGCGAATAGCCGGGGCGGCGATTGGAAGGGCGCGCCACGGGCCAGGGCTCTCAGGTCAGGCGGTCTGCAGCACGCCCCGGTAAACCGGGTCTTCGAGCGCGCGACCGGTGCCCAGCGCGACGCAGGTCAGCGGATCGTCGGCGACGGTCACCGGCAGGCCGGTCTCGTCGCGCAACACTTCGTCCAGGCCCTGCAGCAAGGCGCCGCCGCCGGTGATGACGATGCCTTGATCGACAATGTCGGCCGCTAGTTCCGGCGCGGTGTTCTCGAGCGCGATACGGACGCCTTCGATGATCGTGCCGACCGGCTCGGACAATGCCTCGGCGATCTGCCCCTGGTTGATCTCGATCTCCTTGGGCACGCCGTTGACCAGGTCCCGCCCCTTGATGTGGATCGTGCGGCCGATCCCGTCGACGGGCGGCTTAGCGGTGCCAATGTCCTTCTTGATCCGCTCGGCGGTGGCTTCGCCGATCAACAGATTGTGGTTGCGGCGGACATAAGAGGCGATCGCTTCGTCCATCTTGTCGCCGCCGACGCGGACCGAAGTGGTGTAGGCGAGGCCACGCAGCGACAGCACCGCGACTTCGGTCGTGCCGCCGCCGATATCGACGACCAT
>JAESFT010000127.1_pt1 | contig 100652 bp, 104 predicted proteins | sample 9269451 | NCBI WGS metagenome assembly JAESFT01 (sample SAMN14502557, study PRJNA617106) | algae metagenome | isolation source: Scytonema hyalinum WJT4-NPBG1 and co-occurring heterotrophs from well... | place: USA: Mojave Desert, Joshua Tree National Park, California | collected 2006-05-25 | reverse complement strand
CCCTGGGCCCGGATGTCTGGCCCACACCCCCGGCCCCGACCTGGCGCGCGTTCATGCAGGCCAGAGGCGAGCGGATCGAGACGCCCTCAGACGTGGAGCGGGTTGCCCGCCAGCTTCAGCGCACGCCCGCTGAGCTCGACGAGACCGTTCATGCTCTGGCCTGGGAGGAGCACTGGGAGCACACTGCCAGCCCGCAGGCCCGGGCCTACCTTCTGCTGAAGGAGCTGGGCCTCGACACCCCCCTCGACGCTCTGGGCCGGAAAGCAGGGCTCGTCGCGTTCACGAACTGGGGTGGCCATCCAGGGTCGAGCGAGCGCTGGGTGGATCTGCGGGATGATCTAACGGTGTCGCTCCTGCAGGCGAGGCTCGTTGAAGAGCGCCTCCCGATCAGGCTGCAGATCGGGGAGATGGTCTGAGTTCAGTGGCTCATTCAGGACGGGGGGAGACTGAGCACCTCCTTCCGCGGTCCTCAAGCGAGAACTGCCCCTGCTGCAGCGCGAGCGTATGAGAGGGTCGAAGGAGCGTTGCTCAAGCAAAAGTCACCCGACCGGTGACTTGACTGGCGGACGAGTTGAACACTGAGCCACCGAAGATCAGGCTTGTTACCAATTTGGGAACATGCTATGAAGAGCTTCATGCAGGTTATCTCGAAGCGGGTTCTGCGCGATTTTTGGGCGCAGCATCACCATGCACAGACCCCGCTTCAGACTTGGCATCGCGTGGTGAGCAAGGCGCGTTGGGCAGGTCCGGCCGATGTGAAAGCTATGTTCGGCTCGAGCGTCGACTTTGTTGGCGACAATCGCATCATCTTCGACATCGGCGGGAACAAGTACCGCCTGGTCGCGCACGCCGCCTATCCGTTCGGCCGTGTTCTCATCAAGTTCGTTGGAACTCACAAGGACTACGACGCTATCGATCCGGAGACAGTGTGATGATGGACGTCCGCCCAATCAAAACCGAAGCTGACTACGAGTGGGCCCTCAAGGAGATCGAGCGCTATTTCGACGAGCAGCCTGATCCTGGGACACCGGACGGTGATCGCTTTGACGTGCTTGCCACTCTCATTGAGGCTTATGAGAACTTAGAGTTTCCCCCCCCTGAGGCGGATCCGGTGGCCATCCTTCACTTCGCCATAGAAGATATGGGCCGCTCGCAGGCCGACTTAGCTCGCATCATGGGATCGCGATCGAGAGCTTCGGAGGTGCTCAATAGGCGCAGGCACCTCACGGTTCAGATGATCCACGACATTAGTCGGGAGTGGCACCTCTCGGCTGACTTGCTCGCTCGACCATATGCTCTGGCGCAGGACAAGCCGGTCGTAGCTCAGAACACTGTGAACATCAGGCCTTCACGCAAGGCAACGTTTGCTGTGTTTAAAACTGGGGCAGTGAAGCGGGTAACACCAGCCAAGAAGAATTCCACAAAGACGGCAAGCAAGATTGCCGCGAGTGGAGCCAAGAAGGCGGGTCGCTCAGCTTCCAAGAAGATTGCTGTCCGAAAGCTCACTGGCCGCAAGCCAGCACGGCCGAGCGGCTCGAAGCGTGCGTGATCAAACAAGACAAGCACTCAGTCGACGAGTGCCCAGATCAAAACGTAGTAGGTGATCACAGCCGCGGCAGACCTCTATAACGGGCGGCGCTTAGGGCACGGGATGCGTGCGCGTTGCCCCGAGCGCACGGTAGACAGAGGCCCGCCCGATTTTGAGCGCTGAAGCGATCTTCGTCGCACCGAGGCCAGCGGCCTTGAGCTCCTGCACCTTGCGGGCGTCAACGGTTACGGGCCGCCCCTTGTAGACGCCCCTCGCCTTCGCCCGAGCGATGCCCTCAAGCTGGCGCTCCCGGCGCAGGTTCGTCTCGAACTCGGCAAACACGCCCAGCATGTCGAGGAAGCACTTGCCGGCGGCCGTGGAGGTGTCGATAGGCTGCTCGGTGGCTCTGAGGTTCGCACCCTTGGTCTTGAGCACCCGCATGATGTCCTGCAGGTCCGCGACCGAGCGCGCGAGCCGGTCGATGCGGGTGACCACGAGAGCGTCGCCCTCATCGATGAACTCCAGGATGGTCGCAAGCGCATCGCGACCGGCTGTGGTGGTGCCGCTCGCCTTCTCCTCCCGGATCACCGTGCAGCCGGCTGCCGTGAGCGCAGCCCGCTGAACCGTAAGGTCCTGATCGGTGGTGCTCACCCGCGCGTATCCGATCAGGGTCATGGGGCCTCATGTCTCAATGAGCTCTAGACCTGCCAAGCTTGCTGTCCCACAAGTGCGAAGTCAACCCGAGTGAGACACGATGCGTGTCTCAGCCCCGTGTCTCACTCAGGTATACCAGGCGAGATCAGCACGGGGATCAAACGGGGGCCAGGCTTACGCCACTTCTGGCCCAATGCCGGGCGCCCGCTTAGCCCGTGGCCTATTCTGCCGGCAGCACCTTGGAGCCAAGGGAGGCGGGTCGCTTGCGCGGGCGCAGTTCAACGGCAAGCCCGATCAGAACCGCGGCGACGCAAGCTGAGAACGGGGCCACGATGAAGACGATGATCGGATCCAGGTCCCACAGCGCGACCACGGTGGCGATGAACGATTCAATGGGGATAAGGGCGTACGCGACTGAGAGCATGGGCGCCTCCTCGCAAATCACAGGCCTGACGCTCGAGGACGTTCCCCTCCGGTAGTTAATCAACAGGAACCCTCAGCTGAAGAAGCCGCGTGCAATCCGTAAACGAACCTACAGCGCGCAGGTGTCGCCATCCTCCGCCCGAGGTGAAGGAGCGCCTCAAGGCTGGGGTTCAGAAATCCGGGTGGGCCCTGGGCAGCCACCCGACTTCGACACGCGCTTCAGGCCCCTGTTTGCGTGAGTGCGGGGCTCGCCCACCGGGGAGTTGAGGCCCGCCACAGCAAATTGCCGCTTGCCGGGCGGGCCCGCACCATGGCTGGTACGGCTGGCTCGGCTGCTCAACACAGCCTCAACCAGCACGCGCTCAGATGGAGAGAACGGCCAGCCCGTCAGTCAGGACGAATACGGAGACGTGCATCAGCGCACGCTCCACCCGCGCCATCAGAGGTGCGCCGTCACACAGCCTGTGAAGGCCGGCTGACGTAGCGTCACTGCATTCACAGAGGCATTGCGGCGAGGGGAGATTGCGATGGAATGGATCAACCCGATCAGCGCCCTCGAAGGCCCACACATTCCGGTCCTCTGGAAGACGGCTGCCGCCCTCTTTGTTGCCGCCAACGTCCTCTCGGCCGTGCTCAGCCTCGCGATGGCTTAGGACGCTTCACGCAGCCACGGCGCGAAAGCGTGTTGCAGCTCGGCGACCCACCTCCCCGCACTCTCCGGTATGAGTAGGTGCGTCGTGGTGTTTCGGACCCCCAGCGCCAGGGGCTCCGCCGGAAGGAAGGGCCTCTCCACTGTCTTCCGCACCCGCGGGGCCGGACCATGGGCCCGGCTAGGAAGGGCAGCGAACAGGGCCACTAAGGCCGGGCGCTGCCCGTTGTCGTTTGAAGCATTCCTTGAGAGAGGCTCGCCACGCTCAGCGGTATGTCGACGAGTCGACGGCGGTAAAGATCGCGACCTTTTGAATTTTCACGTTCCAGACCCGAGATACGTTCGTCTTGCCTCGAACGCGAGCCGCAATACCTTGACTGTATCGACCCGGAGCAACCGGGCGACCTTGCGGAGGAAACCATGAAAGCCCTGCTGCTCGCTGCCGTTTCGGCAGTCGTTCTCGCGTTGCCTGCCGTCGCCCAGCCCGCGGGCCAGTCGCCCACCGGCAACCTGGAGCGGCTCTCCTCCTTTCAGAGCACGGGAACCGAAGAGCCCAAACCCATTCCGCAGGAGGGCCGCCGCGCCGACGCGATCAAGCGCAATCTTCAGCGCGTCAAGCTGCCGGAAGGCTTCAAGATCGAGCTTTACGCTCTCGTGCCGGATGCGCGCCACATGGCCGTCGGGCCCAATGCGGGCGTGGTGTTCGTCGGCACCCGCAAGAGCAACGTCTACGCGGTGACGGACCGCGACAAGGACCGCGTTGCCGACGAGGTGAAGGTGTTCGCGCCGTCCATCGCCATGAAGATCCCGAACGGCGTCTGCTTCTCGCGGGACGGGGTCCTCTACGTCGCCGAGCAGAACCGGGTGCTGCAGTTTCCCGCCGCCGAGTTCTTCTATGAGGGGCCGGACGTCGCGGCCTTCCAGGTGCTGAAGCAGGGCGAACTCATCCCGGCCGCGGAGGAGAGCTTCAACCACACCGCCCGCGTCTGCCGCATCGGGCCGGACAACAAGATCTACATTGCGCTGGGCCAGCCCTTCAACGTGCCGGCGAAGGAGAAGATGGATCTTTACAACAAGACCGGGATCGGCGGCATCGTGCGCATGGACCAGGACGGCAAGAACCGCGAGGTGTTCGCCACGGGCGTGCGCAATTCGGTCGGCATCGAGTTCAACCCCGCGGACCGGACGCTCTGGTTCACCGACAACCAGGTGGACGGCATGGGCGACGACATCCCGCCCGGCGAGATCAACCGGGCGACGCAGGCCGGTCAGAACTTCGGCTTCCCCTGGTACGGCGGCGGCACGGTGCGCACGGTCGAGTACAAGAACGATCAGGTTCCCGCAGGCGTCGTCAACCCGCAGGTCGAGATGGCGGCGCACGCGGCCGATCTCGGGCTGATGTTCTATACCGGCAACCAGTTTCCGCAGCAGTACCGCGGCGGGATCTTCTCGGCCCAGCACGGCTCTTGGAACCGCACGAAGCCAGTGGGCGCGCGGGTGATGTTCACGCCCGTGAAGGCGGACGGAACGGCGGGCGAGACGCAGGTCTTCGCCGAGGGCTGGCTTACGGAGAACGGAGAATATCTCGGGCGGCCGGTCGACGTCGCCATGCTGCTCGACGGTTCGCTCCTCGTGTCGGACGACACGGCGGGCGCCCTTTATCGCATCTCCTACGGTCAGTGACGGCATCGTGCCGGGCGCGCGATCCGCGCCCGGCCTCCGACTCCCAACCCGGAGCCTCCATGCTCTTTCGTCTCAGTCTCGCGGCCCTGGGCATCCTCGTCGCGCTTCCGGCGTGTGCCGGGGACGCCAGGGCCGGCCGGCAGAAGGTCGCCGGCGTGTGCCAGTCCTGCCATGGCATGGACGGCCTTTCGAAGAACCCGGAATCGCCGAATCTTGCCGGGCAGATCGAGAACTACCTGGTGAAGGCGATTGCCGAATATCGCGGCGAGGTGCGCAAGAACGAGTCGATGAACATCGTGGCGAAGGACCTGACGGACGAGGACATCGCCAACATCGCCGCCTACTATTCCTCGATCCAGGTGGATGTCATTCCGCCTTGAGTGATCCACTGCAGCGGAGCGAAGGTTTGTCATGATCAGCACGACAGCTTCGGCCCACGCGTGATCAGACCCGGGCAGGTTTGCGATCACCATGTCTCGATCAACGCCGTGTGACGGTGGAAGGAGACGTGACCGGGAGACCGAGGGCGGCAATCGCCAGCAGATTCGGAACGTCAAAGCCCTCAGATTGCTCACCCCCAATTTGCTGTCCTGATTTCCCGTCCCGCTCGGTCGCTTGGCTTTTTTGAACGTCGTTGCATCCGAACCGATGCCGGACGTGTACCCCCTTCAGCCGCGGGCAGGCATTCTCCTCACCGGTGGACCTCAAAGGTGAGGGATGCCCAGTAACTCTCCCATGCTGCAACCCGTCCTGGAGGCGCCTCTTGCATGTGAACCGCATTCAGAAGGAACCGGCCTCCGCCCCGAACGGAGATAACCGCCCGGCCGGCATCGTCCGTCCTTGTCGTGGTGTCCGTCACCGCTCCGTTGTCCTGGAACACCCGGATCTGAACGTTGCCGATGGGCTTGCCTTGCCAGAGCAGGGTGACGGGCACCTCGGTGCCAGCTCTCAACCCGTAAGGGTTACGACCTGCGACGAGTTCGAGCGGCAGACCCACGGCGCGGTCCTCATCGGGGGCGGATGGCTCGCCCACTTGCACCAGAGCCTTGGCGCACCGGACATACTCCTCGACGAACCCGTCCTCGGGCAGCCCACGCGCCTTGTGTGCGTCAAGAACCCAGCCAAGCCCTTCATATTCAACATACGGGACGAACTCATCCCATCGGTCGAAGCTAAGCCTGTGAGGAGTCGCGAGGTAGGTGATGATGTTTAGCCCAGCCCCAGCCTTGCGAATGGTCGCCGCCGGGGTGTCACCCTCGTCTCCCGTCACATCCCGCGCTCCTGCCCGGTCCACGACCTTGAAGGCGACGAACCGGCTCTTCAGAAAGGGGTATGTGTCACCCCTAAAGTTCTGCCCCACCTTCAGATCAGCGGCGATAGCGCCCCCAGGCTCGACCCTCGACTGCTTGGGCTCGATCCAGAACTCATGGGCCGCTGCCGGCAAAGCTGCAGCTAAAACGAGCCCGGCCAGGAGCGCCAGGCGGGTGATCGCCACTCCGGGTGAGTTCAAGAACAACACGATGCACACTCCAATCAGGGGACACCGATGAGATTACGCTCGAAGTCTTGGCTTCAAGGGCTCCTCATAAACAGGATGGCCTGGCTCCTCGTCACGATACTGTGCTCACTTGGCTTTTTGGCCTTCGAGCCTGCGCGCGCTCACGAGGTTCGGCCGGCTATCGCGACCCTCACGTTCGACGACAGTGGGGCGTTCGAGCTCACCGTTTCGCTCAACCTTGAGGCGTTGCTCGCCGGGATCGGTCCAGACCACGCCGACACCAATCAATCGCCGGCCGCAGCCGACTACGACCGGTTGAGAAGGCTCGCCCCTGAGGCCCTGAGAGCAGAGTTCGACAAGCAAGCCAAACGGTTTCAGGACGGGGTCAAGTTGGCGTTCGATGGAGCGCCGGTCCCCGTTGAACTTAAGAACGTGCAAACGCCAGCAGTGGGAGACCTCGCGCAGGCGCGCGTTTCCGAGGTGAGTTTCACCGGCGCGGTGCCCAAGGGAGCCAAGGTCCTGGTGTGGAGCTTCGAGCCGCGGTTCGGCCCAAGTGCCATTCGCGCGAAGAAAGCCGGTGACGAGGCACCCTTCTACTCAGGCTACGTGCTGAGCGGCAGCTTGAGCGAGCCTATCCCGGTTGCCAGCATTGCACCTCAGGGTGCCCTGTCGGTGTTCAAGAACTACGTATCGATCGGCTTTGAGCACATCCTGCCCAAGGGCCTTGACCACATTCTGTTCGTGGTTGGGCTGTTCCTCCTCAGCCCCAAGCTGAAGCCGCTGCTCTGGCAGGTGACAAGCTTCACCCTGGCTCATTCTGTGACGCTGGCTCTGGGGTCACTCGGGGTGATCGCCATCTCACCCGCCATCGTCGAGCCTCTCATCGCTGCCTCGATCGTCTATGTGGCAGTGGAGAACATCGTGACGGACCGGCTGCAGCGCTGGCGGCCGTTCGTGATCTTTGCCTTTGGGCTTTTGCACGGGCTGGGCTTTGCAGGGGTGCTGGAGAAGATTGGACTCTCGCCCACACACTTCGTGGCGGGCCTTGTTGCCTTCAACGTCGGTGTCGAGCTTGGGCAGCTCACCGTGATTGGGTTGTGCTTCCTAGCCGTCGGGCTCTGGTTTAAGTCGAAGAGCTGGTATCGGCCCGGCATTGCTGTTCCAGCATCCCTCGCCATTGCAGTGGTTGGTGCGTACTGGTTCATCGAGCGTGTGAGCTGATGCACCTCCCTGTCACGCGTTCGTGAGCGCTGTCTGAGCGTAATGTCCTTCGAAGCCGCATCTGCAAGCCCGTGCGGGGGGTAGCCCCTCGTCGGCCAAATCCTAGTCACAGGCCGACAGTCCCACTAGGAGGGAACGATGCGTACCTTAACCAAAGCAACACTGGCGCTCAGCACGGCTTTTCTGATCGGCCTGGCTGGCGCTTCACCAAGCTTCGCCAAAGCTCACGACCAAGGTCTTGCGAAGGGCACGGAGAACAACAAAAACGCGGATAAAGCAGGTCGGTTTGGCGGCTCCACCGCTGAAGCGGCTCAGAACGTCGGCGCCGCCAGGGGAGGACGAAACTCTGAGAATGCTGGCATGAAGGGGGAGAACGGCGGATCGCAGCCCTCCCCGGACAGGGCGAGGTCAGCCGCCGATTGATAACGTTCGGCTAGATATCGAGCGCCCCCGCTGTCCGGTCCGGACAGCGGGGCAACCGGATCGAGCCCCCCGCGGCCAAAGGGCTTACCGGATTTGCGAAGGCTGGGCGGCTCAGTATCGCGCCGCCGCCACGTACGGCGGTGCCGCCGTCATGGATGAGCGGAGCTGCTGGGCATTTCACAGAGGCTCGTAGCCCTCGGCACCAACGAACGACGTGCCAGGCCTTTTGAAGCTCCTTGCCGTCCCCAGGTCTCAGAGCTCCATTCCAACCTTTGCAAGCAGCCAAAGCGTAAGAGCATACAGCCCCATCGCGAGAAGGCACGAGAGCCCAAGTGCTGCCCAGAAGGCGAAGCCGTGCCGCAGCATCGCTGGGAAGACGAGAAACATCGGCAGGGAGGGCAGGACAAACCAAAAGGTTGCCTCGGAATGTGCGGCGATCCTCTCGACGTCCGCCGTGTCCCGCCAAAGCCAGACTATGCCGAGCACCGATACAAGGGGCAACGAAGCAACGAGGCCACCAAAGCCTGGGCTGCGCCGAGCCACCTCCGAGATGATCATCACGAGGACGCCCGAGATCGCAGCCTTGATGATCAGGTAGCTCACGGCAATGGTCCCCTTCGCATCCACACGAGCGCGCCGCGATCGCTACCTTGCAAGTCGCCACCGGTATCGCTCGTCGTTCCAACACTCATAGCGCTCATGCTCTTACCACGCTCGGCTACGGGCCGAGAGGCTGAGCATCGGCTCAGAGCACGCCGGTGAGGTTCAGGACGGCGCCTGCCGCAGCGCAGGCGGCCAGTGTTGGGATCATGCCGGCCTTGAAGCGGAATACTGCAATCACCGCCGCAGCCGAGAGCCCGAGCGCCCAGGGGTTCACGGACGCGAGTACGGGCGCGTCGAAGGCAAAGCCAAAGCCTCGAACGGGCCAGGCCTCCCGGAACACGGTGTGGATCGCAAACCAGATCGCCAGGTTGAGAACAACGCCCACCACGGCTGCGGTGATGGCAGACAGGGCCCCGTGCAGGGCCGCGGTGCCGCGCAAGGCTTCGATGAACGGCGCACCCAGGAAGACGAAGAGGAAGGACGGCACGAAGGTCACCCAGGTGGCGAGCAGGCCGCCCAGCACCCCCGCCATCAGGGGCGACAGGTAGCCTGGATCCCGAAACGCGCCCATGAAGCCGACGAACTGGAGCACCATGATGAGGGGCCCGGGCGTTGTCTCGGCCATGCCCAGTCCGTCCAGCATCTCGCCGGGGGCCAGCCAGCCATACGCCTCCACGGCCTGCTGGGCGACATAGGCGAGCACCGCATAGGCACCCCCGAAGGTGACCACCGCCATCGTCGAGAAGAAGGTAGCGATCTGGCTGAACACATGCCCGGGGCCGAGCGTGACGAGGAGTGCCACAACAGGGGTGAGCCACAGCACCAGACAGATGCCCGCCACCCGCAAGGCGTGCGCGAGAGTCGGACGGGCGTGCTCGGGCAGGCTCTCCCCCAGCAGGGCGTCTGCATCAGCCAGGGTGGTGTTCGCCGCCGACCCATGCCCGCCGCCAACCTGGAAGGCGGGTGTCCCCGCCCGCCCGGCCAGAAAGCCGATCAGGCCTGCCGCGAGGATGATCACCGGGAAGGGCACGCCAAAGAAGAAGATCCCGACGAACGCTGCCGCGGCCAGTGCGACCATGACCCTGTTCTTCAGCGCCTTGGACCCGATGCGCACCACAGCCTGAAGCACCACGGCCAGCACCGCGGCCTTGAGGCCAAAGAACAGGGCCGAGACGATCCCGACCTTCCCGAACAGGGCATAGACGATGCTCAACGCCATGATCGAGACGGCGCCCGGAATGACGAACAGAACACCCGCCATGACCCCGCCGGCGGTGCGGTGCATGAGCCAGCCGATGTATGTGGCAAGCTGCTGGGCCTCAGGCCCGGGCAGGAGCATGCAGTAGTTCAGCGCGTGCAAGAACCGGGTCTCGCCGATCCAGCGCTTCTCCTCAACGAGGATGCGATGCATGACCGCGATCTGGCCGGCCGGTCCCCCGAACAAGAGCAGGGCGATGCGCAGCCAGACGCGGAAGGCCTCGGCGAAGGACACGCCGTGAGAGGGCCGGGCCTCGGGCACCAGCACCGTGGTGGCTTCGGGAGAAGCGCTCATCGGGCGCCCTCCCCTGCCCGCCTCGTGCCGGGCCTGTGGGCTGGCCAGCCGTGCGTCTCGTCAGTGGCGTCCCGGCACCAGCGGTAGAAGGCGTCGTAAAGGCTCATACCGGCCTCGAGCTGGGCAAGGTCGTCCGTGTACATGCGCGAGAGCCCGAGCGAGGCCGCGAGCAGGCCCGCCGCCTCAGGGGCAAGATCAAGACGGCCCGTGTCGGCCCCGCGCACAATAGCGGCCAGCCGAAGAAGCGGCTCGGTCGAGAGCCCGAAGGCCTCGATCATGACGTCGAAGGTGCACCGCTCGCCATCATGGCTCCAGACCACGCCCTCCCCTTCGATGTCGAAGGGCACGGCCCCGAAACGGTCGGCCACCCCCATCACCTCTGAGGGAGCGACGAACAGGAACACGGCGGCGGGGTCGACGAAGCGGCGGATGAGCCACGGGCAGGTGATGCGGTCGACCTTGGGCCGAGCTCGGGTGACCCAGACGGTGCGCCCCTGTGCGTCTCGGGGCGGGAGCTTGGCATCCGGCACCATGGGGAGGCCCGCACCCGCCCAGCCCAAGGCTCCGCCCTCGAGGCTTGTGGCGGGGATGCCGGCATGGCGCAGATGCGCCGCAACACCCTGGCTGAGTTTGAGGCCCTTCTGGCAGATCACCACGGCTTGGCGGCCGGTGAATTGCGAGGCCCATTCCGTGACGGTGGCGTAAGGGCGGCGCAGGGCACCAGGGACGAGGCGCGGGTCGGCCGCGAAGTCCTCCTCGACCTGCACGTCGATGAGAACCGGGCTGTCGGGGCGGCCGATGAGGCGCGCGAGCTTGTCGGGTGAGATGGAGGTGGTTGACGACATGGGGCGTCCTGAGCTGGAAGGGAGCTGGACGCGATGCTTGGGCCTGTCGCCTCGTGGGGAGATCGCGATCCCCATGGCCGCAGTTAGGCCATTGAGTTCCGGGAGTTGTCAAGTCGAAGGGTGGAGCTCCCGTCGGCACATCGCTGCCCCGCCTACGGAAGCAACCTACGGCCAAGAGTGATCAGGCACTTTCTGCTGCACGGCTCCGCCTGTAGGTCGCCAGCATAACTTCCTCATCGCGGTTTCGGGCCACAATAAGTGCGACCAGAGCCATAAGCAGTCCCACTGCCACTAGTGAACTTGCGATCATCGCCAACCCCGCCGCCTCGATCAGGACACCCCAGCGCATCGGGTGAGCGGTGACTCGGAAGAGCCCGCCGGTCACGTGACTGTAGCCCGCCCGGATCTCCAGTTCCTCGGCGTAGCTGTGCCGCAGCTGGACCAATGCCCCGATCACGAGAGCACTGCCCAACGTCACCAGCAGCAGCCCCGCTGCTGCACGCGCTGGGTGATCGACGCCCGCGTGAAGGGCCAGCGCAGCGCACGCACACAGCGCCGCTTGCGGCACGTAGAGCATCCAGGCCCGAACCCGGTTGATCTTGGCTTTGTACAGGACCGGCCTTCTGCGGGATCGGTGATCCACGACACGATGCGCGACTTGCCGGATGGACCAGACCGCGAGCGCCAAGATCAGCAACCCGGTAACGACTCCGTCCATGTCACCACCCTCTCAGTGCCCGGCGGAACGCGCCCCTCCCTTGACCAAAGAAGCCTCTTGACCTTCCAACGATGGGAGGCCGGACAACGTGCAGATCGATGATCTGACCTACGGAGACAAGCACCATGTGTAGATGCGCTACTCAAGAGGGCAAAACGACCGAGAGCTTGCCAACGCCAGCCGATGCGCTGGTGCTGAGCGTCCCAGACATGACCTGCAGCCACTGCGCCAGTACGATCACCAGGGTGGTGGAGGCTAGCCTCCCGGGCGTTCGCGTCGAAGCCGACCCATCCAGGCGGACCGTGCTGGTGGTCGGGACGGATGACCTCGCAGCTGTTCGGGCCGTGATCGCTGGAGCGGGCTGTAGCCCAACCAGCTCCTCCCTTGGATGACCGGCCGAGGCTTCGGTCGTCTCGGTAGCGTCAGCGTCTTGGAGCCCTCCATGCACCCCACCCCCGCCGACCACCTGCTCCACATCCAAGAGATCATGTGCGGCAAGTGCGTCTTGAGCGTCGCAGAAGCGGTCCGGATGACGGACCGCGCAGCCCTGATCAAGGCTGACGTCGAGGCTCGGACGGTCCGTGTGACCTCTCGGCTTTTCCCCTCTGCGCTCGTGCGCATCTTGGGCGAAGCGGGCTTTCCCGCAGAGCCCATCCTGCAGCCCCTTGGATGAGGCAGGCATTATGCAGAACCATCAAGATCATCACGACCGGTCTCACCAGGACGCGACGGCGGCGCCCAGCCTCAACGGCCTCGCCTTCAGCGCCACCGTCCACTGCCTCACCGGATGTGCCATCGGCGAAGTGCTCGGGATGGTGATCGGGACGGCGCTCGGCTGGGGTAACTCTGCGACCATCGCCCTCGCGGTCGGGCTCGCTTTCCTGTTCGGCTACGCGCTGACCATGCTGCCGCTTTTGAGGAGCGGGATGGCCTTCGGTGCCGCCGTTGGGCTGGCGCTCGCCTCGGACACGGCCTCGATCACGATTATGGAGCTCGTCGACAACGGAATCATGATCGCGATCCCGGGCGCCATGGACGCGCCGCTCTCAAGCCCGCTCTTCTGGGGTAGCCTCGCCGTCGCCCTCCTCGTCGCCGGCGCCTTCGCCTACCCGGTGAACCGCTGGCTCATGGCCCGGGGCCGAGGTCATGCCCTCGTCCACGCCCACCACGGCCATCACTAGGTAAGCTTGACCGCTCCCTTGCACTCTGCCCGGGAGCTCCCATTTGTGCTGGACTAACGATCTGGAAACCCCGCCCTGCCCAGGGTGATTGTCCCGCTGGAGATGGCGCAAATCGCCAGGAGTGTTTGTTTGAACGCCATGTGGACCCACTGCCGACGTCTGGTTGCGAGCCTTATGCTCGTCGCCGTGGCGTCGTTCGTGCTCCACGGTGGCGCCATGGCAGGGGTTCACGTTCACGGTTCAGGCGCAGCCGAATGCGCCACGCCGGCCTCTGCCGGTCATGTGCACAAGGCGGCGGGCCACCATCGCGGCGATGGCGTGGCTCACCATCATGCGTCCACCGCGGATACCTCCGACGGGCTTCCGGAGGGCCATCAGGCCGCGCCTGGCGAGAATTGCTGCACGGGAGTTTGCGCCGTAGCCCTCTCGGCACGGGCACCAGAGACACTGTCAGTGCCCATGGCGACGCTCACGGCGCTCGTTCCCGAGAGCCAGGACGGCTCCAGCCGCAGCATAGAGGGCCTTAAGCGCCCACCACGAACCCCCAGCATCGCCTGATCGGGTGACCGGCGTGAGCCGCGTCGCCTGCGACGCCATGCTCATGTTCGGGGTTCACCCATGTTGTCCATCGTCTCCGGCGCCCTGCGCCCCCTCCAGGCCGCTCTCCTGAGCCTCGGCCTCCTCGCCCTACCGCTGCCAGCCCTTGCCCATGAGGGTCACGATCACGGCGGGCCTCCGACGGCTGCGCCCACGGCTGGCTCCCCTCGCGTCACCACTCATTCCGACACTTACGAGCTCGTCGGCATCCTGCGCGGGGGGCGGCTCGGGATCTATCTCGACCGCTACGCCACGAACGAGCCGGTCACCGATGCCAAAATCGCCGTGACGGTGGGGGGCGACGAGGAACTCCAGGCCGAGCCGGCCGCCGACGGCACCTACGGCCTCACCTTGGCCAAGTTCGCCGGCGAGGGCCCCCTGGAACTCATCTTCGCCGTCACGCACCCCACGGGTGATGATCTCCTGATCGGGACGCTGCAGCTTCCGGCCAAACCCATAGCGGCGGCTCTCACCCCGGCCGGCGCCTCTCCGCTTCAGGCGCTCCAGTCGGCCCCAACCCTGCGCGTCGCGGGTCGCGACGTGCCAACACCCTACGTGATCGCCGGCGTCGCCCTGGCGCTCGGCTTCATGCTCGGCCTTGCGGTGCGCAGTCGCAACAAGCTCGTTCCGACTGCCGGCCTTGCCGCTGTCGTTCTGCTGGTCTCGACGGCCTACGCGTTCGCGCATGAGGGCCACGATCACGGCGAGGCGGCCAAAGCCGCGCTCCCAGCGGGCGATACCCCGCGTCGGCTACCGGACGGGACGGTGTTCGTGCCAAAACCGAGCCAGAGACTTCTCAGCGTCCGCACTCTCGTCACCAAGCCCGAGGAGGCCGGCAAGGCCGTGAACCTCATTGGGCGCGTGATCGCCGACCCAAACCGCTCCGGCCTCGTTCAGAGCATAAACGGCGGACGGATCATGGCACCTGAGCGCGGCCTGCCTACCGTCGGTCAGTCCGTCCGCCGAGGCGACGTGCTCGCCCTCGTCGAGCAGGCCGTTCCGCAGGCCGACCGCACCACCATCTCGGAACGGGCGGGCGAGATCGAACAGGAGATCGCGGTCGCTGAAACCAAGCTGCGTCGTTTGCGCGAGCTTGCCGCCCGCTCGATCGCGCCGCAGAGCCAGATCATCGACGCCGAGACTGAGTTGGAGGGGCTGCGCAAGCGGCGCGAGATCGTGCGCTCGACGCGGATCGAGCCGGAGGTGCTGGTTGCCCCCATCGACGGCGCGATCTCCTCAGCACGGGTCGTACCGGGCCAGGTGGTCGGCTCACAGGACGTTGTCTTCCAGATCATCGACCCGACGGGCCTGTGGGTCGAGGCTCTCGTCTACGGCGAGATAAATCCAGCGCAGCTCACGACCGCGAACGCAGCGGGAGCCGACGGCACACCGCTCCGTCTAACGATCCGGGGCTTCAGCCGCGCCCTGCAGCAACAGGCGACAGTGGTGCAGTTCGCCGTCGAGAACCCGCCTGCAAACCTCGCGGTCGGCCAGCCCGTCACCGTCACGGCGCAGAATGGCACCGCGGTGTCGGGCATCATCCTGCCCAGGGACGCGGTGGTGCGGGGCGGCAACGGTGAGGCCCTCGTCTGGCGCCACACGGACCCGGAACGCTTCGAGGCGCGGCCCGTGCGCACGGAGCCCTTCGACGCCACACGCCTCGTGGTCCGTGCGGGCCTTGATGCGGGCGAGCGGGTCGTGATCCGCGGCGCCGAGACCGTGAACCAGATCCGGTAAGGCGAGGCGCTGATGTTCAACTTCCTCGTCTCATCGAGCCTGCGCAACCGGCTCTTCGTCCTCGCCGCCGCTCTGGTGCTGATGGCCTATGGGTCCTACGTGCTGCCGCGGGTGCCCGTGGACGTGTTCCCGGATCTCAACCGCCCGACCGTCACCCTCATGACGGAGGCCGAGGGGCTGGCGCCCCAGGAGGTGGAGCAGCTCGTCACCTACCCGCTTGAGACCGCCATGAACGGCATGCCAGGCGTTCTCCGGGTGCGCTCCGTCTCCGGTGTCGGGCTCTCCATAACCTATGTCGAGTTCGACTGGGGCACCGACATCTACCGTTCGCGCCAGCTCGTGGCCGAGCGCCTCGCCCTCGTGCGCGAGCAGCTACCCCGGGGCGTCAACCCGCAGATGGGGCCGGTCTCCTCCATCATGGGCGAGATCATGCTCGTGGCGGTCACGGCCGAAACCACCTCGCCCATGGAGGTGCGCGAGATCGCGGACTTCACTATTCGCCCCCAGCTTCTCAACATCGCCGGCGTCTCCCAGGTGATCCCCATCGGTGGCGAGGTTCGGCAATACCGCGTGACGCCGAACGTCGCCGCCCTCCAGGCTCTCGACGTGACCCACGAGCAGGTGGAGGCGGCGGTCACGCGCTTTGGCACCAACACGGGCGGCGGTTTTGTTGACCAGCACGGGCGTGAGTACCTTATCCGCAATGTGGGTCTGACCCGCCGGCTGGAGGACCTGCGCAACACCGTGGTCCTGCACCGTCAGGGCCAACCGATCTTCCTGCACCAGGTCGCGCAGGTGGAGTTCGCGCCGCGCGTGAAGCGTGGCGACGCGGGCTTCCAGGGCAAGCCCGCCGTGATCATCGGTATCCAGAAGCAGCCAGAGGCCGACACGGTCGCCCTCACGAACAAGGTTGAGGCGGCGCTTGGCGAGATCCAGCGGACCCTACCGAAGGGCGTGTCGGCGACCAACGTTCAGTTCCGCCAGGCAACCTTCATCGAGACCTCCATTGTCAACGTTCAGCGCGTCCTGCTGGAGGCCGCCGCGGTGGTTGCGGTGATCCTCATCCTCTTTCTCATGAACGTCCGGGCGACGGTGATCTCGCTCACCGCCATTCCCCTGTCGATCTTGGCGACCGTGCTGGTGTTCCATGCCTTCGGGCTCACCATCAACACCATGACGCTCGGCGGATTGGCGATTGCCATCGGCGAACTCGTCGACGACGCCGTGGTAGATGTTGAGAACATCCTGCGTCGCTTGAAGGAGAACAGAGTATTGCCGGAGCCGCGGCCCGTGCTTCAGGTAATCGCAGCGGCGAGCCAGGAGGTGCGCTCCGGCATCGTCTACGCGACGATGATCATCATCCTGGTGTTCATTCCGCTCTTTGCCTTGGCCGGCATCGAAGGGCGGCTCTTCGCGCCCCTTGGGGTCGCTTACATCGTCTCGATCCTGGCTTCGCTCATCGTCTCCATCACCGTAACGCCGGTGCTCGCCTACTACCTGCTCTCTCGCTCTGGTGGCGGGCACGAGCGCGACAGTTTCGTGGTGCGGCACCTCAAGCGGGGCAACGCCGCGCTCCTGCGCTGGGCGTTCGGCCACCGCGGCTTTCTTTACACCACAGTCGCCCTTGGGATCGGCGCCGCGGCTTACGGGGCAACGCTCCTGCCGCGCACCTTCCTGCCGCCCTTCAACGAGGGCACGCTCGTGGTCTCGCTGCAGTACAACCCCGGCATATCGTTGGCTGAGAGCCACCGCCTAGGTCTCCTCGCCGAGCAGCTCGTCCTGCAGATCCCTGAGGTGAAGTCCGTCGGACGGCGCACGGGGCGGGCCGAGCTCGACGAGCACGCTGAGGGCGTCCACTCCTCCGAGGTCGACATCGATCTGCACCGCTCGGAGCGGTCGAAAGAGGCCGTCTATGCCGACATCCGGCAGGCGCTCTCGATGCTGCCCGTCGCCGTCAATATCGGCCAGCCCATCGGGCATCGCCTCGATCACATGCTCTCGGGCGTGCGCGCCCAGATCGCGCTGAAAGTGTATGGCGAGGACCTCGACACCATCCGCACCCTCGCCGAGACCCTGCGCGAGCGCCTCGGCGCGGTGCCAGGTCTCGTCGACCTGCAGGTGGAAAAGCAGGTGCGCATCCCTCAGCTCAGGATCGACGTCGATTACGAGAAGGCGGCCCTCTATGGGCTCACGCCAGCGGCCGTCACGCAGGCGCTGGAGACGCTCTCCAACGGCCGCACGGTCTCGCAGATTGTCGAGGGCAACCGGCGCTACGATGTCGTCATGCGCCTATCCGATCAGGACCGCTCCACGACCGGCATGGAGGATCTTCTCATCGCGACCCCGACCGGCCATGTGCCCTTGCGCATGATCGCGCGCGTTGAGGAAACCGATGGCCCCAACCAGATCCAGCGCGAGAACGGCCAGCGGCGTATCGCCGTCTACGGCAACGGGGACGGCGAGCGGGACATGACGGCGATCATCGCCGACATCCGCCGTATCGTCGCCGAAACGCCTCTGCCGCAAGGGTACGTGACCCGGCTTGAGGGCACGTTCCAGGCCCAGGAAGAAGCCACCCTGCGGATCGGGCTTCTCTCCCTCGTTTCGCTCGCGATGATCTTCGTCGTGCTTTACACGCGCTACCAGTCAGCGGTGCTAGCGCTCATCATCATGGGCAACATCCCGCTCGCCCTCATCGGGTCCGTGGTCGCCCTGCACTTGGCCGGCCAGCCTCTGTCGGTCGCCTCCATGGTGGGCTTTATCACGCTGGCCGGCATCTCGGCCCGCAACGGCATCCTGAAGGTCTCGCACTATATCAACCTCGCGCTCTACGAAGGCGAGCGGTTCGGGCGAGACCTTGTCATCCGAGGCAGCCTGGAGCGTCTGACACCGGTGCTGATGACGGCGCTCTCGGCGGGGCTGGCGCTCATTCCGCTTCTCTTCGGTGCGGATGAGCCCGGGCGCGAGATCCTGCATCCTGTCGCGGTGACGATCTTCGGCGGGCTGATCTCGGCGACAATCATCGACACGTTTCTCACCCCCGTCCTCTTCCTCGCCTTCGGCCGAAAGCCGCTGGAGCGCATCCAGGCGGGCCGCACGAGCACGGGCGGTGCCCTCAACCCGGCGGAAGCCTTCTAAGGCGCCTGTCCCCAGCTCAGGAGAACCTTCATGCGACGTTTAACTTTCGCTTTTGCACTCGCCGGCTTCGCCTCCGCGGCCTTCGCTCATGAGATCGCGAAAGGCCCGAACGGCGGCCCCGTCGTCGACAGCGCGGGCCATCACCTGGAGATGGTGACCAAGGGCACGGAACTCGTCCTGTTCCTGACGGACGAGGCCGACAAGCCCCTTGCGTCGACTGGGACAAAGAGCGCCCGCGCCATCGTCCAGGACGGGGGCAAAACTGCCACCGTCGCCCTGCAGCCAGCCGAGCCCAACCGCCTCGTCGGCACCCTCGCCCAGCCCCTTGGAACGGGCGCTCGCGTGGTTGTCTCGGCCACCATGGCGGACGGCCATGCCGTCCAAGCCCGCTTCGTCAACAACTAAAGCCAGGAGAGAACACCATGAAGACCCCCGCTCTTGCCCTTCTTGCCGCGGCGACACTGGGCAGCGCAGCCCTCGCGCAGGCGCCTGCTGCACCCGAGGCTCAACCGCCAGCGGCCGCCGCGCCGACAGCGCCCGCACCGCAAACAACGCCCCGGCCGGGCCAACCCCAAGCTGGCGCAATTATGTGCGGCATGATGCAGGGCAACCAGGCCGGTGGTGGGTGCTCCTGCTGTTCAGGGATGATGGGCCAGCCGGGTCAGCGTCAGGGCATGATGGGTGGCATGCAGATGGGTCAAGCTCAGCCTGGTGGCGCTCCTACATTGGAGCCTAACCAGATGGCGCAGATGCAGCATGGCAGCCATGCAACGATGAACCAAGGCGGCATGAATCACGGCGGGCATGCGGGCCATGGCGCCGCACCGGCCGGCGCCGACACTCCCGGCACGAAAGCCTTCCGCGACATCAACGCCCGCATGCACAAGGACATGGACATCGCCTACACGAATGATGTCGACGTGGACTTCGTGCGTGGCATGATCCCTCACCACCAGGGCGCCATCGACATGGCGAAAGTGGCTCTCCAGCACTCGAACGATCCCGAAATCCGCAAGCTCGCCGAGGAGGTGATCAAGGCGCAACAGGCCGAAATCGCTCAGATGCAGGCGATCCTCAAAAGGAAAGGCGTTGCGCCGTAGGAAGACGACGGCTCAAGGCCGGGTCGATGGAGAACTCACTGTTAGGGGCAGCACCTGAGCATTGGCCAACCGGTTCTAGCAGAAGGTGGGTGTCGGGAGTTCGCTCTTATCGGATCTGGAGCACGCGGATGTTGAGGTTAGCTCCGCTCACGTGCATGACATGCCCGCCGTTCTCGGACCGGATCGTCACGGTTGGCTTGTAGGCGTAGGACAAGCGCAGCACGTCCTCGGCTTGCGCCCAGACCTGACCGTTCGCAAGCTCGAAGCGAGCGCCGGGCTTGGCGCCCAGGAAGTTGCCCGGGATCTGGCTTGTGATGCTGGCCATGGTGCTTGAGGGGAAAAGCCGCCCCGGGGTGACCGGAGCGGTGCAGGTTCAACAGGGAGGAAGACCTCTCGGCAACCACACCACCGAGACCCTCAAGCTGACTGATTTGCCCCGCCCATGCTGTAGCCTGCGCGCCACAAGAGCGCTGAACGACATGGCTGCCATGGGCAGCCCTCATCTAAGAACTCGGCAGCTCCACTCCGCTACTCTCTCGGGCCCGAGGCACCGCCTGTCCCCGGCGGCCAGGCTGAAACCTCTCGGCCCTCGCTCGATCAACCTAGGTGAAGTGATGCGCGAGGGGTCAGCCCCCGAGGTGAGGTATGCGCACCAGCAGCGACGAGGACGGGGCTGATCCACTCTGGCCGGATCAGGAGGCTGGCCAGCGGGTTGGCCTGGTGCTGTTGGCACGAGCCCTGAGCCAAGCCGGCCAGGCTGGCATCCACGAGCCCCTGCGAAGGCCGCTCCTGCGTTTGCTGCAGCAACTCGAGGCGCACGAGAGCCGCCATGGCCGGGCCTAGGCCATGCGCGCTCGTGGTCGAAGATGAAGCGTCCTTGCGCGCGCTTGCCACAGAGGTGCTGGACGAGGCCGGCCTCACGGTTGTGGCCCTCGACACGGTGGAAGCGGCAGCCATCTACCTTCGGGAGCATGCTCCCGACGTTGCCCTCGTGTTCACCGACATCAGCCTGGCGGGCCGTCTGGATGGGGTGGACCTGGCCGCGTGCATCAGCGCCCGTTGGCCCTGGATCGCTGTTGTGATCACCTCAGGCGCGCATGCTGATCGGCTGAGCAGATTGCCCCGCAGCATCCGCTTTCTGCCAAAGCCCTGGCGGGTGGACGACCTGACCACCGCCGCAACCCACGCCCTGGCTGATCCGGCCGCTGCCGCCGTCGGGACGCCCTGGTGAGCTCTGAGGAGATGAGGGACAGCTTATGACCCGGATCGAACGCCCCCACGTCCTTGCTGTCGTCTGGCTTGTGCTCGCAAGCACCAGCCCCGCCCTCCCCCAAACACCCCCTGCCCCCGCGCGCGGCGACACCCAGGCGCAACCTGATCCTCGCCAAGACCCGCGCTCGACGGGGGCTGTGGGCGCGTCCGGGGAGACGCTCAGCGACAAGCTCAACAGCACTGGCGGGGTGATCCGGCCACCCGGCGAGATCGCGCCCGACATGGCGGTCCGTCCGGCCGATCCTGGCACCACGCCGGTGATCCGCCCACCGGGCACGCTGGGGGGCGACACCACGGCCGAGCCGAAGTAGGCGATGGCCGGGCAAGAGGCCTCCGGTCCGGTGACCGGGCCGCTCGAGCGCATCACCGAGCTGGCGCATCTCATCATGGACGAGTGCCCCTCGTGCGCGGCTCACGCGTCTGAGATCACCACCTGGGCGGCTGAGATCCGGGAGAGGCGACCCGGCCGGGAGGAGCTTGAGGCACTGGTGGACGCCACCTGCGGGGCGTTCCTGCCTTCAGAGCAGCGCCGACTCCTCATCGAAGGATTGCGGGCGATGGTGCGATTTGCCGAGTAGGACCCATGACCCTACGGGTGAGAGGCGCCCTCGATGGGCGGACCGCCTCTCACCGGGTCTCGATCACGGATCAGCACGTGAGTGCCGGAGCTTGCTCCCACCTATCCCTGGCGAATCAGCGCCGGCGCGTGGTTCGGCGACGGTTGTCGCCCTGAGCCTGGTCGACCACACCGCCGGGAGCACCCGCGATTGCACCAGCACCAGCACCGACCACGGCTCCCACCGGCCCACCAACCACCGCGCCGGCGGTGGCACCAACGGCGGTGCTGGTGGCCTGCTGCTGCGTGGCGCATGCGCTAGCCAGAAGACACAACGATGCAACGAGTACAAGCTTCTGAATGGCTTTCCTCCACGGCGCCCGATCAGCTCACGGCGCCCTGATCAGCTAACGACAACGCCAGGACAGCTGGACGGTTCAGCCGCGCATCGCAAGCGTCAGCGCCCCCGTATTCACCCCGACTGGTCTTTGCGAGCGAGGTGGGCGGATCATACGAGAGAGTGTGGAGACATCGTTGTTGGACGGACACAGACCACGTCAGCTTTGCTGGAAGCAGTGGAGTTGGGTGAACTGGGTTGGAGAAAGAGACTCAACATGAAGCCTCCAAACGTTCTCGTGCTGACGCTCTTTGTCATCACCGCAACAGATCTGGCCGAGGCCAACGATAAAACGATCGTCCCAGGTGAACGGATCGGCCCGGCAGCCGTCACCATGAGTTTGGACCAGCTCACGCAGGCGTTTGGACCAAAGCAGGGGATCGGTCGACCGAACACCCAGCCTGTCCTCCAGCAGCCTGGGAGGGCTGAGTCTGAAGCCTCGACGGTGCACCGCTTCGATCACGTTGGGCTCCGAGCCGTCACGGTAGCTGGGTCCGACAAGGTGGGCATCATCGCCACCTTCGTCGACATCGACCCCGGCTTTGCGACGCAGGAAGGTGTTCTTCCTCATGGCTCCGTTCGCCGCAAGCGTCGCGACCCTTTTCATGACCGTATTGCTGGCCGCGCGCCCGCGTCGTAAGCCAGCATCCCTGAGGTACTCGCCCCGCAAGTTTGGAACCCTCCCCCGTTCTCCCGCCGCTTCCCGGGGGAAGGCAGACCAAGATCTACGACACCGACAAGCGTTGACGTCGAACTTCGTAGCAGGTGGCGGGATCGAATCCCGCAACGCCGTCCGTCACGCTGCCAGGTAGAACTGCCCTGCCCTGTCGGTCCTTAGCTGGCCAACCCTGTACAGGTGATCACGCAGCCAGGGCATACGCGTTGAGGACCACGGAAACGGCCGCCCTCCGGTGTGGGCCGCTCACTCACCGCTGAAGTAGTCCTCGTCCTCCAGGGCGCCCGCTTGGGCTCCGTGCATGAGGCTGATGGCCCGGGCTGAATGGGCGACGGTCTCGAATGCCTCCGCCGATGCGGTGAAACCAAGACCATCTAGGATCCGCGCCATTCGCGTGAGCTCCTGGGCGACACCCGCCTCGGCAGCGGTCGCCTCCTTCAGGGCTGCAATCAACTCCTGACGCTCGGGTGACGGTTCGCTTGTCATAGGCGGGGTCCTAGTCGCTGTCGCTCGTCAGCACGGATCGTGGCGGAGCATACCAGATAGCCGCTTGCTGACGACCCCAGCCGTCCTACCTGTCGTTCTGCGCCCGGACCTTGGCAACGCACACCTCGTCCCTGCTGCGGGCGGCCCGAGGTCCCTGACTGACCTCGGGCCGCCTTACCGTGTTCTTGCCGTGAGGACCCTGCCATTGGAGGTCACGGTTCAACGGATCGGTGGAGCGTGGGCCGTCACCTCTGGCGGAGATCCATGCCAAGCGCGATGCTCAGCACCTGGCCGTGAAACCCGGCTACGATGACCCGAGAACTGCACCCGATTGCCTGAGAGTCGTGTTCCCTGATCCGAAGCTCTAAGCGTGCCCAGAGTGGTGCGACAACTCTTTCCTTAAGGAACGGCTCGTGTCTTTGTCCGGCCAATGACACCCTCAGGTGTATCATGGGCCTGTTTCTCGTCACCGAAGTCGCGAACGGCTGGGCCGTCGTTAACGACGGCATCATTCTTGATCTGAAGGAAACCAGTTTCGACGCGATCCAAGCCGCTGTGAGCAAGGCCACCAACTCAGCCGTGAATGGGCGGGAAACACAGGTCCTCCTCGATGAGGGCGACGAGGAACCACGGCTCATATGGGACTCGACAAAGCAGCTTTAGCCCACGTGCTCAGGCCTGCCTGTAGCCGGCGCACTTCACCTTAGACCAGTCGCTTGACGGTCTGGACCTATAGCGCGATGCGGTCCTCTGCCCTGCGAGGTTCAGAAGGCAAAGCTGGCGGAAGAGCGGACAAGTCTCAGCAGCCCTTGCAGATGCCGCCCATGGTCTCGCGCATTTTGCTGTCCCAAGCCCGATCCCGCGCTCGTGCTTTTCGGTCGGCTTCCGCGCCCGCTTGTTCAGGCGTCAGAAGCGGCTGCTCCCGTTTGGTCGGGGGTGTTTGAACCGAGGGCGCTTCGGATCTGGGGCGTGTTTGGGCCTGCGCCGGCCCGGGCAGGACGATGAGGAAGGCAAGAGCAGTCGCAAGAGCCAAGCGCATCTGGTGTCCTTCGGTGTGTGGGGGCCAGCATAGGCCCTTGTTCAGCCCTGCCCTAATCCACACCGCCGCTCGGCGCTGACACCCCTAAACAGGCACCGCAGCCCCAGCCCCCAGTGCCCTCCTCAGGGGCCCTCGTGAAATTGAACTAGCAAATACAGTCCCACACCGGATCAACTGAATAAGTGGAATTATATAAAAAATAAGTATTTGATGCAGGGGGAACGACTAACCTTTTTAAAATGTTGGACCACCGATGCTTCCAGCATCAGTGAAAGGAGGACGTTATGCGTTCCTCTATCGGAATTTCAGCACTAATATTCACCAGCAGCCTCATCGTGAGCGTCCCAGCGTTCGCAACCGACTATGAGTCACCGCCGAGCTATGACGGCAGAGCGAATAACGGCTTCGGACAGGAAAAACGTGACCAATCAGACGGCACGAACCCGGGTAGCTTCTCCGGGGGAGGCGTGTCGCAGGGTGGTCCTGGTGCGGGCCAAGGCCAATCCCAAGCGGATTCGAAGACCGAAAGCACCCAGCGCTAGCCCAAAGGTCACGTTCCGCGACAGCGGAACGTGACTACCTCTTGTCGCCCGCAACCGACGTCCCGCGCCTATTCAGGGGGGACAAGTGTCCGATTTCATCGTGAGAAGGAGTGGTCCTCTCTGGGTCGTGTTCAACAACGAGGTGGTCTACAGCCGCCATGCCAACCAGGTCAGCGCGATCATTGCGGCGAAGGGCAGCGCCGTCCGCGCAGCGCCCGTGAACGGCCCTAAGCGCGTCATCCTCGAGCAAGAGGATGGTAGCCACGAGGTAATCTGGACCTCAGAGGAGCATACAGACACCCGGCGCAAGTGAGGCGGAGCCCAGAACCTCGCCACCCGCCCCGCTGTTATGCTCATTATCTGCGCAGCGATGTGTGAAGCACTTCACACCGCCATATACCCGCTTCTCGCTAGCCTCGGTCCGGTCGGTGGCAGCTCGCCCAGAGGATTCGCGAGCGCCGCATCCCCTCGCTGTTGCCCGGAGCGTGCCCATGACTGACGTCAGTCTGACCGACACCCTCGGCTATTGCGCTGCTCTGATGACGCTGGTCACCTTCGCGCAAACCCGGATGCTGTCGATGCGCGTCACTGCCATCGCAGCCAACGTCCTGTTCATCGGCTACGGCCTTCTCGGCGGTCACCATCCCGTCGCGGTCCTGCACTTCACTTTGCTGCCGCTGAACCTGATCCGCCTCGCTGAGTTTTCGTCACCGCTCATCCGGTGCGGCAGGGCGTTCACCAAGCAGCAAACGCTTGAGGAGAACAAGCCTATGGGCAGCCGTGACGTCCGTCTGCTTCCCGCGCTTCGGACGAGCGGCACGGGCGACCTTCACCCGCTCAAGGCCACGGGAACGGGCTGGCTTCGCATCAACACGAGGCTGCTCTCGCCGTCGTAGCAGCCTTGAGGAGCGTGTCTGCCGTCCAAATCATCAGCCAGCCCTCGCTGCGCCCCCTCTCCGCCTTCGTGCAGGATCTGCTCGAGCATGATCTGGAGAACGACCGCCCGACCCTGCTCGCGGCGGGTGGCTAAGGGCATGAGTTCTCAGGTGAGCGGGCCTTCTCGGGGGGCGTCACGAGCGAGCCTCTCACCTACTCGGGAGTCCGGCGGGCGGTGAAGGCCACTACAACCCTGTACAGCGGCGATCATTCGGAGTTGGCGGAGATCACCCGTAGACCACCACTCCGCCCATGTTCGCGATTAACACTATGATGCAAGCTCGAACCTAGCGGCCTCACGAGAACTCTCGAACCTTGTTCAGTCACTGCGGCGAGAGACAAGGCGCAGGTGAGCCAAGTTCTGGCGGGTCCCTCTCAGGCCTAACTTACGCCATGTGTCGCTGGCGCCCACCAATCACGAGCCCTGATCCCGAACAGCAAGGCTTGGAACGCTTACGCCGAGCTAACCTGCCCAGGCAGGCAGTAGGCGCAGACAGTTCGATCCCACAAATAAGAGCCTGTCAAAGGAGGCCCTCATGTCCGACGGCACGTCCGATCCGCTCACCCAGCTCTCCGCGTCCCTGACCAACGTCATCGCGGGGGCAGCCCCTGCGGTGGTCTCAGTGCATTCTCATCGTGCGCTGTCCTCCGGCTTCTTCTGGAAATCCGGTCTCATCGTGACGGCCGACGAGGCCCTCGCCGATGAGGGTGAGGTAAGCGTCACCCCCAAGGATGGGCAGCGCGTGGCAGCACGCATCGTCGGTCGGGACCCCACCACCGACGTCGCGCTGCTCGCGGTCGATTACGCCGGAACGCCAGCGAGCTTCAGTGACCAAGAAGTGAGTGTCGGATCTCTCGCGCTCGCTGCGGGCGCGAGCGTAGGCGGGCCTGTCGCCGCGTTCGGCATGGTGGCCGCTGCGGGGCCGGCCTGGCGCTCGATGCGCGGGGGCCACATCGACCGGCGAATTGAGCTCGACCTTGCTCTTCCTCGCCATGCCGAAGGGGGCCTTGCTGTTGATGCAAGCGGGCAAGCCATCGGCATGACGGTCTTTGGTCCAAGGCGGCGAGTGCTCGTCATCCCAGCCGCAACGATCGCCCGGGTTGCGCCCATCCTCGAGAGCAAGGGCCGAATCCCCCGCGGATATCTTGGACTTGGCCTTCAGCGCATTGCGGCAGCCGGCGGCGGTGCTGGCGCGATGGTCATGAGCGTCGACCCTAACGGGCCCGGGGCAGCGGCCGATCTTCATCAGGGTGATGTGCTCACCGCGTGGGATGGCGCGACACTTGAGGTGCGCTCGCTGCTGAACGGTCTAGGCCCTGAGAGCATCGGCCGCGCGGTAGTCGTGGCGTTCAGCCGGGGCGGCGAGACGCATGAGACTCGGCTGATCGTCGGTGAAAGGCCCCTTGAGTGAGCGACGTTGAGCCGATCCGCATTGCATTCGAGGTCGGCGACGCTGCTCTGGCCCATCGTCTTGCCTTGCTGCTTGCTGCCGTCCCGGGGCTGGAACTCGTGCCTGCCGGCGCGGCGGCGGAGGTGCGCCTTGTCGCTGATCCTGAAGCATCAGCGGACACGGCGCTCACCCCGCGTGAGCTTGAGGTGCTAACGCTAGTGGCCGAGGGTGCCTCTAACAAGCTGATCGCTCGCCGCCTCGGCATTTCTGTGCACACCGCTAAATTCCACGTTGGCCAACTGCTCGATAAGCTCGACGCAACGGGCCGGACGGACGCGGTTACCCACGCTGCTCGCCTGGGCATCCTTCATCTGTAGAGCGCGGCCAACTCTACGCTACTCGCCCAGCGGACCGGGAGAGCAAGTCAGCCGCCGTCAGCCGCTGGCGCCTTCGGCTCCCGGAGTTCTAAAGTTACTGCCGTAAGCAACCGCCCGCCCCTGTCGTCCGCCACGCAAGTTGGAGGGCGGCTCACGAGGCGTCTTCAGCATTATTGGTCGCATCGACAGCTACTCTCTCCGTTGCCGTGCCGAGCTGGGCTGCCGGACAGAAGACTGGATTTCAAGGACGAGCACCACCAGCGAGACCGACGAACCCGGTCGAAGTCGTTTGCGCGGCCTGGGGAGGGATTGCGCTTTGATGTGCCGCTCCGGGCTTTGGGTAAAACACCCGTACGGTCACCATGAGCCAGACCAGAAAAGACAACGCACATGGCCACCAAAGCTGGTCGCTCGCTTGTGACGTTGTGGCCTCGGCTAAACGGACAATACGACCACAACCGCAAGCACGACCACAGCCGATGCCACCGTGAGTGCGGTGACGATACCAAGGGTTTGAGCCTCATCTTCGTTGTTCATGCAGTGTGATCTTTCCCAAGTACGAGGCGTGAGATAGGGCCCCATCGGATTGATTGTGGACGGCGGACGTCTCTGCCGCAAACTGAAAAGGCACGGCAATCGACTTCAGGACGAGGTTTGGCATGCGGAACCGGATTTTCTCCATCTCCGGCATCTGCATATCCATCAGCATCACATCGCCGTTGCCGATCTGGATCGAGGAGCCAGCGCGACGATCCTCCCGCACCGGGCGCCTCACGCTCTTGTCCCTGAGCCCCGCCCCAGCGCTTCAACTGCTCCTGCGCCTCACGGCGGCTGAGAGGCCGAATTGTCAGCTGTGGGTAACGAGCCGCCCTTCTCGCCCAGCAACGCCCGCAGTTCCGGGCTCACAGCATCGAGTGCTACCGATTTGAACTCAAAGACGCTGATACACCGGTTCTCGATGTTAGCAAAAACCACTGCAGAAGCGGAAGGGCGGTTGCTGTCCTGCACGCTCGCCGCGCTCCGCCGCGGCTCGACGCCCATTGGAATCTCCGTGTCGATAGCAACGACGTACCAAACGTTGCCGGTTTTTGCCGCTTCGACCAGGACGCGAACGCGCTGCTTTGCCTCATTCAGGGCCTTGCGCCGTTCTTCAATGGATTCGCCTCGCGTAAAGTTAAGGTTGGGAGGGGTGTCGCCACTCTCGCCGTAAGGATGCAGAAAGTTCAGCGTCATCCTCAATCCGTCGGATCCTATCTCCTTCACCGGAAGTGCAGTCGCTTCCTTTCGACCTTGCACGAAGTCGCGGACTGCTACGTCGCAGGATCGATACTCATCAGTGTCCTGGATAGCGTGCTGAGGCTCAGGGCGCGGCGCAGTACGCTTGCGGCGGGGAGCACTGTCCGACGCGGCCGTAAACGCAGTCCAGAGAGCAAGAGCAAACACGCACCGACGCGTCAATGCCGCACCCTCCCTTGAACCAGCTCGCAGCCGAGCTGGCAGGTGGCGCATCGTCGACAAACATACGCTGATCCTTGCGAAACGACGCTCCGGTGGAGTGCGTACATGGCTCGCGGAAGTTCTTGTTCTACCGCCGTCATCAGGCGAATAAGCCGAGATCATGCAGTCGAGAAAGTAAGCGAAGATACTGCTCGCTATTCTTTTTCAAGAGCGTACTCTCTCACCATAGGGTTTGGCGTGTTGCGCCGCTCTTGCCCCTTTGGAGCCCATGCCGGGACGTGCGCCGAGGGACCACATAAGGCTTCGGCCGTGACCAAGCCATCAACGCCCATCAGACGCCGCCTCGCAGCCATCTTTTGCGCCGACGTAGCTGCTTATGCGCGGCTTATGAGTGGCGATGAGATCGGCACCTTAGTCCTCCTCCATGCTCATCGGGCCATTATAGACCGGCAGATTATTCAGCATGGCGGGCGCACGGCGAACACGGCGGGCCACAGCGTTGTCGCTGAGTTCTCGAGCGCTCTTGATGCGGCTCGGTGTGCCATCGATGTCCAGGAGCGCATCGCCGCCGTCAACGAAGACGTGCCCCAGGATAGGCGCCTCGTCTTCCGCATCGGCGTTCACGTCGGGGAGGTCATGATCCGCAATGGTGACATCTTTGGCGATGGCGTCAACATTGCGGCCCGTATGGAGAAGCTCGCTAAACCCGGGCTCGTCTGCTTGTCAGAACTCGCACATGACTACGTGAGGAGGGCGCTACCGCAGAGCTTTGACGACCTGGGACCTCAGGTCATGAAGAACCTGAGTTCTCCTATCCGGGCCTTCATGAGCCGTCCGCCCGCAGCGGTGCGTTCGACCTTGCCGCCGGTTCACCGCCACAACGAATTCAACTTGGGACGGCGGTTCAACCGGGTCCTCACCACCGCATTGGGTGCAATCACCCGGCCCGAGGGTCTGACCGCGATCGAGCCAGCCGTCTTCGCCTCCCTACATGACGCACCGGGTATCAGCGAGCGTCGCGTTGCCGAGCGGATTGGCTGCGATCTTGCCGTCGTTCAACGGATGGTGAAGCACTTGGAGCATCGGGGATGGGTCTGCAGGGTGTTCGCCGCAAAGGGCAACTTGAACACGGTAAGTCTCACGCCAGCTGGGCTCGAGCTTTATACCCGCCTTCATCCCGCTGTGCTCGCCGTGCGAGATCAGGTTATGGCGACGCTTTCGGAGCGCGAACGAGAGACACTGCGAGACCTGCTCGGGCGCGTGATCACCGCAAATGAATCTCTGCACTGCAAATCAACGTGATCCGGCGTTTCTGCCGGGCACTATCCGCAAACAAGCTGATGTAAATGTCGGATCTCCGGCGCATGTTGATAGTGCGAGTTCGGGTTGGCCGTGATCAGAGGAAGACCAACGCCCTTCTAGTCTCTCATGTCCAAGCTCGTGACGGAGGCGATCAACATGAACGCACATCGAAGTCACGGCGGTGGCTATGGTCTCGCTCGACTGGTACCGCCGGCCGCTGCGCAGGCCAAACGGGACCAGGGTGCAAATCAACCACGTTTGCCTAAGCGGTTGAAGCTCGTCGGCCGGTTGCGAGGGCGATGTAGCTCGCCAAGCGTCTTGGCTGCACGGAACGCCTCGGCTAAGCCAACCCTGAACCCACCATCGCCCAACTCGGGCAACTTGTCCTCAGGGCTGGGTGGTGTCTCCGAAGGACCTGCAACAGCGCCCCTCCCGGAGAGGCTTGGAGCCGCGTCAGCACAGCTTGTACCGATCGTCCTCGACCGCGGCCCTTGTGAGGAGCATGACTTCCAGATCGGTCTCGTTGGTGCGGCTCCCAGTCTGCGGGCATTCGCGCTCTCCCTTTCCCACGATGGGGACCGTGCTGATGATCTTGTCCAGGAAACACTGATGCGCGGGTGGAGCAAGCGAGCTCAGTTTCAGCTCGGCACGAACCTCGATGCCTGGCTGTTCACAATATTGCGGAATGCCTTTTTCTCGGAACACAGAAGACGCAAGTTCGAGGTGGCTGACCCGGACGGGACATTCGCATCGAGTCGATCAGTTGATCCGTCCCAAGAACACTGCTTACACCTGCGAGACCTTGAGGCAGCACTCAGCCGACTGACGGCAGAGCACCGTGAGGCACTTTCTTTGATCGCGGTTGAGGGACTCTCGTACCGGGAGGCTGCGGTGCTCACCCACTGTGCTGTTGGAACAGTGAAGAGCCGAGTATGTCGTGCGCGCATACGTCTGCGTGAGCTCTTGCTGCTGTAACTTCTCGTACTTGGGCTATCTTAGATGCCGGGCTGCCTGACCCCGCGCAGTAGATCTCTACTCGATAGCAAGAACGACGCCGGAGGCGAGCCTTTCACTGTCAGCTTTTTCCCTGTTAAGTCATTCTCCTCCAGCTCGGCCGCACAACCAGATGCACGTTGGATGGACGACAAAGTCCAACGCAGCTGCACGCTTACCTTTAGGTAGTATAGGGTGCGGCCATCTAACGCCGCTGAACGGCACGAGCTAGTGGTCTTGTCCAGGGTTGCTCACGACCAGGCGATCTGGTGCGCTGTCATAGGATTGGAAAACCCCTTAAAGGAGCATGGACCTACGGGCAGAGCTTTGAACTCTGAGCCCAAGAGAGCGCAAACAGCATCCGACACAAGGATGGTGTCGGGGTCGGCATGCTCACACAAGCGAGCCGCCATTTGTACGGTCGAGCCGAACAGGTCGTTACTATCAGCAATGGGCTCACCGGCATCGATGCCGATCCGCACACGCAGCTTCTCTTTGCTGGCCAGATTGAAGGCGTCGAAAGACTGCTGGATCGAGCGCGCACAGCGCACGGCAGCTTCCGCGGCGTCGAGGGTCGCCATGATGCCATCACCTGTGTGTTTAACTTCCCGACCGTTGTTATCCGTCAGGGCACGTCGGACAAGCGCGTCGTGAGCCCTGACCATCTCGACGGCCCTCTGGTTGCCGAGCCTTGCTGTCATAGCAGTCGAGCCCACGATGTCGGTGAACAGAATGGCGCGGAAAGCGGGGTCAAAGGTACGGCCCGATCGAGCGCTGGCTGGAGCCGGATCAGAGACGCGGCCCAGGAATGCCTCAACGGCAGAAAGGTCGACTTCAATGACGTCCTTTGCGACATCGCCGTGCGCTTCATCATGGACGCGCATCGCTGTTGCAATGTCGGGTGCATCGATGAGGCAAAACCCCGTACCGCGACCCTCATCAAACCAGTAAGTCAGGAACTGAACACCGTAACGAGCCTGGACCTCGAGATCCTTGCGGTGAGCGTCTGCGATATCAGCTGCCGTGAGGCCCCGGAGGTTGTGGCGATCTAGGAAGATTGGCATCAAACCTCCGAAACGAGAATGGCACGGGAAGATTGCGCCTGATCGTCGATAGGGCAAAGCGAATAATGAGGATGATGACCCGATTGGGCTGTAGTTGCGAAACGCTGAAATGATTGCCGCGTCCTGCCTGCCTAGGACAGGCCGCTATATGCGGCACGTCGAAGCCAGCGGTCGAGTTGCTTCAGGCTCGTTCGGGAATGACAACGCTTCCGTCGTCGAGCAACAGAAACCCTGGGTTCCAGGCAACCTCCCAGGCAAAGCCGTCGGGGTCAGCAAAGTAGCCGGAGTACCCGCCCCAGAATGCCGTCTGGGCGGGTTTGAGGATCCGCGCACCCGCCTGCTCCGCGTGCTGGAGCACCGCGTCGACCTCACGCTTACTGCGTGTGTTGTAGGCGAGCGCCACTCCGGAGAAGCCAGAGCCTTCGGAGGGAACTTGCGCCTCCTGTGCAAGACGAGCGCGAGGGAACAATGAGAAAACCACGGCGCCGACCTGGAAGAAGACCACGCCTTCGGCATTCAGGGCCGAGCGCCTCCACCCTAGACGTTCATAGAAGCGCCGGCTCTCGTCGAGGTCGCTGACCCCGAGCGTCACGACACTGATGCGCTGCTCCATGGGCGATGTCAAAGCCAATGGCGCAGGGCGGGTTGCGCTGTCGTCCGCATGGACCGGCATCGGAGGAACGGCGTCAGAGAACGGGATCGTCAGAACGGGGTCGTTAGCTCGATCCGTGATTTCATAGTGCCACGTGCGGCGGTCCTCACCCTTCCGCTCGCCAGCAGCAATCAGCTCGCGGGCACTGGCGAGGGCCACTTGCCGAGCCGCGTCGACATTGGGCAACCTCAGCCCCTCGGGGTCCTCATCAAAGCCGTCAGGCATGCGGATGTTGAGATAGTAGAGGAACGTCTCCACGTCTCGAACGAAGGCGCGCTTTGTCATTGGACGAGGAACTCCCATGATTGCGTCGCATCGTAATCTCAATCCTTAAAGCACGGGCGCCGCCTGCCATTTCGTCCGAGATCAACACCGGTTCGACATGCCCGAGTTTCAGTCACTGTGACGTCAGTTCGTGCTTGGTTCGAGCTATCGAAGCTTGGCGAAGTCGAACGCTGGCGCAGCTGCAATCTGCTCCCTTGTGAGATCCGTGGTGAACTTTGCTTCCGTGCCCACCTTGATCTGCTTGACGGGAACAGCAACGAGCTTGTCGCCGACCCCCAAGAAACCGCCGACAGAGAGGATCACCGCAACCAAGCTCGATTGTTCCAAATCAACGAGCACGTCCTCAATCTGCCCAACCACCGCGTCGCCTTGGTAGACCTTACTTCCGATCAGCTTGCTAGCTCTAGCGCTCCCTGCCACGGCAGCATGATCAAGGCCCGATATAGGTGTTGAACCCATTGATGTGCCCGGTACACTCTGGCCTTGCGCCTGCTGTGCATGGACCACGATCGCGGCGAGCACCATGGCGAGGCAATTGCTCGTCCAGGTTCTCATCGGTCGACCTCCAAGTCGGTCCGAACGCTCAGGCTGGCTGGTGTCTGTCTGGGTAAACCGCAGTCACCGACGCCCTGCTCAGCGAGGCGTAAGCTTTGCCCCGTCCGACAATCCTGGCTGCATCGCAGGATCATGTAAACTCGAATTAAGGTCATTAGGGTTCTCGCTTCATGGGATGCAGAGCTGCAACCGGCGTTGTCGCATCCTCCACGAAGGCGTGCGGGAACACGAAACCGAAACTGATGAGACAGACGATCATGCGAACAAGCCGCATAGCGCGCTCCTCCTATGTCCTTCTAGGCATACCCCTCATTCGGTTTCGTAGCACGCCAGGTCCTGGATCAGCGGTACCGACCCGCGCAGGGGTTAGCGCGCAGAACGGGCTTCGAACGCCTGCCACTCTCAATGGGCTGCGATGCTGGCGAGGATCCGCCCTTCGGGCAGTCGCTTCTTACGCTGAAACCGCAAAGCGAGAGCAAGAGGGCTGAACACCTCCAGCGCGTCCACTTTGGCGTTGATGTACTCGTCATGACCGTCAGCGTATCGCACCACCAAAATGCGCTCTAAGTCGCCGGGTCTGCGGAATGCCATGATGTGGATCCTCCAAGAGGAACACGTTTGGTGCCAACAGCCTGATTGCGAGAGAGGGGTAGTACTCATACGTCCAGTGGGCCGGCCCACAGAGCCGCACCGGCCTATGGCACCTCAGACCGGCGGAGTTTCAGTTGGAAGGTGGCTCTCAAGCTCTCGTCGTACCTCAGCGCAATCGTCACCGCGCCGGGTCCATTCCCTCCCGGCTCTCATCAGCCTGCTTCAGAAGGACCGCGATCCGCTCATCCACAAGCTCCGCAAGAGCGCTGTCGGGCGTGAGCGCCCGCAAGTCGGGCACGGCCGCTCTCAACTCCTCGAGGGTCGCCCCCAGCATGAGATGCTCGCCGGCTGCTTTGTTTGCTTTGTCGAATGGCATGGCATTGTGCTCCGTCAGCTCGAACTTGAAAGCGCGCTGCGATTGGGTCTGTTCTAAGCCGTGCCGGCCTGGGACGAGCCAAACTTTGAACCATCGACCGCAGCCCGCTGATGGCAGCCCAGGGCTCGCATCGGGGAGCCGATTGAGTTGTTCCTGATGGTGTATTCAGGGGCTTGCGTCACCATGTTGATTGATGCCCCGGCGGCCCTCGGACGTTCACCTGATGCGGTTGAGGGATGGAGATGACACCCATGTCACAGTCCCAACTTGAACCGGCCCCAGTCACCTCTTTCATCGATGCACACAGCATGCAGGCGGTACAAGCCAAATGGAGCCGGCTCACCGTGGCGGATTTGGCTCAGGTCAGGACCGAGGAGCAGCTCATCGACAAGGTGGCGGAGCGGTATAGCATCCCCCACGATCAGGCCTGCAACGACGTCAGACTTGGTCCAACCGCAGGTACCGACCGGCAGCTGGTGAGAGCTGGAGGGAGTTGACGATGAGGCTACCTCTCGCGTTCACCTTCGGCTTGGGACTGCTCGCTTTCCCGGCGACAGCTGCTCCGGGGGCGCCGCGGCAGGCTCCGCCTGTGCAGCATACGGCTGAGGAGGCCAGCGCCCTTGGTGAAGCAGCCGAGCGGCGCGCGCGAGCGCAGGAACGCCGATGGGACCGGCGGCTCAACGAGATCAGCGGCAGCATCTGCACCGGCTGCTGAGATGCTGAAACGCCCTGCCTGGTAGCGAGCAACCGGCACGCTCGGGAAGGTCAGGTACGGCCTTGCGCAAGCAAAGGCGGAACACCGGGTCGAAAGCTGGTCGACCGACCGGGAGTTCTGATATACCGCGGACTGGGTTACCCAGTCCCGGCGGTCTGCCGCTTACAGCTCGAGCAGGGCTGGATCCGTAAGCATTGGCTTGCTGTCCTTGGCCTGATGTTTGTGTGCCGGCTTAGGCGACGCAGCTGGTTCGATCCTGTCAGAAGCCGCCAGAGGCCTGATCTCGTCGTGGTTCACCACACGGTGGTGCGACTGATCTGAACAAGTGAGCTGATAGCACGGGCTCTCGCCCTCAACGAGGATCACATCGGTGACCTCGTACTCCCCATGACGCATGGCTCCGGATAGGACTCGTTCGGACAGGATAACTTCGTCGCCTACGGCGTACACTTGATCCTTCATGGTGCTCGTTCTCTCGTGCGGCCGCGTGTCAAAGCCCGTCACTCAGAGGGTCGAGCCCTTACGGGCTTTCTCCTCGATGACGAGTTGCTGCAGCAGCTGATGTGCCAGAACCTGGTGTTTGACCTTAGGGTCCACCTCCGCCGTCTTCTTGCCGAAGCTGGTGGTGACCGTCAGAAGCTTGCGGTCGGTCGAGAAAGTCCCGGAGTGCTTTCGTCCGTCGACCGTGGTGTGGAGCGCGTGACCCGACATGTTGAGCCTCCTCTTCGTATGATGCGCTGATCCGCTCATCTCCAAAGCGGCGCCGCGATCAGCAGTGCCAGAAACAGGACCACCGCTACCATGAGCAAGGAATGCTGGAGTAGATAAGGGCTGCGAGCAGACATGAGCGGCTCCTAGATCTTGACGTGAACCCCGCCTCTACGGTGGCGATTTGATCTTACGGTCGCCGTAACCGTGGCGTCCCGCCAGTTGTGGTCGCGGCGGCAATCTTGCCGGGGTGAGCCTCAACGAGACCTGCACTTTGTTGAGCAGCGCTTTGGCGAGGGTAACGATGTGGTTCATGTGAGTGCCTGCTGGTCATCGTGATGAAGGTCGGTCGCCGCGGTGCCGGTGTTGGAAGCGAAGGCGCCGGCGGCTTGCTGGCCGCGGAGACGAGCGCCAAGATCCTCGCGGAACTCGTGTTCGGGCACGGCACGATCCTGTGCCTCGTCCGCACTGCGGATCGCGTATTGCGGTTCCTTGCGTGAGGCGGCCAGCCTGACGATCTTATAGCCGCCCTCCCACGTATCCGGCCGATCATCACCGGCACGGGAGACCGGCTGGCCGACCGCGAACTGATGGCTGGCCCCGTTCAGTTTTGGTTGGTGCCCTTCCGAAGCTGGCGCTACGGGCGGGCAGACCTGCTCATGGGCCTGTGGCTTGTCGATCGCAGGCGGAACACTGGAGTCGTGCTGAAGGCCGGCCGGAACGGCCCAATCGATGAGGGTTCGACCACCATCGTCCATCACCCGCAGCGCGTCCGTCCGGGCCGGCCAGCGGCGGGTCCCAGTGAGCCCTTTGGCGTGAGCCAGAGCAGCAGCACCGTCTACCGCCTGCAGGTACATCGTTCGGATGACCTCAGGAATACCGCGTCGGAGGCGCTTGAACTGCACGATGTAAGTCACGGCACCCTCCAGTCGCGGCTCGCTTGCGGCCTCAGGCGGCTCGCTCACTGCGACACGCATAGTACAACGATGCATGTCAGAAAAGAGTTCAAACAAATACTTTAACAAACTCAAAAATAACCCTGAGATAAACAGCGAGCATGTGCTATGTATTTCCTTGCTGAAGAGAACTCTTCTCTTTCATTCGCCCGAGGGCAATACTATGCAAACTCCACATTGGATAGAGCCTGGGATCTACGGCGCCGCTTGCGGCGCGGCGGCTCTCGCCATCATCGGGTTCTCGTGGGGCGGCTGGGTCACGGGGAGCACGGCACAGAGCCTGGCCTCCGACCGCTCGAAGGCCGATGTCGTTACAGCGCTATCGGCGATCTGCGTCGATCAGTCGAGGCGAGACCCGCAGCTGGCCGAGCGCGTGGCAGCCATCAAGGCAGCAGCCTCTTGGGAACGGAGCGGCATCGTCATGAAGAACGGCTGGGCGACCATGCCCGGCACGCCAGAGGCCAACCCGCAAGTGGCCAAGGACTGTGCCGACAAGGTCATGGCGTAACTGCAGTCAGTGGGGCCGACCTGACGAAGGAGATCACCATGCGGCAGTTCAAGGTCTTCATCAGCGAACAAGGCCAAGCGCTCTCAATCGCTCTCCTGGCCTTCCTCTTTGGCGGCGCTCTGCTGGCGGGCCTCATCTGAGCCCGTGCGAATCTCTCTAAAGATGGAGGGCCGCTATGGCCAAGGGACAAACGAGAGGCAACCGGGAAGCAAAGAAGCCCAAGCAGGAGAAGCCGAAGATTACAGTTCCGGCGTCCCCCTTTGCGAACGCGGGCAAGGGCGGCGTGCCCCTGAAGGTACCAGAAGGAAAGCGATAGCCGCGCTTCAGACGAGCCGCGGAAACTGGAGGCAGCCGATGTCCAATCAAGATCCGAGGGGCGAAGTGCGCGAGCGCCGACGGGCGTTGTCAAGGTGGAGCAACGAGGGGGGCGCTGCCCGCTTTGGAGGTCGTGGGGCTCAGCAACTGGAACCTTCAGGGTTGCCTGGGAGAGGCCCAAACTTCACGTACGTGAACCTGTCGTGGGAATCTCGGCGCAGACCACGTAACGGCAGCGCTACGCCCACTCACCCGCAACGAGCCACTGAGCTTTGAGCGGCGGGCGAGATCACTATCTCTCTTAGCTGAGCTGCAAGCGTGAGGTCAGCCGCGAGGCGACCCACGCATTGCGCCGTCGATCATGTTCCTGCGGTCACGCCTTGTCGGCTGTAGCGGTCGGGCTCGCAGTAGAGGTCGAAGCGAGCTTTGGCGGCCGCCAGATCTTGATCATGGCCCTTCACGATCGCCAGGATGGACACGCGTCCATCGACCACAAGAGGGTGCGCGCCAAGGCCCACGAGTCGACCCGTCACACGATTGCCGGACGCAATCTCGACAAGGCTGTCCTTTGCCTCCAGAAGCGTGAAGCCAAGGGGGCTTTTGACCACAAAGTAGTCGCAATAGGCCGCGTGCTCGAAGATGATCTCGCCCTCGACGGGAGACGGGTCAGATTGCACCAGTCCGATGACCGTTGCGCCCAAGAGCATGGGCCAGAGGAGAGCTGCGGTGCCGAGCGAGGCGTTCATGGGTGCCTCCGTGCCTGAAGGCTGTGCCGGGGCCTGCGAGCGCTCCCAACAATGCGTCCGGGAGGAGCCCTGCAGGGTTCACGATAAGACGATGCGCATGAGGTCCGCTGTGTTTCGGGCGCCAAGCTTTTCCATCAACCGCGACCGATGCACCTCAACGGTCCTCGGCGAGATCGTGAGGAGCCGGCCCGCCAACTTGTTTGACGCACCAGCGACGATCTGGTGAAGCACGTCCAGCTCGCGGGGTGTCAGGCCAGCCGATAGGGCCAGCCGCCGCCAGCGCGCAACGCCCGCCGGCCGAGAGTCAGACATAGCCGCAAGCACGCGCTCGATTGCGGCTGAGGCGCTAAAGGGTTTCTCGATCAGGTCATAGGCGCCACCCTTAATGGCGGCGACAGCCATGGGAATGTCAGCGTGGGCTGAAGTGAGAAAGACGGGTGCCGGGTAGTCTCGTCCCAGTGCAGCGAGCACGTCCAGGCCTGAGTGCGGCGTCAGATCAGCGTCGAGAATGACGCAGTGAGGCTTCATCTGTTCTGTCGCGAGCAGGAAGCTGTCGCTGGTTGCGAACAGGTCGATGCGGAACCCGGCTTCAGCAAAGACAACCGACAGCGCATCCCAGAGGAAACCATCGTTGTCAGCGACAGCCAGCCCGCGTAAGTCGCTTGAGCTGCGGTCCACGGGTGGTCCAGTTCTGATGACCCGGACAAGACGAGCGGCTCAAGGGTTGTGAGCGACAGTCTCCGGTCACAACCACTCTCTGCCTTTTGTGCTCCCTGCGATAGAGGGAAAACCCTCAGGCGATCGCGACTTTGACAAAGCGTCGGCCGCGGTCTAGTCGGGGCGCGCCCTGAACGGCGGTCCTGACCGGGCGATTGGCACAACGCGTGCGGCTAGGGCGGCGACAAGACGCGCGTCGCGCTCCAAACGTCCATCTTCCAGCATCCCGACCCATCAGTCGGGCAAACCGGCGGCTCGCAACTCCTCACAGAAGTGCTCCAGCACAGGCCACCGGCGGACGATCCGGTAGGTGGGATAGATGGCGATGAACTGCAGGGCCACCATCTTCGCGTCAGCAACACGGCCCAGGCGCATGAGGCTGACGATCGAGATCAGAAAGCACGGGGTGTGGGTGGGATAGATCTGCAGCCCTTTTCGAGCATTGCCGTACGAAGTCTCGTACTGGCCGGTCATCAGGTACGCGCCCGCTTTGCCTGCCAGCGCCATGACGTTCAGGGGATCGAAGGGAGAGAGCCGAAGCGCTCGATCCGCCAGAGCGATCGCTCTGTCATAATGCCCCGCCCATGTATTGATCACGGCACCGTGGCTGTGGGCGTGGATGGAGTTAGGGTTGAGTGCGAGAGCGCGTTCAATGAGCTCTAGAGCTGCCTCAAGATCACGCGTTGCGAGCGCCAGTGCAATAGCGGCGTGAGCAAGCGTCGTCGCGTCCTCGCTTTGGAGGGACTGAACCGCATGGGCATGCCGCAGTGCGCCTTCCCGATGATCATTCGAGAAGCCACCTTCCCACAGTGTCTTCGCGAGATAGCACCATGCGGCAACCCCGTGCGCCTCAGCATAGTTCGGGTCAATCGCCAGCGCCCGCTCAACAAAGCCGAGAGCGGCCTGCCTTCCCTGAGGAGTGACCTCGTACATGTGAGCGACAGCTCGCAAGTATAGGTCATAAGCGTCTAGATCATCGGGACGCTTCCGCTTTGCTCGAGCGATCTCCGCGCGGCGGAGGGTGGGCTCTAAAGCGCCAACAACCCCTTCGGTGATCTGATCCTGCAGCTCGAAGACGTCAGCAGCGGATCCCTCGAAACGATCTGCCCATAGATGGCCGCCGGCTTCTGCTTCGACCAATTGAGTGTTAATCCGGATCCGGTCGGCACCCTTTCGAACGCTACCTTCGAGGATATAGCGAACCCCCAACTCGCGAGCGACAGACCGAATATCAGCCGCTCTTCCTTTGAAGGCTAACGTCGAGTTCCGAGCAATGACGGTCAGCCAGTGGATGCGGGACAGGCTGGTGATGATCTCGTCGACCATACCGTCCGCGAAGTACTCCTGTTCGGGGTCTCCGCCCACGTTCGCGAAGGGCAGAACCGCGATTGAAGGACCCTGAGTGTCACTGGGCGGGCTGACCGGAAGGCCCGCTGTCGCGGCACGTCGAGCCCCGACCTTGTAGACCCGCACGGGTCTCATGATGTTCTTGACATGCTTCTCGCCCAAGTCTTCGAACCGAAGCGGTAGCCGGTCTCGGACCTCCTCATAGACCTTGGCGGAGATGAAGATGGAGCCGGGGCTAGCAAGCTGCTCAAGACGTGCGGCGATGTTAACGCCCTCGCCGTACACATCGCCATCATCTTCGACCACGATATCGCCGAGATTGATCCCAATGCGAAGCAGCAGGCCGCCTGACGGGTCCTGAACGTCGTTCGAGGCAAGAGCCTCGAGAATTGCCAGGGCGCACCAGACTGCCTCCACCGGGCTGGCAAACTCGATGAAGAAGCCGTCCCCGGCAGTTTTGAAGACCCGCCCTCGGTGCTCGGCCACCCGTGGCTCGACGACCTTGTGCCGAAGGTTTTTGATGCGGGTCAGTGTGCCTTCCTCGTCCAACCCCATGAGCGCCGAGAAGCCCACCACGTCAGCAGCGACAATTGCGGCAAGACGCCTTTGAACACGCGTACTGGCCGGACCTGCCATGGAGTTCCCTGGACGTGCGGTTCGCGGGGATGTTGCTGCCTTACCGCTCCTAAGTCCAGAGGAAACCCGATCGGAGTAACTGCACTGACTTGAGCGTGCCTGGAAGCGGCCGCACAACCAGTTCCAGCTGCAGGCGGGAAACGGAGCCGAGGATGGGTGTTGCAGGTGCGTGCCGTCGCCCTACCTTAGCTTCATGAACCCCTCGCTAACGCGAGCACAAGATGGTCCGCGCGACGGACCACGGGACGCGAGGTAACCGCTACTTCCTCGCAGCGTGGCGGGCCGTCAGGCTTCTCCCCACATTCGGAGCAGGTTGCCTATCGCTTTGTCCAGTAGAAGGAACTCTTCACCCGGATTCGGGCCGCCTCTCAGCTGCTCTAGATCGAAGAGAAGCTCACGTTGGTCCGCCCGCCGAACGAGGCTTTGCACCCAGCCGACGCACACCAAACGCTCCCCACGCGTAACAGGCAACACGGCGTGCAGCTGGCCAGTCGGGTAGAAGACCGCCGAGCCCGCCTCTGGCCGGAACTCGCGATCACTGGCCGAGTCACGAACAAGGAGCGCGCCACCCTCATAAGAGTTATGGTCGGACAAGAACAACGTGAAGCTTATGTCGGTCCGAACCGGCCAACCGCCCTCGTCGAACATGACGGCATTGTCGGTATGCAGCCCATACTGCCGGCCCGGCCCGTAGCGCGCGAACATCAGGGGCGACCAGCGGACGGGCCGCGCCCAAGTGCGAACCACAGGATGCGCCTCGAGCGCGAGCCGTACTCGGCGAGCAAGAGCGATCACGACCTGATCGTTGCCCCGCGCTTGCTCGTTGTTCTTGACGGAACCAGCAACGCTACCCGCCGTGACCCTTCCATCCCGAAACGGGGTCGTCGCAAGCTCCTGCCGGATGGCGAGTACTTCTGCGCGGCTGAGCACCTCTGCTTGGAAAATCAAAGTTTGTCTCCGGAGCGCGTGAGCCCGCGCTCGCCTTGCCGAGCCTATCCCACCCCCCAAAGTAGTTCATAGCGTTCTTGCAGGCCGTTAAAGGCGGGCCTATGTCTAGGCTGTGGGGCAACCATTACTCTGCCGCTTCTTCTGACACGCCGTCGCGCGTGAGCCAGTCAGCGTGCGAAAGGACGCCTATGCCCCTGCTTCTATGTCCAAATGACAACAGCTCCATGCAGACCGTGGACCGCAGCGGCGTGCAGTTCGACATGTGCCCCACGTGCCGCGGCGTTTGGCTCGACCGCGGCGAGCTCGAAAAGCTCATGGGCGCCGGCGCTCAGGCGGCCGCTACGTCTTCGTCCGGCTCGCCTTTCGGCCCGCCACCTCAACAGCCCTGGGGCACCAGCCACGGCGAGCGCGGCGAGCGGGGTGAATACGGGGAACGGGGCGAACGTGGTCACGGGTATGGCAGCTATCAGAAGAAGCGGAGCTCGATTTTCGACATCTTCGACTGACCCCGGGCTGCAGCGCCTGCCACGACGCATCTAATCGCGCGGTTCGATCTGATCTCTCGCAGGCTCCGCCCCCCATCGTGTTTGGCGCCAATCTGGACTGACGGAAAGATACTCCTCATCTCAGCCCACCCGGCGTGCCTCGTATCATGGCGCCGAAAAAGTCTGGCTAGTACGCGGCGCCTGGACCCGGGCGGACCAAGACCTGGGTCCGGGTCCCGTCAGGGTACTCGATGGTGCGCAGGATCATCACTTCGAGTTGGCCAGAGCGCCTGGAAGAGGGTTGTGGCTTGCGACCCAGTCGTGCCGCGGTCTGGCGGGGCGGAGCGGCCTTCGCCGTAATCACCGACCGGCGTTGCTGCTTGCGCGCTGTCACGCGCTTGACGCGGTTGCGCTCGGGCTTAGCCTTTGTAGTCGGCCGCGCGCTGGTTTCCTGCGGTCTGGTCTGTGAAGCCTTAGACTCGGGTGCCTTGGCCTGGGCAGGGGCAGGCTGAAGAGGCGCGTCCTGCCTTGCTGGGCGAGCCTCACTTGCGGTAGGTGGGGGCACCGCAGGCGGGTCAACCCAGCTGTTAGGATTTTGAGCAAGGGCCAGCGTGCCACTCAGCAGTACCCCGGCCAGAGCGACTGGCCAAAGAAGGCAGTGTCGGCGAGTCATGGAGCCCTTCCGGTCACCGGCGCGGGGGCCTCAACGTATGGACGTTACGACTGATCTTCGCCAGCCTGCCTGGCGATCACGTTGCTGCGAACAGAGCAAAGGCTGAACTTCGATCCGGAGGGGAGACACTCTCGTGGGTGTTGCCGCGCAAGACAACCCATCCGGTCCAAGCGGTGTTGCTCAATGAGCAGGTCATCGCGGAGTGTGCTCTAACTCACGGAACGTCACTGATGTGCCACCTATCTCATGGCTGCAGCGCGCTGTGACCTTTGCCCGTCGGCATCCATGAGGGAGACCAGAACTAAGGGAGCCCCAAAGATGCGCTGGGCCAGACGCGCAAAAGCTTCGAAGTGAGCTTTCGGCTGAGTGCCGAGCAGCTTGAGCTCGTACGGGGCAGCAAGGCGCTCGATCATTCGGCGTTACCCGGTAGGTCATAGTGGTTGGCTCCCTGGGCCAGTCTAGTTCTCAACGCCCCTGTCCGCACACGAACTGCCCCAAGGTCGGTCAGGCAGAGTTGGGACGGCGCGTCATCGAGGCGCCTTTATGCCGGCGAGGAAGGTGTCGACTTCCTGGCTGAGGCTGGTGGAGTGGCGGGCGAGCTCCTGGGCGGCCGAGAGCACCTGGGAGGCCGCAGCCCCGGTCTCGCCCGCGCCCTGGCGCACCGTGCCGATGCTGCCTGTGACCTGCTCGGTCCCGTGAGCCGCCTGCTGCACGCTGCGGGCGATCTCGCCCGTCGCCGCCCCTTGCTCCTCCATGGCGGCCGCAATCGACACCGAGATGCTGCTCATCTCCTGGATCGTCTTGGCAATCTCCTGGATCGCCGCCACAGCCTCGCGGGTCGCGGCCTGCACCTCCCCGATCTGCCGGCCGATGTCGTCCGTGGCCTTGGCGGTCTGCGAGGCAAGCTCCTTCACCTCGGTCGCCACCACCGCAAAGCCCTTGCCGGCCTCCCCCGCCCGCGCCGCCTCGATGGTGGCGTTGAGCGCCAAGAGGTTCGTCTGGCCCGCGATGGTGTTGATGAGCTGGACCACGTTGCCGATGCGCTCGGCCGTGTGGGCGAGCGCCTGAACCGTGGCGTTGGTGCGCCGAGAGGCCGGAGAGGAAGCGAGAATCCCGACCGGCAAGACACACTGAGGGCACTCCGTGTTCAAAGCAAGGTCGATGCTTGACCAGGACCGAAGCTCAAAGTGGATCTTTCTCAAGTCGGCCTTAGATGCCTCCTGTGGCGGCAGTGCGACTCTGTGCTCATCGCGATGGCGTGCTCACTTACGACGCCTCAAAGCATCATGAGCGGCGATCATCTCATTCAGAGAAGCGAGCACTGCCATCGGGTGGTAGGGCTTGGTGAGGAAGCGAGCGTCATCTGGTAGATCATCTGGCTCTGGTACGGCTCGACCGGAGACAATCAGGATAGCGAGTCCCGGTAACCTCTCGCGAGCGCGACGGGCGAGTTCGAAACCGTTGATCGAACCATTCGGCATCTCCACATCCGTGACGATTGCCTGAACGTCAGGCCGCGTTCGCAGGAGCACCAAAGCTTCATCAGCGTTGGCTGCCTCTAAGACAACAAATCCCGCCTCGTCCAGAAAGTCCGCCGCGAACATCCGAACCAGCGCTTCGTCCTCACTGACGATGATCACTGGTCTCAGGGTGGTCCCGATAATGCTCACGGGCGCACGAACAGAGCATCGTTCCGGGCTCGCCAGCCTTCATCCGACAGCCACCTATACTCCTGGTCGGGCATCAGCGGGACTGCCCGGACCTGCGAGAGAAGGATCGGAAGAAAGAAGCTGTCGCGCTCCTGCGAGACCGTGAGGGAGCGTACAGGAACGACAATGCTGTCCTTGCCGGGTGTGAAGAAGCCACCGGAGGCGACGATAGCGTAATCGCGGCGGTCGCGCGTTCCAAACACAATGTTGCGGACCTCGCCAACGATCTTGTCGTCCGAGCTTCGCACCTCAGCGCCGATGATCTCGTCTGCTCTCAGGCCAGGAGCCAGCCCCTCAATGCTGACGAGCGGCTTGGCGTCCTTCTCTCCACGACGACCCGCCACGGCGCCATGCTGAGCTTTGGGTTCACGTGCGCTGAACTGCTTGACCGCCTCCTCCTCGTCGTTTCCACCCAGCGCCTTCATGGACGGAGACGCAATCAGTTCACGAATGTTGGCGAGCAAGCGCTCGCAATCGTCGTGACGACCATAGGACCACAGAGTGAAGGCAGCGTCGCGAAGGCTTCTCAGGTCGCGGACAGATTGGCGGTTTGCGGGTCCCCGAAGTCTCGGGTTCTGCTGAATGGCTTCCTCAAGCTTCGCGTCGCCGATCTGGCATTCGGCTCTGACGGGCGTGACACCCCAGGCGCTGAGGAGAGCGGCTCCGATTAAAAGTGGGGCGGGTTTCACGATGTTCCATCTGTCTGCTGAGTGCCGCCACGGGGCTTTGCGTCTGGGCCGTCCGAGCCTGACCCGCTTCTTCCCGAACTGGCGTTCGCAGTCGTGGCACGACGGTTCTCCCCGAGGGCCAACTCCCTTTCGGCTTGCGTCCAGAACTCAGCGTCGCGCCCTTCCGGGCGACCCCGCTCATCCCATAGTTCACGAGCGCGTTGCGCGATTTGCTGGGTAACTGTGGGCATCGTGGTCTCACCTGGATAAGCCGCCATCGCGGCCATCCTGCGCTGAAAGAACTGTCCGGGCGGGACGATTATCGAAGCGCCGAGAGGCCGGGGAGAAAGCGTCGTTCTCGCCGGAACAGCTACGATGGGCGTCAACTTAGACCTAAGCAAGGCCAGACACTGCGGTCCTGAACTCTGTTCGTCCGATTTGGATGTATTTGCTGAACGTGGAATCGACGCCGATTTAGCTTTGCCGCTACTCAGATGAAGCGGGGTCAGGCTGGCAAACGACGGTTACTCGCAACCCGCAAATTGGCTCGTTGAGACAGTCTGGCTTACTATACGAAACTCACCCAGAAATCCGCGTGGCGAGCGGAGCGGGTCGGCCGCTTGATGGCCTGCGGCCCGACCCGAGGGTTTCGCTTTCGGAGAGGGCGTGCCAACTCTAGGGCAGTACGCGGTGCGGATGGCGTGCGAGGTCAGAACACGGCGTGATCGCCGCGTTCGGCTTTGGCGCCTCCGCCAACCAGACGAGCATAGTAGTCGAACAACGTCTCGGAGCCGGTCGCGGGGGTGGCCTGTGCGCTGTAACGGCCCGAGACGCTGTCCAGAACGAGCATCGATTCGGTGGCATAGTAGCGCCCGATGCGCGCGAACTCGGCCTTGTCCCTGAGGGGCGGAAACACGCATCCAAGTGCAGCCAGCGTCCATATGATCCCGTCCAGCAACCACACTGGGACGTGCTGGAAGCGTGGCGGGCGGCCGAGCAAGGCGTGCAACGCCTCACCCTGCTGCTTTGGCGTAACCGCCTCCCCCGGTCCGCCGATCGGGAGCACGCAGTTCCTTCGGTCATCGTCCTCGATGCACGCGACAAGGTAGCGTCCAAGATCATCGTCGCTGATGGGCTTGCAGGCGGTCAGCATGCCGTTCCCAAACAGCAACCACGGTCGACCCCGCATGACGCGGTCGACCTGCCCAGAGAGCGACTTGAAGTACGCCGTGGGTCTGACGATCGTGTAAGGAACGCCGGACCCCATCAGCGCTCGCTCGAATGCGAGTTTTGCGTGCTGGAAGGCAAGCAGCGGCTTTTGAACGCAAATTGCTGACAGCAGGACGACGTGCGAGACCCCGTTGGTTTTGGCAGCGCTCAGCAGGTTGACATGGGCATCATGATCAATCGCCCAAGCATCACTCGGTGCTCCGGTCCGGGACGCGAGGCATGAGACAAGGGTGTCGAAACGCTCACCGCAAAAGCCATCGCGCGCAATCGACCTAGCATCGGTCACGTCGCCGACCCGAACGGTAGCACGATCGGGTAATCGGATGCGGGCATCCGCACGCAGCCTGGCTGCCCCCTCAGACGCTGGCCTGACGAAACAGACCACCTCATGCCCGTTGTTCACGAGCGCGCGTGCCGTTGCACGCCCGATCGTTCCGGTGGCGCCGACGAGGAAGACGCGTCGCGGACGACTAGAGGGGGGCGTCTGCACGGTCACAGCAGTCATGCGTGTGGTGATACCATGACCAAGCTCCCATACGAACGTTGCGCTTGGGGAAGCGCTCTGGGCGACCTTGCGATCCAGCTCTCGCCCTTTGAGCGGGCGGAGCGGTTTCAGCGGATTGCAGATTGACTCCGCCGAAGATCTGCCAGCGCGGAACCCCGTCGCCGTTCCGCCAGACGGTGTACTGCGGCTCGAGAAAGGCATTCACCGTAAGGTGGTCATTCACCTTCCAGACCTTGCCGACGCCGAGGCTGATCGGGGGTGCCCGGGCTCGCGTAGGGTAGCGGACTGACGCGGCAACCGGCTGGGAGCACGTCGATAGCTCGCAACCGCTCAGCGTCGGGCAGGCGTGGTCCAAGACCTGGCCACCCATCCCGCGCCGAAGCCCCTACTCTCCCTGGATGTTACCCTCTACGTTACCCAGGAGAAGACGCCGTCGGCCGACCAGCGGCCCTCTAGACTGCTAATGCGTTGCCGAAACTCGGGAAAGATTGGTGGGTGTGCAAGGGTTCGAACCTTGGACCCGCTGATTAAGAGTCAGCTGCTCTACCAACTGAGCTACACACCCGATGCCCTGGGCCGCAGGCCCAAAAGCGAAACCAGCGATGAGCAGGCGCCGTCGCTGGTGAGGAGGGGCGTTTAGCAAACGCCGCCTCCCCTGTCTACCCTCTTTTCGCGGGGTCCGCGCGCTCCCGCGGCGTGCGCGGCGGACGCCTCACGCCGCGGTCTTGGGGGCGGCTTTCTCGCGGTGGTAGGAGCCGTCGCCGCGCGTCATCACCCGGTCCTCGGCGCGGATGTCGCCGGGCTCCAGGTCCGGCTGGCCGTCGAGCTCGCGCCAGAGCGGGATGAGGCGGTCGAGGTCGAGGCTCGGCCAGGCTTCCACGCCGTCGAGGACGAAGTAGGTCTCCTGATAGTCGTCGATGCGGTAGAGGGTGCGCATGACCCGGCCGAGGTCGAACCCGACCCGGTTCGGCGAGGCGCTGTCGAGGGAGAACACCGTCTCGCCGGGGGACGAGGCGATCCCGGCCCCCACGATCCTGAGGCCCTGCGGCGTCTGGGCGAGGCCGAACTCGACCGTGTACCAGTAGAGCCGGGCGAGGCGCTTCAGCGCCCCGTGCTCCGCCGCGACGAGGCCCGCCTTGCCGTAGGCCTCGAGGTAGTCGGCGTAGATCGGCTGCATGATGAGCGGCACGTGCCCGAACACGTCGTGGAAGATGTCCGGCTCCTCGATGTAGTCGATCTGCTCGGGCTTGCGGATCCAGAAGCCCGCCGGAAACTTGCGGTCGGCGAGCAGCCGGAAGAAGGCGAGGTCCGGGATGAGGCCCGGCACCGCCACCACCTCCCAGCCCGTGGCCGCTTTGAGGGTCCGGTTCATGACCCGGAAGTCCGGGATGCCGGCCTCGCCGATGCCGAGGCGGTCGAGCCCATCGAGGAACTGGTCGGCGATGCGGCCCTTGAGGATGTCCCGCTGGCGGCGGGCGAGGGTGCGCCAGGTGTCGTGGTCCTGGGCGGTGTAGCTGTCGAAACCCTGATCCACGAGGTAGTCGCGGGGATCGTCGCTGCCGGTGGCGCTGTTCATCGGTGTTCCTCCTGGGCGCGTTTCCAGCAGGATAACACCGCCGCAAGGTCATTGTTCGCCGCACTTCGGCATGCATGATGGCGGTCGGGTCATTTTCTGACCTGACGCAAGGAAATGCCCATGGCGCAAGCTCTCACCCCGTCCGACCGGCGCATCCTGCGGGCGATCCAGCGCGACGGGCGCATCACCAACGCGGCCCTCGCCGAGCGGGTCGGGCTCGCCGCCTCCCCGTGCCTGCGGCGGCTCAAGGCCCTGGAGGACGCCGACGTGATCCAGGGCTACCGGGCGGTGGTGAACCGCAAGGCGCTCGGGTTCGAGGTGGAGGCCTTCGTGTTCATCAAGCTCGAGCAATCGGAGCCCGGCTGGCGCACGAGGCTCGTGGAGCGGATCAACTCCTACGACGAGGTGATCGCCTGCTATGCGCTCGCCGGCGAGGTCGATCTCATCGTCCACGCCGTGGCCGAGGACATCGAGAGCTTCGGCGAGTTCACGATGAACCGGCTCCTCACTCTCCCGGGCGTCGCCGACGTCCGATCGAGCTTCGTGCTGCAGACCGTCAAGCCGCCTGGGCCCCTGCCGGTCCGGGATCCTTGAGCCAGCACCCCTGTCCTCGCGGCGGGGTGCAGCGAGGGGCTGGCTCGTTCGGGACCCTCGTTGCCGAGGGCGGGCTCCCTCCGGAGAGGGCGGGGTGCCCCCTGTGGGGCAGCGGGACGCCGTGGCGCCCGGGATGGGCAGGGCAGCGGGCGAGGGCGGCCCAGGCGCCCCGGCATCCCGCACGGCTCTTTGCACCGCAGCCACCGCCCCGCACTGCGGCTCCGGGTCCCCCGGGCCGTGCTGCCGTTCAGCGCCTGGTGCGTAGTCACCAGGGGTCGGGCACAGGCAAGACGGACGGGCCGCCTTGACCAGGGTGGCTTGCAGCGCCCGGGAGGCATGCCACCGAGCACGCCCCGCAGGACCGCCTCGCCTCCGCTGCTGAGCCGGTGATCACGGCAGCTCCCCAACGGGGAGACGAGTGCCGCAACAACAGCACAGCTTGGACGAGCTGTCAAGAACAAAAGCGGAACATAGGACGGCAGGGGTGAGTGGCGGGTGGTGAGTGGAGAACACGATTGGCGCCACGCTTGTCATTCCGGGGCCGCAAAGCGGAGCCCGACCCGAAGGGCCGCGAAGCGGAAACCCATAACCATGACGCTGCAAGGTCGGCTCTGCGCTGGTGCGCTCTCTTCTGCACCCCAGGTGTTTATGGGTTCCGGGCTCTCACTGCGCTCGCCCCGGAATGACAGCGGGAGCGCCTCCCGCGGTGCCCTGGACACGCCCTCGTCCTTCGCGACGCTTCGCTCGCGCGAAGCCCTCAGGATGAGGGCTATGCCTGCACCCTCAAGCGCCGAACCTACGGGCCGCCCACAACCCGCCGCTCTCACCCTCGACCCTCATCCTGAGGAGCCGCGCAGCGGCGTCTCGAAGGAGGGTCCAGCGTGGTGCGGGAGGCGCCTTGCGGCCCCCCTCCCCGCCTCGCCTACTCCGCCGCGATGGCCGCGTACATGGCCGGGTCGTAGTTGAGGATCGGGGAGAGCCAGCGTTCCACTTCTGGCACGCTCATGCCCTTGCGGGCCGCGTAGGCCTCGACCTGGTCTCGCTCCACCTTGGCGACGCCGAAGTAATGCGCCTCCGGATGGGCGAGGTAGAGGCCCGAGACCGACGAGCCCGGCCACATGGCGAAGGACTCGGTGAGGCGCACGCCGATGCTGCGCTCCGCGTTGAGGAGGCGGAACAGGGTGTCCTTCTCGGTGTGGTCGGGCTGGGCCGGATAGCCGGGCGCCGGGCGGATGCCGCGATATTCCTCGCGGATGAGATCGTCGGTCGAGATCGCCTCGTCCGGCGCATAGGCCCAGAACTCCTTGCGGACGCGCTGGTGCATGCGCTCGGCGAAGGCCTCCGCGATGCGGTCGGCGAGCGCCTTGACGAGAATCGACCGGTAATCGTCGTTCGCGCGCTCGAAGCGCTCCGCAATCCGCACCTCCTCGATGCCCGCCGTCACCACGAAGCCGCCGACATAGTCGGAAAGGCCGCTCTCCACGGGCGCCACGAAATCGGACAGGCAGAGGTTCGGCCGGCCGTCGCGCTTCGAGAGCTGCTGGCGCAGGCCGTGGAAGGTCGCGAGCTCCTCGCTCCGACTCTCGCCCGTGAAGAGGCGGATGTCGTCGCCGGCCGCGTTCGCGGGCCAGAAGCCGATCACGGCCTTCGGGTTGAACCAGCGTTCGTCCACGAGCCGGCGCAGCATCTCCTGCGCGTCCTCGTAGAGCTGGCGCGCCACGGCGCCCTGCTCCGCATCCTCCAGGATCGCCGGGAAGCGGCCCTTCAGCTCCCAGGTCTGGAAGAAGGGCGTCCAGTCGATGAAGGGAACGAGCTCCGCCACGTCGTAGGTGCGGAACACGCGGGCGCCCGTGAAGGTGGGCTTCGGGGGCGCGTAGGACGCCCAGTCGATCCGCATCTTGTTGCCCCGGGCCCTCTCGAGGGGCAGCCGCTGCTTGTCGGCCTCCGCGCGGGCATGGGCATCCGCCACCTTGCGGTACTCGGCGCGCAGGGTCTCCACGTAAGCGTCCTTGCCGTCCTCCGAGAGGAGCGAGGAGACGACGCCCACGGCGCGGCTCGCATCCGTCACGTAGACGGTCTGGCCCTTCTGGTAGTTCGGATGGATCTTCACCGCCGTGTGGACGCGGCTCGTGGTGGCGCCGCCGATGAGGAGCGGGATGTCGAAGCCCTCGCGTTCCATCTCGGAGGCGACGTGCGCCATTTCGTCGAGGGACGGGGTGATGAGACCCGACAGGCCGATGATGTCGACGCCCTCCTTGCGGGCCGTCTCGAGGATCTTGGCGGCCGGCACCATGACGCCGAGGTCGATGACTTCGTAGTTGTTGCAGGCGAGCACGACGCCCACGATGTTCTTGCCGATGTCGTGCACGTCGCCCTTCACGGTCGCCATCAGCACCTTGCCGGCCGCGGACCGCTCGCCCCCGCCGCTGAGGGCCTTCTCGGCTTCCATGTAGGGCATGAGGTAGGCCACCGCCTGCTTCATCACGCGGGCGGACTTCACTACCTGCGGCAGGAACATCTTGCCGGACCCGAAGAGGTCGCCCACCACGTTCATGCCCGCCATCAAGGGGCCCTCGATGACGTGGAGCGGCCGCTCCACGGACCGGCGCGCCTCCTCGGTATCGACCTCGATGAATTCCGTGATGCCGTTGACGAGGGCGTGCTCCAGGCGCTTGTCGACGGGAAGCGCGCGCCATTCGAGGTCGGCGCCCTTCACGGGGCCGGAGCCGTCGCCCTTGAAGCGAGGCGCCGCCTCGAGGAGACGCTCGGTCGCGTCGGCGCGGCGGTTCAGCACCACGTCCTCGCAGAGTTCGCGCAGCTCCGGATCGATCGTCTCGTAGACGGCGAGCTGGCCCGCATTGACGATGCCCATATCCATGCCGGCCTTGATGGCGTGGAACAGGAACACGGAGTGCATCGCCTCGCGCACGGGCTCGTTGCCGCGGAAGGAGAAGGAGAGGTTCGACACGCCGCCGGAGATGTGGCAATGAGGCAGCGTCTCGCGGATGATGCGCGCGGCCTCGATGAAGGCGACGCCGTAGCCGTCATGCTCCTCGATGCCGGTGGCGACCGCGAACACGTTGGGATCGAAGATGATGTCTTCGGGCGGGAAGCCCACCTCCTCGGTGAGGATCCGGTAGGCGCGCGTGCAGATCTCGACCTTGCGCTCGAGGGTATCGGCCTGGCCCTGTTCGTCGAAGGCCATCACCACGACGGCAGCCCCGTAGGCGCGGCAGATCCGGGCTTCCGCGACGAACTTCTCGACGCCCTCCTTCATCGAGATCGAGTTCACGATCGCCTTGCCCTGGATGCATTTGAGGCCGGCCTCGATCACGTGGAACTTGGACGAATCCACCATCACGGGCACGCGGGCGATGTCGGGCTCTGCGGCGACGAGGTTGAGGAAATCGACCATGGCCTTTTCGGAATCGAGCAGGCCCTCGTCCATGTTGACGTCGATGATCTGCGCGCCGTTCGCCACCTGGTCGCGGGCGACGTCGAGGGCGGCGGCGTAATCGCCGTTGGTGACGAGCTTGCGGAACTTCGCCGAACCCGTGACGTTCGTGCGCTCGCCCACGTTGACGAACGGGATGTCCTTCGTGAGCACGAAGGGCTCGAGGCCCGACAGGCGCATGAGCGGCGCCGCGTCAGGGACGGTGCGGGGCGCCTTGCCGGCTACCGCCTCGGCGATGGCGCGGATATGGGCCGGGGTCGTGCCGCAGCAGCCGCCCACCACGTTGACGAAGCCCGCCTCCGCGAATTCGGCGAGCATCGTCGCGGTCGCTTCCGGCCGTTCGTCGTAAAGGCCGAACTCGTTGGGCAGGCCGGCATTCGGATAGGCGCAGACGAGGGTGTCGGCGGCCTTCGCGATCTCCTGGATGTGGGCCCGCATCTCCCGCGCGCCGAGGGCGCAGTTGAGGCCGATCGAGAAGGGATCGGCGTGGCGCACCGAGTGCCAGAAGGCGGTGGGCGACTGGCCCGACAGGGTGCGGCCCGACAGGTCCGTGATCGTGCCCGAGATCATCACGGGCAGGCGGACGCCGCGCTCCGCGAAGACCTGCTGCGCCGCCACGATGGCGGCCTTCGCGTTGAGCGTGTCGAAGATCGTCTCGATGAGGATGATCTCGGACCCGCCGTCGACGAGCCCCCTCACCTGCTCGGCGTAAGCCTCCCGCACCCCGTCGAAGGTGACGGCGCGGTAGCCCGGATTGTTCACATCCGGCGAGATGGAGAGGGTGCGGTTCGTCGGGCCGACCGCTCCTGCGACGAAGCGGCGGCGCCCGTCCTCCCGCTCCGCCGCGAGCGCCGCCTCGCGGGCGAGCCGCGCGCCCTCGCGGTTGAGCTCGTAGACGATGTCCTCGAGGCCGTAATCGGCCTGCGCGATGGAGGTGCCCGAGAACGTGTTCGTCTCGACGATGTCGGCGCCGGCGCGGAAGTAGCTGAGGTGGATCTCCCGCACCGCATCGGGCTGCGTGAGGATGAGAAGGTCGTTGTTGCCCTTCAGATCGTGGGCGAAGCCGCGGAAGCGCTCGCCCCGGAAATCCTCCTCCGTCAGGCGCAGATTCTGGATCTCCGTGCCCATCGCGCCGTCGAGCACGAGGATGCGCTCGCGAGCGAGGCTGCGCAGCGCCTGCAGGATTTCGGCGCCGTCGGCCGGCTTCGTGACGTTATCGGACATGTGTGTCTCTTGAGCTCAAGCCGCAGCGCGTTCCGCCTGCTGGCCGCGCAGGCCGAGCAGGTGGCAGATGGCGTAGACGAGGTCGGCGCGGTTCATGGTGTAGAAGTGGAACTCGCTGACGCCGCGGTCGACGAGGTCGATCACCTGCTCGGCGGCCACCGCCGCCGCGATGAGCTTGCGGGTCTCGACGTCGTGGTCGAGCCCCTCGAATCGCGCGGCGAGCCAGTCCGGGACGGAGGCGCCGGTCTTGGCGGCGAAGTTGGCGGTCTGCTTGAAGTTCTGCACCGGCACGATGCCGGGGACGATGGGGATGTCGATGCCCCGCGCGCGCACCCGGTCGAGGTAGCGGAAGTAAAGATCGTTGTCGAAGAAGAACTGGGTGATGGCCCGGTCGGCGCCGGCATCGACCTTCGCCTTCAGCGCGTCGATATCCGCATCGAGGCAGGAGGCTTCCGGGTGCTTCTCGGGATAGGCCGAGACCGAGACCTCGAAGTCGCCGAGGCGCTTGATGCCGGCGACGAGATCGCAGGTCTGGTCGTAGCCGCCGGGATGCGCCTCGTAAGGGGTGCCGATCCCGCCGAGCGGATCGCCGCGGAGCGCCACGATGTGGCGCACGCCCGCCTCCCCGTAGGAGCGCACGACGTCGTCCACCTCCGCCCGCGTCGCCGCCACGCAGGTCAGGTGCGCGGCGGGCTTCAGCTGCGTCTCGCGCACGAGGCGGGAGACCGTGGCGTGGGTGCGCTCGCGGGTGGAGCCGCCGGCGCCGTAGGTGACGGAGACGAATTGCGGGTTGAGGGGCGCCAGGCGCTCGATGGACTGCCAGAGCGTCGCCTCCATCTCCGGGGTCTTCGGCGGGAAGAACTCGAACGACACCTTGATGGGACAGGTGCCCTGGCGGCTCTGGCGGAAGGAGACGGGAGCCATCAGGCGACCTCGCGGTTCGTGTGGTGGGCGGCGGGCCAGTCGGTGACGATGCGGCGGTCCTGGCCGAGCCATAGGGTGACGGTGAGCTTCTCGGCGGCCTTGCGGGGCGGCGCGAGCTTGCGGGTGAGGGTGCAGTCGAGCCCGGCCTCGTCGAGCCAGCCCGCCACCTGCTCGGCCGCAAAGCCGAGGCGCCGGTGGGCCTGCGCCTCCCGCAGGAATTCGAGGCTGTGGGGCGCGAAATCCACGACGAGGATGCGTCCGCCCGGCGCCACGAGGCGCGCCGCCTCCCGGATCGCCCGGGCCGGGTCCTCGAGGTAGTGCAGCACCTGATGAATGATCACGAGGTCGAAGGCGTTGCGCGGGAACGGCGGCGCGTAGATGTCGCCCTGGCGGAGCTCGACGCGGGTGAGGCCGGCCTTCTCGAGATTGGCGCGGGCGACCGACAGCATGGCATGGCTCGCATCGAGCCCGACGGCGCGCACGGCCTGCGGCGCGAGAAGCTGCAGCATCCGCCCCGTGCCGGTGCCGAGATCGACGAGGCTGCGCACGGGCTTGGCGCCGAGGGCATCGGACACGGCGGCCTCCACGGCGGCCTCCGGCGCGTGGAGCGAGCGCACCCGGTCCCAATCGGGGGCGAGGCGCGAGAAGAAGGCTTGCGCGGCCTGGGCGCGCTGATCGCGCACCGCGCCGAGACGGGCCCGGTCCTCGAAGAGCTGCGGATCGGCCCGGTCCATGGCGTCGATCATCGGCCTCAGGATCCGGGCGGCGGCCCCGCGGTCGGTGAGCCGGAAGAACGCCCAGGCTCCCTCCCGGTGGCGCTCCACGAGACCTGCCTCCACGAGGAGCTTGAGGTGGCGGGAGATTCGCGGCTGGGACTGGCCGAGGATGTCGGTGAGGTCGGAAACCGACAGCTCCCCGTCGCCGAGCAGCGCCAGGATCCGCAGCCGCGTCTCCTCGCCGGCCGCCCGGAGCAGCGCAAGCGTCTCGTTCAAGGTCGGCGTGGTGTCGCTCATGGGCTCGCCGCTGTCCTACATATAAAGATATGTTTATATCTGCTTCGCAGGCGGGCGGCAAGTGGTGTCGGCTGGGGCGTCGAACGCCTTCATGACGGCTAAGCTGATGCGTCCTCACCGCCCCACAACCCTCATGCTGAGGAGCGCTCGGAGAGCGCGTCTCGAAGGAGGGTCCAGCATGGTGTGGGAGGCGCCTCCCGCGGTGCCCTGGACCGCCCTCGTCCTGCGAGACGTTCGCTTCGCGGACCCTCAGGATGAGGGCTGACGGTGGAGCCGCGCCGCACCGCGGATGGTGCCGTCTCAGTTTGGGGCGGCTCAGCCTTGGGCAGGTCTCACGGCGCGCCCTGAGCACCGCCACGGTTGCGCCCGGTCACCCCGCCGCCTTGCCGCTGTCATCGGCCCCTGCTAACGGGTCCCGCAACCCCGATCATCGCCAGCCAGCAGGACCTCGCCCTTGTCCCGTCAATTCATCTATCACATGCGCGGCCTCACGAAGGCCTATCCGAACGGCAAGAAGGTTTTGGACAACATCCACCTGTCCTTCTACCCGGATGCCAAGATCGGGGTGCTCGGCGTCAACGGCGCGGGCAAGTCGACGCTCCTGCGCATCATGGCGGGCATCGACAAGGACTGGAACGGCGAAGGCTGGGTGGCGGAGGGCGCCCGCGTCGGCTACCTGCCGCAGGAGCCGCAGCTCGACACCGCGAAGACGGTCCGCGAGAACGTGATGGAGGGCGTGGCTCCCCAGCGCGCGATCCTCGACCGCTACAACGAGCTCGCCATGAACTACTCGGACGAGACGGCGGACGAAATGACCCGCCTGCAGGACGAGATCGAGGCGAAGGGCCTGTGGGACCTCGACTCCAAGGTCGACCAGGCCATGGACGCCCTGCGCTGCCCGCCGGACGATTGGGGCGTCGAGAAGCTCTCGGGCGGCGAGAAGCGGCGCGTCGCCCTGTGCAAGCTCCTCCTCGAGCAGCCGGAGCTCCTCCTCCTCGACGAGCCCACCAACCATCTCGACGCCGAGACCACAGGCTGGCTCGAGGGACACCTGCGCAGCTATCCGGGCGCGATCCTCATCGTGACCCACGACCGCTACTTCCTCGACAACGTGACGGGCTGGATCCTGGAGCTCGACCGAGGCCGGGGCATCCCTTACGAGGGCAACTACTCCTCCTGGCTCGAGCAGAAGCAGAAGCGCCTCGCCCAGGAGGGCCGCGAGGAAGAGGCGCGCCAGCGCACCATCGAGCGCGAGCGCGAATGGGTGTCGGCCTCCCCCAAGGCCCGGCAGGCCAAGTCCAAGGCCCGCATCCAGCGCTATGAGGATCTCGTCGCCAAGGCGGCCGAGAAGGGCCCGACCACGGCCCAGATCATCATTCCGATCGCCGAGCGCCTCGGCAACAACGTGATCGAGTTCGACAACCTCAAGAAAGCCTTCGGCGACAAGCTCCTCATCGACGGCCTGTCGTTCAAGCTGCCGCCCGGCGGCATCGTCGGCGTGATCGGCCCGAACGGCGCCGGCAAGACGACGCTCTTTCGCATGATCACCGGCCAGGAGCAGCCGGACGAAGGCTCCATCAAGATCGGCGAGAGCGTGAAGCTCGGCTACGTGGACCAGAGCCGCGACAGTCTCGACGCCAACAAGACCCTCTACGAGGAGATCTCGGGCGGCAACGAGATCCTGTATCTCGGCAAGCGCGAGATCAACGCGCGGGCCTATTGCGGCGCCTTCAACTTCAAGGGTGCCGACCAGCAGAAGAAGGTGGGCGTGCTCTCGGGCGGCGAGCGCAACCGGGTGCATCTCGCGAAGATCCTGAAAAGCGGATCGAACGTCCTGCTGCTCGACGAGCCCACCAACGACCTCGACGTGGACACCCTCCGGGCGCTCGAGGAGGCGCTGGAGGATTACGCCGGCTGCGCCGTCATCATCTCGCACGATCGCTGGTTCCTCGACCGCATCGCGACCCACATCCTCGCCTTCGAGGGCGACAGCCACGTGGAATGGTTCGAAGGCAACTTCGCCGATTACGAAGAGGACAAGAAGCGCCGCCTCGGCACGGACAGCACCATCCCGCACCGCATCAAGTACAAGAAGTTCTCGCGGTAGCGGGTGGGGGGCGCTCCGTTGTCATTCCGGGGCGAGCGGAGCGAGAGCCCGGAACCCATAAACACCTGGGGTGCAGAATTAAGAGCGCACCAGCGCCGAGCACTCTTTGCAGCGTCATGGTTATGGGTTCCGGGCTCGCCTGACGGCGCCCCGGAATGACAGGCGGACGCGCCCCACTCACCCCTACTCCACCGGAAACGTCATCTGGAACGTCGTGCCGTCCTGGCGCTCGAAGGTGGTGACCGCGTCGAGCTGGAGGGCGAGGCTGTCGACGAGGCGCAGGCCGAACCCGCGGCCGTCCACCTCCGGATTGAGGGTGCGGCCGTTGTCGCTCACCACGAGCTTCGCCACGCCGCCCTTCGCCGAGAGCGCGATGGCGATGGCGCCCGCATCCTCCTGGTGGGCATGCTTGATCGCGTTCGTCGCCACCTCGCTCAGGATCAGCGCGAAGGGCATCGCCCGGTCGAGGGCGATGGTGACGGGTTCGAGGGTGAGATCGAAGGCGGTGCGCGCGCCGTTGGCCCGCAGGGTCTCGCATAGGCGTCCCGTATAGGCGGCGAGATCCACGCTCGCGAACTCCCCTTGCGTGTAGATGAGGTCGTGCACGAGCGCCATCGCCTGGACGCGCCGGATCGTTTCATCGGGCGAAGTGCCGACGCGGTCCTGCATGCGGATCAGGCTCGAGATGATCTGCATGTTGTTCTTGACCCGGTGATGCACCTCTTTCAGGAGCTGCTCCCGCTCCCCGAGCGCCAACGTGAGCGCGCGGGTGCGCAGGTCGACCGTGGCCTCAAGATCCTCGTGCTGGCGCCACGCATAGGCCGCCAGGATGATGAGGGCGAGGACGGCGGGCGCGAACGAGAGCGCCGGGTCGTGCAGCCGCTCGTCCTGCAGGGCCGCGATGAGGATGCCCACCGGCAGCAGAACCGACGCGACGAGGAAGTACGGGAAGGCCGAGCGCTGAAGCCGGCGCCGCGTCGATCGCCAGAGGCCGGATACGGACGGCGCCTCCGGCATCAGCGGAAGAGTGGGGGATTCGAGATGGTCCATCATCGACATGCGGCTATCCTGCACGTCCCTCGACGGGGCCGGTTCGCCGCACCGGCCGTGTCGGGACGCAAAAAGGTTGATGTCCAGGGCCTTTGCGGCGCCCCGGAGCGGGTGATGTCCCGGCTGGAATTCTGAATCCGGAGGTCGGTCGGCGGATGCCGTAGCGTTTGCGGCAGATCCGTCTGGCCGCAGAATGGAAAATCGTAGTTAAAAAAGAGTTAACGCGCAGGCTCCCGGGAGATGCGGCGGGGGGCTTCCGCAGGTGCGCCGCGCCCCGGCCGGCGCGTTTCGAACCTGCCTCAACGTCGGGCCCGGCGGCGCACGGGCCCGCAGGCGCCGCAGGGCGCTGCCGAGGGCGCAATTTGTGACCCGGGATGGGGTTGGGTCCCCTCCCCTTTCCGTGTAAGACCCTTGAGGCACTGAAGACCGAAACAGTGCCAAAGGACGTTTCCTTGTCCGTCGAACAAACGACCAGTTTCCAGGCCATGCCGTCGCCCCATGAGGCCGTCGAGCGCCTGATCTTCCTCAACGACACCGCCATCCGGGCCCAGCGCGACGCCCTCGAGCGCTTCTTCGCCACGGGCGAAGGGCCGACGCCGCAGGAGCGGGCCCGCTTCCGCTACCCCGAACTCAGGGTGACGCACCGCGTCGGCGGCCCCCTCCCGCGTACCCAGCGGGCCTATGCCAAGTTCCAGGGGCCCGGAATCTACTCGACGACGGTGACGCAGCCGCAGGCCTTCAAGGCCTACCTCCTGGAACAGCTCGACCATCTCGTGCGCGATTACGGCGCCACCATCGAGGTCGGCCTCAGCGATCAGGAGATCCCCTACCCTTACGTGTTCGAGCGCGGCGACGAGCTCGGGCGCGGCGCCACGACGGCGGCGGATCTCGCGCGCTACTTTCCGACGCCGCTGCTCGCCGCCGTGGGCGACGAGGTGCCGGACGGCACCTGGGTGACGGCCGAGGGGGATCCACGCCCGCTCGCGCTGTTCGATGCGGCGCGCGTCGATTACTCGCTGCGCCGCCTCGTCCATTACACGGGCACCGACTGGCGCTCGATCCAGCCCTGGATCCTCCTCACGAACTACCACCGCTACGTGGACCAGTTCATCCGTTGGGCGGTGGACGAATTGGCGAAGGACGGGCCCTACGAGCGCCTCGTCCTGCCGGGCGGCATCGCCATCGAGCGCGGCCTCGACGAGGCGGCGGTGGCCACCCAGATCGCCGCCTCGCCCTGGCACCGCTTCCAGATGCCGGCCTATCACCTGCTACGCGGGGACGGGCACGGCGTCTCCCTCGTCAATATCGGCGTCGGCCCGTCGAACGCGAAGAACATCACCGATCACCTCGCGGTCCTGCGCCCCCATTGCTGGCTCATGGTGGGCCATTGCGGGGGCCTCCGGCAGTCGCAGACCATCGGCGACTACGTGCTGGCGCACGGCTACCTGCGCCGCGACCGCATCCTCGACGGCGCGGTCCCGCCGGAGATCCCGATCCCGGCGCTTGCCGAGGTGCAGCTCGCCCTCCAGGGCGCGGCGCGGCGGGTGACGGGCGAGGAAGGCGACGAGTTGAAGAAGCGCCTCCGCACCGGCACGGTCGTCACCTACGACGACCGGAACTGGGAGTTGCGCTGGAGCCAGGAGCGGCGGCCGATCAACCTCTCGCGCGCCATCGCGGTCGACATGGAGAGCGGCACCGTCGCGGCGCAGGGCTACCGCCTGCGCGTCCCTTACGGGACGTTGCTCTGCGTCTCCGACAAGCCGCTGCACGGGGAGATCAAGCTGCCGGGCGCCGCGAACGCGTTCTACGAGCGCGCCGTCGGCGAGCACCTGATGATCGGCATCGCGGCCCTCGACATCCTGCGCGAGCAGCGGGCGGGGCTTCATTCCCGCAAGCTGCGCTCCTTCGACGAGCCGCCGTTCCGGTAGGATCAGAGCCCGAACGGGTAGGTTTCGGGCATCCCGCGCGCGTGGCCGACGGCAAGCGGCGTCACCGCGCGGGTGTCCGCGAACCAGACCAGCGCGTCGAACTGCTCCGCCAGCACGGCCTCGAAATAGTGGCTGTAGAGCTCGGTCTCGGGCCGGTAGACCACGCCGATGGCGCGCTCGAGACGTGGGCGCGAGAGCGCGTCGACGAGGTCGCGCCTGGCCTGCCCCCGCCAGTCCACGAGGGCGCAGTCGAGACCCGCGTCGCGGAACAGGCGCTCGTGGCTGTCGGGCCGTGCGGGGCGGACCTGCATGACCTCCATCGGCTCGTCCCAGTCGTTCGCGGCCGCGACCGTGCCGCGATCCGTCGAGAAGCCGACGAGCACCGCCTCGTCGCGGTAGGCGGTTCGGCAGAGTTCGCCGATGTTGAACTCGCCCTGCCAGCCCATGGCGGTGGCGGCCGCGTTGCCGATATGGGAATTGTGGGCCCACACCACCGCCTTCGCTCCGTCGCCGCGGCGCTGCAGGAGCTGCTGGAGGGTGTCGAACATGTGCCGGTCGCGCACGTTCCAGGATTCCGTCGAGCCCTCGTACATGATGCGGTAGTAGTGCTCCGCCGCATGGACGATGCGGGCGTTCTGAACCGCATCGAAGAAGGCCTCGCCCCCATCGGTGCCAAGGTACTCCATCCGCTTTTCGAGAAGATCGTGGAGCTGCTTGAGGAGGGCCTCGTCGCAGGGCTTCTTCCGGCCCGTGACCACCGCGCGCCCGTAGCGCGCCGGGTCCGCCTGCCAGGGCGACAGGCAGCCGTAGCGCCTCCTCGCCTCTGCGGCTTCGTCGGGATCGATCCGGTCGAGATAGCTCAGCACGTCCCGGATGGAGCCGTTGAGGCTGTAGACGTCGAGGCCGCGGAACTCGGCGCGCGCCTCCTCCGGCAGGTCGCGGTTGTGGTCGCGCATCCAGTCGACGAGGTCCGCAACCTCCTCGTTGCGCCACATCCAGGTGGGAAAGCGCGCGAAGGCGTCGTCCTCCATCGGCGCGACGGCACGATGGCGGACGTAAGCATCGATGCGGGCCGCATCGGGCCAGTCGGCCTCCACCGCCACGATGGTGAAGCCGTGCTGCGCGATGAGGCGGCGGGTAATGGCGGCCCGGGCCCGGTAGAACTCGGAGGTGCCGTGCGTCGCCTCGCCGAGGAGCACAACCTTGGCATCCGCGAAACGGTCGAACATCGCGCCGAAGGCTTCCGCCTCCGCGATGGGCGGCAGCTTTTCGGCGGCGGCGCCGACCAGGCCTGCCGCCTCCCGGATGGCGCTGTCGCTCTCGCTGCCGCGGAGGGAGAGACGGGGCATGGCTTCACCTTGCAACAGCCGAGCCCGGGACGGGCCCGGCCCCTACAAACGGGCGGCCGAGTCCCGTTGTTCCCGCCTCACAGGCCCCGGACGAGACCGCCGTCGACGAAGATGTTCTGGCCCGTGATGTAGGCCGCGTCGTCGGAGAGGAGGAAGGCCGCCGTCTTGGCGACCTCCGCGACGGTGCCGTAGCGGCCCATGGGGATCCGCGCGGCGCGCTCCGGCTTCTCCGGCAGGCTGTCGATGAAGCCCGGCAGAAGATTGTTCATGCGGATGCCGGCCTTGGCGTAGCGGTCGGCATAGAGCTTGGCGAAGGAGGCGAGCGCGGTGCGCAGGGCGGCCGAGACCGGAAAGTCCGCGTCGGGCTCGAAGGCTGCGAAGCTCGACACGTTGACGAAGGCGCCTCGCCGCGCCGCCTCGAAACGCGGTGTCACCAGGCGGGCCATCCGGACCACGTTCATGAGCACCACGTCGAGGCCCTGGTGCCAATCCGCGTCCGGGATGGCGAGGAGGTCGCCCTTCGGCGGGTGGCCGGTATGGTTCACCACCGCATCGATGCGCCCGAAGCGGTCGAGGGTTGCGGCGACGAGGCGTTCGAGATCGGCCGCCTCCGTCACGGACCCGCGCACCGCGAGGCCGCCGAGTTCTTGGGCGAGGGCGTCGACCCCTTCCGAGCGCGCCAGCAGGGCGAGGTCGTAGCCGCGGGCGCGCAGTTCGCGCGCGATGGCGGCCCCCATGCCCTTGCTGGCGGCGGTGACGATGGCGACGGGCTTCATGCGGGTCTCCTGGCTTTGCGGGGAGCGGGGCCGGTGCTCGCCCGGACCACGAGCTCCGTCTTGAGGCGAACCCTCGGCGCCGCGGGCCGGCCCTCCAGGAGATCCACGAGGACCTCCGCGGCGGTGCGGCCGAGCTCGCGGCGGGGCTGGCGGATCGTGGTCAGCGAGGGCTCCACCATGGCGGCGAACTCGATGTCGTCGAACCCGGCCACGGAGATGTCCTGCGGCACCCGGATGCCCGCGGAGGCGAGGCTCCGCATGAGACCCATCGCCATCTCGTCGTTGGAGCAGAAGACGGCGCCCGGACGGACCTTTCGCGCCGCGATGGCCTGCCCGGCGACGGCGCCGGCCTCGAGGGTGTAGTCGCCCGGCAGGACGAGATCGGGATCGAAGGCGATCTCGGCATCCCGCAAGCCGTCGCGATAGCCGCGGAAGCGCTCGCGCTCCAGCACGTTGTCGGCGGGCCCGCACACATAGGCGATGCGCCGGTTTCCGAGGGAGGCGAGGTAGCCCGTCATGCGCCGGGCGGCGGCGCGGTTGTCCACCTCGATCTGCGGGATGCTGGCACCGGGAATGGCTTCGCAGAGCGCCACGAGCGGCACGCTCGTCCGCATGGCCGGGCCGCGGCCGTCGCGGGTCTGGCCGAAGAGATGCCCGTTGAGGAGAAGTGCGCCGTCCACGCGGCCCGCGGACGCGAAGGCGGCAAAGCGCGCCTCCTTGTCGGGCGACCCGTCGAGATCGCCGATGATCATGCCGTAGCCCTTCTCGAAGAGAGCCTCCTCGATGCCGCGCAGGATCTTGGAGAAGAACACGTTGTCGAGGGTCGGCAGAACCACCAGCACCATGCGGGTCTTCTGGGAGCGGAGCGTGCGGGCGGCCGGGTTCGGCACGTAGCCCACCTGCGCGATGGCCGCATTCACCCGCGCGCGGGCCTCCGGCGAGACGCGCTCGGGGTTCGCGAGGGCCCGACTGACGGTGGCCGTCGACACGCCCGCGAGGCGCGCCACGTCGCCGATGCGCGCCGCCCGCACCTCTCCGGCCGATAGCCCTGTCACGTCCGCGGGATCGAGCTCTTCCATGGTGATTCCCACCCCGCTCCGGACCCGGTCCGCCAACCCATTTGACAGACCGGCCCTTTGCGGTAAGCTCAATGTAAACGATTACATGACGGCTCGTCGAGAGGCGGCCAGAGACCCGAAGCGCCCCGCGAGAGGGCGACGCGCGTACAGGAGGAAACCGATGAAAGCCACCGTCCCGATCCGCTAGCAGCAGACGGCGCGCCCGCGCCGAGCCGTGCCCTCCCGCGCCCGCGGGAAATCCTTGATCCTTGCCGCTGCCGGAAGCATCGATGGCCGTCCTTCGTGCCGACCGCATTGCCAAATCGTTCGGGCCTATCGAGGTCCTGAGCGACATCTCGCTCGCGCTGGAGCCGGGCGAGGTCCATGCCGTGATCGGCGAGAACGGCGCCGGCAAGTCCACCCTCATGCGGATCCTGTCGGGTCACCTGCCCCCGACCCGGGGCAGCCTCTTCTTCGACGAGGCGCCCGTCACCTTCACGAACCCCGTCGAGGCCGAGCACCGGGGCATCGTGCTGGTGCACCAGGAGATCCTGCTCGCTCCCGATCTCACCGTCGCCCAGAACCTCTTCCTCGGCCGGGAGGTGCGCCGCTCGGGGCTGGTGGACGACCGCGCCATGCGCGAGCGCACCCGCACCGCGCTCGCCGAACTCGGGGCCGGGCATCTCGCGCCGGACGTCGAGGTGCGGCGCCTGTCCATCGCCGACCGGCAGCTCGTCCAGATCGCCCGCGCGCTCCTCGTGCCGCACCGCGTCGTGGTGTTCGACGAGCCCACCGCCGTGCTGACGCCGGTGGAGGCCGAGAGCCTGTTCGCGGTGATCCGGCGCCTCAAGGCGCAGGGGACGGCGGTGCTCTACATCTCCCACCGTCTCAACGAGGTGAAGGCGATCGCCGACCGGGTGACGGTGCTGCGCGACGGGCGCCTCGTCGGGACGCGGGACATCGAGGGGCTGGAGCCCATCGAGATGGCGCGCCTCATGGTGGGTCGCGACATGTCGAAGCTCTATCCCGCGAAGCCCGCCACCGCCTCGGACGAGGTGGCGCTGCGGGTCGAGGGCATGAGCGTTCCGGGCTATGTGGAGGAGGCCTCCTTCCACCTGAAGCGCGGCGAGATCCTCGGCTTCGGCGGCCTCATCGGGGCCGGCCGCACGGAGCTGTTCGAGGGCCTCGTCGGCCTCCGTCCGAGCCGCGGGCGGGTCGCCCTCGACGGCAAGGCGGTCACGTTCCGGGATGCCCGGGAGGCGATGGCGGCGGGGGTGGTCTATCTTTCCGAGGACCGCAAGGGCAAAGGCCTCCTGCTGCAGCAGAACCTGCGCACGAACCTCACCCTCGCCGCCCTGAAGCGCTTCGCCCGCGGGCCCTTCGTGGATGTGGCCGCCGAGGAGCGCCAGCTCGATGCCGCGATCCGCGATTTCGACATCCGCACCCGCAGCCGCGATCTTCTCGCGGGCCAGCTCTCGGGCGGCAACCAGCAGAAGCTCCTCCTCGCCAAGATGATGCTCGCTGAGCCCCGCATCGTCGTCATCGACGAGCCGACCCGGGGCGTCGATATCGGCACCAAGGAGCAGATCTACCGCTTCATCGCGGCCCTCGCCGAAGAGGGCAAGGCGGTGGTGGTGATCTCCTCCGAGATGCAGGAGCTGATCGGGCTGTGCCACCGCGTGCTCGTCATGCGCGGCGGACGGATCGTCGGCGAGGTGAAGCAGGCAGACCTCACCGAGGACGCCATCGTCTTCCTTGCCACCGGTGTTCACGAAGAAAGGGCGGCCGAGATCGCCGCGGGCCACGTATGAGCGAAACCGTCCTCCCCAAACCCGCCGAGCGCCGCGGCCTCAACATCGACATGCGGGCGCTCTCGCCCTTCATCGCCCTCGCGGTGCTCGTCGTCGTGGGCGCCCTGGTGAACCCCGACTTCCTCACGGCGTCGAACCTCCTCAACGTCGTGACGCGCTCGGCCTTCATCGCCATTATCGCAGTGGGCGCCACCTTCGTCATCGCGGGCGGCGGGCTCGATCTGTCGGTGGGCTCCATGGCGGCCTTCACGGCGGGCGTCATGATCCTCACGCTCAACAACCTCGGCACGCCGGATGCGAGCACGCTCGCGCTCGGCATGCTGGTGGCCCTGGGCCTCGGCGCCGCCTGCGGCCTCGCGAACGGGCTCATCGTCACGTTCGGGCGCATCGAGCCCTTCATCGTGACCCTCGGCACCATGGGCATCTTCCGCGCCCTCGTGATCTTCCTTGCCGCCGGCGGCACGATCACCATGCGCAACCTCGAGCTGCGCGAGATCTACCGGCCGGTCTATTTCGGCAGCGTGTTCGGCATCCCCATCCCGATCATCGTCTTCCTCGCCGTGGCCGCAATCGCGGCGCTCATCCTCTACAAGACGGCGTTCGGGCGCCACGTGGTGGCGCTCGGCTCCAACGAGGACGTGGCGCGCTATTCGGGCGTGCCCATCGGGCGCGTGCGCACCCTCACCTACGTCATCCAGGGCATCTGCGTCGGCATCGCGGTCCTCGTCTACGTCCCGCGTCTCGGCTCGGCGACGCCCACCACGGGTCTCTTGTGGGAGCTGCAGGCCATCACCGCCGTCGTGATCGGCGGCACGGCCCTGCGGGGCGGCCTCGGCCGCGTCTGGGGCACGGTGGTGGGCGCCATCATCCTGGAGCTCGTCGCGAACATTATGGTGCTGTCGAACTTCGTCTCCGAGTTTCTCGTGGGCGCGGTTCAGGGCGCCATCATCATCATCGCCATGCTCGTGCAGCGTTCGCTGCAGCGGGGGCGGTAGAACCGGCGGAGCCTGCCGGCCATTCGAAGGCTCGAAGCCAACCCTCAGGGAGGAACACATGAAGGGAACGGCACTGAAGATCGCAACCCTGGCAGGCCTGACGTTCGGCCTCGCCACCGGTGCGATGGCACAGCAGAAGAACGTGACGATCGGCGTCTCGATCCCGGCCGCGACCCACGGCTGGACGGGCGGCGTGGTCTATCACGCGCAAGAGACCGCCAAGATGCTCGAGAAGGGCTATCCGGGCCTCAAGGTGATCGTGAAGACGTCGCCGGACGGCGCCGCCCAGGCGAACGCCCTCGACGACCTCGTGGCCCAGAAGGTCGACGCCCTCGTGGTGCTGCCCTTCAACTCGGACGAGCTCACCAACCCGGTGCGCGAGGTCAAGAAGCGCGGCACCTTCATCACGGTCGTCGACCGCGGCCTGAAGGACCCGTCGATTCAGGACGTATATGTCGCCGGCAACAACCCCGAATTCGGGCGCGTGGCGGGCAAGTACTTCGTCGACAACCTCAAGACCGGCAACGTGGTGGTCTTCCGCGGCATCCCGACCGTGATCGATGAGGAGCGCGTCACGAACTTTGAGAAGGCCCTCGAAGGCTCGGGCGTCAAGGTGATCGACAAGCAATACGCCAACTGGAACCGGGACGACGCCTTCCGGGTGATGCAGGACTTCCTGTCCAAGCACCCGAAGATCGACGCCGTGTGGGCCTCTGACGACGACATGGCGCTCGGCGTCATGGAGGCGATCCGCCAGGCCAAGCGTGAGGACATCAAGTTCGTGCTCGGCGGCGCCGGCATGAAGGAGATGGTCAAGAAGGTGATGGACGGGGACAAGATGAACCCGGCCAACGTCTCCTACCCGCCGTCCATGATCTCGACCGCCATGGGCGTCACGGCCGCGCACTTCTACGCTAACGCGCCGATGCGGGGCACCTACGTGCTGAACGCCCAGCTCATCACGAAGGACAACGCCAAGGAGCACTACTTCCCCAACTCGCCGTTCTAAGGCGGCTTCCCCTCCCCCATTGAGGGGAGAGGCCAGGGGTGGGGGTGGTGCCGAAGAAGGCTCAACAGTGCCTTCTGCACCACCCCCACCCGACCTCCATTCGCTCACGCTCATTCCGGCCACCCTCCCCTCAAGGGGGAGGGATCAGGGGGACTGCCATGAAGACCATGAAGGGCCCTGCCCTCTTCCTCGCCCAATTCGCCGGCGACGCCGCGCCCTTCAACTCCCTCGACGCCATCGCGCGCTGGGCGGCGTCCCTCGGCTACAAGGGCGTGCAGATCCCAAGCTGGGACGCGCGCCTCTTCGATCTCGAGAAGGCCGCCACCTCCGACGCCTATTGCGACGAGGTGAAGGGCATGCTCGCCCAGCACGGGATCGAGATCACGGAACTCTCAACGCATCTGCAGGGGCAGCTCGTGGCCGTGCATCCGGCCTTCGACGAAGCCTTCGACGGCTTCGCGGCGCCCGAGGTGCGCGGACGTCCGGCGGCGCGCACCGAATGGGCCGTCAACCAGATGCGGCTCGCGGCGCAAGCATCGAAGCGCCTCGGCCTTCATGCTCACGTGACATTCTCGGGCGCCCTGGTTTGGCCCTTCATGTATCCGTGGCCGCAGCGCCCGGCCGGCCTCGTCGAGACCGCCTTCGACGAGCTTGGGCGGCGCTGGCGTCCCATCCTCGACGCGTTCGAGGATGCGGGCTGCGACGTGTGCTACGAGATCCATCCGGGCGAGGACATCCACGACGGCGCCACCTTCGAGCGCTTCGTGGACGCGGTGGGCGGGCACGCCCGCGCCTGCATCAACTACGATCCGAGCCACTTCCTGCTGCAGCAGCTCGACTACGTGGCGTTCATCGACCTTTACCACGAGCGCATCAAGGCGTTTCACGTGAAGGATGCCGAGTTCAACCCGACGGGCCGCATGGGCGTCTATGGCGGCTACGAATCGTGGGTGAACCGCGCTGGGCGCTTCCGGTCGCTCGGCGACGGGCAGGTGGATTTTAGCGCCATCTTCTCCAAGCTCGCCCAGTACGACTACGATTCCTGGGCCGTGCTCGAATGGGAATGCGCGCTGAAGCATCCCGAGGACGGCGCCCGCGAGGGAGCGGAGTTCATCCGCAGCCACATCATCCGCGTCACCGAGAAGGCGTTCGACGACTTCGCCGCCGGGGGCACGGACGAGGCCGCGAACCGGCGGATGCTGGGGCTCGGGGAAACCCTGAAGGCGGCGGAGTGAGGAAAACCCCTCTCCCCTGGAGGGAGAGGGTGGCGAACGAAGTGAGCCGGGAGAGGGGGACGGGCAAACGCAGCGCCACTCCCCCCTCTCCCGACCCTCGCTGACGCGAGGGCCACCCTCTCCCTCCGGGGGAGAGGGGAAAAACAGGGGGGAACCACATGGCCATCACGGGATCACAGGATCAAAGGCTCAACCGCCGGCTTCGGCTCGGCATGGTAGGCGGCGGGCGGGGCGCGTTCATCGGCGCGGTGCACCGCATCGCCTCGCGGATCGACGACCGCTGGGAGCTCGTCGCAGGCGCCCTGTCCTCCGACCCCGAGCGCGCCAGGCTGTCGGGTGAGGATCTGCTCCTGAAACCCGACCGCATCTACGACAGCTTCGAGGAGATGGCCCGGCGGGAGCGGCGCCTGAAGGACGGGATCGACGCGGTCTCCATCGTGACCCCGAACCACGCGCATTTCGGCGCCGCCAAGGCCTTCCTCAAGGCCGGCATCCACGTGATCTGCGACAAGCCCCTGACCACCACCCGCCGTGAGGCGGAGCAGCTCGTGAAGCTCGCCCAGGAATCGGGCCTCGTCTTCGCCGTCACCCATAACTACACGGGCTATCCCCTGGTCCGGCAGGCCCGCGCCATGGTGCGATCGGGAGCCCTCGGGGCGATCCGCGTGGTGCAGGTCGAATACGCGCAGGACTGGCTCGCGACGCCGCTCGAGGAGAGCGGCCAGAAGCAGGCGGCGTGGCGCACGGACCCGGCCCGCTCCGGTCCGGCGGGATCGGTGGGCGACATCGGCACCCACGCCTTCAACCTCGCCGAGTTCATCACGGACGACGAGGTGACCGACCTCTCCGCCGAGCTCCACACCTTCGTTCAGGGCCGGCGCCTCGACGACAACGCCCACATGATGCTGCGCTTCGCCAAGGGCGCGAAGGGCATGCTGTGGTGCAGCCAGGTGGCGCCGGGCCAGGAGAACGGCCTTCGCATCCGCGTCTACGGCGAGCGCGGCGGGCTCGAATGGCACCAGGAGAATCCGAACCTCCTGATCCACTCGCCCCTGGGCGAGCCGCCGCGCCTCATCCGCCGCAACGGCGCCGGCGCCGACGAGGTCTCCCGGGCCGCCTCCCGCATCCCCTCCGGCCACCCGGAAGGCTATCTCGAAGGCTTCGCCCAGATCTATGCGGACGTCGCCGAGACGATCGCGGCGCGGCTCGAGAACCGCGAGCCGCACGGCTTTGCCGGCCAGGTGCCGACGGTGGAGCACGGCCTGCGCGGCGTGCGCTTCATCGAGGCGGCGGTGAAATCTTCGGGCAAGAAGGCGGCCTGGGTGTCGGTCTGAGAAGCTCCCTCAGGCCCCCGCCATGACGCCCGCATGGGCCTCCTCGGCGGCGAGCACGGCCCACATCTGCACCTCATGGGCGAAGCGGAAGGCCTCGCCGTAGATCGTCTCGTCCGGGAATTCGGTGATGAGCGTCATCGGCACGGGGCTGCGCGCGTCCTCGGCGACGAGGCACGGGATGCCGTGGAGCATCTCGTAGGGCGCGCTGCCGGAATGGAGAGCGTAGACCTCGAGCTGCCGGGCGTTGAACGCGAGGAGGCCCGGCACCTCGGCGAGCCGTTCGGCGACGCCCTCCACCAGGGCTCGCGCGGGCGAGGCCCATTCGGCGTGGTGGCGCATGATGAGGAAGAAGCCCTTCGGGATCGTCCAGAGCTCGAAGCCGCGCGGGAGATAGCCCGTGAAGGGTCGCGTCCATTCGTGTGCCGGGTAACCGTGCAGGTTGATGTGGAGCTTGGCGTCCGAGAGCGCGATGCCCTGGCAGCGGGCGTCGATCTCGTATTCGGGCGAGCCGTATTCGAGATCGTTGCCGAGGGCCGTGTAGCGGGCCGCGTGGTGCATGTGGCGCGGATTGGCCTCGCACAGGCGCGCATGGAGGGCGTAGCCGTCCGGGTTCTCGAGGGGCACGACGGCCACATGCGCCTCCGGGTCGTCGAGGAGCCGCGCGGCCGCCCGTAGCGCCCCGACGGGGCCGGAGGTTTCGTTGGCGTGCTGCCCGGCGGTGACGAGGATGGCGGGCCGTGAGCCCCAGCGGTAGAGGCCGCGGATCGGGCGCCCCTCCCGGGAGCGGCCCTCGATCCGGTCGCCGGCAAGCGACGCCAGCTCCCGTTCGATCTGCCGGAGGCTGAGCGCCCCGTCGGCGGTCTCGATGTCCCGGTCCGGGCGGGCGGGCTCCGCCCCCTCGCCGAGCCGGTGCAGCACGACCCGCACATGGGGGTCGCCCTCGCCTGCCCGGACGTCCGGCACGATCCGGCCGGGCTTCACGCCCCGGTCCTCCGGCGGACGGCCGGAGCGCTGCTTGAACCATTCGAGAAGGCTGAAATACAGGTCCTCGTGAAGCGCCTCGCGGGTGCTCATCACCTCGTCGCCGTAGGGCAGCGCGCGCTCGATCCCGGGGGTCGCCACCTCGATGGAGAGGGTCTCGCAATAGGGCTCCTGCTCCGGCCAGGAATGGCCCGCCACCGCCTCCATCACCCGGCCGAACAGCGCTTCGGCATCCGTCCCGAGGCGCTCGTCGAGGTCGGGTTGCCCGCTGGGCCGGTGGGTCGCCTTCAGCCAGCCGGTGGGCGAGAGGTCGGTCCCGCCGAGATGATTCGGGTGCAGGCGGTTCGGAGCGAAGACATTGTGCTCCGCCGTCCGCCCGTCCAGCGTTTCCGTTCGCACGACGTAGGTGAGGTCCGCCGCCCCCGGCTCGAAGGCAAGGTCGATATTCCCGAGCAGGGCGGCAAGCGGATAGGACTCGAGCAGGAAGCGCCGCGGGTCCGCCTCCGGATGGACCGGGTAGGTCACGCGGACGGATTTGAGGCCCTTCGTCGGGATATCCTCCAAAAAGGCGTGGACGAGGGGCTTGTAGGCGCTGCGCAGGCGGGTGAGCACGCCCGCGCGGGCGAGCTGCGCCTCGGCCCGGTGCCGCGCCTCCCGGTCCTCGAACAGCCAGCCCTCGAGGCGCGTGCCGCGCGTCTCGGGCCGCGCCCAGGCCTTCACGAGCGCATCGAGGGTGCGCGGCAGGCGCTCGTCGAGAAGGACCGTCATGGCCGGGCGGGCGCGTTCAGGCCACCCACTCGCCCTTGCGCATGAGGGGCTCGGCCCGGCCGTCGGCGGTGAGGCCGTCCACGTCCACCTGGTCGGAGCCGATCATCCAGTCGATATGGATGAGGCTCTTGTTGCCGCCCCGCGCAATCACCTCGTCGGGGGTGAGGTCGGACCCGTCGACGAAGCACTTGCTGTAGCACTGGCCGAGGGCGATGTGGCTCGCGGCGTTCTCGTCGAACAGGGTGTTGAAGAAGAGGAGCCCGCTCTGCGAGATCGGCGAGGAGTACGGCACCAGCGCCACCTCGCCGAGGCGGCTCGCGCCCTCGTCGGTTTCGAGCACCTTTCTCAGCACCTCCTCGCCGCTCGACGCCCGGGCCTCGACGATGCGGCCGCCCTCGAAGCGCACCTCGATGTCGTCGATGAGCGTGCCCTGGTAGGAGAGCGGCTTGGTGCTGCGCACATGGCCCTCGACCCGGTCCTTATGGGGCGTCGTGAACACCTCTTCGGTGGGAATGTTGGCGTTGCACACCGTGCCGTTCTTGGCGGGCGACGAGCCGCCCTGCCATTCGTGCCCGTCCGCGAGGCCGACGGTGAGGTCCGTGCCCGGCCCCTTGAAGTGCAGCGCCGCGTAGCGCCGCCCGTTGAGGTAGGCCGAGCGGGACTGGAGCTCCCGGTTGTGCCCGTCCCAGGCGGCCACGGGATCGGCCGCGTCGACCCGCGCGGTGGCGAAGATCGCGTCCCAGAGCTTCGCCACCGCCACCTCCTCGGGATCCTCCGGGAACATGGTCTTGGCCCAGGCCGGGGTCGCGGCCGCGACGATGGTCCAGTTGGTGTTGAAGTTGACGATCTGCTCCATGGCCGGAACGTAGGCCTTGGAGCGTGCCCGGTTCGCGCGGGCCACCTTGTCGGTGTCCTGGCCGGCCAGCAGCGCCGGATCCTCGCCGATGATGGCGAGCCGCGCCGCGCCGCCCTTATAGGCCGAAGCCATGCCCTCGTAGAGCCAGCCGGCGGCCGCATCGAACGACTCGTCCGATCCGTGCCGGAAGCGCAGGAGCGTCGCCTCCTCGTCGCCGAACAGGGTGGTCACGAGGGAGGCGCCCGCCTTGTAGGCCTGTTCGGTCACGCGCCGCACCAGCGGCAGGGCGTCGAGGGGCGCCGTGATCACGACCTCCTGCCCCGGCTTCAAGCCGAGCCCCACCTTGACGGTCACCTCGGCCAGTCGTTCGAGCCGCTCCTCGTGGGAGGGGCTGTTGGGGCGCTGCGGAGCATGGACGTTCATGACGGTCTCTTGTGGCTCGGGAATGGGGACCGCGAGTGTGCACAGGCGGCCCCCTGAGGCAACCCGGGATCTATGCCTCGGCCTCCCATCCGGGAAGAGGGGCGCTGCCCCGGCCGCGACGGCTCAGCCCTTCACCGCGCCCGCCGTGAGGCCCGCCACGATCCGCCGCTGGAGCACCAGAACGAGCACGATGAGCGGCACGGTCACGATGACGGATGCCGCCATGATGTTGCCCCAGGGCAGTTCGTGCTGGCTGCCGCCGGTGATGTAGGCGATCGCCACCGGAACCGTGCGCTGCTCGCTCGACAGGGTGAAGGTCAGGGCGAACAGGAACTCGTTCCAGGCGGCGATGAAGGCGAGGAGGCCTGTGGTCACCATGGCGGGACCGAGGAGCGGCAGGAACACGCTCACGAGGATGTTCCACGGCTTGGCGCCGTCGACGATGGCGGCCTCCTCGAGCTCTTTGGGCAGCTCGCGCATGAAGGTCGTCAGCACCCAGACCGTGAAGGGCAGCGTGAAGATGAGATAGGAGATCACCAGGCTCCAGAGCGAGTTGAACAGGCCCATCCAGCGGATCAGTTCGAACATGCCGGAGAGCACCGCCACCTGCGGGAACATCGACACGGCGAGGATCGCGAAGAGGAGCGACGTGCGCCCGCGAAACTCGAAGCGGCCGAGGGCATAGGCGGCGGTGACGCCAAGAAGCAGGGACACGGCGACGACGCCCGTCGAGACGAGCACCGAGTTGAGAATGTTGCGGCCGAAGGGCTGCTCGCGGAAGACGTTGACGTAGTTCTCCGGGAAGATTTCGGACGGCCAGAACTCGACCCGGAACAGCCCCGTCCCCTGCTTCAGGGACGACACCACCGCCCAGTAGAACGGGAAGACAGTGTAGACCACGATGGCGGCGACGAGGAGCCCGAAGGCGAGGCGGCGGACGATGAGCGGAACGGCCATGCTCCCTCCTCTCACTTGCCCGCCGACGGCAGGCCGACCCGGCCCGACATCAGGATGATGACCGTGACGAGGGCGATGATGAGGAAGAGCAGCGTGGAGGCCGCCGAGCCGAAGCCCACATCCTGGAAGTCAACGAGCTGCTGGCGCGCATAGACCGACATGGTGGCGGTGTCCTGGTTGTTGCCCGTGAGGACGAAGGGCAGGTCGAACACGCGCAGGGCGTCGAGGGCCCGGAAGATCACCGCCACCATGAGCGCGGGGCCGATGAGCGGCAGCGTGATCCGGAAGAACACCTTCACGGGGCTCACCCCGTCGATGCGGCTCGCCTCGTAGAGGTCGTTCGGGATGAGCTGAAGGGCGGCGAGCGCCAGGAGCGCCATGAAGGGCGTCGTCTTCCAGACGTCGACCGCGATCATGGCCGCCATGGCGAGGGCCGGATCGGCCGTCCAGGCCATGGACCGCTCGATGAAGCCGAGGCTGAGGAAAATGACGTTAATCACGCCGTAGAGGTCGTGATACATCCAGCCCCACATCTTGGCGGAGATGACGGTCGGGATCGCCCACGGGATGAGGACCGCGGCCCGCAGCAGCCCCCGGCCGCGGAAATGGGCGTTGAGGGCAAGCGCAATGGCGACCCCGAGCACCGTCTCGATGCTCACCGAAACGAGGGTGAACACGAAGGTGTTCTTCACCGCCTGCCACCAGGCCGGGTCCTCGACGAGGTAGAGGTAGTTGCTGAGCCCCACGGTCTCGTAGGCGTCGAGGGTCGAGAGCCGCGCATCGGTGAAGGAGAACAGGATGGTGCGCGTGAGCGGCCATCCCGCCACGAGGACGAGGGCCACGATCACCGGCAGGAGGAAGAGCCACGCGACCTTCGTCCGCCGCCGGTCGAGCCGCGACGGCGCATCCGCCACTGCGGCCCGCTGCGCTCCGCTACCCCGCTCCTGGTCGACGACCGCGTCGGCGACGGCCATGGCCTACCACCGGCCGCCGCGGCTCAGGCGATCCAGGGTGCGCTGGACGTTGGCCAGGCTCGCCTCGGGCTTGTCCTGCCCGGAGAGCACGCGGTGCACCGCCCCGTAGAACTCCGACGAGACCTGATTGTAGCGCTCGCCGGTGGGAGCGGAGGGCCGTGCCACCGCGCTCGTGAACGTGGTGAAGAGCTCCTTGAAGTGGGGGTTCGCCTTCAGGATGTCCGCATCCTGGTAGAGGGCCGGCAGGGTCGGGGTGAAGCCGCCCGTGACGGCCCGGCGCTTCTGCTCCTCGGCGCTCGTCAGGTATTTGACGAGGTCGATCGCCGCCTCCTGGTTCTTCGAATACTTCGAGACGGCGAGCTGCCAGCCGCCGAGGGTGCCGGAGTTCTTGCCGTCCGCGCCGCCCTTCGGCAGGGCCGCGATGCCGACCTTGTCCTTCACGGGGCTGTCGCCCGCATTGACGAGGGCCCAGGCATAGGGCCAGTTGCGCATGAACACCGCGTTGCCCGACTGGAACACGCCGCGCGCTTCTTCTTCCGTATAGTTCAGCACGCCCTGGGGCGCGAGCTTGTTGACCCAGGAGGCCGCTAGGGTCAGGGCCTCGACGGCCTTCGGGTTGTTCACCGTGATCTTGCCGTCCTGGCTGACGATGGTGCCTCCGCCGAAGCTGTCGATCCATTCGAGGGCGTTGCAGGTGAGGCCCTCATAGGCCTTCGCCTGGAACACCATGCCCCAGAAATTGGCGTTCGCGGCGCGCTCCTTCTCCTGGATCACCTGCGCGGTCTCGGTGAGTTCGGCCCAGGTCGTGGGCACCTGGCGGCCGTGCTTCTCGAGGAGGTCCTTGCGGTAGTAGAGAATGCCGGCATCCGTGAACCACGGCACGCCCACGAGCTGGTTGTTCACCGTGTTGGCGGCGACGATGGGCGGGAAATGGTTCTTGATCTCGTCGCCCATCGCCTTCGACATGTCGATGAAGTGCGTGCCGAGGATCCCGGGCCACACCACGTCGATCTGGAACACGTCGACGTCGCCGGATCGCGCCGCGAGAAGCTGCTGGTAGACGGCGAGGCGCTCTGTCGCCGAGGCGGGGGTCTGGACGAGGCGCACCTGATGGCCGGTCTTCTTCGACCAGGCTTCCGTGCCCTCGCGGCAGCGCTCGAACTCGGCGCCGACGGTGCCGCAGGCGATGGACACGGTCGCGGACTGGGCGGAGGCGGACGTGGCGAAGGCAAGGCCGGCCACGGCGGCGAGGAGCTTGAGACTCTTCAGCATCGGGCATTTCCTCTTCTGGTTGTCCTTGATTCTTGGTCCCTCGCGGGCCCTTGGCAAGGCGGCCCCGCTTTATTCTGCAGCGGCGGCCTCCTCACCGCCTCGCGCGAGATCGAGGAGGACGATCCCGGCGCCGCGGGGGGCGAGGTCGAGCATCCGGCCGTCGAGCCGGGCCCCGACGGCCGGTCCGTCGAGCCGACCCTCCAGCCCCTCCGGCAGGGCGAAACGCTGGGGCTCGCCCGACAGGTTAAAGGCGCAGAGCAACGCCTCCCCGGCGCCCTCGCGGGCAAAGACCAGGAGCGCGTCGTCGACGTGGTGGAACCGCAGCGCTCCCTCGCGCAAGGCGGGATGGCTGCGGCGCCAGGCGAGGAGCGACCGCGTGAAGGCGAGAAGCCCGTCCGCCCTCCCCTCCTGGCCTGCCACGGCCAGGGCCGCGTGCACCTCCGGGAGGGGGAGCCAGGGCTCGCCGGCGGAAAACCCGGCCTGCGGCTCGTTCCCGTCCCAGGGCATGGGGGTCCGGCAGCCGTCCCGGCCCCGGTATTCGGGCCAGAAGGCGATGCCGTAGGGGTCCTGCAGGCGCTCGAAGGGCACGTCGGCCTCGGGCAGCCCCAGTTCCTCGCCCTGGTAGAGGAACACGGTCCCGCGCAGGCACAGAAGCAGGGTGAGATAGAGCCTTGCCGCCGCGTCGTCGGGGCGCTCCGGAGCCCCGCCCCAGCGGGAGACCACCCGCATCACGTCGTGGTTCGAGAAGGCCCAGGACGGCCAGCCCTCGTCCGTCGCGTCCTGGAACTCCCGGACGATGCCGGCGAGATAGGCCGGCGTGTGGTCGCGGCCGAGGAAGCCGAAATTGTAGGCCGTATGGAGGAGGCCCGCCGCGATGTAGGAGGCCGCGATCGAGATCTGGTGGTCACCGACCTCCGCCACGCTCATCCGCTCCGGGTAGCTGTCCAGCACCTCCCGGATCCGCCGCAGGAAGCCCAGGTTCTCCGGGCGGTTCTTGTCGTAAATGTGCTGCTGCCAGAAGTAGGGGTTGTTGATGTTAGCGTCGCCCACGAAGGGCTCGTCCGGCGGGCGCGGCGGGTTATCCCGCAAGGCGCGGTCGTGCATGTAGAAATTGACCGCGTCGAGCCTGAACCCGTCGACGCCCCGGTCGAGCCAGAACCGCAACTCGTCCAGCATCGCGTCCTGGACCTCCGGGTTCTGGAGGTTGAGGTCGGGCTGGCTCGAGAGAAAGTTCTGCAGGTAGTACTGCCGCCGGCGGCTGTCCCAGGTCCAGGCGGGCCCGCCGAAGACGGAGAGCCAGTTGTTCGGCACCGTCCCGTCGGGTTTCGGGTCGGCCCAGACGTACCAGTCGGCCTTGGAATTGTCCCGCGACCGGCGGCTTTCCTCGAACCAGCGGTGCTGGTCCGAGGTGTGGCTGAGGACGAGGTCGATGATCACCTTGAGGCCGAGCCGGTGGGCCTCCGCCAGGAGGGCGTCGAAATCGGCAAGGGTCCCGAAGAGCGGATCGACCTCCCGGTAATCGGCCACGTCGTAGCCGAAATCCTTCATGGGCGATTTGAAGAAGGGCGAGATCCAGACGGCGTCGACCCCGAGGGACGCCACGTAGGGAAGCCGCCGGGCGATCCCCTCGAGATCGCCGACCCCGTCCCCGTCCGTGTCCTGAAAGCTGCGCGGGTAGATCTGGTAGATGACCGCGCCCCGCCACCACTCGTGCACCGCCCGCCCCCTGCGCTGCGCCAACCTTGACGGTCGTGGAGCTAGGCGCTTCCGCCTTCGCTTCAAGGCCGATGCACGGCGGGGTTGCGGGCCTTGCCAAGCCCGGTCAAGCTTCCAGCTATCAAAAGGGCGCCGTGCGCCCGAACGCTTCCACCGCGGAACCCATCATGGCCGAAGTCAACCTCACCAACGTCCATAAATCCTTCGGCTCCGTCCACGTGCTGCGCGACATCAACCTCGACGTGGGCGACGGGGAGTTCGTGGTGTTCGTCGGCCCCTCCGGCTGCGGGAAGTCGACCCTTCTGCGGGTGATCGCGGGCCTCGAGTCGATCGGCCAGGGCGAGCTCAGGATCGGCGGGCGGCGGGTGAACGACGCGCCCCCGGCGGAGCGCGGCATCGCCATGGTGTTCCAATCCTACGCGCTCTACCCGCACATGAACGTCTACAAGAACATGGCCTTCGGCCTGAAGTTCGCGCGGGCCGAGAAGGACGAGATCGACCGGCGGGTGCGGCGAGCGGCGGAGATCCTGAAGCTGACGCCCCTCCTCGACCGCAAGCCCCGCGAGCTGTCCGGCGGCCAGCGCCAGCGCGTCGCCATCGGCCGCGCCATCGTGCGCAATCCGAGCGTCTTCCTCTTCGACGAGCCGCTCTCGAACCTCGATGCGGCGCTGAGGGTGAATACCCGCATCGAGATCGCGAAGCTCCATCGCGACCTGAAGGCCACCATGATCTACGTCACGCACGACCAGGTGGAGGCGATGACGCTCGCCTCGAAGATCGTGGTGCTCAATGCCGGGCGCATCGAGCAGGTGGGCGCGCCCCTCGAACTCTACCACCGCCCGAAGAACCTGTTCGTCGCCGGCTTCATCGGCTCGCCGAAGATGAACTTCATCAAGGGCGAGATCGTCGAGGCCGCGCCCGGGGCGATGCGCGTCGCCTTCGGCGGCACGCAAGCCGCCCTGCCCTTCGCGCCGGGACCCGCCAAGCCGGGCGCTGCCGTGACAGTGGGCATCCGGCCGGAGCACATGGCGGCCGCCGGGACCGGGGATGCCTCCGTCTCCGGACGAGTCGATGCGGCCGAGCGGCTCGGCGAGGCGAGCTACGTGTATCTGAGGCTTGAGGACGGCACGGAGGTCGCGGCCCGCATTCCCGGCGAGCAGGAGGTGGACCCGAGCGGCACCTTCACGGCCGGCATCCCGGCCCGCCACGTCCACCTTTTCGACGCGGACGGCGTCGCCCTCCAGCGGCTGCAGGGGTGAAACCTCCTCAGAGCTTCACGAGCGCCTTGCCGAAATTGCGGCCCTCGAGCATGCCGATGAAGGCTTCGGGCGCGTTCTCGAGACCCTCCGTCACGTCCTCGCGGTAGCGGATCCGCCCCGCGCGCAGCCATTCGCCCATGTCGCGGGCGAAGTCGCGCGCCTGGGCGGCGAAATCGGTCACGATGAAGCCGCGGATGGTGAGGCGCCGGGTGAGCACCATCCGCATGAGGGATGCCGTGCGGTCGGGGCCCGGAGCTGGGGAGGTGGCGTTGTAGAGCGCGACGAGGCCGCAGACGGGCACCCGCGCGAAATCGTTCAAAAGAGGCGCCACGGCGTCCCACACGGCGCCGCCCACATTCTCGAAATAGACGTCGATCCCGTCCGGGCAGGCGGCCTTGAGCTCTTTGGTGAAATCGGGCGAGCGGTGGTCGACGGCGACGTCGAAGCCGAGCTCTTCCTTGAGGAACCGGCACTTGTCGCCGCCGCCCGCGATGCCGACGGTCCGGCAGCCCTTGATCTTGGCGATCTGCCCGACCGCCGACCCCACGGGCCCGGTCGCCGCCGCGACCGCCACCGTCTCGCCCTCCTTGGGCTGGCCGATGGTGAGGAAACCCGTATAGGCCGTCATCCCAGGCATCCCGAGAACGCCAAGCGCCGTGGTGACGGGCGCGGCCTCCGGATCGAGCTTGCGCAGGCCCGCTCCGTCGGAGGCGGCGTAGTCCTGCCAGCCTCCATAGGCCAGCACCGTGTCGCCCGCCTTGAACTTCGGGTGGTCGGAGGAGACCACCTCGCTCACCGTGCCGCCCACCATCACCTCGCCGATCTCGACGGGCGCGACGTAGGACCGTGCGGTGCTCATGCGACCGCGCATGTAGGGATCGAGGGAGAGCCAGCGGTTTCTCAGGAGAACCCCGCCGGGCGGAAGGTCGGGCACCGGAGCGGTGTCGAGACGGAAGTTCGCCGGGGTCGGCGCGCCGTCCGGGCGGGAGGCGAGGACGAAGGCACGGTTCGTTTGGGTCATGGGCCTTTCTCCTGATCTCACACGGCCGACAGGCCGCCATCCACGGCGACGGCCTGACCCGTCATGAAGCTGTTGGCCGGGCTGCAGAGCCACAGCATGGCCTCGGCGATCTCCGCCGGCTCGCCGAGGCGGCGCATGGGCAGGGCCTGGACGATCCGGTCCACCGCCTCGTCCGCCGTGCCGCGCATCTCGTGCAGGGAGCCCGTCACCATGGCGGTGCGGGTGAAGGCGGGACAGATGGCATTGATCCGCACGCCGCGTCGGGCGGTCTCGGCGGCGGCGCTGCGGGTGAGGCCCACCACCGCGTGCTTCGCCGCGCTATAGGCCGACAGGAGCGGCGCCCCGGTGAGACCCGCCACGGAGGCGACGTTGAGGATGGCACCCGTGCGGCCCGTCTCGGCGAAGATCCGCTCCATCGCGGGGATCTGAGCGCGAAGCCCATGGAAGACCCCCATGACGTTGACGGATAACATGCGCTCCATGGTGGCGCCGTCGAGATCGGCGAGTTTCTTGAAAGGGTGCACGATCCCGGCATTGTTCACGGCGATATCGAGCCGGCCGAAGGCCTGGAGGGCGCGCTCCACGAGGGCTGCCGCGTTCTCCTCCCTCGCGATGTCGCCCGCGACCGCCTCGACCGCATGCTCCTCCGCGCGCAGCGAATCGGCCAGGGCGGCGAGGCCCGCCTCGTCGCGGTCGCCGAGCACGAGGCGTGCGCCCTCCCTTGCGAAGCGGTGCGCCGCCTCCCGGCCGAGGCCGCCCGAGGCTCCCGTGAGGAGAACCGTCAGCCCTTCGAAGCGGCGGGTCATGATCCCGCCTTGGCAGCCACGAGGTCCATGGCCGCTCGCGCGAGACGCGGAACCGCCTCGCCCATCTGCCGCCCCCGCTCGGGGTTGGACGCATTGCCGTCGAGGGCGCGCTTGTAGACTCCCTGAAGGATGGCAGCGAGGCGGAAGAAGCTGAAGGCGAGATAGAAGCTCCAGTTCTCGATTCCGGCGACACCGGTGCGCTCGCAGTAGCGCGCCACGTAGTCCTCTTCGGACGGGATCCCGTGAGCCCTGCGATCGATGCTGCCGACGCCCCGGAACGAGCCTTCGGAGGGCAGGCGCAGCTGCATGCATTGATAGGCCAGATCCGCGTACGGATGGCCGAGGGTCGAGAGCTCCCAGTCGAGGAGAGCGAGGATCCGCGGGGCATCCGGGGCGAAGATCATGTTGTCGAGCCTGTAATCGCCGTGGACGAGGCTCACCCGGCCGTCATCCGCCGGCATCTCGCGCTCGAGCCAGGCGATGAGATCGTCCATGGGACGGATGGCGTGCGTCTCGGACGACCGGTACTGGGCGGTCCAGCGGGCGACCTGGCGCTCGAAGTAGCTGCCGGGCTTGCCGTAATCCGCAAGGCCGATCGCTGCGGGGTCGATGCGGTGAAGAGCGGCAAGTGCCGCATTCATCGCATCGTAGACCGCTCCCCGTTCGGTTGGCTCGAGTTCCGGGAGCGTTCCGTCCCAGAAGATTCGGCCCTCCAGATATTCCATGACGTAGAACATGGAGCCGATGACCGCATCGTCCTCGCACAAGTGGAGGACGCGGGGTACCGGCACATCCGTTCGGGCGAGAGCCGCCATCACGCGGAACTCGCGGTCGACCGCATGGGCCGATTTGAGAAGCTGCCCCGGCGGCTTGCGGCGCAGCACGTAGCGCCCGCCCGTCGCGGTGAGAAGGAATGTCGGGTTCGATTGCCCGCCCGCGAACTTCTCCGCCGAACGAAGCGTACCAAAGCCCTCGATGACCGTGGCGAGGTATGGTCCGAGCCGCGCCGTGTCGAGATGAGTTGTGGGGGTCTGCATGGGAGATCGTCTTAGGACATCACCGCAAGGGTGATCCAGTCGGCCGAGAGCGCGGGCTTGGGCGAGCCTTCGAGGTCGACCGTCACCGCATATCTCAGGATGATCTCCTGCGCCGACCGGGAATCGACTTGGGACAAAGTGAACCGACCCCGTACGCGGCTGCCGACGGGCACGGGGGCGATGAAGCGAACGCGGTCGAAGCCGTAGTTGATGCCCATCACCCTGCCCTCGACGCTCGGCAGAGCCTCCTGGCCGAAGGCGGACAGGAGCGAGAGCGTGAGAAAGCCATGGGCGATCGGCCGGCCGAAGGACGTGCGAGCCGCCCGGACGGGATCTACATGGATGAACTGGTGATCGTCCGTGACCGCGGCGAACCGGTCGATCATGGCCTGGTCCACTTCCCGCCAGGACGATACGCCGACCTCCTCGCCGACGCGGGCTCGCAGAGCGTCCATGTTCGAGGAGATCGGCGCGTGCGCGTTCATGCGGCCGAGGCCGCGTCGGGGAGTGCGTAATCCTTCAACTGATCGCGAAGGTGCAGCTTCGAGACTTTGCCCGTCGCCGTCATCGGCAGCGTCTCGACGAAGAGCACGTCGTCCGGCACCTGCCAGCTCGCCACCTTCGACGAAACGTAGCCGAGGACATCCTCCTTGCGCAATGCCGCGCCTGCCGCCGGCACCACCACGAGCACGGGACGCTCGCCCCACCGCGGGTGCGGCATCGCGATGACCGCGCATTGGCCGACGCCCGGACAGCCCAACGCGGTATTCTCGAGATCGATGGAAGAGATCCACTCGCCGCCGGACTTCACGAGATCTTTCGTCCGGTCCACGATGACGAGAAAACCGTCCGGCGTGATCTTCGCCACGTCGCCGGTTCCGAACCAGCCGTCGGCATCGAACGCCGTGGCCGAAGCCGCCTCGTTATTGTAGTACCCCGACGTCACGGCCGGGCCGCGCACGAAGAGTTCTCCGAAAGCCTCGCCGTCCTTAAGCTGTTCTCGCCCGTTCTCATCGACGATCTTCATGTCCACCCCGAAGACACGCCGGCCCTGGCGGACCTTCAGTTCGATGCGCTCTTCGAGAGGCAGCTCGTCCTGTTCCGCCGAGAGGGAGCCGATGGTACCGACCGGACTCATCTCGGTCATGCCCCATCCGTGGCAGACGTCGACTCCGAAATCGCGCTCGAAGGCTTCGATCATGGAACGGGGCGCAGCGGAGCCGCCGATGATCACCTGCTCCAGCCCTTCAGGCTTCCTTCCACGAATCTTCATCTCGTTGAGAAGGCCGAGCCAGACCGTCGGCACGCCCCAGGAATTGTTCACCCGCTCGCCTTCCATGAGGTCGAAGAGACTGGCTCCATCGAGCTTTGCGCCCGGGAAGACGAGAGCCGTGCCGGAGAGCGGCGCGGAATACGGCAGCCCCCAGGCATTCACGTGAAACAGCGGCACGACCGGCAGGATGCTCCGGTTGGAGCCGAAGCTCCGGTGGGTGCTGAGCACCGACGAAAAGGCGTGCAGGATGTTGGAACGATGCGAGTAGAGGACGCCCTTCGGTTCGCCCGTCGTGCCCGACGTGTAGCACAAGGCTGCGGCGGTGTTCTCGTCGAACTCGGGCCACACGATCGTGTCCGCCTCAGCCGCCAGCAGATCCTCGTAGCACAGGAGCCCGTCCAGACCTTTCTGATCCGGCATGGTCTCGCGGCCCGTCATCGCGACCAGGATAAGATTCGCCGGAAAGCGTGGGCGCAGAGCGGCGACAAGGGGCGCGAAGGTGATATCGAAGAACAGCACCCGGTCCGCGGCATGATTGACGATGTATTCGAGCTGATCGGGGAAGAGCCGGGGGTTGATCGTGTGGCACACGGCTCCGATTCCCGCTACGCCGAAATAGAGTTCGAAATGACGGTAGCCGTTCCACGCAAGGGTCCCGACACGGTCTCCTGGCTCGACCCCGAGGCGCCTGAGAGCGTGCGCGAGTTGCGCGATGCGCGGCTTGATCCCACGGTAGGTCGTGCGATGAAGGCTGCCCTCGGTCGCAACCGACACGATGCTACGGCTCCCATGCACCTCAGCGGCATATTCGAGGACCGCCGCGATCGACAGCGGCCGATTCATCATCATTCCCTGCAGCATTCGGATTATCTCCCCTCTACTATGATGGCCGCTTGACGGTGAGCCGGGGCGGGACATCGCCCACCCCGGCACGTCGCGGCGTTTACTGACTGATCGAGGCTGCGTCGACGGGCACCACCTTCCCGTCCTTCACGGTCGCGATGAGGAGCTGCGAGTTGCTGCCCCCGCGCTCGTCGACGCCCAGGATGCGGCCCGGATTGCGCACTGCCGGCAAGGCCGCGAAGGCGTCGCCGAGCTTTGCGTGGATCGCCTTGGGATCGGTCACGGATCCCGCAAGTTTCATGGCCTCCGCGACGGCGTGCAAGGACGAATAAAGGTAGGCAGCCTCCGTGCCCGGATCGCGATTGTAGTTCTTGCGGAACGTCGCCACGAACTCACGAATGCCAGGGCGCGTGTCGTTCACGAGCGGCAAGACGCCGATGGACTTCTCCAGCATGTCCCAGCCGCCGAGGGTGGCCGCCATCTCGTCGACCTTCGCCTGATCCATGACGATGAAGCCGCCCTGGAAGCCGAGCTCGCGGGCCGTCTTCACCACGAGCGCGGTCGGCTCCGATGCGCCGCCGACGAACATCACGTCGGGTTTGCTCGCGAGAACGCGGCTGACGCCCGAGTAGAAGTCGGTGTCCTTGTTGTACGACATGGCGTTCTCGGCCACGATCTCGCCGCCCGCCTTCTTCCAGGCCGGGGCGATGAGGGCCGACCAGGCTTTGGCGTAGTCGTGATCCGCCGGCGCCATGCCGAGCTTCTTGCCCGAGATCTTCATCTGGTAGCCGATGAAGGGGTCCACGTAGCCAGCGAAGGACGGCGGGATGCGCAGGGTCAGCTTGTTGCCCCGCTCCGTCATCTGCGGCACGCTCGTATAGGCGCCGAGGATGAAGTTGTCCTGCTCGTTGAAGGCCTGGATCGCGAAGGCGCCGCCAGAATGGGGCGTGAACACGATCGGCACGTTGTTCTGCGCACGCAGACGCTTGGCGTTCACCGCCGCCTCGCTCGGCGAGTACTTGTCGTCGAGCGCGACGACGTTGATCTTGAACTTCTTGCCCGCGACCTCGAATCCGCCCGCGTCGTTGATCTCCTTGGCGGCCATCTCGAGACCCACCAGCGTGTTGCGGCCGTAGAGCGCCGCGCCGCCGCTCAGGGGGCCCGTATAGCCGATGTTGACCGTCTCCTGGGCGAAGGCGCCCGGAGCGAATGCGGTGGCGAGCGCGGCGGCGCCGGCCCAGTTCCTCAAGTGCTTCATGCCGTTTCTCCCTGTTCTCGGTCGGATCGGGCCTCGCGGCCCGCCCGTCGGTTTGGCGGGACCGCCGTGGCGGCCCCGCAGGCTCTCCACCGGCGCGTCAGGCGCCGATATAGGCTTTGCGGATGCGCTCGTCCCCGAGCAGCGTCTCCCGGTCGCCCTCCATGACGATCCGTCCGCTCTCGATGACGTAGGCGCGATGGGCGATCTGGAGCGCCGCGTAGGCGTTCTGCTCCGCGAGGAGCACGGTCGTGCCGCCCTCGTTGATGGACTTGATGACGCCGAGCACCTGCTTGACGACGAGGGGCGCGAGACCGAGGGACGGCTCGTCGAGGAGCAGGACCTCGGGCCGCCCCATGAGCGCCCGGCCGATCGCCACCATCTGCTGCTGACCGCCCGAGAGCGACCCGGCCGGCTGGTTGCGCTTCTCGCGCAGGATCGGGAACATCTCGTAGACCCGGTCGAGTTCCGCCTCCATGCGCCGCCTGTCGGACCGGTGCACATAAGCGCCGAGGATCAGGTTCTTGCGAACCGACATCTCGGGAAAGAGCTTGCGGCCTTCCGGGCAATGGACGACGCCGGCCTGGACGATCTGCGACGGCTTGCGGCCGGCCAGGTTCTGGCCCTTGAACCAGATGTTGCCGCGGGCGAGCTTGCGCAGGCCCGAGATGGCGAGGAAGAGCGAGCTCTTGCCGGCCCCGTTGGCGCCGAGCATCACCACGAGCTCGCCCGGCTCGGCATGGACGCTGATGCCGTCGAGGGCGCGGAAGCTTCCGTAATTGAGCTGTGCTCCCTCAAGCCGCAGCATAATCGGCTCCAAGATAGGCTTCGATCACCTTCGGGTTCGCCCGGATCTGCGCAGGGGTGCCCTCCGCGATCTTCTCGCCATGGTCGAGCACCACGATCCGGTCGGCGAGGCTCATGATCATGTCCATCTTGTGCTCGATGAGGCAGACCGTGATGCCGGAGCGAACCATCTTGCGGATGAGGTTCGCCAGCCCAACGGTCTCTTCCGGATTGACGCCGCCGGCCGGCTCGTCGAGCAGCACGATCTTCGGGTCCGTCGCGAGCGCGAGCGCGAAGGCGATGCGCTTGCGCTCCTCCTGGGAGATGTCGGCGGCGAGACGGTTCGCGATCGGGGCGAGGCCTACGAAATCGAGCACCTCCTCGGCTTTCGCGCGGCAGGCGCGCTCGTCGGCCCTGAGCCGCGCCGAGTTCGTCATCACATCCCAGAACGTGGACTGCGTCCGCAGCTTGTGCCCGACGATGAGGTTGTCGAGCACGGTCGCCTGATCGAAGAGGCTCGTGGTCTGGAAGGTACGGCCGACGCCGAGCGCCGCCATGCGGTCCGGGCGCAAGCCGGTGACGTCGCGGCCCTCGAGGGTGATGCGGCCGGAGGTCGGCCGGTGAAAGCCGCTGATGAGGTTGAAGAAGGTGGTCTTGCCTGCGCCGTTCGGGCCGATGATGGCATTGATCCGGCCCGTCTCGAAGGTGGCCGTCACCTCCTTGACGGCGGACAGCCCGCCGAACCGCTTCGTGAGAGACCGAACCTCAAGCATTGACCCGCGCCTCCTCGACCCGTGCCGGGCGAGCGGAGCGTTCCGGCGCCGGCGCCGCGGCCGCACGTCGGGCCTGCTGGGTCCTGTAGAAGCCCACGATCCCTTGCGGGAAATACATGACGAGGAGGATCAGGAGCGGCCCGAACACGATCATTCGGTAATCCTCCAGGAACTGGAGGGATTGCGTCAGCCAGGTGAGCAGGATCGCGCCGAGCACGGGCCCGAATAAGGTGCCGATGCCGCCGATCAGGATGAAGGCCAGCATGTCGAAGGTGTGATGCTCGCGGGCGAGATCCGGTCCGAGGAACCGCACGAAGCCCGCATAGAGCGCCCCCGCGAGGCCCGCATAGATCGTGGAGATCACGAAGGCGAGGACCTTCGTGCGCATGAGGTTGATGCCGAGCGTTTCGGCCAGCTCCTCGCTGTTCCGGATCGCGACGAAGGACCGGCCGAGAAGCGAGTTCACGATCCGGCTCATGACGAAGAGGCTGAGGCACAGGAACGCGAAGACGAGATAATATTGAGGAACCGTCGAGTTGAACTGGACGGGACCGATGCCCGTGGGCGCCGGGATCGCGGAGATGCCCACCGTGCCGTGGGTGAGCCCGTCCGCCTTCTCGATGATGAGATAGATGATGAAGCCGACGCATAGGGTGAAGATCGAGAAGTAATGCGTCTTGAGGCGCAGCGACAGGAGGCCGGCAGCAAGGCCGAACACCCCTGCGAGGATGCCCGCAAGAACGAATGTCGCCCAGTAGGGCCATCCGTAATCGACCGTGAGGATGCCGACCGTGTAGGCGCCGATGGCCATGAAGCCCGCATGGGCGAGGTTGAGCTGGCCCGTATAGCCGAGGATGAGATTGAGCCCGACGGCAGCGATCGCCATGATGTAGGCGAGCGACATCACGTAGATGTAGTAGTCGTTCGCGGCGACGAAGGGGAACACGAGGGCGCCGGCCGCGAGAGCTGCGAGCAGGCCTTTCTGGAGCGGGGTCATCAACGGGCTCCGCTCGGAAACAGGCCCTGCGGCCTGAACGACAGGATGAGGACGAGGAGCGCGAAGGCGATGATGTCCTTGTAGTCGGTCGAGACGTAGAAGGCCCCGAAGCTCTCCGCGAAACCGATCACCATACCGCCCAGGATCGCGCCCGGGATCGAGCCCATGCCGCCGAGGATGATGATCACGAAGGCCTTCATGATCACGAGATTGCCCATGGCGGGGTAGATGAGGTTGATGGGCGCGAAGAGCGTCGCCGCAATTGCCGCGAGGGCGCCCGAGATCGCGAAGGTGAGGATCGACACCTTGGTCGCGTCGATGCCGACGAGGGAGGCGCCGTCCCGGTTCTGCGCCATGGCGATGATGGTGGAGCCCATCATCGTGCGGGTGAGGAAGAGGTGCAGCAGGATCATCAGCCCGAAGGCGGCGCCGATGATGATGAGGCGCTGGGCCGGCGCGATGAGGTCGAACATCCGCACGATCTGTGGGTAAGGCGGCTGGAGGCGGTGGAACTCGGCGCCCCAGATCGCCTGAACGCCGGCTTCGAGAAACAGGAGAAGGCCGATCGCCGCGATCATGTCGTGGAGAGGCGGCGCGTGGCGCAGCTGGTGGAAGATCAGACGATCCGACAGGACGGCGATGACCGCCACCGCGGCGGCCGCCCCCGCCATCGCCACCCAGTAGTTCAGCCCCACCGACCGCGCCAGGAAGAACGCCACATAGGCGCCCACCATGTAGAGCGCGCCATGGGCGAAGTTCGGGATGTGAAGGATGCCGTAGACGAGGGTCAGCCCCAACGCGACCAGCGCATACACGCTGCCGAGCGTCAGACCGTTCAGGAACTGCTGAAAGAAGATGTTCAAGGAGCCACTTCCTCCGGGCCTTAAGGCTCCCGAGGTCGGCAGGGCCGCGCGACTGTCACCGGCTGCAGGTACAGCCGGAGCCGGGAGCTCGGGCGAGCTCTCCCGCAGTCCTCACGACACCGAACCGAGAACCTCGGAACGTTTCCTCTCGAATATTCGGTACGGAGCTTCCGTCCGCACCGCCGGCTTCGCTGCATAGGCTTCGCCGGTCTTGTGATGCGAGACTGACATGGCCTTTCACTGGCGTCAACGCATCTGAGTGCGCTTCGCGGGATCGCATGCAGCTCATTGTTTAAGCAGATGCTGGACGTTAATCGAAAGATCGGTACAGTCCTGCGAGCTGGCCTGACAGGCCGGCCGATGAGGCTCGGCGGAGCCGAAGAGACGTCGCGATGGCACCTCCCGTTGACGCGCTGCAGCGTCAGACCAAACGATATGAACAGAAGCGCCAGGCGATCCTGGACGGCGCCGTGCGCCTCTTCAATGAGAAGGGCCTTAAAGGAACCACGCTCGCCGATGTGGCGCAGAGCGTGGGCCTGATCACCAACAGCGTCACGTATTATTACCGCCGGAAGGAGGATCTCGCGACAGCGTGCCTGCTGCGATCCGTCGAGACCCTCGATGGCATCATCGCTGCCGCCATGAAGGAGCGGACGACCCCGGACCGCATTCGGGCCGTGCTGCAGCTCTACTTCGCACGGCTCTCCGCAGGCGAGAGCGGCGCTGAGCCGCCGCTCATGGGCTTTTCCGACATTCGAGCGCTCACGAGCCCTCATGTGGAGGTCGTGTTCGATGCCTATACGGCCATGTTCCGGCGGATGCGCGACATCTTTCGTGGCGACGGGCCAATCCTGAGCCGCCTTGCCCTCAACGCCCGAACGCACCTTCTGCTCTCTCTCATGAATGGAGCCAGGGCCTGGATCGACGGGTACGAGCCCGAGGATTACAGGCGTGTCGGCGAGCGCATGGCCGACATCGTGCTCGGAGGGGTCGGGAGCAGAGGTTCGGCCTGGAATCCGGCGCGCCTGCCCGCCATCGCGTGGCCGTCGGCCGACGAGGTTTCGCCCGAAGCCTTCCTGCGCTCGGCCACGATCCTCATCAACGAGCAGGGCTATCGCGGCGCCTCCGTGGAGAAGATCTCGGCGAGGCTGAAGGTCACGAAAGGCTCGTTCTATCACCACAACGACAACAAGGACGACCTCGTCGCAGACTGCTTCGCCCGGACGTTCGCCGTGGTCCTGCAGGTGCAGCGGGCGGCGGAGGGAGTCGGCGCGACGGGCTGGGACCGTCTGTGCGCCGCGGCAGAGGAACTCGTGCGATTCCAGCTGTCGGAACAAGGGCCGCTGCTTCGCAGCAGCGCTTTCAGCGCTCTGCCGGAAGGACCGCGAGGCGAGACGAAGCGGAGAATGGATCGGCTCGCCCGGCGCTTCGGAGCGCTCATCGTCGACGGGATGGTCGACGGGTCGATCCGGCCGCTCGATCCCGCCATCGCCGCCCGCCTCATCGACAGCATGGTCAACGCCGCTGCCGAGATCGAGCGCTGGGTGCCGGGCGTAACGGCGGAAAACGCGGGCGACCTTTTCGCTCGCCCGCTCCTCATGGGCGTCACGGCGGACGCCTGAACGTACGACTCCGCCCGCTCAGAGATCCTTGAAGCCCCGACCCTCGGCGACGAGGCGCTCCAGCAGGGCCGCGGGCTTGAAGTCGTCGCCCCACGTCGCCTGGTAAGCCCTCAGGCGCTCGAGCACGTGACCGAGGCCGATCTGCTCGCCGTAGAACATCGGGCCGCCGCGATAGACCGGCCAGCCGTAGCCGTTGATCCAGACGATATCGATGTCGGAAGCCCGCTGGGCCTTGCCCTCTTCGAGGATCTTCGCACCCTCGTTGATCATCGTGTAGATGCAGCGCTCGAGGATCTCCTCGTCCGAAACCGTGCGCCGCGCGATGCCCTTCTTCGCCGAGAGGTCGAGGATGACCTGCTCAACCTCCTGCGAGGGCTTGGCGTTGCGGTTCTCGTCGTAATCGTAGAAGCCTGAGCCCGTCTTCTGCCCGCGCCGGTCGCGCTCGCACAGGATCTCCCGGACGGTCTCGCCCTTCGAGGTCTCGCGCTGCCAGCCGATGTCGAGGCCGGCAAGGTCGCTCATCGCGAAGGGGCCCATGGGGAAGCCGAAATCGTAGAGCACCCGGTCCACGTCCCAGGGCATGGCCCCTTCGAGGATGAGCTTGTTGGCCTCGCGCTGGCGCGGCTCCAGCATGCGGTTGCCGACGAAGCCGTGGCAGACGCCGACGAGCACCCCGATCTTGCCGATCTTGCGGGCAAGCCGCATCGCGGTGGCGATGACGGGCTTCTCGGTCGCGTCCCCGCGCACCACTTCGAGGAGGCGCATCACGTTGGCGGGCGAGAAGAAGTGCATGCCGAGGACGTGGCCGGGGCGCTTCGTCACCGAGGCGATCTCGTTCACGTCGAGATAGGACGTGTTGGATGCGAGGATCGCGCCCTCCTTCGCGATGCCGTCGAGCTTCGCGAAGATCTCCTTCTTCAAGGCCATGTTCTCGAACACGGCCTCGATGACGAGGTCGCAATCCGACAGGCGCTCCATGTCGAGGATTCCGGTGAGGAGCCCCATGCGGCGCTCCACGTCGTCTTTCGTGAGGCGGCCCTTCTTCGCCGTGTTCTCGTAGTTGCGCCGGATGACGCCGAGCCCCCGCTCGAGGGCCTCCGGCTTCGCCTCGACGATGGTCACCGGGATGCCGGCATTGAGGAAGTTCATGGCGATGCCGCCGCCCATGGTGCCGGCGCCGATGATGCCGACCTTCTGGACGGGGATCGTCGGCGTGTCGTCCGGCACGTCGGCGATCTTCCACACCTGCCGCTCGGCGAAGAACACGTGGCGCTGCGCCGCCGATTGCGCGCCCGAAAGCAGCTCCTCGAAGAGGCGGCGCTCCACCGCCATGCCCTCGTCGAAGGGCAGGTTCACGGCCGCCTCGATGCAGCGGATGTTGTATTCGGGCGCCTTGAAGCCGCGGAACCGTTTGGCATTCGCCTTCCGGAAAGCCTCGAACAGGGCGGTGTTGCCGCGCGCAGCCACCACCTTGTCGTTAAGGTCGCGCACTTTGCGCAGGGGGCGGCCTTCGGCCAGGACCTTGCGGGCGAAGGCAACGGCGCCCTCGCGCAGCGCCCCCTCCTCCACGAGCTCGTCCACGATGCCGAGCTGGAGCGCCTGCTTCGCCCCGACCGGTTCGCCCGACGTGATCATCTCCAGCGCCTTCTCGGGCCCGACGAGGCGCGGCAGGCGCTGCGTTCCGCCGGCCCCCGGCAGGATGCCGAGCTTCACCTCCGGCAGGCCGCATTTAGCCGAAGGCACCGCCACCCGGTAGTGGCAAGCGAGCGCCGTCTCGAGGCCGCCGCCGAGGGCCGTGCCGTGGATCGCCGCGATCACGGGCTTCGGCGCGTCCTCGATGGCCTCCTCGACCTCGTGAAGGCTCGGCCCCTTCATGGGCTTTCCGAACTCGCTGATGTCGGCGCCCGCGATGAAGGTGCGCCCGGCGCACAGGAGCACCACCGCTCGCGCGGCAGGATCGCCCATCGCCTGCGCGATGCCCGAGACGATGCCCTCGCGCACCTGCGCCGACAGGGCGTTCACGGGCGGCGAGTCGATGGTGAGGATCGCGATCTCGCCCTCGCGGGCAAGATCCACAACCGGATTGATGCGGGTCGCTCCGTCCATGCTCCCCTCCCCTCTAGAAGATCTCGAACAGGCCCGCGGCGCCCATGCCGCCGCCGACGCACATGGTGACGACGCCGTACTTCGCTCCGCGACGCTTGCCCTCGTGCAGGAGGTGCCCCGTCATCCGGGCGCCCGACATGCCGTAGGGATGGCCGATGGAGATGGCGCCGCCGCTCACGTTCAGCTTGTCGTTCGGGATGCCGAGCCGGTCCCGGCAATAGAGCACCTGGCAGGCGAAGGCTTCGTTGAGCTCCCACAGGTCGATGTCGTCCATCGTGAGCCCGTGCTGCTTCAGCAGCTTGGGCACGGCGTAGACCGGCCCGATGCCCATCTCGTCGGGTTCGCAGCCGGCGACCGCGACGCCCCTGTAGGCGCCGAGCGGTTCGAGACCCCGGCGCTCGGCCACCTTGGCCTCCATCAGCACGGCCGCGGCAGCGCCATCGGAGAGCTGCGATGCGTTGCCGGCCGTGATGAACCGGCCCTCCTTCACCTGCTGACCGTTCTTGAACACGGGCCTCAGCGCCGTGAGGTCGTCGAGCCGGGTCTGGGGGCGGTTGCCCTCGTCCTGCGAGAGCGTGATCTCGCGCTCGGAGGTCGCGCCCGTCTCCTTGTCGGTCAGGGTCATGACGGTCGTCATCGGCGCGATCTCGGCCCTGAAGCGACCGTCGGTCTGCGCCTGCGCGGTGCGCTGCTGCGATTGCAGGGCGTACTCGTCCTGGGCGTCGCGGGAGATTCCGTAGCGGTCGGCCACGATCTCGGCGGTTTCGAGCATCGTCATGTAGAGGCCCGGGATGGCCTCGACGAGCTTCGGGTCCGTGCCGCGGAAGCGGTTCATGTGCTCGTTCTGGACGAGGGAGATCGACTCGAGGCCGCCCCCCACCGCCACGTCGATCCCGTCGACCATGATCTCCTTGGCGGCAGTCGCGATCGCCATGAGGCCCGACGCGCATTGGCGGTCCATGCTCATCCCGGCGACGCTCGTCGGAAGGCCCGCACGGAGGGCCGCCTGGCGGGCGACGTTGCCGCCGCTGGAGCCCTGCTGGAGCGCGGCTCCCATCACCACGTCTCCGACCTCCGCCGGATCGACGCCGGCGCGCCTGACCGCCTCGGCGATGGCGTGCCCGCCGAGGGCCTGCGCCTGCGTGTTGTTGAACGCGCCGCGATAGGCCTTGCCGATGGGCGTTCTGGCGGTTGCGACGATGACGGCCTCGCGCATGGTGTCCTCCCTGGAGGGTTGTGGCGGCCTCCGATTGCGTGGATCGAGGCCCTGTTCTCAATGATCCGGTATGGTCGCGGATCAACGAATTCCTTTTAAAACGGGCCGGTTTCGCCGACCAGAGATATTTTTTCGAAAAACCGGCTTGCGCGGTTCAGAGCCCGCGATACGCTATGCCCGCAACGACAAAATCGCTTTCACTGGGAGGAAGCGAGAATGCTGGCTCTACTCAGCCGCACATCCGGCGGGCCCGATACGTTGGTGCTCGAGGAGGTGCCCGATCCGCGACCCGAGCCCGGCCAGGTTCTCGTCGCCGTACAGGCCTGCGGGGTGAACTATCCCGACCTTTTGATCATCGAGGACCGTTATCAGTTCAAGCCCGCCCGCCCCTTCGCGCCCGGCGGCGAGGTGTCGGGCATCGTCGAGGCTGTCGGCGACGGCGTGAGCACCCTCAAGCCCGGCGACCGGGTGATCGGTTTTGCCGGCTGGGGCGGCATGGCGCAGAAGATCGTGATCGACGCCGCGCGCTGCATCCCCATGCCGGACGCGATGCCTTTCGACGAGGCGGCCGCCTTCCTCATGACCTATGGCACCTCTTATCACGCGCTGAAGGGCCGGGCGGCCCTGCGGCCCGGCGAGACGCTGCTCGTTCTCGGCGCCGCGGGGGGCGTCGGCCTTGCGGCGGTCGAACTCGGCAAGGCGATGGGCGCGCGGGTCGTCGCAGCAGCCTCCTCGGACGACAAGGTGGCGCTCGCCAGGGAGCATGGAGCCGATTCGGGCTTCGTCTACGCGGCCAGCCCCGCCGATGGCGGCGCCAAGGCGCTCGCGGAGGGGTTCAAGGCCGCCTGCGGGCGCGAGGGCGCCAACGTGATCTACGATCCCGTGGGCGGGGATTATGCGGAGGCGGCCCTGCGCGCCATCGCGTGGGAGGGCCGCTTCCTGGTGGTGGGCTTTCCGGCCGGCATCCCGAAGATCCCGCTCAACCTGCCGCTCCTGAAATCCTGCCAGATCGTCGGCGTGTTCTGGGGCGCGTTCGCGGAGCGCGACCCGAAGACCAACGCCGAAAACAACCGCGAGCTCTTTGCGCTCTACGCCCGCGGCGCCATCCGCCCCAAGGTGTCGGAGCGCGTACCCCTCGCCCGCGCCGGCGACGCGATCGCAGCCCTGGGGGCCCGCAAGGCCATGGGCAAGATCGTCGTCACCATGGAGGCGGCATGACCGGCCGCCCGTTCTTGCGCGAGCCTTGCTCCCTGGCGGTAGAAGACGGGGGCACGCCTGTCGTACTCTCCGGCTGTCGACGCTCGCCCGTTGAGCGGCTCGACGACGAGGGCTGCCGGATCCATCGCCCGCACCCTTCGACGAGCCGCGCATCCGGGCGGATTGATTGCTGACGAGGAAACCGAGGACGCCCCTATGGACCTACGCTTCACCGACGAAGAACTCGCTTTCCGGGCCGAGGTGCGGGAGTTCTTCCGCACCGCCCTCCCGGCTTCGATCCGCGAGAAGATGATCCTCGGCCATCACGCGTCGAAGGAGGACCTCGTCGCCTGGACGCGCATCCTCAACCAGCGGGGGTGGGCGGTCCCGCACTGGCCGAAGGAATGGGGCGGCACCGACTGGACGCCGGTCCAGCAATACATCTTCCGGGACGAGTTGCAGCTGGCTCACGCACCCGAACTCCTCGCCTTCGGCGTCAATATGGTCGGTCCGGTCATCTATACGTTCGGCAACGACGAGCAGAAGCGCCACTTCCTGCCACGCATCGCGAATCTCGACGACTGGTGGTGCCAGGGCTTTTCGGAGCCTGGCTCCGGCTCCGACCTCGCCTCCCTGAAGACGACGGCGCGCCGCGACGGCGACCACTACATCGTCAACGGACAGAAGACCTGGACGACCCTCGCGCAACACGCCGATTGGATCTTCTGCCTCGCCCGGACCGATATGGCCGCCAAGAAGCAGGAAGGCATCTCCTTCCTTCTCATCGACATGAAATCGCCCGGCATCACGGTTCGGCCCATTCAGACCATCGATGGCGGACACGAGGTGAACGAGGTGTTCCTCGATGACGTGCGTGTCCCGGTCGAGAACCTGGTCGGCCAGGAGAACAAGGGCTGGGACTATGCCAAGTTCCTGCTCGGTAACGAGCGTATCGGCATCGCTCGGGTCGGCATCTCGAAGGCCCGTCTCAACCGCATCCGGGAGCTCGCAAGCCTCGAGCGCATCGGTGACGTGCCGCTCATCGAGACACCGCGATTCCGCGAGAAGCTGGCCGCAGTCGAGATCGAGTTGAAGGCGCTCGAGATGACGCAACTGCGCGTGGTGGCGGCCGAGAGCCGCCGGGAGCGCGGCAAGCCCGATCCCGCCTCGTCGATCCTCAAGATCAAGGGCTCGGAGATCCAGCAGGCGACGACCGAGCTCCTGCTCGACGTGGTAGGGCCTTACGCCATGCCCTACGTGCCAGAAGAGGAGGGTCGCAACGAGCCGACGGACGGACCAGATTGGGCCTCCGCCGCCGCACCAACCTATTTCAACTGGCGCAAGATGTCGATCTACGGCGGATCGAACGAGATCCAGAAGAACATCATCGCGAAGGCGATCCTTGGGTTTTAGTGCCATCCCCGGCGGCGCGCAGCGCCGGGGATGACAGGAGGAAGGTGAGGCAATGGATTTCGACCTGAGCGAGGAGCAGCGGCTCCTGAAGGACAGCGTCGAGCGGCTGGTCGCGGACCGCTACGATTTCGAGAGCCGCAAGCGCTATGGGCAGGAGCCGGAAGGCTTCAGCCGTGACCTGTGGGCCGCTTACGCGGAGCTTGGTCTGCTCGCCATTCCTTTCGCCGAGGAGCACGGCGGCTTCGGCGGCGGCCCGGTCGAAACCATGATCGTCATGGAGGCGTTCGGGCGATCGCTTGTTCTGGAGCCTTATCTCGCCACGGTCATTCTCGGAGGCGGCCTCGTTCGCCGGGGCGGCAGCGAGGCGCAGAAGGCCGAGCATCTGCCCGCGATCGCGGGCGGGGAGCGACTGTTCGCCTTCGCCCATACGGAGCGGCAGTCGCGGTTCGATCTGCACGACGTGAGCACCGCGGCGCGGCGCGACGGCGAGAGCTACGTGCTCGACGGGCACAAGAGCGTGGTGCTCCACGGCGACAGTGCGGACCATATCCTCGTCAGCGCCCGCACGGCAGGCGCCAGACGAGACCGCGGCGGCATCGGGCTCTTCATGGTGGACGCGAAAGCACCCGGCTTGCAGCGGCGGGGTTATCCGACGCAGGACGGCCGCCGTGCGGCGGAGATCACGCTTGAGAACGTTCGCGTCGGTGCAGAGTCCGTGATCGGCGATCCGGAAAATGCGCTGCCCTTGATCGAACGCGTCACCGACGAGGCGATGGCGGCGCTCTCGGCGGAAGCCGTGGGCGCCATGGACGAGATGCTGAAGCTGACGGTGGACTACCTGAAGACCCGCAAGCAGTTCGGCACCACCATCGGCTCCTTCCAGGTGCTTCAGCACCGTTCGACCGAGATGTTCATCGAGCTGGAGCAGGCCCGCTCCATGGCGATGTTCGCCGCCATGATGGCGGCGGACGAGAACCCGGCCGAGCGCGCCAAGGCGGTTGCCGCCGCCAAGGTCCAGATCGGGCGCTCGGGCCGCTTCGTCGGCCAGCAGGCCATCCAGCTCCATGGCGGCGTCGGCGTCACCATGGAGTACAAGGTGGGCCACCTCTTCAAGCGCGTGACGATGATCGACACGCTGTTCGGCGATGCCGACCACCACCTCGCCAGGGTCGCCGAAGCCGGCGGCCTCGTGGCGGCCTGACCGGAGGTCATCATGCTGTTTCGTGTAAGCCCCCGCGCCGAGGATCTGCGCCATCGCATTTCCGAGTTCATGGAGGAGTACGTCTACCCGGCCGAAGAGGTGTTCGAGGCGCAGCTCAACGCCATGCCCGACCGCTGGAACGTCGCTCCGATCATGGAGGAGCTCAAGGCGAGGGCGAAGGCGAAAGGCCTCTGGAACTTGTTTCTGCCGAAGCGCGAGTTTCCGGACGGGCTGACCAATCTCGAATATGCGGTCATCTGCGAGGTGATGGGCCGCTCCCCCATCGGGGCCGAGCCCTTCAACTGCTCGGCGCCCGATACGGGCAATATGGAGACGATCGCCCGCTATGGCACCGAAGAGCAGAAGGAGCGCTGGCTGAAGCCTCTTCTCGAAGGCGAGATCCGTTCGTGCTTCGCCATGACGGAGCCGGATGTTGCCTCGTCGGATGCCACCAACATCCGCACCGAGATCCGGCGCGACGGCGACAGCTATGTGATCAACGGCCGCAAATGGTGGACGTCGGGCGCGATGGATCCACGCTGCAAGCTGGCGGTCCTGATGGGCAAGACCGACGCCGGGGGCCCCAAGCACCAGCAGCAATCGATGATTCTCGTGCCGATGGACGCACCGGGCATCACGATGGTGCGGGCTCTCAAGGTGTTCGGCTACGACGACGCGCCGCACGGCCACGCGGAGGTGCTGTTCGAGAACGTGCGCGTTCCCGCTTCCAACATCCTTCTCGGCGAGGGTCGCGGTTTCGAGATCGCGCAAGGACGCCTTGGGCCAGGGCGCATCCACCATTGCATGCGCTCCATCGGCCTTGCTGAACGGGCTCTCGAGACGATGTGCCGGAGGGCGATGTCCCGCACCGCCTTTGGACAGACCATTGCGGACCAGGGCGTCACGCGCCATTGGATCGCGGAAGCGCGCATGGAGATCGACCAGGCTCGGCTCCTGACCCTCCAGGCGGCCGCCATGATGGACGAGGTCGGCAACAAGGTAGCACGCGCCGAGATCGCCATGATCAAGGTCGTTGCACCCAACGTGGCCCAGCGCGTGGTCGACAGGGCAATCCAGGTGTGCGGCGGCGGCGGCGTCTGCCAGGATTTCCACCTTGCTTACGCCTATGCCCACGCTCGCGTGCTTCGCCTCGCCGACGGCCCCGACGAGGTGCACCGCGAAACCATTGCCAAGGTTGAGCTCGGCAAGCACGCTGCGGCCGCCCGGCTGCCGAAGACCACTCACACCGCCGCCTGAGGACCCGTCATGACGTCACCGTTCGATCTCACCGGAAAAGTCGCCATCGTGACCGGATCGAGCCGCGGTATCGGCCGCTCGATCGCCGAAACCATGGCGCGTCTCGGCGCACGCGTGGTGGTGTCGAGCCGAAAGATCGATGCCTGCGAGCCGGTGGTGGAGGCGATCCGCAGCGAGGGCGGCGAAGCAGTGGCAATCCCCTGCAACATCGCACGAAGGCACGAGGTCGAAACGCTCGTGGCCAAGACCGTTCAGCATCTCGGCCCCGTCGATATCCTCGTCTGCAACGCGGCCGTGAACCCGTTTTACGGTCCCATGAGCGAACTCACGGACGAAGCCTTCGACAAGATCATGGGCTCGAACGTGCGCAGTAATCTCTGGCTCTGCAATCTCACGATTCCCAGCATGGCCGAGCGCGGCGGCGGGGCTGTGGTGATCCTCTCCTCGATTGCGGGTCTGCGCGGCACAGAGATGATCGGGGCCTACGGCATTTCGAAAGCCGCGGATTTCGCGCTGGCCCGCAACCTCGCTGTAGAGTGGGGCTCCAAGAACGTTCGCGTGAACTGCATCGCACCGGGCCTCGTGAAGACCGATTTCGCCAGAGCGCTGTGGGAGGATGAGCGCGCGTTGGAGCGCAGCAACAGGGCAACTCCTCTGCGACGCATCGGCATGCCGGATGACATCGGCGGCGTCGCTGCCTTCCTGGCCTCCCCGGCGGCGAGCTTCATCACGGGCCAGACCGTCGTGGCCGACGGCGGGATCACGATCGCCTGAGGCGCTCCACGCTGCCTTAAGCCCCCTCCCCTCAAGGCTCCCGTCCGCCGATCCGCTTCGGCCATGGCGGGAGCCTTCTCGCCCCTGGGGGTTGCTATTGTGGGGTGTGGGGTCCATGTTAGGTCCATCGACCTTTGGCCGGACATTCGGGCCGTCTCGCTCAGGCACAGCCGGGCGCACGCTTCTGACTTCTTCCAAACATCGA
>JAESFT010000126.1_pt1 | contig 101922 bp, 95 predicted proteins | sample 9269451 | NCBI WGS metagenome assembly JAESFT01 (sample SAMN14502557, study PRJNA617106) | algae metagenome | isolation source: Scytonema hyalinum WJT4-NPBG1 and co-occurring heterotrophs from well... | place: USA: Mojave Desert, Joshua Tree National Park, California | collected 2006-05-25 | reverse complement strand
GCCGAGATTACAGAGCGCAGCACTGGCGTGCCGTTTGCCATCAAGGTTTCGGCTAGCCTCGAAGAAGGAGAGGCCGTCCTGATCGATCGTGCGCGGAAGCTCATCGACATTCTTCTACGGCAGAAGGGAACAGCTACTTCGCCGTTGTGGAAAGTGGCGTGAACTCATGCTCACCAAAGTGAATTGATTGCTGCAACTATGATTTGCCGCCGACAAGCCATTGGCGGCCGAAGTCTACTAAGGTGATTAATCCGGCAGCGCCTCGTGAGCTCGCGGCGTGGAACGACCTAGGAGCCCATAGCCTGGTCGTGGGAACTATGATAGCAAAACGTAGAATAGGTGGCGGCCTCATCGACACGAGGCCACCCTGTAGCCGCGTTTTAGTCTGTGAAGTCGAACTCAGCCAATTCGCAGACGTTGTTGTCCGGTACAATAGCCTGGCTGCCGTCAGCCGTGATCGCCAGGAAGTCGTACTTGCAGTAGCCAGTGCCGTCGTCGATGTTGATCATGACGCTTGAGCCGGATGGCAGGATCTCACTGCCGAGGATATCTTCCTGCCAATCCTGTGTGCCGGTGTTGGAAGCATAGAACTCCACAATGTCATGCGACGACACGTTGTTGATTTGCACATGGCGGTCCAGGGCAGAAGCGTTCACAACGCCAGCTGCCAGAAAGACAAGCGCCCAGCTTGCCACAATCTTCTTCATGATGATCCCTCAGGGGCATTCTTGCCCTAGGCTGACCTAATTCGCGGTCAGCATACCAAGCAAGCACAGTCGATCCGGATGCTTGTCGTCTCGTGAACCTGGACGCTTAACGAGTCGGAACTGAGTCGCTGGTGCCGAGTTGAGTCGGCCAGTATGCACCCGAGTAGTCCATGGCGGGCGTAAGCCCAGCCCCTGCAAAAAGGCGGACAGTCCGCCGGGACTCTGAATCTAGCCGAGATTCCACTCTCCTCAAGTTCATCCCAACATTGCAGCCTAAGCTGGTCGAGAACCCTCCGGCTGGGGACGGTTGGCTGCATGAAATTAAGCACGACGGCTACCGCATCCAGCTGCACGTCAACGGCAGCACAATCACGACCTACACGCGCAACGGCCACGATTGGACCGGCAAGTTCCAGCCGATAGCCAAGGCAGGTCGTGGCATTCCTGCCAAGCAGGCGATCATCGATGGTGAGATCTGCGTTCAGGACGAGAAGGGCGTGACCGACTTCTCCGCTTTGCCGGCTGCTATCAAGGGCAGACCGCAGGACTTGGTGTTCTTCGCGTTCGACCTCCTGCACCTGGACGGCGTAGACTTGAGGCCTGCTCCGCTTGAGGAGCGCAGAGCCAAGCTGCGCTACCTTGTCAGTCAGGTAATCGGCTCCCGGATCGTCATGTCGGACGAGTATGATGGAGAGGGCGCGACTTTCTTCGAGCTCGTCAACGGCATGGATCTGGAAGGCATGGTCAGCAAGCGCAAAGGCAGCCGGTACTGGTCGGGCACCTCGGAGGCTTGGTTTAAAACGAAATGCTGGACCACGGCAACCATGCAGGTGATCGGCATCGAGCGCGGCGCTGACAACGTTCCCTATGTCCTCTTGGCCAATGAGCAGGGTTACAAGGGAACAGCCTTCATCGGCCTGCCGGGATCTATGCGCAGCACCTTCTGGCGGTACGTGGAAGCCAAGACGGCAGCCAAGGGCCCGTTGCTCGGGTTGAAGCGCGACGCCACCTGGTTGCAGCCGGGGATGACCGCCCGCGTGCGCTACCTTAAGGGCAGCAACAAGCTTCGGCACGCGGTCGTGCAGCGGGTGGACGTCGAGACCTAATCGAGCCGCGCGGCTTCATACTGTGCAAGTAGGCGTAGCCCCTGCTGAGTTGCATGTACCTTCGCCGGCGATCCCATGATGACCCTGTCTGCAAGCAAGAGCTGCAGCAAGGGGCTGTCCTCAATCGGGTGCGGGTTGTTGATTAGGCTGCGGAGGATGGCAACAGCTTCGGGCGTGAGTTCTTCGACGGTCATGGCTGCTGAATAGCAGATTCGATCAAAGAAAAAGGCCCCGTCGCTGCAAAGCGCCAGAGCCTTTCCTTTGTGCCGGCGCTGCGTGGAGGGACTTCGCGCACCGGCCTGACTGATAGATAGAGCGCCATCAATGGCCTTCAATATTAATCGCTGAGCTGTGATTACTAAAGCGAGCTGATCGGTCAGTTGGTCAGGACTGTTATTCATCGGGTCGAACCTCGCTAGCGGCAGCGCTGTCCGTATTTCAGCCTTTTGAGTTGTTTTTTGTATTAGACGTATCGGGGGATGATTCTGGCTGGATCAACCCTCGAATGATGAGCCGCAGCACTCGTGCTCGTGCTGAGTGAGAGTTGCAAACACAGATGGCCTGTTCACTTCCATCCAAGATCACCCGCAACTAGATACCTACGGCAGTTCATTTTTGGTTAGTGTTCACAATAGTACTCAAGGAGTAGCACAAGTTACAAACACCGTATCTACCTTAATGCTTGACCGCGAACGTACCGTGAGTGCGTGCGTAGCATGCGCTGCTATGTTGGCTTCCAAGATTGAGTCTTGGTTCTGGCAGCTATTTCGGCCGGACTACTAAGTGCTTGGTAACTTCTTCTATTCGCAAGACCGACGCAATAATTGCATGGTGGTCGAATTGCAGGGAACTGTTGGCAGCGCGTTGGGCGTTCTACACATCCCAGACGTCATCTCTGACCAACTGATTGGTTCGGAATATGAGAACATTAAGTCCGGTGAGCGTTTGGTTTTGCCGATCGCACTAGGACTAGGCCTAATTCTGGCAGGTCTCACCGACACTGATTTCATACTTAGTGGAGATCGATCGGTTTGGAAGGAAACTTGGGGTACTTTGCTTCAGCGATCTGAAAGCACACCGTTACACTGAGTTGGCTACTGCTCGAAGCGGCCATTGCACGAGTTGTAGGTTGGTCCTCAGGCAGGGCACCAAGACGCGCCGTGCGCTTGTGCAGCGTGTTTATACTGCAGGTTAAAGAAAGATCTGTGGCCGGTGGAGCAGGTCGCGACGGCTTCTCTCTCGTCCACAGTGCGAAGTGGGGACCACGCGCTGCCTGGCATTAAGAACACTCGCCCCGCCGTAGGTCCGTCGCTATAGCCTCAGGGCACAACTGCGGCTACGGTGAGCCATGAGAAATCACCAAACTCCGCTTGAGCGTGCCTTTGATCTCGCCAGGTCCGGAAAATACCGAACCTATTCTGAAGTAAGGCTACAGCTCGCCAGAGAGCACATACCTACAGAGCAGTTCATCGGCACCTCTCTGAGGCGCCAAATCAGAGACATCATTGCAGTAGCAAGACCGGTTGTTTTTAAAGGGAGTTGATCAGCGGCTTCTCAGTGTCGTGCGGGTGACGTTAGTCATCTTTCACATAGTCTCCGCAATCGTCAAAGACCATGTAGTACGTCCGAGAGATGAGGCGTACTTCGTCTTTTTCGATGTCCACGGCGGGGCCGATCACACGCACAACTCTGCCTTGCTGGTCCTTCAATTCCGGGATGCTATCTAAAGGCGTGAAATGGTCTGCAGAAGGCCCTGTGTAAATCGAACAGCAATGCGGATGATCTGCTATGAAAGCAGCAGGGGTTGGCCAAAGGCTATAGGCTGCTTCTTCAAGCTTCCCATCTTGGGTGCGATAAGAAATTCTCCTTTCTCCGACCAATTTCATAGTCACAGCCTTTTCGATCAAGATGCTGTCGGAGATCCTTTGTCCTGTTTGGACACAGAGACCGGTTCCCTGCTCCGCAGCAATAGAGCTGCAGCCGAAGAGGCTTGTAAGGATTATGGCTAGTGAAGCGCGGATCTTAGGGAGTTCACCGACTGACTCTTTGTGTCCGTGTCTTCGGAACATCTGCTGCAAAGCTAGACCTCTTTAGGTGAAAGCCATTCATCTAGCCGCTCGAGCTTGTCGTAGTATACGCCAACTCTGGTTTTCCTTCCAATCATTGGTATCTTAGCCCCTTCTCAAGCTTGATCTCCGGCTTGAGAAGGGGCACCCAAGTGGGCTGAAGCAATATGTGGCGGCCGGGATCGGCTAGTATTTTCCTCAGCTCAAGCCTGTTCCTAGGGCGTTCTGCGTCAGAACCGCAGCCAGAACCGTCTGTAGCTCGTCCAGCCGAAAAGGCTTTCGCAGCATGATGGCGTCAGGCCCAACGGCGGCTTCGATTGTCGCTGTATCTGAATAGCCGCTGGCAAAGACAATCGGCAGGTTGGGATAAAGCTGCCGGGCCACCGCGGCCACTTCCGCGCCGTTCATGCCAGGCATGGCGAAATCAAGCACAAGGAGGTCCGGTCGGCTCTCCTCGAGCGCCAGGCGCCCGGCCTTCCCGTCTGATGCCTCTCGCACCTGGTAGCCTAAAGCATCCAAGGACGCCGCCAGCAATTGCCGGACGTCTGGATCATCGTCGACAACCAGGATCGTTGCGCTGGGTTGGCCATCCTCAGTAATCGAAGCCTCGCTGACCTTAACTTTCGCCGGCTGCTCGCCCGTTACGGGAAGATAGACCCTGATCGTGGTGCCGACCCCAAGCTTGCTCTCTATCCGAACCGTACCGCCACTCTGGCGAGCGATACCATAGACCTGGCTCAAGCCGAGCCCAGTGCCCTTCCCCACGCCCTTGGTGGTGAAGAACGGGTCGAGGGCACGCGCTGCAACGTCGGGATCCATGCCTGTGCCGGTGTCACTCACCGAGAGCTCGATGTATTCGCCTGCTTGGAGCTCATCGTCGCCATCTGTCCGGTAGCGCCGGCTTTGGATGGAGAGTTCGCCGCCTTGAGACATGGCGTCGCGCGCGTTGATCGCCATGTTGAGAACCGCCATCTCCAGCTGCGTGCTGTCCGAGAGCACTGCGGGGTCGTCCTGCGCCAGATCAAACCTCAGCTGAACCATCGGGCCAAGGGTCGAAGCGAGCAGATCGCGCATGTTGGCAAGAAGATCAGATACGCGCACCGGCTTCATCTCGATGCGTTGGGCGCGAGAGAACGCCAGCAACTGACCTGTCAGCTTGGCGCCACGTTCGGCAGTCTCAAGCCCAGCCTGCGCGTACTTCTTCACTCGCTCGAGATTATCCGGTTTGCGCCGGATCAGATCGAACGCACCCATTACGGCGTTCAGCAGATTATTGAAGTCATGAGCGATGCCGCCGGTGAGCTGGCCAACGGCTTCCATCTTCTGGCTCTGGCGCAAGCTTTCTTCAGCAACAACCTGGCGGGTGACGTTGCGGCTCGAGCCGATCAGGCGGGTGATCTGTCCGTGGCTGTCCCGCACTGGAAAGAGCGCCGAGTCCCAATGCTGAGTTTGCCCGTGCAGCTCGTAGGTTTCCCTCCACTGGTAGACTTGGCCTGTCGCTACGACTTGCCGATAAGTACGCAGCACACTGTCCGCTACGTCCGAGGGGAGAAACTCCTCCACGCGCTTGCCGCGAACATCCTCGATGGCGAAGCCAAGAGCTGCCTGGTGCGCAGGGTTGAGCTCTTCTACGACGAACGTGTCATCTGGCCGAACGCCAATGACGAACAAGGCTTCGGGCGTGTTCTCGAAGTAGGCGCGATATAGCGCATCGGCCTCACGCCTGGCTTCTTCAGCCTTGGCAAGCTTGGTTTGCGCCCGCACCCGGTCCGACACGTCATAGGCTGTCTGAACGGCGCCCAGCAGCTTGCCATCCTTATCCCGCAAGCTCTGGAAGCGGATTTCGAATGCCACGCGCTCAAGGTCAGCATCGCCGAACTCATCGGTGATGACATACTCCTCACCGGCGAGCGCAGGACTCCAGGCCTGGTAGACACGCTCGCGTTCATGGGGAAGATAGGCGACGAGATCGAGAAGATTGTCGCCGGCCTTGGGCCTCTTGCCGAAAACCCGCTCAAACTCGTCGACGTTTGCTGGGTTGATAGCCAGGATCCTGAACCCGGGATCACACACCATGATGGCTGCGGTCGCGCTCTCGACCACACTTGCGAACAGCTGGCGTTCAGCCAAAGCCTGCGCCACCCGGCTTTCCAGATTGGCATTGAGGTCACGCAGTTCCTGGTCAACGGCCTTGCGGCGCGTGATATCGACCGCCGTGCCTACGACACGCACGCAACGGCCGTTCTCATCAAAGATCCCCCGACCCTTCGCAGCAACCCAGCGGATGGCGCCGTCTTCCTTACCAACGGTTCGGTACTCAACGTCATAGAGGGCACGCTGCTCGGGATGGATGGCAGCGTTGAACGCAGCGACGGTTGCGTCACGATCCTCGGGATGAAGTCCCGCATAGAAGTCCGCAATCGACACCGGAACATCCGGCGAAATGCCAAACAGGCCTTTCACCAGCGGCGGCCAGATCAGCTCATCCTTAAGAACATCCACATCCCAAAAGCCGATCTCAGCGTGCTCGGTTGCAAGGCGCAGCCGTTCTTCGTTTTCTCGTAAGCGTTGTTCGATGCTTTGAGCGTGAGCTTCAAGATCATTTGGGGGAGATGGGCCGTCGAGGGTCTGGCTAAGTGTCATGCTTGATCCTTCTAGGCGGGAGCTTTGTGCGCGACCCTTGTTACAACAGTCCTCCCAAGCAGTCTTGCCCTATTCTCAAGCCGTTCGCGCTCATGTTGGTCGATTGGAAGAGGCGTGCTGGCGATTATTGCGTGACGTTTTGGCCAGCGGAGAACGAAAGCACCGTGCCGGTACGGCAGATTGGCTTGGCGTAGATCACCTCGTAGCCGACCTCGACGGCCTCCTCGATCAGCAGGCGAAGCCGGGCTTCATCCTCATTGGCAGCCGGAAACATATCCAATGATTGCTCTATTTGGCCAATAGTACCCAGGAGAGGTGAAAGGCGTTGCGCTGAAGGCATATGCTGCTCCCGAAGTGCTGTCGCACAATGCTTCGCAATACTTGATCTGGAGTGACGATTTTGCCTGCCTTTTAGCTAAAGGCTCCCCAGCCCCATTTAGAACTCGCTCCAATCCTGCTTGAGCGCCATGTTGCCGCGTGACAGGTAGGTTCGAGATGCGCTCTGCACCTTTTGCTGCAATGCCTTGATCCCCTTCGCGGGCTCCTGGCGTGCTACGCTCTTGGCAGTCAGGCCACCCTGTTCCTTGACGCGGAACACGGCCACAGCCTGGTCCAGCTCACTGGCCTGGGCTTCGGTCTGCTCGATCGCCGCATTGGTTTGCTCCACCAGAGCCGCATTGTGCTGGGTCATCTCGTCCATGTGCCGGATCGCCGTGGTGACTTCACCAATGGCCGAGCTCTGCTCGCTGCTGGCGCTTGAGACGGCCCGCATCAGCTCGTTGTTTTCCTGCACGGCCTGCAGAATTGAGTTGAGCTTGTCAGCGGCCAGGGACACGAGCTTTGAGCCGCCATTGACCTCCTGCGCGCTCTGTTCGATCAGGTGCTTGACGTCCGAGGACGCCTGGGCTGCCGATTGCGCCAGCCGGCGCACTTCGATGGCGACCACTGCAAAGCCCTTGCCGGCTTCCCCAGCCCTTGCTGCTTCAACAGAAGCGTTGAGCGCCAGCAGATTGGTCTGGAATGCGATGTCGTCAATCAAGCCGATGATGTTGGAGATCTTGGCCGAAGAGCTGGTGATCCGCTCCATAGCAGAATTGGCTTCGCCCATGACTTGACCGCCCTCTCCAGCCAGCTGCGCTGCGGCCCTGGTACGGCTGGCTGCCTGCTCGACCTTTTCGGCGTTCTGCTTGACCGTCTCGGCCAACTGATCCATGGCAGCGGAGGTTTCCTCGATAGCCGCTGCTTGCTTGGTGGTCCTTTCTGCCAGATCGTTTGCGCCGGCCAGGATCTCGCCAGTGGCCACCTTCAGCGAGCTGGATGTGCCACGAAGTGACAAGACCAATCCCTCGAGGCGGTCGCTCACGGCATTGGTGTCGTCGCGCAGTGAGGCGAAGGCACCTTGGTACTCGCCCTCCATTCTCTGGGTCAGATCCGTATTGGCCAGAGCCGACAGCACCTGCCCTGCCTCGGTCAGAGCCGTGTCAGTGGACCGGAGCATGGTGTTCATGTTGGCAGCAACCTGATCCAAGGCTGGATCCTCGAAGCGCTCGTTGATCTGCCTGGTGAAATCGCCTTGCACGGCTGCCTCAATGACCTGGGCGAAGGAAGTTTGGAAGCGCTCCATGGTGTGAGCTCGCAACTCGGCATCGCGAGCCCGCTCCAAGCGTTCGGCATCCGAGAGCTCAACAGCCAGGCCGTTCTGCTGAAAGACCTGGAGGGCCTTGGCCATGCGGCCAAGCTCATGGTCCTGCTCGGCGCCGTTGATGGCAATACGGTAATTGCCTTGCGCCAGCTCGCCCATCATACCGGTGACGTTGTTGAGGGCACGCGACAACCAGCGTCCGGTCAGGAAGGCGAGCACCAGGCCAACGACAACACCAAGCCCCGAGATCACCAGCACCAGCAGTTCTGTTGACTGGATCCGCTCCATGGCCTCCGGACCCAAGGTGTTCTGGGCTTCCTTGGCGTGATCGAACACGGTCCTGAGGTTCTGCGCCATGCTATCGGCCAAAGCGTCGAGCTGCGTCCACGCAGAAACGCCATTGGGCTGTGGCGCCGCGGCAATGGCTTCAAAGTTGGACTGGTAGACTTTCGCCGTTTCCACGAGCTTCGCCAACTCTTCCATCGCCAGAGCGTCGCCTTCGAAACGCGCATAGCCATCAGCGTCGATCGTGCCGACGTCCACGATCTTCTCCATAATCTGATCCGCAGTGAATGAGGCCGGCTCCCGAAAGTATGCATCGACCGAGAGCCTGAGATCGATCAGGTCATTGGTGTAGTCACTCAGCTCCAATGTCTCGCGAGCGGCGTGCCGATACCCGTCGAATGCCCCGGCAATGCTCGTTACGCCATAATAGCCCGTGGCTCCTACTGCTGACAGAATGAGGATGAGGGCACCGAATGCAGCAAAGATGCGAGTGGCCAGGGACATGCGTGAGAACATGGGGATCCTTCCTGAGTGAACGTTCGCCCTGCTAAGGCAGTACGATCCCCAAAGTTCTACTTGTGCTTGGTTAATATCGCCTCCTGACACGAACCTGACAAACAACTCAAAACGACGTGCGTTTCAACCACACCGAACATTCGCCTTTCGGTGAAGGGTGGCAGCTCTAGGCCCCTCTGCAGCGAGGAACACTGCCAACGGACGTCTGCTCCAAACCACAGACGAGGTCTGCAAGCCAGACCGTTGCAACACGCGTGACCTACTGAAGGCCGGAAACGTCCAGGGCGTCCCATCAGCTTCAACACCTGCAATGCACTCACGTGGAAGCGTCACCGCAGTTGATAGTCGGCTCATATGTAACGGTCTCAACCAGACCGGGTCACGAAAATCGAACCTATGCCATCACAGGACCAGAGGCACTGACCCGTCCCAGCGGCTTCAGGCAATCGGAACAACATCAGAGCGCCAGCTCAAGTTTAATAAAACGTTCAACAATGCCTGTATCCGCTTCAGGCCAACTCCCTCAACAAAGCCCGACACGCGTCAAAGACTTCGCGTCATGCAGGCAATCGGCGCACGTTTGAAGATTGCTCAGCCGAGTAGAAGGGCAAAGTCTCGGCTATAGAGGCCGCTCACGCGAACGCAACAGATAGAAAAAGGCAAGTTTCTCGTAGAAACAGGAAACACGGATTTTCGGAAAGATGATTGATTTCGGCCGTCGGCAACAGCAACAGCCGACGGGTACAGAAAGGAAATCATAATGTTCCGCACATTCGCTGCCGCTTCTGTGGCACTAACCCTCATCTCCTCTGCAGCCTTTGGTTCACAGAGTCTGTTGGACAACGAGAAAGTTCATGGCCGTACAATTGCAGCCATCAAGGCCAACTTATCCGACTATTATGGCATCGAGGCTGAATACGTCGAGGAAGCTGGCGATCGTATCGTAGTTCTCGCAGACGACCCCGATGGTAAAGCCAATTTCCTGTTTGTTGACAAGGACACACTACGCCCGATTATCGATTCGCCTGCTGTAGCAAGTCGTCTCGACACCACGAGTGAAGAGAGCCAGCCTGCTGATCGTCGGTTGTTTGAAGAGGCGCGTCCTTCCCTAACCTGGCATGAAGATGACCGGGAGCCAGGCGAAGAATAACTGCCAAAATCTGAACAACCTGAGTCTGAAAGCAACGTAGATTGTCCGACGGATGATCTCGAAGCTGGGCTTCAGTAGAACGACAGGCTCCCATCCAAATGGGAGCCGTCCATCAGCAATGCAGCAGTCGGCAAGCCAACCCACAGCCTGAGACCTTGCTTGAGTGCTACCTACTTCGATTTCTGAACTGTAAAATCAAGCAAGAAGCGTTGCGCAAAAACGCGCCGCCGCTCCGAGCAAAGCAGCGCTCGACTGACGATCAATCACACGGACAATCGAGCTTAGGCGCAGGTTCTATCTCAGTAGCATGGCCAGGATCCATCGTTTAAATGGGCAGGCCTGTGCGGGCTTTTACAGTTCGAATACTCATGTTGGAGTGGATGCGTGCGACACCAGGCAAACGTGCACTCAAACGGCGGTGTAAACGCTCAAAGTCCTCTGCATCCCGGCAAACCACTCGCAAGATATAGTCAGATTGTCCTGCCATTAGGTGGCATTCTAAAACTTCGGGGATATCCCGTACCGCCACTTCGAAGGCCTCCAGGGCTCCTTCACTTTGGCTACTCAAACTCACTTCAATAAAGAACTGCATCGCGTAACCGAGCTGCCGCGGATCCAATACAGCGCAGTAGCCTTCTATCATCCCCTGCTCCTCTAAAGCCTTGAGCCTTCTGTGGCAGGCGGAAGGAGAGAGGCCAACAGCATCACCCAGCACCTGAACGCTTTTTCTGCTGTCCACTTGCAGAATTCGTAACAGTTTGCGGTCCACTGTATCCATCTGCAACATGATTGCGTGTTCTCTCTTACTGATCGAATAAAATTCGATTTTACACGATAGCCGCTCAAACTTTGCAAGCACATTTTTCTTCGCAATTGATCTGCTGAAGAAATTAGCGCAGCCGAGGATTGCAGATGTTTATTGGCGTACCAAAAGAGATCAAAAACCATGAGTACCGTGTTGGCCTGACACCAGAGAGTGTCGCCGAACTTACGCACTTAGGCCATCGTGTCTTAGTACAGACAGAAGCCGGCGGGGGAATCGGCCACAGCGATGATGATTACCGAGAAGCCGGGGCAGAGATCGCCAACGACGCTCATATGGTATTCAACGCGGCAGACATGATCGTGAAGGTCAAGGAACCGCAGGCGAACGAACGTGCAATGCTACGTCAAGATCAAGTACTCTTCACTTATTTGCATCTGGCACCTGACCCTGATCAAACCCGAGATCTCGTCGCTTCTGGAGCTGTCTGCATTGCTTACGAGACTGTAACGGACGCTACGGGGGCTCTGCCTTTGCTCAAGCCGATGAGTCAAGTAGCAGGTCGGATGGCTATCCAAGCGGGTGCCACAGCATTGGAAAAGGCGCACGGCGGACGTGGGGTTCTACTTGGCGGCGTTCCAGGTGTACAGCCAGCCAAGGTAGTGGTTCTTGGTGGCGGCGTAGTCGGATTTCATGCGGCTGAAAATGCCGTAGGATTGCAAGCAGACGTCACCATTCTTGATCGCAACTCGCTAGTACTAGAGCGACTTGCAAACCACTTCGGCGCTAAAGCCCGCGTTCTTCACTCCAACAAGGTGTCAATCGCGGAGCATGTTGCTACCGCCGATCTGGTCATTGGCGCAGTGCTTATTCCTGGCGCCTCAGCTCCTAAGCTCATTGATCGGGCCATGTTGTCTACGATGAAGCCGGGGGCCGTTTTGGTCGACGTAGCCATTGACCAAGGTGGGTGCTTTGAGACGTCTCACGCTACGACGCATGCCGATCCAACCTATGTTGTTGATGGCATCGTTCATTATTGCGTTGCCAACATGCCTGGTGGCGTGGCGCGCACCTCTACATACGCGTTAAATAACGCTACTCTTCCCCACGTCAGCCGACTTGCAAGCCTTGGCTGGAAGAACGCTCTCCGTGAAGACCCTCACCTACGAGCAGGCCTGAACGTCTGGAAGGGCAAGGTGACCTGCGAGCCAGTAGCGAAGGCTCAAGGGTACGATTTTGTCTCGGCAGAAAGTGCGTTGGAAGGTTGACGACCATTAGGGCCGGCAACAGCCGGCCCACCAATGAAAATTGCGACCTGCATGTAAGGCGTGCCATGTAAACCGCAAGTTGCATATTCAAGCTTGTCGGTGCCAATTAGGCTCAGTTGCTTCTATTGAGCATCCTTGCGTCGTGTTGGACAGTTGACGCCGGGCAAGTCCTAGCCGTTGGCGCGAGCGCTGATGAGTTCTGCTCATATCGAGGCTATTTGTAGCGGCTGGTAGTCGACTTTGACTACACCACTTAGAGTCCCTGCTTTTCGGCTATGCGTTGAACGAGGCAAAAGGCTTGAGCTGAGCTAAAAGCTTGTGGGTAGCTGAGGTGCTATTTCTGGCTCTTGCAATGGCAAGACGTAGAACAAGCGCCATGCCACAATCAGCGCAAGGATGACTCCTGCGCCGCTCACAATTATTACCCCGACCCAGCCGAAGGAAGTCCAACCCAGGCCGCCCAATGTTCCCATTACAGAAGCCCCCAGGTAGTAGGCTACAAGGTAGATTGCTGAAGCTTGTGCCCTTCCTGACCGAGCGCGACGGGCTACCCAGGCACTAGCGATGCCATGCGCCGCAAAATAGCCCATGGTCGCTATTGCAAGGCCTAGAATAATCACCGGCGTGGAGGGCACAAGTGTAAGGAAGGTGCCGCTGCTCATAAGTAGCACCATGGCCCACAACAGCTTGCGGCGCCCAAGTCTCTGCGACAAGCTGCCCGCCCAAGTTGAGCTAACGGTCCCCAGCAGGTACACGACGAAGATAGTCGAGATCAGCCCGTGGCTAAGTGAAAACGGTGGCTTCGCCAGCCGAAAGCCTGAATAGTTGTAGAGAGTAACAAAGCTCCCCATCAGTAGGAAAGCGGTTGCGAAAAGCCACGGCAATGCTGGATCAGTGAACTGTAGCTTAGAAAGGCGTAAAACTTGACCTAGACCGATACTAGAGGGCTTAGAATGACGCGGACGAGGTAACAGTACTGCTACCAGAATAGCTGCAACAGCGATTATCCCGCCGAGCACCGCAAGGGCTAGTTGCCAACCAATCCAATCGGCAAGAACACCTGAAACTAGCCGCCCGGACATTCCGCCGATCGCAGTACCCCCGACATAAAGGCCCATCGAAAAACCAAGCGCCTGGGGATCAATTTCTTCTGCCAAATAGACCATTGCCACCGCTGGCAATCCCGCCAGGGACATACCCATAAGCATGCGAATTGCTAGAAGGGCAGGCCAGGCTGCGATCAGCGGCAGGACCAGTCCGCATGCAGCAGTAAGAAGTACCGCCCATAACATCAAACGCCTACGACCAACACGGTCGGACACCCAGCTGGCTAACAACAGCGACAATGCCATGGTGGCACTGGTCACCGAAAGCGCAAGGGAGCTGGTCGCCGCGTCGACATCGAAGCTTTCAGCAAGAAAAGGTAGTAGCGGCTGCACCGAATATAGAGAGGCAAACGTTACGAAGGCAGCTAGGAAGAAGGCAACGTTAGCTCGCCAGAACTCACGAGTGCCACGACGGATTACTATTGAGGACGTGCTCAACCCTACCTCGGAGGTTTCAGAAGCGCCGAGCTGATCGCGGTGAGCTGCATCATGCTTGGGCAAAACTCACGCTTCCAAACGTTGTTGCCGCCTGATCTATCAGGCGGCATTCCTAAAAGGTGAGCCAATGCGGGCCTATCTTCCGGCAGCCTCTGTAGCAGCGATAGCCACCATGTTGACAATACCACGGCTGGTTACTGAAGGCGCCAAGATGTGGGCTGGCTGGCGCGTTCCCATTAGAATGGGCCCAACTGGAAGAGCGTTGTTAAGCTCTTTGAGCAGCGTCATTGAAAGGTTAGCCGCCTCTAGGTTTGGAAAAATCAACAGGTTCGCTTCTCCATCCAGCAGTGAGTTTGACACATACCGCTCTCTCAGCTGAGCGTTTAAGGCCAAGTCTCCCTGCATCTCTCCTTCAACCACCAAATCAGGAGCGAGTGTTTGCAGCCTCTGATAGACTGTTCTCATCTTCTCGCTTGTAACCCCTTCTCGAGAGCCAAAATTGGAATAGCTGAGTAGGGCCGCCTTGGCGTCGATGTTGAAGCGTTTCAGGTGATCCCGTGCCTGCAAAGTAATCGACACAAGTTCGTCCGCACTAGGATCGATGTTCACATACGTGTCCGCAAGAAAGAACACTCCTCTACTCATGACCAGCATAGACAAGGTAGATAACTGGCTTGATCCCTCTGCCAAGCCGATCACTGACTGAATATCACGAGCATGTTTGATAAAGCGACCTTGAAGCCCGCAGATCATGGCATCGACTTCGCCGCGTCTCAGTGCCAGGGCTCCAATCACGGTCGTGTTGGTGCGAACGATCGTTCTCGCAGTATCGGGTGTGACTCCCTTCCGACCCACGAGGGAGTGAAATAATTCGACGTAATCCCGATAGCGCGGATCGTCTTCTGGATTGATGACTTCAAAGTCCCGCCCGGCTTTAAGCGTCAAACCGAAACGATCGATCCGCTGTTCGATCACAGAAGGGCGGCCAATCAAAATTGCTCGGCCTAAATCATCTTCTAGCATGACTTGCGTTGCTCGGAGGACACGCTCGTCTTCGCCATCAGCGAATGCAACACGCTTGCCTTGACTCTGCGCCCGCTCAATCATCGGCTTCATTACCAATCCAGAGCGGAAGACGAACCGATTGAGCTGATCGCGATACGCTCCAAAGTCTTGGATGGGCCGCTTTGCAACTCCGCTCTCCATCGCTGCTTTCGCTACGGCTGGTGCAATGCGCAGTATCAGCCTCTGGTCGAACGGATTTGGGATGAGATAGTCCGGGCCAAAGATCGCCGGTATTCCATGTGCAGAAGCCTCTAATCCAGGCTCATGTGCCAACTTAGCAATTGCGTGTGCAGCAGCTGCCTTCATCTCCTCGTTAATCGTAGTGGCCCCACAATCCAATGCGCCTCGAAACAGGAATGGGAAGCAAAGAACATTGTTGACCTGGTTGGGATAGTCGCTACGTCCAGTGCAGATCATGGCATCTGGCCGTGCTTCCCTCGCGAGTTCTGGCATGATCTCTGGAGTGGGATTGCTAAGTGCCAAGATTAGCGGATTGGGTGCCATGTCTCGCATCATCTCAGGTTTAAGCGCACCAGCTTTGGACAAACCGACGTAAACGTCAGCACCTGCCATGACCTCACTTAGGTCAGTCTTGTCGGTGTCTTGAGCGAAGGCACCGCGCCAACGATCGACGGCGTTGTGTCTCGCCTTGGTTACAAGGCCCTTTGAATCGGCGAGCCAGATGTTCTCGCGGGTCGCCCCTACTGCTACTAACATATTCATGCAGGCTATAGCGGCCGCACCAGCTCCGGAGGTCACAATCTTGATCTTAGCAATATCTTTTCCGACCAGTTGCATGGCATTAATTACGGCTGCAGCGACTATGATAGCAGTGCCGTGCTGGTCGTCATGAAAGACTGGGATATTCATGCGCTCGCGTAGCGTTTCTTCAATCTCGAAGCATTCCGGAGCCTTGATGTCCTCGAGATTGATGCCGCCGAAACTTGGCTCAAGCGACGCCACAATGTCGATAAACCGCTTAGGATCCTGCTCATTCACTTCGATATCGATGGAGTCTATGCCAGCAAACTTCTTAAATAGGACTGCTTTGCCTTCCATCACGGGCTTGGATGCCAGGGCTCCGATATTGCCTAAGCCAAGAACGGCGGTTCCGTTCGAAATCACAGCAACAAGGTTGCCCTTCGAGGTGTACTTGTAGGCGGCGTCCGGATTAGAGGCGATTTCCTCGCACGGAACAGCAACCCCTGGCGAGTAAGCGAGAGAGAGATCCCGCGTGTTAGCAAGCGGCTTTGTAGCAACGATTTCGAGTTTGCCTGGACGCGGAAACTCATGAAAATGAAGTGCCGCGTCATGCAGCGTTTTTGTCTTGTCAGACACGATTACTCTCCGCGGGCTATCGGATGGACATTGCGAGTTCCAGCACAGCGTGGTTGAGCCATACCTTGGTAACAAGCTTACGTACCGATCAAGTAACTGGCTTCAATCTAGACCTTAGGCGAACTTACCATTTGTATAGTTCGGACAAATCTACGTACGGATAAGCCTCGACCTTCGTCGACATTTGCATGGGCCTTGCAAATGGTTCAGACTTTGCAACCAGCTCGCAAAGGCTCAGGCGTCTCACCCTGCCTTATTTGACGCCTCGGGCGGCTAACACGCTGAGGTCACAACTAATCGAACATGTGGAAGCCCTTTCTGGGCATTTCCGCATAAAAAGGCAAGAAACCAAGAGTATCCAGCAACGAGAGAGATGGGAAGTGAGCGATATTAGGGCTGCATAAACAGGAGTTCTGCAGCAATGACTACTATCTCTCTTATCACTGGTGCCAGCCGCGGCCTTGGTCGCAACACTGCTCTCAATATCGCCCGGAAAGGCGGCGATGTGATCATCACCTATCGGAACAGCCCTGCCGAGGCAGAAGCTGTTGTCGCCGAGATCAACGCCATAGGACGCAAGGCACTCGCGTTCCAGCTTGACTCCGGCAAGGTTGCCGACTTTGCTCCCTTTGTTGAGCGCCTGCGCACGGCCCTGAAGGACACTTGGCAGCGCGACAACATCGATCACCTCGTCAACAATGCTGGTCATTCCGAATATGCCCTGATTGAGCAAACCACCGAACAGCAGTTCGACAGCCTGGTGAACGTGCACTTCAAGGGTGTGTTCTTCCTCACTCAGGCGCTTATCCCGTTGATCAAGGACGGCGGGCGCATCGTTAACATCTCAAGCGGGCTGACCCGTGTATCCTACCCAGGCTTTGGCGCTTATTCCGCTGTTAAGGCCGCCGTTGAAATGCTCTCGGTGTACCTGGCCAAGGAACTGGGCAGCCGCGGCATCACGGCCAACACGGTGGCTCCTGGGGCAATCGAAACCGACTTCGCCGGCGGACTTGTTCGCGATACGCCAGAAGTCAACAAGCAGTTTGCCGAGATGATCGCACTCGGACGCGTCGGCAAACCAGATGACATCGGCCAGATGATCGCCAGCCTCCTTTCCTCGGATAACCGCTGGATCACCGCTCAGCGTATCGAAGTCTCCGGCGGCCAAGTCATCTAATACCTGTTGTCGAGTCCCCTTCCCTCTGGCGGCAGGCACCGCAATTCTTAACCGCGTCTTTTGAATTCGGGCATGAAGCCGACCAACGCCCTCAGGCATCGGTTGAATTCGGGCATGAAGCCGACCAACGCCCTCAGGCGTCGGTCGGTCTTTTCTGATCTTCGCAATTGTCTACCGACCAATAGCAATAAACGCCGCGCGAAAGAGCGCATCCTTCTCGGTTATTCGACCAAATGGCGGATTGGCCGAAGGAATGCTTCAACCTCGGAAACTCTCAAAGGTTCGGCGGTTCTTTCTTGGGCTGGAATGCCGGGGATCGTGACATTGGCGTCTTCCTTTGCTGTGCCCCTGACACTGCCAGACGGACTCGCGTTTCCCCACCGAGACCTTATTTTTCTGTGCGCTGCAGTAACTGTTCTGGGCACCTTGGTAGTACAAGGCCTAACCCTCGGATTCCTCATCAAGGCTATCAAGCTTCCAGCTGACGATCCTGTTCGCGCGGAGGTCTCTTAGGCGCGCTCTCAAGTTTACGAGGCAGGCTTATAGGCTACATCTGACGACAAACGGTAGATGCCGATCTGATACGCCGAGTTTATAGCACAAAGATTGCCGCCCATGGTCACGTCGGCTCAGGAATTGAACAAAATCCGGCGAATGCGTTGCGGAGATGGGTGGTAGACGCAGCACGTGGCAGGTCCGAGGAACTGAGAATTTTGGGCCGAATAGGGGAGGAGGCGTTTAGGGCTTCGGAAGCTGAATTGGACCTGTCCGAACTTGGCAGCGCCGTAAGTTCTCATTCTGTGGCCTTTGGCACCCGTTCTAGTCACTAAGGTTTGCGGCGAAACAGGAGATCATTGAGTTGACTACGTTTGTCGAAAACATTTTCTACCCACTGTCGTTCATCGCTGGTCCGGCCATTTTGACTAATGCCTGTGCCGTAATGCAGAATAGCGCCAGTCTGCGCTACAGCCTTGCCATTCAACAATGGCGGGAGTTTCACAGTCTTTCTCCCCAGGGACGATCGCTAGCTCAGCAGTATGCGGATCCCGCTCAAGTACTTAAAACCGCTGAGAAGCGTATCCGTTGTATCCTGCTCGGCTTGAGCTTTCTGTATATTGCCGTTGCTCTATTTGGAACAACATGCATTTTGGCATTGGCAGGTTCATTCTCGGTAGGTGGAGAGAGCATCGGTGCAGCAGTCACCTATTTGCTGGTGATTACCGCAGCTGCTGGTCTGCTATCTTTGTTTGCAGCAACGACAGCTTTTCTTTTGGAAACCGCAGCTGCTCGAGCTCTTCTAAGGCTACATAACCCACTTAGCGTGGTGGCAAGTCCGCAGGAGTGCTGACCGTCAATCGTTCGGAACTCTACCCTGGTGAAAGACAGGCTTCATTGAACGCGACGTACAAAGCCCAGATGCAAGGTCGCAAGGCCGACAACGTCAACCAAAGTGGTACGGGTGGCGATCTACTCCGCCAGAGGCTCTACTATATTTGGGACCCTCATCACCACCTCTACGAGAGGCGCTTCTACTGCTAGAGGGCATGTTTCGCTTACGCCTATGTTCCAGGGAGCCGATTCTTTTCGTGTATTCTACGCAGTTCTTCTATTAATCTCGAGTAGTGGCGACTATCAAACGCATGGCGTTCACTTCAGGGTGGGTTCCATGGATTGCGATCGCATTAGAACGGCCAATCACCCGATTGCGGATCTTATCAAGCGAGGTTGCCAAGATCGGATCGAAACGATCCTCCAGGAAATCTTTGCCGCCTCCCTTTTCGCTGACACGGCTTCCGTCTCTGAAGCAGAGAACGGCACTCCATCCTTGGTCATCAAGCGGTGATATCTCGACAGTAGCAACCGAATGTTCCAGATGACCCGCAGTCGATATCCCGGAAATCGCTTTACCTATGTTGTTGAACTCGGCTGACCTTACAAGTAAGAGCCCTTGGCCTTCAGGGGGCGTCTCTCCCACTGTTCTGGTAGGTCGACAGTGGTTCATGGCGAACTGTAGCATCGCGTGGGCGATGCAGGTGAGGCAAAAAAGCAACACCGCTTGCAAGGAGGGATTCAGGCCTACTTGCAGGATCCGTTCAGGCCGACTTGGACGTCAGGGTTGCTGAAAGCTCGCAAATTTTTGCCAAATAGTCCAGACTGGTTGAAGTAAGCAAGAATGTGCGCTTACTATAGTAGTCATGATGATTACTCTCCTAGAAACAGCCCGTCGCTACGCGGAAGTTTATTCCGATGAACATGGCGTAGCCAGAACACGGATTCCCGGGCTAACTATCGTTCGGGAAACCAGACCTACCGCTTTGCAGTATGCAATTAACAAGCCTTTAGTGGCGCTGGCTTTGCAAGGCAGCAAGCGGGTTACCATGGGCCAGCAGAGCATAGAGCTTAGTGCCGGCGAGTCCCTGCTGATAACAGCCGATGTGCCTACGGTTAGTCAGATAACAAAAGCGAGCAGCAGCGCACCGTACATTTCGGTTGTTGTTGAACTAGATCCAGCTCTGATTGAAGGCTTGGTGACTGACATCAACACCTTCGCAAGGGGCACGACGGTCGTTTCAATTCGTGCCGATCCGACTGAAGCGGAAGTGGCCGACGCGGTTCTCAGATTGATGCGGTTGCTGGACAAGCCAAGCCTCCTGCCGATATTGCAGCCACAGTTGCTGCGGGAGCTCCACCTTTGGCTCCTAACTGGACAGCACGGCGCCGCAATCAAAAGCTTGGGTATCTCTGAAAGCCATGCTCAGCGGATTGGCCGCGCAGTGGCGATCATAAGGTCTGATTTTGCCAAGCCGTTGCGGATGGAGGAGCTGGCTTCGGCCGCAGGCATGAGCTTGTCGTCGTTCCATGAACACTTTCGCTCCATAACATCGCTTACTCCTCTTCAATTTCAAAAGCAGCTCCGGCTGATCGAAGCTAGACGGATGATGCTCTCGGAAGGCACCCTGATAAGTAATGCTGCTTATGCAGTGGGCTACGAGAGCATTCCCCAATTTACCCGTGAGTACGGGCGGATGTTTGGGATGCCGCCAGCCCGGGACATGAAGACCACAATGGAAAAGTTGCGCACCGTCGCCGCCTAGCAGTGTAATGCCGGAGGCTTGCCTCCGGCATTACAACATGGTCTGTGGCCCTTCCTCCGCATAACCGCAGGCGAAAGATCAAGTTGCATTTAGAATGCTAGCAACGTTGGACATTGAATCTACTTCTCTGCGAAACGGTTTCAAGGCCTCGAGCGGCTCATTTGATAGAAACAAGCTCGACAAGTCAGATGCGTTTGCCAACAACGCTGGGCGTGTTGGATGTCGAGTGGCGACCTTGCCGACTATGTAGCGGCGATCACTGCGGGACTGCTGACTCTCAGGGCACCAAACAGGGACTCTCTAGCTGACGAAATCTTAGAAGTTGTAAATATTGCCCACTCCATCACCTGCAATGCGCCAAGTTGAGGTGCTTATTTAGTTGAAGTCCTCCGGCAAAGTTGAGAATTCGACATGACCAGATTATTCTCGCATAAAAAGGCAAGAAACCAAGAGTATCCAGCAACGAGAGAGATGGGAAGTGAGCGATATTAGGGCTGCATAAACAGGAGTTCTGCAGCAATGACTACTATCTCTCTTATCACTGGTGCCAGCCGCGGCCTTGGTCGCAACACTGCTCTCAATATCGCCCGGAAAGGCGGCGATGTGATCATCACCTATCGGAACAGCCCTGCCGAGGCAGAAGCTGTTGTCGCCGAGATCAACGCCATAGGACGCAAGGCACTCGCGTTCCAGCTTGACTCCGGCAAGGTTGCCGACTTTGCTCCCTTTGTTGAGCGCCTGCGCACGGCCCTGAAGGACACTTGGCAGCGCGACAACATCGATCACCTCGTCAACAATGCTGGTCATTCCGAATATGCCCTGATTGAGCAAACCACCGAACAGCAGTTCGACAGCCTGGTGAACGTGCACTTCAAGGGTGTGTTCTTCCTCACTCAGGCGCTTATCCCGTTGATCAAGGACGGCGGGCGCATCGTTAACATCTCAAGCGGGCTGACCCGTGTATCCTACCCAGGCTTTGGCGCTTATTCCGCTGTTAAGGCCGCCGTTGAAATGCTCTCGGTGTACCTGGCCAAGGAACTGGGCAGCCGCGGCATCACGGCCAACACGGTGGCTCCTGGGGCAATCGAAACCGACTTCGCCGGCGGACTTGTTCGCGATACGCCAGAAGTCAACAAGCAGTTTGCCGAGATGATCGCACTCGGACGCGTCGGCAAACCAGATGACATCGGCCAGATGATCGCCAGCCTCCTTTCCTCGGATAACCGCTGGATCACCGCTCAGCGTATCGAAGTCTCCGGCGGCCAAGTCATCTAACAAACAAAGTGATGCGCCGGCTTCGCCTTTAACTGCGGCGCTTCCCCCCGACTACGGCTCAGACCTCCTGTCGAACGGGGGGCGGTCGGTCGAAGCATTGCTTCGGCCGACCAATTTGCGTGCAATTTGCCGGAATACCTCCGGATGGTCGACATGGACCTGCGACCCGGTTGAGACGCTTAGCCTTGGGAGACAAACTGTCTTACTGCCCGTTCAACAATCGGCTGGTCGTCGTCACAATCAAAGTCGGCTGCTGAGTTTGATATGTTCCTGGCGCGCAAGTTTGCGCTGGCGCCCTCGTTTGCCGAGATATAGCCAACAACGCACCCGGGTTCGCCCCCAGGCTGACCAACTTTAGAAACGACTAAAATCTGTGTCGCCCATTCGCCGTCACCGTTTGCTAAAAACCACCGCTGTATTGCAGCGACCGGTATCTGCCTGCCGCGAATGCGCTGTAGTCGCCATTCAACCGTTCCGTTCGCGTAATTGAACGCGCTGAACCCCTGCATAGATTGTGCAGATTGCTGGCCATAGCTGACAGTCTCTCGACCATCGGTGCTGCTGAGGAAATACGAAAAATTGCCGACCCTAGGACAGATGCTGTCGGACCATTCCCCTTCACCTTCGGGCGCCTGACGAACCACTTCGCAGTCTGTCTGGTGGTTTAAGCGAGTATACTGGCTGGTCAGTTCAGCAGCACTGGCTGACGTTGCGGATAAGGCCAGAATAAAGGCGGCTAGGTACAGCTTCATCGGTTTCTCCTAGTCAAAGGTTGGCCATACTCAACGCCACCCGACTCAGACTTTATTGCCGCGGTGAAAGTGAGGCGGGCCACCTCCCCCTGTACGACGTTCGTGCTTTTCTGGGTCTCGAAATTTCAGGCCGCTCACCTCAACAATAACTTAATCATTCTGAGGTCATGCTCTGCTTGCGTCGACTGTCGACGATCTTAGAAGGGTTTGCGGATGTTGATGCGACTGGTTGATAGCGTTCGAATGACAACTATGATCGCCGGCCTCGTGCTGCTGTCGATTGTGAGTTCCATAGCTGCCGTATCTGGCGCTATCTTTATCAATCTTCGGATGAACGCGATCGCGGACGCTAAAGTCCAACAAGAAACTAATCTTGGAATAGCAGCTACTATTCTGGAGCACCGTATATCGGGCTCAGTCCTGGCCTGGAATGCTGACGGAGCCATCGAGGCATTCCAGAGTTGGGCAGTGCCGCCCTTTTACGACAGTGAGATCATCGACTCCGTGACCCGTGTTACGAGACAGGATGCGACAGTCTATGAATTCGATCCAGCAAACGCGCGGTTCCTGAGCAAAACGACCAGTCTTACAGCTCAGGATGGCACTCGGGTTTCCGACTTGGAGATTGACCAAAATAGCCCCGCATACGCCGCATTGCTGTCCGGCGGCCACTATCTCGGCAACATATCCATCAACGGGACAGAATTTTTCGGCGCTCTTGAACCGATTGCCAAGATGAGCGGTGAAATCATGGGAGCCATATTCGTCGGGACGCCATCGGAGAAAATTGATGCAGCTGCCGAAGGCATCTTGGGCCTTATCCTGCTGGTAGGAGGCATTGTTACCGGTGTGCTGAGCCTTCTGGGCTTGTTGTTGTCCCGCTCGATGACTGCGCCCATACCTAAACTAGCCATAGCCATGGAAGCCATTGCCGAAGGAGATTACTCCACTGCTGTGCCTTATACCGGCACGAGGAACGAGGTAGGTCGCATGGCGCGCTCGGTAGAAGTATTTCGTGAGAACGGTTTGCGCGTAAGCCGGATGACCGAAGCCGAAGCCGCACGCATCATTGCCGATCAAGAAAATCGGCAGACAATGATGAGAGAACTGCAGCATGCTTTCGGGAAGGTTGTCGACGCAGCAGTAGCTGGTGATTTCTCGCAGCAGGTAACGACCGAATTTCCCGATGCTGAACTCAACGCACTGGCGAGTAGCGTCAACAATCTGGTGACAAACTTTAGTCGTGGCGTCACCGAAACTGCTCAAGTGCTTGCCGCTTTGGCAGACATGAATTTGACGGAACGGATGTTCGGCGAATATGACGGCGCCTTTGCGTCCCTAAAATCGGATGTGAATGCAGTTGCGGACAGGCTGACCGAAGTGGTGGGAAAGTTGCGTGAGACCTCGGGCGCCCTCAAGACTGCGACTGGAGAGATCCTTAGCGGCGCAAATGACCTAAGCGAGCGCACCACCAGACAGGCTGCTACTATTGAGCAGACATCCGCAGCGATGGAACAACTTGCCACGACGGTCACAAAAAATGCCGTGCGCGCCGGCGACGCTAGCGAAAACGCAACCCAGGTTGCTCGCACCGCAGAAGAAGGCCGCCAGGTGATGGATGCAGCGACGAATGCGATGGAGCGCATCACGCAATCTTCGGCCAAGATCTCGAATATCATTGGCATGATCGACGACATTGCGTTTCAGACCAATCTATTGGCGCTTAACGCCTCAGTTGAGGCAGCACGTGCTGGCGATGCCGGCAAAGGGTTCGCCGTTGTCGCCGTCGAAGTACGCCGTTTGGCGCAATCAGCCGCACAGGCGTCAAATGAGGTCAAAGTACTGATCGAGCAGTCAACAGCAGAAGTTAAAACTGGGTCCAAGCTTGTTGGAGACGCAGCCGGCAAGCTCAACGTCATGCTCGAGGCGGCTCACGGGAACAAAGGACTGCTAGAGCAGATCGCGCACGACAGCCGCAAACAGGCCACGGCAATCGACGAAGTCACGCTTGCGGTGCGCACCATGGACGAGATGACCCAACACAATGCCGCGCTAGTGGAGCAAACCAATGCTGCCATCGAACAGACAGAAGGGCAGGCACGAGAATTGGATCGTATCGTCGAGACGTTCCAGATCCGTCGCAATAATCATGTAGTGCCAACCCTAATCCAAACGCATTCAGAAGAACGTTTTGAGCCTCGGCCGCGATTGACAGCTATTCCCCGTTTAAGAAGTCGGAGCAACGTAGCGCCCGCTACAGATTGGAATGAATTCTAACCTCCTCGACAGTCCCGCCGAAGCAACATGGCTCGGCGGATCGCGTTGTTGCCCGCTATGCTCCCACCCGCCTCACTGCCGCTGCCTGTTTCTAATTAATTCCTGGACCACGGCCGGGTCGGCCAGGGTCGAGGTATCACCGAGTGAGCCGAAGTCGTTTTCGGCCACCTTGCGCAGGATGCGGCGCATGATCTTGCCCGAGCGGGTCTTGGGCAGGCCTGGCGCCCACTGGATCAGGTCCGGCGTGGCGATCGGGCCGATCTCCTTGCGCACCCAGTTGCGCAGTTCGGTTTTCAGCGCATCATCGCTGGTCTCGCCTGCCATCAGCGTCACATAGCAATAAATGCCCTGCCCCTTGATGTCGTGCGGATAGCCCACGACAGCGGCCTCGGAGACCTTCGGGTGGGCGACCAAGGCACTTTCCACTTCCGCCGTGCCGAGGCGGTGGCCGGATACATTGAGCACATCGTCCACGCGGCCGGTGATCCAATAATAGCCATCTTCATCGCGGCGGCAGCCATCACCGGTGAAGTAATAGCCCTTGTACTGGGTGAAATAGGTGTCAACAAAGCGTTGGTGATCGCCGTAGACCGTGCGCATCTGGCCGGGCCAGCTGTCGGCGATGGCAAGAACACCTTCCGCCTTGGTCTGCTCCTGCAGCTTGCCTTCAGGTGAAAGCACTACCGGACGCACGCCGAAGAACGGCTTGGTGGCAGAACCAGGCTTGGTGGAGATAGCGCCGGGGAACGGCGCGATCATGTGGCCGCCAGTTTCGGTCTGCCACCAGGCATCGACGATTTCGCATCGCCCTTTGCCAACATGCTTGTGGTACCACATCCAGGCTTCTGGATTGATCGGCTCGCCCACGGTGCCGAGGAGGCGCAGGCTGGGCATGTCGTGACGGTCGGCAAACTCGTGCCCTGCGCCCATCAAAGCGCGAATGGCCGTGGGTGCCGTGTGGAAGATGTTGACCTTGTGTTTCTCGACGACCTGCCACAGCCGGCTGGCATCGGGATAGCTTGGGATGCCCTCAAACATCAGGGTCGTTGCGCCATTGGCGAGCGGGCCATAAACGATATAGGTGTGGCCAGTGATCCAGCCGACGTCGGCGGTGCACCAGAAGACATCGCCATCCTGGTAGTCGAAGCTCAACTGATGGGTCAGCGAGCCATAGACCAGGTATCCGCCGGTGGTGTGTAGCACACCCTTGGGCTTGCCGGTGGAACCTGAGGTATAAAGGATAAACAGCGGATCTTCCGCGTTCATCGGCTCGGGCGGGCAGTCGCTGTCCACCTCCGCAACGGCATCGTGGAACCAGATATCACGGCCCTCGGTCATGTCCACCGGATTGCCGGTAACGCGAACCACGATGACCTTTTCCACGCCATCGATCTTACGCAGGGCTTCGTCGACGTTTTTCTTGAGGGCAATGGTCTTGCCGCCGCGGCGGCCTTCATCGGCGGTGAGGATGATCTTGGAGCCGCAGTCGGTGACGCGCCCCGCGATGGAGTCGGGCGAAAAGCCGCCAAAGATCACCGAATGAACGGCGCCGATACGCGTGCAAGCGAGCATGGCGACGGCAGTGTCGATCACCATGGGCATGTAGATGGTTACCCGGTCGCCCTTGCGCACGCCATTGGCCTTGAGGACGTTGGCGAAACGGCAGACGCGCTCGTACAGCTCACGATAGGTGACCTTGCCATCAGTGCCGGGCGCGTCGCCTTCCCAGATGATCGCAGTCTGGTCGCCGCGCGTTTCAAGGTGCCGATCGAGGCAATTATAGGAAACATTGAGCTCGCCATCCTCGAACCATTTGATCGAAATGTCTGGATAGGCAAAGCTCGTGTTCTTGATGATGGTGGGAAACTTTACCCAATCCAGCCGCTTGGCCTGTTCAGCCCAGAAACCGTCGGGGTCACTAAGCGAGCGGAGATATTCTATTTCGTATTCTTGGTGCTGCAGCACTTGCTTGCATTGTCTGTGTCAAACTGAAGGACCGTGCCAGTCAACGGCCCCCCCCGCCTTGTTCATCGATTTTCGAGTTTACATTGCGTAATTGTACAGTTCTGGATCGAGGTTCAGTGTCCAGTTCTCAGAGGTGCATTCCGGCCCGGGATGTCGTTGGAGTAAATGTTATGGCTCCCGACATTCAGAATGTCCCGCTCCCCGCACAGCGCTATGGTCGTATCCAATTCCCTGCTAATGATGTCGAGCACCCGCAACACCCCTGCCTCGCCCCCGGCACCCAGGCCGTACAGCATCGGTCGGCCAATGAACGTGCTTTTGGCGCCGAGAGCCAGTGCCTTGAGCACGTCCTGGCCTGAGCGGATTCCGCTGTCGAGAAAGACTTCTGTCACGTGGCCGACACGGTCGACGATTTCAGGCAACACTCGGATCGTTGAGGGTGCTCCGTCGAGTTGCCGCCCACCATGATTGGACACGATGATCGCATCGGCTCCGTTTTGGACCGCCGCATGCGCATCGTCGTGATCGAGTATGCCCTTCACGATCACTGGACCACCAAAACGCTTCTTCACCCAGGAGATATAGGCCCATTCAAGTGTAAGATCGTGCTGCGACGCTGTCCAATCTAGGAGCGACGCCAGATCTGCGAAGCCATCCACGTGCCCGACAATGTTTCGGAAGGTGTGCCGCTTGGTACCCAGCATGCGCGCGCACCAAATAGGGTGCTGCATCATCTGCCAAATAGATTTGGCGTTGAATTTAGGCGGCGTAGATAGCCCGTTATGAATATCCTTGTGGCGTTGCCCTAGGATCTGCAGATCCATCGTCAGCACTAAGGCCGAGCATTTTGCTGCTCTAGCTCGGTCGATGAGCCGTTCGACGAACCTCCGGTCACGCATCACATAGAGCTGGAACCAGAACGGGGCGGTGGTGTTCTCAGCAATGTCCTCGATCGAACAGATGCTCATGGTCGAAAGCGTGAACGGAACCCCGAATTTTTCAGCCGCTTTGGCTGCTTTGATTTCGCCATCGGCAACCTGCATGCCGCCCGTTGCTGCTGGGGCGATGGCGACGGGCATAGTTACGGGGTTGCCAAGCATCGTGGTGGCCAGACTTCGTCGCTCAAGGTTTACTGCGACCTTCTGCCGGAGCTTGATCTTAGCGAAATCGCTTTCGTTTTCGCGGTAAGTGCTTTCGGTATAGCTGCCGCTATCTGCATACTCGAAGAACATTCTTGGCACACTGCCGCGAGCTCTCGCCTTCATCTCGTCGATTGTGAGTATGTTTCTCAAAGACATGGCTTAAGGAGTTCCCAGGCTCGCGGCAGGTTGACCTTTCCTTTGACTTGCCCGCGATGCTCCGATCTCTCGGACGGGAGCATGCACTCGGTCCGTGGTCAGTGAGAAAGTTCACTTGCGAGCGTGCAAAAAGCACTTCCAGTTCAGGTACGTTCTGGGTGATTAGATGATTAAAATCTTTGGTGTCGTAGCTCTCGCAATTAAGGCAGTTCACCGCCTTAGTCGTCGAGTGCGGAAAGTTCTGACTTCATTTCACCCGACGTCGCAAGCGCCAGCAACCGGGGGAGACGGCTTGGTCGTGGATACGACAACAGGTCCCGGGCGGATACTAGGAGATCTTCCGGGTAAACTCCGGAACAATTTCAAACAGGTCGCCCACGATGCCTATGTTGGCTGAATGAAAAATCGCAGCCTCCGGATCGCTATTGATCGCCACGACGATTTTTGCGTCACGAATTCCTGTCACGTGTTGGACGGCACCTGAGATACCGCAGGCGATGTACAATTCCGGTGAAATCGACTTGCCCGTTTGGCCAACTTGGCATTCGTTTGGCGCATATCCTAAGTCTACGGCTGCCCTCGATGCGCCAACAGCGGCATCAAGCTTCTTCGCCAATGGTAAAAGCACTTCGTCGAAACGCGCCTTGCTTCCCAGTCCTCGGCCTCCGGCCACTACGATGCCGGCCGTCTGAAGGTCGGGACCGTGATACGGTAATGGGATGTGCTCTATCGAGCGATCTGCCGAGACGGAGGGGGACTTCATCTCTTCCACCGGGGCAGATCCACCCACCGGCGCCGGTACAAATGATCCAGGCTCAATTGTCAGCACGCGTACTGGGTCTCGGGACTTCACGGTCTGAATAAGCGCGCCAGCATAGACTGGGCGGCGAAACTCATCCAAATTCACTATTTCAATCACGCCGGATATTTGCATGACATCAAGGGCAGCCGCTACGCGGGGCATGGCGTCCTTGCCGACCCTGGAGGTGCAAGCGGCTATCAGCGCGTAGTCGCCAGCTAACGAGAGGATGGCTTCACTGCAGGCGCCCGCGCTTGCCTGGTCGAAACCGTCGTCCTCCATAAAAATTACTTTACTGACGCCCTGAATGCAGGAGCATTCCACCGCCATCGCTGGGCTACCGTTTCCCAGTAACAGAAGGTCGAGCGGCAATTGGACTTTAGCGAAAGCGTTCACTGCTTTCGCAACGCTTGGCGACAGGACTCCGTTCGCATGCTCGCCTAACAGCAGTGCTCTCATCCACCGGACCTTTCCAAAACGCGCTCCAGCACAGGAAAACTTCGAAGTTCGGCCAACAGCTGGTCCACCGTGTTACACATAGTCACCTTGGGTCTACCCGCAGGAAGCGAGAACCCCAAGACAGAAAGCCTGGGAGCTACGTCCACTGCAAACTCCTCCGCAGTAACCCTTTCTATGGGCAGCTTCCGTGCTCGCATCACGTTGGCTAGGCTTGGAAATCTGGGAGTGTTCAGGTTGAGATCCACGGTCACCACCGCTGGCATGCTAACGGAAGTAATGTCGACGCCACCCTCTACCTCGCGGTGCACCCTTGCGATCCCACCCGAGATTTCGAGCTTGCTTGCGCTAGTCGCTTGAGGCCACTGGGCCAAGTAGGACAACATTTGCCCTGTCTGGCCAAGGTCGTCGTCGACGGCCTGCTTGCCCAAAATTATAAGATCAGGTGAGTCACGCAGCGAAAGCGCGTGAAGCAGCTTGGCGACCCCGAGCGGCTCAACGCGGGTTGCGACAACGACTTGCAAGGCGGTATCAGCACCGAGTGCCAATGCGTGCCTTAGCACTTCCTGAACCGCGTCGCTGCCGACACTGACAGCATGAACAGTGGTGCCGACAATGGACGCTTTAAGCCTCAAAGCCTCTTCGAGAGCGACCTCGTCGAACGGATTGATGACCATCTTCATTCCGGCAAGATCGACGTCGCCCGAGAGAGGGTCGATCCTGATGTTCAGACCAGGATCGGGCACGCTCTTTATAGGGACCAGTATCTTCATGAGTTCGCCCTATCAGCTACGGATTCAGGCAGTTGCAAGCGCTGAGTTGCCGACCCCAGTTTGCTTTACAGATTGAACCGAACGCTCCAACGCCTCTGCAATTTGTTCCACGTCCGAATGGGTCATTACGACAGGGGGAAACATCTTCAAGGAAGCCGGCTCAAGTTCAGAGACGCTGTGACACAGCACGCCATTGGCGTACATTGCACTATAGAGCGCCTTAGCCACTGCACGTTCGGCTACTGCTACAGTGGCAATGCACCCCCTGCCCGCAACAGCCCCGAGAACTCCGGGATGCCGTGCGGCTACCTTTTCTAATGCATTCCGGAGTAACACGCCTATGGCCGCTGCGTGCTCCAGGGTCTCCTTGCGGGACGCAACCTCAAGTACCTTAGAAGCAACCACACAGCTAATCTCATTGCCGCCAAGGCTTGAGATATAAGAGAAGCGGTGCTCGTTCATGCACCGCTCGTAAATCCTTTCAGTCACAAGGATGGCACTTACAGGATACAATCCGCCTGACAGACCTTTGCCAGTAATCATCATGTCGGGCTCAAGGCCCGTGTTCTCGATTGCCCAAAGTGTGCCCGTGCGGCCGATGCCCGTTCGAGTTTCGTCGATGATCAGCAGCACGCCGCGCTCCCGGCACAGTGCTTGCACACCGTGGAGGAACGAAGGCGCCGCAAAACCAAAGGTCTCGTAGTCCATCGGCTCCATGATCAGCGCTGCGACATCATCCGTGAGTACCGCTGCCACGTCAGCGATGTCGCCATAGTGCTCAAAGAAACACGAGTGTTGCTGCGGTAGCTTGTAGTGATCGATGACCCCTTCATCTGGCGAACCAGTCACCAGCGCCGCAAAGCCGGTATGACCATGATAGCCGTGGCGATAAGCTGCTATTTTCTTGCGCCCTGTCATCCTGAACGCAAACATTGCCGCTACTTCGACCGAAAGCGTGGAGCTTAAGGTGATGACACTCTTGCTGAGGCCAGACCAAGGCGCCAGTGCCGCGAGCCTATCCTGCAGAGCCAGATAGTCACGGCTGGGCACTGACCAAAGTCCAGTATCCCGGGATTCAGACAAGCTTTGCTGCAGCGCAGAGAGGACCTCAGGGTGCCGGTGACCTAGCGTATGCACGCCCCCGCCTGTACCGCAGTCAATGACCGCCTTTTCACCCTCGAGGTCCCAAAGCGTAACCCCTTCCCGCCGGCCTATTACAAGATCCACGCCCTTGTTGATCTGGCGCTCTGCATTTGCCCGCCATGATCTCGAAATAAAGGCCTGCAGAACTTCCCTGCTGGTCTTAAGTTCGGACGCGGGCGCGCGCAGCGCCGCTGAGGTGGTCTTATCGAGAAGCTCGGTCATTAGTTCAATTCCGTTTCGTAATGCCAAGACTTGCTGATGATTTTCCACTCTCCGTTTACCAGGAGCAGGGCTAAATCGTCCGTGAAGCGCTTGGGTATGAAAAGTTCCCGAACACGCAACAGCGCGGTCGTTGAAGATCCTACAGAGATGGACAAGATCTCTTCTTCACGTCGGTCTCCGCGGGAGCTTGGCGACGGCCTTCCAGCGACGATTGCCAGATATTTTTCAACGTCCATGTAGACGTCGTCGCCATGAGCGGTACAGAATAGCTGCGCACGCGGATGAAAGATTGACCTGAACAGATCCACGTCGCCGAAATAGAGCGCATCGAAGTATTTCTGCGCAAGATCACGAATGTCTTGATCAGCTTGGATGTTCACTTGGTGCTCCTGCTCACTGCTGCGAGACAGGTAAGTTCGAACATGAGATTGGCGGCGTTGATGCAAGTGATGCCGGCTGGATCCAGCGAGGGAATGACTTCGCAGATGTCCCCGCCGATCATTTTTACGCCGCTTAGGCGACGCAGCATCATCTGCATGTCTCGCATTGCAATGCCGCCGGGCTCCGGAACGCCTGTCCCGGGAGCGTCCTTCGGGTCAAGTCCGTCGACGTCGATAGTGATGTAAGTCGGTTGCGTCCCAACGATCCGCTTGATCTCGTCGATCACCGCAGCACGGCCCAACTCCTCATACTCGTCCATCGTGATTTGACGGATCCCGGCTTCTTTGCCGTAAAGGATATCATCGTCGCCGTATCGCGTGCCGCGAAGACCAATCTGTATGATCCTTTTCGGGTCGAGCAGCCCCTCTTCAATCCCCCGCCGCACAAAGGTAGCGTGATTGGTTTTGGTACCCATAAACTCGTCAAAAGTGTCTGTATGGGAGTCAATCTGGATCAGGCCAACCGGACCGTCAGAAGCTATCGCCCGCAGTATGGGCAACGGGACCACATGATCGCCACCTACGGAGATAGGCGTAGCACCAATGGCGTGGATTCGGTCGTAGAAGGTCTTGACCAGTTCGACACTGATCTCGACGCTGAGCGGGTGCGTGGGGGCATCGCCGACGTCAGCGATGTTGCAGAGGCGATAGGGGGCGACGCCAGTTGTCGGGTTGACTTGACGGATGAGCCTTGACGCCTCTCGCACGCCGGCTGGGCCGTGGCGTGAACCTGACCGATAAGTCGCTCCAAGATCGAGTGGCACTCCAACGAGAGCTATGTCGAGCGGACGCTCAATTGGCGCCGACGCGGCGCGCATGAATGTAGCGGCGCCCGCGTACCGAGGGACTACCGACGAGTCCGCGGGAGAAAATTTCGAATCCAAGGTAACCTCCATTGGCGACTGTCGACAATCTTATAGAGGTTGGCAGGATCGTCAATCCAAATCTTGAGCGTCTGCTTCTGCAGGTTGTGCACGGACCGCAGACTCCAGCGATGCCAATATGTGTTCTGCTAGTGCGGCAGCGGCTGCTTCCGGATCTTGACCTTCGATCATTCGTACAAGCAGCTCGTGCTCGTCCGCCACCTGCGAGAGCTCACCGTATGTCGCATTGTCAACAACCAGTGCCAAGCGCACATGGTCGGCGATTAGACCGGCTACTCGGTCGATGTATGGATTCTCTGCCAGTTGCCACATTGCTTCATGGAACGCTAACTCGGACGTCACTAGACCCTGCAGATCCCCGGCTTTCGCAAAGCGGTGCATCTCTTTTATGTGTGCCTTTAAAACGCTGGTATCTCGGGCGCCGGGTTGCGTCACAACTTCCCTGATCGCCTGGCATTCGACGGCCACCCTGACAAGATAAAGCTTCTTCAGCTTCTCAGCTGTCATCTGAACGACGGTTGTACCGATATGCGTGCGGCTTTCCAAAAGGCCAGCTTCCGTCAAACGATTAACCGCTTCTCGGACAGGTGCACGACTCACGCCCAGAGACTTTGCTAGTTGCGCTTCAACTACACGACTGCCCTGCGCTAGTTCGCCGCGCAGGATCCTGTTCCGAAGTTCGCCATATATCTGGTCGGCGACTGACAATCGTTGAATTATGGTCATCTCAACTTTCCTTTTCGTCCCATAAGCAAACGATCGCTATGGGTACGTTCGACCCTTCTCACCGTTTTCTCAGCATGTCGACTGTCGATTTACTTAGGAGAGCGAGGCTTCGGTTAAGCGTCTGCTATAAACATCGGCGGGTTATTACGCCTTTGTGGCCTACAGACGTTCTCACCAGGAAGCGGCGTCGGTGTAGGTCGATATGAGGACGGATGTCATTGAGCCCCCAGTCGTTTGATCGCGCACAAACCGGCCAACGCTGGCCGGTTTGTTGGCAGTCCGATGCTAATGCCGAAGATACTTGATAATCTCGCGGCGATACTCCGTAAACTCATCGCTAGCAACGACATCGATGGACCTGGGCCGCGGCAGATCGATCGGGAGATCTGCTACAATCCTGCCTGGATTTACGCCCATCACCAGAACTCGATCCGCCAAGAACACAGCTTCTTCAATATCGTGCGTGATGAACACCACGGTGCGTCGAGTCCGTGTCCAGATATCTAAGAGCCCTTCCTGCATCCTCGAGCGTGTCTGCGCGTCCAGTGCACCAAACGGTTCGTCCATAAGCAGAACTTGCGGCTCAAGCGCTAACGCCCTCGCTATAGCGACGCGCTGGCGCATGCCACCCGAGAGAGTGGCTGGGTAGGCGTCAGCGTAGTCTTTCAACCCAACGAGGTCGAGGAGTTGATCACCCTTCTTCTTGCGTTCAGCTGACGGCCATTTCGCAAGTGATGGCCCAAACTCGATGTTACGTCGGACCGTGAGCCAATTGAACAACGAGTACCCTTGGAAGACCATCCCCCGATCAGGCCCTGGGCGGGTTACCGCAGTGCTGCCCACGAACACGCTACCTTTAGTAGCTGGCACAAGGCCCCCAATGACGTTCAGCAAGGTTGATTTACCACAACCGGAAGGACCGAGGATGCAGACGAACTCGCCCTCCTCTATCTGAAGGTCCACGTCTGTGATGACGTTCTTCGCTCCGGAGGCGAAAGCGACGGAAAGGTTTGATACTTCGATCTGAGCCATGGCTACCTAGCGGATGTAATGGAAGAGACGCTTGTGAAGGAGCCGGAACAGCACATCGGTGACTACACCTAAGATGCCGACAGTTACGATGCCCGCGATCACGGCGTCAGTGAGGAGGAAGCGTTGGGCACTCAATATAGATATGCCAATCCCGCGGTCAGCCCCGACCAGCTCAGCAACAATAAGATAGGTCCAGGCGATACCGACAGTAATACGGAGCTGGTCAAAGATTGCCGGAAGAGCACCGGGCAGGAGCACGCGAAAAAGTATTTGGCGATTGGAGGCGCCGAGTGTGTACCCGCTGTTTACAAGATCCCGCGACACGCTCGAAGAAGCATCTGCGATCATAAGCACCAGCGGGAAGAAGGTGCCAATGAAGATCACCGAAACCTTCTGGGATTCGTCGAGTCCGAGCCAGATAATAAGCAAAGGAATGAAGGCGGTGGCCGGCAAATATCGAGCAGCTCCAAACAGCGGTTCTAGAAGGGACCGAAAAAACGATATATTGCCGATAAGAAGACCCAGCGGCACGGCGAATGCGGCTGCAAGACCGAACCCTGCCATGACGCGTCCTGAACTTACGAGAATATCGATCGCGTAACCGTCGCTAACGAACATCTGGTAGAGTCGAGTTATCACCGCGATTGGGCTAGGCAGGAAGAGTGCCGGCACTATTCCTGACAACGAAACGATGGTCCATGTTCCGAAGAAAAGTACCACACCCAAGATTCCAACAATCGTTGCGGATCTTCGGGAAAGCTCGGTGCGAGGCCTGAGCAGCCCCGATAAACGTGTCTCGCGGACAGAAGTTCTCGCAGCTTGCGCAGCGAGAATTCCGTGCTGGACCGGTTTAGCATCCGGTCGGCTATTGAGCAGCTCAGCCATACAACCCTGCCTTAAACGGATGAAGCTCGAAGCACGAAGTCAGCAGCGACCGTGTCGGCCGCTGCTACCGTATTGTTCAGCACACCAACAGACTTGTAAAACTCACCTGCCTTGTCGAACAGAGTGTTGGCGGTGCTAGGCTCGCCGCCAAAGAACTCCGCATTTTCGGCCTTGCCGAAGAATCGCAGATCCTTCGATGCAGCGACTGTGGAATCGACGGTCATGCCGAGGGAGTCGGCCATTATCGCGTTGGCTTCGTCGGGATTGGATGCGATGAACTCGATCGTCTTGAACCATCCACGCACAAGACCATCGACCAACTCAGGAGTTTTGGCTACCACGTCCGGACGGACCGCAATTCCATCCACGACAAGCCCAGGAAGCGAACGGGTATCGATCAGGATCTTGCCGAATTCAGTCTCTTGAGCGCGGCCCAACCAGGGCTGCCAAGTTACGGCAGCATCGACCCGGCCTGCTACGAATGCCGCGCCGGCGTCGCCTGCCTTTAAATCTACAATTTCGATATCCGCAAAGGATAACCCTGCCGTATTCAACGCATTCGCAAGAATGAACTGGGCAACAGAACCCTTCTGGACAGCGACTTTCTTGCCTTTTAGGTCAGCGATCGTAGCGATCTCCTTCCGAGAAACAATACCGTCGCCGCCGCTGGACTCATCCAGCGCAAGCACGACCTTCATCGCGGTGCCATTAGCAGCGAACAAGGCGAAGCCGTCGAACGAGGATGCAACTGCATCGATGCGGCCGGCCGCTAGGGCAGCAAGAGAATCGGAAGAGGCCTCGATCAAGGTCGGCTGCACGTCGACACCTTCAGCGACGAAGAAGCCCTTGTTTCTTCCGACGTACAGGGGCCCGTAGCCCAACCAAGTGGAGTGCGCCACCCATAGTTGCGGCGGGCTTGCCTGGGCCCAAACAGGCAAAGGCAACGTCACGGCAAGTGCGGCGCCGATGAATTCGCGTCTTCCTAGCATTACAAAGTTTCCTTGCGTTGTGGTCAAACGCGCCGGCCTCCCGCCGTGCATCTGACATCTGTTTTTCCGACTAGGCTTCCTACTGCCCGTTGACGATACACACTCCACGTGAGATTGTCGACAGACGACAGTTGCTCGTAGACGAAAATAGAACATTTTTTCGTCCCTACTTGAAACTGCATATTTTTTGAGCAGCTGCATGCTTGTTTGGACGGTAGCGGTGATCAACACCCTTTATATTGGCGGAAAATGGAGGTCGGCGATCGACGGCGGCACCCTCGCGGTGCTCGACCCCGCACTAGGTAGCGAGTTCTCCCATGTTTCATCAGCCAGCCCTGCGGACGTGGACTTGGCGGTGGAAGCTGCGCGCCAGGCGCTCAACGGATCATGGTCGCGGACAAGTGGGGAAGAACGCGGGAGATTCCTAAGTGCATTCGCAGACGAGATCCGCGCCCGCAGTGATGAGATTGCAACGCTTGAAGTGCGGGACAATGGCAAGCCGCTCCCCGAGGCGCGGTGGGACGTAGCGGATGCGATCGCCTGCTTCGAATACTATTCGCGTTTGGCCTCTGGCCTCGATCGGCGCCAAGGGAGCGAGACCGAGCTTGCTGACCAGCGCTTCGCCTGCAGCTTGTACTATGAGCCGGTGGGCGTCGCCGGATTGGTAATACCCTGGAACTATCCCTTCTTGATGGCAGCATGGAAGGTTGCTCCGGCTTTGGCGGCCGGATGCACGATCGTGCTTAAGTCCTCCGAAATCACGCCACTCACCGCCATTGTCCTCGCCAGCATCTCGCAGACTATCGGATTACCGGGAGGCGTGCTGAACGTCATTAATGGGACGGGCCCGGTGGTTAGCGCGGCAATGGCTGCCCATCCGGGAATAAGCAAGATTTCTTTCAGTGGGAGCGTTGCCACGGGGAAAAGGATTCTTGCTGCTACCGCACCTTCAATAAAGGCAGCGAGTCTCGAGCTGGGCGGCAAGTCAGCCATGATCGTGTTCGCTGACTGCAATGTCGATGCGGTTGTAGAATGGATAATGTTCGGAATTTTCTGGAACCAGGGCCAGGTTTGTTCGGCGACGTCTAGGGTGTTCATCGAGAACGGCATATACAAGCAGGTGCGTGAACGTCTTATCGAACGCAGCCGCAAGATCGTCATCGGCAATGGGATGACGCCGGGCGTTCAGCTGGGGCCGGTCGTCAGCAGTGAGCAGATGTCAAAGGTCAAAGGCTTCATAGCTGGTGCAGTGGCTATGGGCGCTCGGATTACCTCGGGAGGCCGAAGACCCTCCGGCGTCGATCGAGGCTATTTCATTGAACCTACTATTCTAGAAGACGCCGGCGACGACAACGTTGCTTGGCGGGAGGAGATCTTCGGTCCGGTCGTATGTCTTAGAGCCTTTTCGACCGAAGACGAAGCAATCGAAGGCACCAATAACTCCCGTTTCGGTCTAGCAGCCGCGGTCATGTCCGAGGACCCGGAGAGATGTAATCGGGTCGCTGGCAAGCTCAAAGTGGGTGTCGTTTGGCTCAATTGCTCCCAACCCAAATTTGTCGAGGCGCCTTGGGGCGGGGTCAAGGAAAGCGGGATTGGCCGCGAACTAGGCACACAAGGCTTCGACAATTTCCTGAGCGTCAAACAAGTCACGCGCTACCGGGAAACAACGAAATGGGGATGGTACGAGAAATGACTGACTTGATCATGAGTGCGACACCTGACTTCCCTGACGTGCACCTCCACATCGCCGGCGAATGGACGCAAGGCAGAGACGGCAAAGCCATCGGGGTGGTCAACCCTGCAACAGGCGCTACCATTGGCCAAGTTGCGTGTGCCGGCGTGCAGGACCTGGAACGGGCAGTAGAAGCCGCGCAACGAGGTTTCGGCATATGGCGCATAACATCGGCGTTTGATCGTTCCAAAGTCCTACGCAAAACTGCCGAAATTCTGAGGGAGAGAGTGCAAGAGACCGCGCGACTGCTGACACTCGAGCAGGGGAAACCACTCAAGGAGTCCAAACTCGAGATTAATGGCGCCGCCGATATGCTCGATTGGCTTGCCGAGGAGGCGAGGCGAACTTACGGCCGCGTCATCCCTGCCCGCAGCTGGTCGGTATCTCAGCAGGTTCTGCTTGAGCCTGTAGGTCCCGTAGCGGCGTTCACTCCGTGGAATTTTCCGATAAATCAAGCGGTCAAAAAGCTCGGCGCTGCGCTGGCTTCCGGCTGTTCTATTGTGCTCAAGGGCCCTGAAGACACCCCCGGCAGCTGCGCGGCATTGGTCCGCGCGTTTCTCGATGCCGGTTTGCCGCCCGACGTGTTGAGCCTGGTCTTTGGGGACCCGGCCCAGATATCGACTTTCTTGATCAGTCATTCAGCCATTCGCAAGATCTCGTTCACTGGATCGACTTCGGTGGGAAAACAGCTCGCGGCATTAGCTGGCCTCCACATGAAGAAGACGACGATGGAACTTGGCGGCCATGCGCCCGCGATCGTCTTTAAGGATGCTGACTTGGACATTGCCGCGTCAGTGCTATCCGCGAACAAATATCGGAACGCCGGGCAAGTGTGCGTGGCACCGACCCGTTTTTTGGTAGCAGATGAGGTCTTTGACGACTTCCTCGGTCGGTTCGTAGAGGCAAGCGAACAACTGAGCGTTGGCGACGGTATGGATCCTAATACGCAGATGGGTCCGCTGGTGCATGCCCGACGGCGGGACACGATCGAGCGGCAGATTGTCGACGCAACTTCTCGTGGCGCGATTCTTCAAACTGGCGGGCGACGCATTGGTAACGAAGGCTATTATTTCGCCCCGACCGTCCTCACAGACGTTCCCTTGTCAGCAGAACTGATGCACGACGAGCCATTCGGCCCCATAGCGATCTTCAGACGCTTTTCCGATCTAGATGACGCGCTCGGTGAAGCCAACCGGTTGCCGTTTGGTCTAGCAGCCTACGCGTACACAGACTCGGCCGCGGTGATCTCTCGGCTTTCCAACGAGCTTGAGGTGGGGATGCTGTCCGTCAACCACCACGGGTTGTCCCTCCCAGAAACCCCATTCGGAGGAGTTAAAGACTCGGGGTACGGTAGCGAAGGCGGCAGTGAGGCGACAGAGGCGTACCTGGTGCGCAAGTTCTTAAGTGTGGCCACACAGCCGAACCTACCCTCATGACAACATCTACGAAGGGGATGCGGCTAGAACGCTGCCTTGAGCTCACGCCCTTGTTACGCCCTGATCCGACGGGGCGATCCGGTCGGCCGCTGTGTTAACCAGGGTCCGCATACCAGCTTCCTTGTTGGTGTTGATCGCTGTCATTTCTATTCAGATAGGGGCAGCTGGGGCGCTGCAACTCACCCATGTCTATGGGGTTCCTGGCACCGTGCTCATGCGGTTCCTATGGGGAGGCGTTTTCTTACTGCTGATGGGTGGATGGCGGGGAGCCAAGGTCCTGTTGACTGATCCGGCGGGCATCGGAGCGCTCGCTTGCACGTTGGCCTTTCAGAACGTCATGCTGTTAGAAGCCCTAGCCCGCAATCCCGTGGGAGTATCGGTAGCGGTTTGCTTCATCGGCCCGTTTCTGGTCGGGGTTTCCACTTCACGACGCCGCTCGGACTGGATGTGGATTTGCCTTTCGGCCGTTGGCCTCTGCCTTCTGGTTCCTGACTATTCTCATCTCGATCTTATTGGGTTAGCGGCAGCCGCCTTGTCCGGCTTAGGATGGGCATCGTTCATCCTCCTGTCTCGCAGATTAGGATCAGCTGACGGTGCGTCAGGCATTGCCACGGCAATGTTGCTCACGGCGGCAATCCTCTTTCCCTTCTCAGGATTTGGACTGATCGAAGCCTCGGTACAGTTCCCCTGGGCACTGGCGGCGGCAGTGATCCTTGGGGTATTCGGCGCCGCAATCCCCATATCGCTGGAATACCGTGCATTGGGGAGAATCTCACCAGCGCGGTACGGCGTCTTGGTCTCAACTGAGCCCGTAGTGGCGACCGCAGTCGGCTACTTCGTACTTGGACAGGGAGTAAACATTTCAACCCTCATAGGCATAGTTGCGATCGCGGCCGCAGCCACCGGGATGGCGGTGAGCGGATATCTAGCACGTCGTGGCGCAACCCGTCTTTCGCCTACCGTTGTCTCGGAGCTTCCTCCGAGACCCTGAAGCCGTCTACCACAACGTCTTGCCAAGCATTCTATCAAACCATGGTTTGAAGACAGCTGTTGGAGCCTGCTGCGCCGTTTGCATAGAACACTACGGCACTAAAGCGAAAGGTGCTTGGATGAGTATGGGGCGAACTGGACTCAAGAAGCGGGTACGCACGAACTGGTTCGGCCTCAACCGATTTTTTGTTAAGGAAGCGGACGGGGCGAATACTGCCTTGTGCGTGGTCGTAGGGGCGTCCAGATACCCTGGTGCGATGCCAAGCGTCTGGGTCATTCCCGTGTCCGAAGATCCTCCCGAAATGCGGAGACTAGCACTGACCCGACATCACCTTTGCGAAGAACCACATATACTGGCCAGTCTACCTTGAAGCGCATGGGATTGATCTTGCGCAGCTGACCCGAGGCCTCCCAAACCGCCGCATAGTGCGAGGGAAGATACCCCACATGCAGACCGGTAAGTATGAGTTGAAGCGCTGCCTCAGTATGCATAGCAATGACGCTTGAGTCCCAGTTGGTTTCGGCCATCTCCTCCAGAGGGGTCACATATCCTCTCCGAACGAAATCAATGTCCTTCATCTCCTCATCCGTCAGGACACCCTGAGCCCTCTCGAAGAGCGGATGGCGAACCCCGCAATAGAGCATGATCTCCTCCGTGTGGATGAGCTCATAGGAAAGATCTTTCAGGCTGTTGTTGCTACCAGTGATGCCTAAGTCGCACCGACCTTCGTACACTGCCCTCTCAACCTCGTTGGAAGGGGCAACATTCAGGGTTACTTCCACCTCGTTTGGGCGAGCTCGAAAACGCCGCAGTGCCGGCAAGAAGGGGTTCAAAGGATCGGTAGCCGTGTTGTCCATTAGCCATATGGACAACTCACCCATCAGTTGCCCCTTAGAGCCGGCCACCGTTGCTCGAAAGTTGTTGATCTCACTGAAGAGCCTTAGTGTGGCTTCGTAGACAACGACACCTTGCGGAGTAAGCGAAAAGCCGGCTGGCCCCCTTGTACACAGCTTCACACCGAACCGGGTCTCCAGATCGGAGATGTGAATAGAAATTGTCGAGCGACTGAGATTAAGCGTCTCCTCCGCCGCAGCGAGCCCATTGCATTCGGTGACCGCTTTGAACACTTTCAAAAGTCGGATGTCGACCTTATCGATCGGCGGAATTTCAAAGCGCATGTCCCGTCCTGTCGGCAAAAACCCGATATCATGTACACGCGCTGTACACAGCGCCGCAACATCGGCTTTAGTACGAGTTTGTGCCGCGGTCTGACACACCTAAGAGCGTCAGGTAGGTGGTCGTCGCACTGATCGATGTTTGCTGCTCTCAAACGTTGGTTTGGTCCATCACCCTTCCAGCGCCTGGCAGTACGCGCCTAGAAGGTGCTCTCATCCCTCTGAATTAAAGTGGGAGCCTTCCGGGGGCCTCGGACCCAAGCGCCTGCAGTCAGATTGCTGACTGTCTGCGATGTCCAAATTTACAGCTCCAGACCAAAGATCGAGGTGCTTCGGTGAACGACCAGATCATGCGCTATTTTGCCGACTTTGCAGTGCCAGCTGATGTTGTCGCATATGTAGGCAGGCCCATCGGCCATCATATCGGCGGCAAAACGCTTGAGGCTGCCTCTGAGCAGATCGATGTCATCGAACCATATACCCAAGCGCGGTTGACCGGCTTGGCAAGCGGAGGCCGGAGCGAGGTCAACGCGGCGGTACAAGAGGCCCGCAACGCCCTGGCAGGTCCATGGGGAGAAATGCTTCCGCTCGAACGCCAGAAGTTGATCCTCAAGCTTGCGGAAGCGGTTGAACGTGACAAGAATTTTCTCGCGCACCTGGAAACCATCAGTGTCGGAAAGTCGATCTCCGACGCACGATCAATAGATGTTTTCGGGTCAGTGGCAAACCTAGAGTACTTTGCGGGCTGGACGAGCAAGCTGGATGGCCGCACCACTACGGCCGTTAGCCTACCCGGAAATCCCTTGGTCTATACTGTGAAGGAACCAGTTGGGGTCGTGGCTGCTATCGTACCCTGGAATTACCCACTGCAAACCCTGGTGTGGAAGTTGGCTGCAGCTCTTGCATGCGGATGCACGGTAGTGTGCAAGCCATCAGAGCTAACGCCCTTGTCTGCCATGAGGCTTGCTGCGCTGGCGCAAGAAGTTGGGTTTCCAGATGGCGTGTTCAACGTGGTCAACGGGTACGGCCATACGGTTGGGCAAGAGCTCGCCGCCCACCCCGGCGTCGACAAACTCTCTTTCACCGGCTCGACGGTAGTCGGAACGTCCGTCGGCAAGACCGCCTTGGATACGATGAAGCGACTTACTCTCGAGCTCGGCGGCAAGTCGCCCGTGATCGTGACGGAAAGAGCCGACCTCGACAAGGCCGCACGAGCCATAATAGCCGGCATATTCTCCAACTCGGGTCAAGTATGTGACGCAGGATCGCGCGTTTACGCCCAGAAAGATGTCTACGCAAAGCTGCTAGGAAAACTTCGCTCCATTGCCGAAGATCTGGTCATCGGGCCGGGCCTGGACCCTGCCGCCCAGATCACGCCTTTGGTTTCGGCGGCTCACCGTTCCCGGGTGCTCGACCATATTGCATCCGCGCATTCAGAGGGGGCGGTGCTCGTCACCGGTGAAGCCAAAGCCGAACAGGCCCGCGCTGACGGCATTCTCCGCCCAACTATTTTTGGGGATTGCTCTGAAGGTATGCGGATTTTCAGGGAAGAGATTTTTGGTCCGGTTCTCGGGGTGACGAGCTTCGAGACACTGGATGAGGCAGTCGATAAGGCTAACTCGAGCGTCTATGGCTTGGCGGCTGCCGTCTACTCCGACAGCGTTGAAGAGACCGTTAGCCTTTCCCGACGTCTCAAGGCTGGCAACATCTACATCAACGCCCATGGACTGCTCGACCCGACCATGCCGTTTGGCGGCATGCGGGCTTCCGGCTTTGGTAAGGACATGGGCCCTGAACAACTCGACAGCTATCTGTCGACCAAAAGCATCTACGTCCAGGTCGACGCTTAAGGCGACCACAGGCCCACAGAGTCATCAGAGGAGAGCGACATGGAAGCGCTAAAGCAAACACGCGGCGGCACACCAGGGCCGAAATTTTCGTCCCACACCGCCGGTATCGCCAGTGAAGGCGCAGCCGGATGGGCGATCGCCGATGCAGCAGCGGAAGCCCTCGCAAGGGGCGAGGACGTGGTGAGCCTCTGTCTAGGGGACACCTCGTTCGACACGCCTCCTCGTGTCGTATCAGCCGCGATAGACGCCCTACAGCGCTCCCGGACTCACTACGCACCTGTCCCAGGAACGCCCGAGCTGCGACAGGCAATAGCTACCGCCCAATCCAGGTTTGATGGACAGGAATGGGGAGCTGCCGAAGTTACCGTGTTTGCAGGTGCGCAGAATGCTCTTTTCGCCGCTATGATGATTGTTGCCGGACACGGCGACGATGTGCTTTTTCTCGAGCCTTTCTATGCAACGTACGAGGCGACTATCCGAGCAGGCGGCGCGGTGGCTCGGCCAGTGGCGCTTGCCTTCGAAAATGCGTCTGGGAAGGTATCTGAAGCGGTACTAGAGGAGGCCGTTGGCCCGAACACCCGGGCAATCCTCCTCAACTCGCCAAATAACCCAGGCGGGTACCTGTTGGACAAGGCCGACTTGGAGATCGTCGCACGGTTCGCCGCTCGACATGATTTGTGGATCGTCAGCGATGAAGTTTATCGAAGCGCCACCTTCGGCAATGAATTTTTTTCGATCGCCTCCATTCCTGATGCGCGCCCGCGGACAATCATTGTCAACAGTGTATCGAAGTCACACGCGATGACCGGCTGGCGTTTGGGTTGGACGATTGCGCCCCCAACAGCCACGGTTCACTTGCAGAACCTTTCGCAGTGCATGCTCTTTGGTTCCCCCACATTTACGCAGGATGCTGCAGCGGTGGCATTGCAACCCGAGAGCGACGCAGAAATGCGCTTCTTCTCGTCGGCACTAGAGCGTCGCAGTCAGTTGATGTGCGATCGGCTCTCTCGGATCCCAAAGCTGAGGTTCGTCCGTCCTGCGGGCGGAATGTTCTGCTTCATAGACGTATCTGCCACCGGGTTGTCCGGAAAAGAATTTGCCGAAAACCTGTTTCGCACGAAAGGCTTAGCAGTTGTGCCAGGCTTCGCTTTTGGGCCTCGGATGGTCAACTACATACGCATATCTTTCTCGGGATCTGAGGAAACCATTGCTGAGGGGATGAACCGCTTAGCTGCTTTTTGCGCATCGCTTTCATCTACTGCGGGATTGGAAGCAGTCGCCGGATGAACCAACCATCGTTGTCTGCATCGGGCATTCAGCCTGTAATTTGGAAGGATCAAGCGAACGCGACCCTGACGATCAATCTTACCCGGCTCGTAGCGAACTACCGGTGTCTGAAAGCGCGAGCTTCAAGATGTTCAGTCGGCGCCGTGGTGAAAGCAAACGCCTATGGCCTGGGAGCCTCGTTTGTAGAGCGGGCGCTGTTGCAAGCAGGCTGCACCGACTTCTTCGTGGCTTACTTGGAGGAGGCAATTACCCTTAGACGCGATCTTGGATCAGAACCAAGGATCTTCGTGCTTGGCGGCCTTCACCAAGGATGCGAGTCAACCTATGAACGCCTGTCGTTGATCCCGGTGCTCAACAGTCTCGAGCAATGCCGTACCTGGGCCTTGAGGAGCAGACAACCGGCAGTCCTGCAGGTGGATACCGGGATGTCACGCTTGGGACTCCCCGAGGCGGAGCAGCATGACCTACTGGCCAGCGGGTACTTCCAAGACCTGAATCTGGTGATGATCATGAGCCATTTGGCAAATGCCGATGATCCTGATCATAGCGGCAACGGAGCACAGCTGCAGGCCTTCAGAGAAGCATGCCGCAAGTTTCCGGGAATACTGGCATCACTTGCCAACTCGGCGGGTATCTTCCTTTCCGAAGATTACCATTTCGATGTTTGTCGCCCTGGCGCGGGACTTTTGGGGATTGAGATCGGACCACGGTCGGAGGGGCTCCTACCGGTGGTCGAACTCGATGCGCGCATCAGCCAAATACGGACGGTGCCGGCCGGAACCGGCATCGGATACGGCTACTCTGTCATTGCAGCTCGGACAATGACGCTAATTACTATTGGGGTTGGTTATGCCGACGGTTGGCCACGAGGCCTGTCCCCAAATGCAGCCGTTTGGCTTGGAGATAGACGCCTTCCCGTGATTGGACGTGTCTCGATGGACAGTTTTGTCGCGGACGCCTCTGAAATAGACGGCGACAGTCTTTCAGTCGGCGCCAAAGTCGAACTTATAGGGCCACACCAGAGCGTGAACGACGTCGCGCGCTATGCTGGCAGGATTGGCTACGAAGTTCTCACCGGTTTGGGCGAACGCCTCCACCGTCACTATCAATACGATTTGGATATCCGCTCATGAAGGTCATTGTATTGGGCGGCGGGGTAATCGGGGTCACATCGGCCTATTACCTTGCGAAGGCTGGCCACGAGGTTGAACTAATTGATCGCCAGGACGGCCCGGCTCTAGAGACCAGTTTTGCGAACGCAGGCGAGATATCGCCCGGTTATGCTTCTCCTTGGGCTGGACCCGGCATACCGCGGAAAGCGATCAAGTGGTTGATGATGAAACATCCACCACTTATCGTTAAGCCGGTGCCGGACCCAAACCTCGCCCGGTGGATGCTACAGATGTTGAAGAACTGCACATCTGCCCGCTATGCCGACAATAAATCGCGAATGGTCCGCATCGCGGAGTATAGCCGCGATGTGCTGAAACAACTCCGCGTCGAGACCGGGATAACCTACGATGAGCGCGCCTTAGGCACCCTCCAGCTGTTCCGATCTCAAAAACAGGTCGACGACGCGTACAAGGACATTGAAGTTCTTGCCAACTATGGAGTGACATACGAAGTCTTAGATCGTGCTGGCTGTATTTTGGCGGAGCCCGGTTTGTCAGCGTCCAGCGCAACGATCTCGGGTGGCCTCCGGCTCCCCGGCGATGAGACCGGGGACTGCTACCTGTTCACCACCCGCTTGGCAGAAAAGGCGGCCGCCCTTGGCGTCACGTTCCGGTATGGTGTCACCGCCGAGGAACTCCAAACGGAAAGCGGTTCAGTAAAGGGTGTCCGCACCACTGTCGGTACAATTGCGGGAGATGCGTATGTACTAGCCCTTGGAAGTTTTAGCCCTAAGTTAGCATCCAAGGTCGGTATCGACCTACCGATCTATCCGGTTAAAGGATACTCGATAACAGTGCCTATCATTGATCCACTGGCAGCACCCGTTTCTACTATCCTCGACGAGACCTACAAGATCGCGGTCACCCGCCTAGGTAACCGCATCCGTGTTGGCGGAATGGCCGAGCTGTCAGGCTATAATTCCGACCTCTCGCCGAAACGCCGCGCTACTCTTGCCCATTGCGTTAACGAATTATTCCCTGGAGCAGGCGACACTAAAATCGCTACCTTTTGGACCGGAATGCGCCCGATGACCCCGGACAGCACACCCATTGTCGGCAAGGCCAAGTTGAGGAACCTTTTCATAAACAGCGGGCATGGGACATTAGGGTGGACAATGGCGTGCGGATCAGCCCGGATCATTGCAGATCAGATATCAGGTAGGCATCCGGACGTAGAGGTCCATGACCTTGGACCCAGCCGATACAACTAACCTAAAGCGGCACATCAGTGACGCCTTGAGCGGATTTGATCGCCGCGCTTAGAGATAACCGAACCGACTTCTTAGGCCGGCAGTGTGGGCCCTGAGACCATCGACGGTCTCAGGAGGCGTGCGCCGCGACCAACTCCTCGAAGAAGGTTCTACCGCTTTCAAACTGGTCGAGAGTGATGAACTCGTCTGGTTGGTGGGCTTGGGCGATGCTCCCAGGACCGAATACCACGGTGGGGATGCCAGCTTCTTGGAAGTAGCCAGCCTCAGTAGCGTAGGAAACGCCTTCCACCTGGTCGGTACCCAGTTGCCGACCAATCAGCCGCTCGGCCACGCTACCGGGTTCTCGTACAAGCGGTGGGATCCCGAACTGCTCCACTATCTCGATAGTGGCTTCCGGAGCGGTGGCCTGGAGCCTCGGTAGTACGACTTGATCGGCGAAGTTAGTGACCTGATCCGCAATTTCTCGATCCTGCCCAACCTCCATGATGCGGGCTTCCAGTCGAAACTCACAGTCGGGAGCAATGACGTTGAACGCAACGCCGCCGTTGATTACCCCAACGCTCAAAGTGGTAAAGGGCACGTCAAACAGATCCGGCGAAGCAGAAGGCGCATTCTTGAATCCCTCGGCAATCTCATCGACCTTACCAATTATCCTTGCCGCTGCGTGAATAGCGTTGGCTCCCAAGTGAGGAAGGCTGGAATGGGCAGCCCGTCCCTTTACCCTGACGAGCCAATCAAGAGCTCCTTTGTGAGCGGCGACTAACCTCATTTCGGTTGGCTCGCCAACAACAACCGCCGCTGGGGTGGGCACTTGGCTTCTCAGGAACGCGACAATCGGCTGCACGCCAGCGCACGAGACCTCCTCGTCATAAGACAGTGCCACATAAACGGGTCTCGACAAGCGCGTTGGGTGAACGGAAGTCGCCGCAGTGAGGGCAATGGCAAGAAAGCCTTTCATGTCGACTGCACCCCTGGCGAACAGCTTGTCATCGGCCTCCCGAAGTAGAAATGGGTCAAAGGTCCAGCGCTGGTCAACGGGCACCACGTCCATGTGGCCGGACAGGACAATGCCGCCTGGCACGTTCGGCCCGAACGACAGCAGTAGGCTTTCCTTTCTGCCATCACTCGATCGAAAGCGGTTGACGACTCCCCCGTGCCGCACTGCGAAATGCGAGATGTAGTCCGAGATGTCGAGATTAGATTCCGACGAGATCGACTTGAACTGGACTAGCTTCGAAAGGAGTTCCAAGGCGCCGATGTCGGACATGTTGGTAAAGCTCGGTGAGTTGGCAGCGGCCGGCTCCAGATGGGTAGGCCGCTGCTATAGAATTTTGATGACGAGAATTATTCGCCGTAGATGTCGAAGTCGAAGTATTTCGCGTTGATGGCGGCGTACGTGCCATCGGCACGGATGTGCTCGATCGCGGCATTGAGCCGGTCGCGGAGTTCGTCATTGCCCTGCCGAAGGGCCAACCCCACGCCCTCTCCAAGGCAACCGGTGTCCTCCTGCGGAGGGCCGACAAGCTCGTAGTTCGCGCCGTCGGGCCCCTTCAGCAACTGCTCGTTGGCGCCAATAGTGTCCGAGAACACCACATCGACACGCCCGGCCGCCAAGTCGTTGAAAGCCTCGAGTTGACTTGGGTACAACTTTACATCGTTTTGCGCATAGAACTTCTCGATGTAGCAGGAGTGGATCGTGCCGCGCTGCACTCCGATCACCTTGCCACGCAGACCTTCAGGGGTCACGTCGAGTCCTGATCCCTTAACGGAACTGAACTGGGATGGTGTCTGATAGTACTTGTCAGTGAAATCCACTTTCTGCCGCCTTTCCTCGGTGATGGTCATCGAAGCGGCAATCAGATCGAATTTTTCGGCGAGCAGCCCAGGAATGAGCCCGTCCCAATCCTGCTTGACGAATTCGCAGGTGACCTGCAGGTCCTCGCAGATAGCTTTGGCGATATCCACATCAAATCCAGCAAGGGTTCCGTCGGGCTCTAGCTGGTTGAAGGGCGGATATGCGCCTTCGGTGGCGATACGAAGTGTTTCGGCCGCATGGGCGGGGACCACGACAACGAACGTGGCAGCGGCAATTGCTATGTTGATTAGTAGTTTCGACACCAGTCCCTCCAGAAAAATCTCGCTATTGAGATTAGTACCGTCTGCCATGGCCTGCCCCGTACGCGATGCTGATCTCTAAAACCAAGGTTTGATCGGGTGCGGCCCTTCTCATAGAACGTGACCAAAGTTTAGCCAGCACGCCTCCCACGGGTGCACGATCGACAAGGTTGCCAGCGGTGGCGACACAAAAAGCCTTACTCGACACGAGGCAGAAGGTGGCGGTTAAGCCTCCCTTCAAGGTAGCGGAACACGCTCGCAACGCCATAGGTGAGCAGGAGATAGATAGCGCCGGCAGTCAGGAACCCCTCGAACGCAAGATAATACGTACTATTCAAGATACGACCCGCACCCAGTACGTCGATGATCGTGATTGTCGATGCGACCACAGTCGCGTGCAGCGCAAAAATCACTTCATTCGAGTAAGTGGGGAGCATGATCCTCAAGGCTCGCGGTAAGATGATGCGCTTCAGCCGGGTCAACGGGCGCATGCCACAGGACTTCGCCGCTTCTACTTCGCCCGGAGGCACTGCTCTTATGCCTGCACACACGATCTCCGTGACATATGCTGCAGTGTTTACGGAGAAAGCGATGAAGGCGCAGCCCCAGGCGTCCTTCAAAAGGGGCCAGAGGAAACCCTGTCGGATGAACGGTATTTCCGCAGCGCCGAAGTAGAGGAGATATGTCTGCACGAGTAGTGGGGTACCACGGAACACGAACGTGTACGCCAGGATCGCTTGATTCAACACCGGAACTCGATAAGCCCGTATCACGCCCAGCGGTATCGCGACGATGGCGCCGATTGAAGCAGTGCAGACGAAAAGGATCAGTGTGTTCAGTAAGCCGCTGGCGAAAAGTTGCCAGTTCGCGAGAACGAGGCCGAAGTCGAATGGAGAGGCCTGGCCAATGGTATCTAGCGCGGTCTGCAAAAAGCCGATCATGGCGCTATACCCGATTTGGCCTGACGGCGCCCTAACATGTGAAACACAACGGCCGAGACCATAGTGATAAGGAGATAAATGGCCATCGTTAAAGCCATGAACACAAACATCTGGCGGGTCGTTCGCCCTGCCTGGAAGCTATTGAAGACCATGTCCTGCAGGCCAATGACCGAAACGAGCGCGGTCGTCTTCATCAAGACTTGCCAATTGTTCGCAATACCAGGGAGCGCGTATGCCATGAGTTGCGGCCAGATGATCCGAGTAAACATTCGCCGCGGCGGCAACGCGTAGGCAAGGCCTGCCTCGATCAGTCCCTTCGGGATTGCGAGCGCCGCCCCCCGAAATGTTTCGATCATGTATGCCCCAAAAATGATAGCGATCGTCAAAGTGCCGGCACCGAACGCGCTTATCTCGACGTACTTCCAAAGACCAAGCGCCCTGCCGATGTGATTAACGAGCATCTGTCCACCAAAGTAGAACAGGAGCATCAACACGAGATCCGGAATGCCTCTGATAGCGGTTGTGTAGGTCCTTACTGCAGCACGGGACACCCTTCCGCCGCGAATGCTGAAATAGGCACCCATCAGACCAATGCCCATTGCCCCGGCGAGCGAAACCATGGCAACCAGCACCGTGACTAGGGTCCCCTCAACTACCAGAGGAAGGTAAGCTGTCACTGCTTCCGACATGGTCATGTCCTGGTTCTGGCAAGAAACTTTCGTAGATGATCGGACTTCGGATGAAGAAGGACCTCTCCGGGCGGTCCCTTCTCCTCCAGCAACCCTTCTCTAAGGTACATCACCTCTGTCGATACATCTCGGGCGAACGCTATTTCGTGCGTGACCACAAGCATGGTCATCCCTTCGCTAGCCAGCTGCTGCATAACCTTGAGAACTTCACCTACAAGTTCGGGGTCAAGCGCGGACGTAGGCTCGTCGAAGAGTAGCACATCGGGATCCATAGCGAGCGCACGCGCAATCGCCGCCCGCTGCTGCTGGCCTCCCGATAGGTGGGACGGATAATAATTCCGCCTTTCAAACATCCCAACCTTTGCGAGTGTCTCATTGGCGCGAGCGATAGCTTCCTTCTTAGGAACCTTCAGAACGGAAATTGGAGCTTCTATCACGTTCTCTAGCACTGTCATGTGCGGCCAAAGGTTGAAGCTCTGGAAGACCATCGCGAGTTTCGATCGCATGCGGGCTAGTTGCCGTTGGTTCGCGGCCCTTAGATCGCCACCGGGTCCCTTGATGAGAAGCAACTCCTCGCCCTTGATCACGATGGAGCCTGCTGATGGGTTTTCCAGTAGGTTTATGCATCGAAGGAACGAACTCTTGCCCGCGCCCGATGATCCAATGATTGATATGACATCGTGATCACGAGCTGTGAGAGAGATGCCCTTGAGGACTTCCAGTTGGGCATAGCTCTTCTTTATGCCCTCGACCCTGACGGCCTCAGGAGCGGCATCGCTTGTTGGCTGTAGCATTCTTGTTATCCGTCCCGAGGCCATACGCTGTTCGAAAGCCAGTATCTTGCCCGACGCATCAATCATTTCGACAGGTCGGATACTGGAGCTTGTTCTGTTTGTGCTTCGAACTGGACTTGAGGATTGAGAGTCCCCCGAGGATCAAGGGCGATCCTGATTGAGTTCATTACTGCTATATCGACGGGAGTCCTCGATCGCCAAAGATGAGACCGTTTCTCGGTTCCAATTCCGTGCTCCGCAGAGACGGAGGTGGGCCAGTAGCCGGCGAGTGGCTCGTAGACGCAACTTTCTATGATGTCCTGAGAGCCAGGAACACTGCCGTCATGACCGACCATAAAGTGCACATTGCCGTCGGCGAGATGGCCGAAATAGTATGCCACTGCGCTTGGCAGCCGCAGTCTTAAGGCGTCCTCCACATCCCTCACATAGTCCGCATAGTCCTGCGGTCGCATGCTAACGTCAAACGAAAGAACGTGCGGATGACTGCGGTCAATAACTTCGGACCCGTCGCGGATTTTCCAGAAGATATCGCGCGCGGCGCCGCTCTCTGCTAAAGCGCTGTCCCGCACTTGCTCGGCATTCTCCATAGCATCCAGCACCATCTCGGTGCTTTTGCCCGGTTCCAGTCCTTCCACTTCGACTAGGAGATATAAGGGATAGTGGTCGGAGATCGGTGACCGGCTCCCCGCGAGAACTGCATTGGCAACGGCCTTGAAGTAGCGGTTCCACATGATTTCGACGGCAATAAGCATGTTACCGCATTTTAGCTTCAGCACTTCCAAAGTCTGAAGCGCCGCTTCCAGCGAATCGAATGCCAGAAGTACGGTGCAGACGTCACTAACGCGCGGCTCGAGTTTTAGCACAGCCTTCGTGATGATACCGAGAGTCCCTTCTGATCCGATGAGAAGCTGCTTCAGATCATAACCCGTGTTGTTCTTCACGAGGGCACCGAGATCAGAAAGTACACGTCCATCAGCGAGGACGGCTTCTAGCCCGAGCACGTTTGCACGCGTCATACCGAACCTCACGACCGACGTGCCGCCGGCGTTGGTTGCTATCGTCCCACCGATCGTGCAGCTCCCACGAGCACCAAAGTCAACTCCGTACCTGAATCCCTGCTCTTCCGCGTGTCTGTGGATCTCGTGCAGCGTCACGCCGCTCTCAACAAGCATTTGGCGGCGCGTAGGATCAAGGGAGATGATTTTGTTCAGCCGCTCCGTAGATATACCTACTGCATGGCCATCAAACTCGGTTCCTCCCACGAGGCCTGTCAGTCCCCCAATGGTGACGATTGGAATGGATCTCGAATTGAGAAAAGCCAAGCAGCGGGAGAGCTCTTCCGTCGAGCCTGGCCGGACGAAGAGCCGCCCAAACTTTACCAACACGTGCACGGGTCCGACTATGGCCTCAAGAACCTCGCGAGATCCATCCCCACTCATTGGACCACCCTAGCGAACAGGGAGCTGTCGTTGTCGATTTGGATGACCGTCGGCTTCGAGCGTCCAAGCGCGAGTCGCAACTCTTCCGCCAGTTGTGTTACGGACTCGATCCTCACAGCGCTACAACCAAAGCCCTGTGCAATCATCAGGAAGTCGGGGGTATAGAGGTCTACGCCGACTGTCGGAATGTCAGAGGCAACCATAGCATCTCGGATTTCTCCGTACGCCCTGTTGTTCCACACAATAATCGGCAGGCAGATCTCGTTCTCTACCGCGGTGGTGAGTTCTTCGATCGAATAAAGGAAGCTTCCATCGCCAACGATCGCTACGACCTGCCGCTCAGGGCAGCCTAGTTTTGCGCCAATAGCTGCAGGAAGAGCACTGCCTAAGGTGCCATATCCATTGGGGAAGAGCCATGATCCCGGAGTTTGGCTCCGGTAGTAGTGGTTACCAGTATAAGCAAGCTGAGTTGAGTCAGCGCATATGATCGCATCGGCTGACAGGGCATCCTGCATAACATCCAGCACGATCTTGTGTTTGGGAGACTCGACCGACCAACCGCTATCTGTTTCGACGGATGAACGGATGGCGGCGGCCCGGCTCTTCCCTTCTTTGCTCGACTCGGCGATGAGCTGCAAGATGGCGTCGATTGCTAAGCCAGCATCGGACAGTACAGCCACGGCTGGCTTGTAGTTCATCGTGAGCTGCTTAGGATCGATATCAATACGGATTAGTTGACCTTCAATTTCATAAGGACGAGACGTATAGAGCAAGTCAGTCTCGCCGAGTTCCGTTCCTATCGCTAGGACGACATCTGCTTGTCTAATTGCTTGAGAAGTAGCTTGGAATGGAAGGCTGGAGCCTAAAGACAAAGGATCGGTCTCCGGCAGTATACCTTTCCCTGCATTGGTTGTTACAACAGGAATATCAAGCTTGCGAGCCAGGTCGCGCAGACTTTGACTTGAGAACCGCGCGCCGCCACCTGCAATTATTATAGGGCGCTTAGCGTTGCTTAGAAGGTTTGCGGCTTTGGCGATCGCGGATGGATGCGGTCCTGGTCGATGTATGTCGGGATTAGTTGTGCCTGGTACAGGCGCAAGTGCCCCTAGTAGGTCCCGGGGTACGTCGATGAGCGAGGGGCGTGGGCGACCTACGTCGAGCAGAGACATCGCGCGATGGAATATCTCCTCCACGTTGGACGGCTCCAACAGCGTATGGGAGAAAGCCGCAATCTGCTCTTGAACCGCGGCCTGCGACTTAGTCTCGTGGAGGGCCCCCCGGCCGACCCCGATCTCCGCCACCAGATTGTTCGCCGCTATGACCAGCATCGGGACCGAGTCTGAATAGGCTTCTGCGATGCCCGTTGACGCATTTAGAACGCCCGGTCCAGTGATCAGCATGCATGCGGCTGGCCGCCCTGTCGCAAAGCCGTAGCCGTAAGCCATAAACGCTGCCCCCTGCTCATGACGTGGGGTTACGTGGCGTATGTTCCGCTTTGGCAAGGATCGATAAAATTCGACTGTATGGATGCCAGGGATCGAGAACATGATGTCGATCTTGTAGGCCTCCATAAGCAACATGATAGCGTCAGCTACTGAGGTGGAGTCCACGGAAGTGACCGATGTCATACGCGTTCACTCCCATCCGTAACGAACAGAACAGCGCGAGCTATCTTCCTGGTAGCCGCTATCAAATCCTCAACCCCGACATGCTCTTCCGGTGTGTGGGCCCACTTCTCGTCCCCTGGCCCCAGACCGATGGTAGGAACATTCCCCTCGTTCATGAAGGTTCCATTCACGCCGAAGCGCCATGCAGATACTTGTGGACGAACGCCATCCACGTCCTCCGCCGCTGCTATTGCAGCGCGGGCTACAGGGTTGTCGTCTGGAGTAAACATCAGGGGATAGTGATTAACGAGTTCTGCGGTCCATTCTGAACCCTCCCCACCTGGATTCGTGGACGTAAGGATCTCTTTCAACTCTGCCAAGCAGGCATCAGGTGTTTCCCCCCTTACATAGCGCCGATCGACGCGCATAGTCAGCAGATCCGGCACCACAGCGGTGCCATTGTCAGGGAACGAGTGCATGCCCGTGACTGTCACCGTAGCTGGACCAAGCAGGTCATCCTGCTTCAACCCTGTGGCATAGCGTTGTAGACCTTGTACGAACGCGGTCGAGAGGTAGATAGCGTTGATGCCGTTGGAGGGCTCAGAAGCATGGGAAGTTCTCCCAACAAACTTTACCTCGAACTCGAGCTTGCCTCTATGCCCAAGAAAAACCTGGCCACGCGTCGATTCAACTGAAATGCCGTAATCCGCGCGGACTCCTCTTTCGATGACGGATTTTACGCCCTTAGGAGAGTCAGTCTCTTCCTCGATGTCCGCGACAACGATTACGTCCCCGCCAGGCCGTAGGCCGCTGCGTTTTAGCGCACCAACCGCGTAGATCGCGGCCACCACGTTACACTTCATGTCGCATGATCCGCGCCCAAAGATCGCTGTTCCTGCCTCGCCCCACTTGGCCGCGTCCACAATCGCCCCCGAAAAGGGGTCCTTCATCGCTCCTACTGGAACATGGTCGATGTGCCCGTTAACCATCACGGACGGTCCTGTACCGCCGCCCAGCAGCAACCCAATCACGTTCCCGTTGTCGTCGATTTCAATCTTGTCAAAATCCTGCTGCCTCATCAGTTCGGCGACAAAGCTGGCAACAGCCGATTCCTGCCCCGTCAAACTTTCGATCTGCACGACCTTTTGACACGCTGTAATCAGGTCTTCGCTGTCGATCGCCGCGTCAATGGCGGCCCCAAAACTATTCTTCTGTGACAAACCATTCACCTCTGTGCACACCGTCAACTAGTTCAGATTGTCCACTGTCGACAATCTCCTTTGTTACATTGACGCCTCTGGGCGTCAACGGGCAATGATCCTCTTCCGGAGCATTTAAGCTTTGATTGTGTAGGGTCCGCTGCGACCTACGTCATCGATTCTGGCTCTGAGAGCCAAGCTTCCACACGCAATTTATATCATCTCGCGTAATGTCGAACGGACGTTGCACCAAACCGAGGTTTGAAAGGTGCCCGCCTTAAATCACCCCTCACCCAGCACAATCTGGTAGGAATGATCCCTTTAAACGGCGAGCTGTTGCGGGGTGCTTGCCTATGGCGCTACTTGACGTTGCCGATACAAACGTACTTGATCTCGAGGTAGTCATCAGCACCGTATTTTGAGCCTTCACGACCCAATCCTGACTGCTTAACCCCCCCGAAAGGTGCAACTTCGGTTGAGATAAGGCCGGTGTTTACGCCTACGATCCCGACCTCCAAGGCCTCTGCTACTCGGAACACCCGGGCGATATCAGTTGCATAGAAATATCCGGACAGGCCAAACTCAGTGTCGTTGGCAAGTTCGATGACTTCGGACTCGGTATCAAAGCGAAATATCGGAGCCAACGGCCCAAAGGTTTCTTCCCGAGCTACTTTCATCTGCTTGCTGGCATTGGATACTACGGTAGGGTTGAAGAAGAGCGGCCCTCTATCATTCCCGTCTCCTCCCAATACGATTCGCCCGCCTTTTGCGAGGGCGTCCGCAATGTGCTCCTTAACCTTGTCGACGCTGGCCTTGTTGATCAACGGGCCGATGTTAACACCTGTTTCGAAACCGTCCCCGAGCTTGAGCTGCCCAACGCGTTCAGCAAATTTTTCGACGAAGGCGTCGTATGCAGCGCTCTGAACGTAGATCCGATTGGCACAGACGCAAGTCTGTCCCGCATTGCGATATTTAGCCGCCAGAGCTCCTTCTACCGCTGCGTCGATGTCGGCATCGTCAAAGACTATGAACGGCGCGTTTCCGCCTAATTCCAACCCTAGCTTCTTTATCTGGTCGGCACCCTGCCGCATCAAAATGCGCCCTACCTCAGTTGAACCGGTAAAGGTAATCTTTGCAATCTTTGGATTATCGGTCAGCTCTTTACCGAAACTAGAGCCGCTTCTGGTGGTAATCACCGAGAACAGCCCTTCTGGAACGCCCGCTCGCTCGGCAAGCATGGCCAGGGCCAGCATCGAAAGCGGGGTCTCGCCTGCAGGCTTAGCCACCATCGCGCAGCCCACTGCCAACGCCGGCGCAACTTTGCGTGCTATCATAGCATTAGGAAAATTCCATGGTGTGATAGCGCCAACAACCCCGACGGGCTGCTTCAGCACTATGATCCTGACATCTTCGGAGTGGCCGGGAATGGTGTCTCCGTAGATGCGTTTCGCCTCCTCGGCAAACCATTCCAAGTAGGCTGCTCCATAGAGGACTTCGCCCTTAGCTTCGGCTAGCGGTTTGCCCTGCTCGGCTGTGAGTATGGCAGCCAGGTCGTCGGCGCTTTCCACCCATAATCGATGCCACTTCTTTAGCACCGCTGACCGATCCTTGCCGCTCCGCTTGGCCCAGCTCTTTTGTGCTTTTTCCGCGACGTCGATGGCCCTGCGTACTTCCTCCACTGGAACGTCAGGCAGGACTGCGAGCACTTCCCCGTTTGCAGGGTTAATTACCTCAAAACTGGTTTTGGATGCTTCTGCACTTAGCCACATGCCGCCAACGAGGGCTCGGTCTGTGAGCAGGCCCGGGTCAGAAAGGCGGGCTGCAAGGGAGGCGGCAATAGACATGGAAAGTCCTTCCTGAGTTCAAATATCAACTACCAAGAGTTGCAACGGCACAGGGCGTCTGTCGCTCGTTCGTGGTCTGGCCAGCGAACTGATCGTTAGGTTCAGTCACCAGCTCATGTCGAGGTTCCCGATGGCGGGAAAGGGTACCCACCATCGGGAAGCGCCTCGGATTGGAAACTGTCATTAACAACTGGAGGTCAATGTAACTACTACTTTGCCGTGCACCCGAGGCTAAGCGAAGCAGAGCCTCCTTATGCAAGAAGCACATGCTGCTGAATTTGAGAAACCTACCGACTTTGTCGCCGCTATAACCATCAGTACATGGGTAGTAGTACTTTGGTCGTATGACAACGCAGGTAACTCATGCTGTTATGTTTGAAATCTGCGGCTATGGCCGGTGAGTACTTCAGTGGCCTTAAGCACGTCCTACGTTGATAGCCGAGGCTAAGGTGATGCGCATTGCTGGGAGCGGCCTGCATCAGGATCAGCGCCTAGGAGAAATCTGCCTGGTTCCCGCTTCGCACAACGGCCTAGTTGAGGCGCCGCTGAATTTTACGAGCCCTCTAGGGCTTGATCACCGCTTCAATTTGCGCAAACAACTTTGGCTCGCACCTGAGCGCCACCCGGCCCGTTTTTAGCAGGAGCGGATGATCAGGCGCCTGGGGGCCGTGACTTACCCAGGCACCCAGAACTTGTTATTTCAACCATCGTCATTACTTTGGCGCTAAGCGGTGATTGGAGGAGCAGGCTGAGCTGGTGATTTTCCTAGACCAAGCTAAGCGCAGCGGTGCTTACTTCACCAAAGCCACCGAGCCTGACATCCAAACTCCCGCCTAAACAATTCAGCGGAGAGCCTCTAGGACCGCGTCGGCAAGTGGTCCCGATGATGCGGGATTTTGGCCACTAAGCAGGTTGCCATCTTTGACAATAAAGGCACCCCAGTTGGGGCCCCTGTCGTATACTGCACCAGCCTCTTTAAGTGCATCAGCAAGCAACCACGGAGCATTGTCAGAGGTGCCGAGCTCTACCTCCTCTTCCTTGCTGAAGGCAGTGATCCGACGTCCGGCGAACACCCACTTCCCGGTAGAATCTTTCGAAGCCAGCAGGGCAGCTTGCCCGTGGCAGACCGGTGCTATGATCTTGGACGCGCGGTCGGCCTCCGCCAACAGTCGTCCCATATCTGCATCTTTGTAGAGGTCCTCTACCGGACCATGGCCGCCCGGGATAACGATAGCGTCATAGTCGCTGGCTCTAACGTCTGCCAATACAAGCGGAGCCGCAAGCCTAGGAGCTACCGAGGCGAGATACCTCTCGAAGTAAGCAGCGTTCTCCTGCCCAACTACGGCGGGGTTCATGCTGTGTGGGTCAATGGTTGGAATGGCGCCGCCCGGTGTCGCGATGTCAACCTTAGCGCCCGCGCTCAGGAACTTCTCGTCCATAACCACAAACTCTTCTGCCCATACACCACTGTCATACAGCGAGCCGTCGGCACGCGTCCACTTGCTGGCTGCTGACAAAACGATCAAGATATTGCTCATTTATTCTACTCCTTTTCATTTGGACTGGGCCGAGGAACGCCAGCTTTGGCGCCGAAGCCTTTATGCCAGTTGCAACATACAAGAAGTTGCCCAAAAACCGTGGATGCTTGCCCAAAAATACGAAATGGGACTACAGCACTCATACGAGTTCTTCGCTTTGGCGCTCATGGGCTCGTAGGACGCGTTCCGTCATCTCTGCCGCCGAACCCAGGTAGTTCACCGGATCGGTAAGCCAGCGCAGCCGGTCGACTCCAAGTGGTCCTGCTACGTCCTGCACCTGCGACAACACCTCGAACAGCGAGCGTCCCGAGGCGACCGCCTCTCGACAGCCGGCATAAACCAAGTCGTGCGCAGCCTGTCTGCCGGTCAGGGGGGCAAGGTCCATCATTACTGCCTCGGCAGCGATCAGTCCGCGGGATGAACCGAGGTTGAGCAACATACGGTCAGCATGCACCTCAAGCCCGGAGAGCATGAAACCTGCTTGCTCGAGTGCACCTGCAGTCAGCGCCAAGCTTTCGGGAATGGCAGACCATTCAAGATGCCAAGGACCCGTGGCGCGTTCAAAATCGGAAGCCATTGCGTCCAGCATTAGCCCGGTGTGCTGACGTACCATCTTGGCAGCGGCAATGATCAGCTCGCAAGAGATAGGATTGCGCTTCTGAGGCATAGTGCTGGAAGCCCCCCTGTGTCTAACAAATGGCTCCGCCACTTCGCCTAGTTCGGTGGTCATCATCAGCGATACGTCGACCGCAATCTTGGCCAGGCTACCCGTAGTGAGGCCGAGCACCTGAACCGTTTCAGTAAGACCGTCCCTGATCGTATGCCACGTGATCAACGGCACGGCCAATCCGAGCTCAGCCGCCAATGCAGCTTGAACGGCGAGCCCGTGTTCCCCCAGCGAGGCAAGGGTACCAGATGCCCCAGAGAACTGTAGGACAAGCACACGGGGCCGTAGCTGGACTAGACGTTCTCGATGGCGCATCAGGGCGCTCATCCAGACGGCGGCCTTATACCCGAAGGTGATTGGCAGCGCATGCTGCAGGTGCGTACGACCCGCCATCGGAGTGTCGCGATATGTTTCCGCAAGGTCCCGCAATGCCTTGATCGTCTTTCCCAGCAGTTCGTCGATCAGGTCGATCGCCTTGCTGACCTGGAGCACGGTCCCGGTGTCCATGATGTCCTGAGTTGTTGCCCCCCAATGCAGGTAACGACCAGCGTCTCCGGCGGCATTGGCGAGCTGTTCCACCATCGGCAGAATGGGATAGCCGACAATCTGGGTGTCGCGGCGCAATCGTTCGAGATCGAATTTGTATTCTCTAGCCGCGTTTTCGATCCCGTCTGCTGCGGAGCTTGGGATAATTCCAAGCCGTCCTTGGACGCGGGCCAAGGCAACCTCCGTCTGGACGCAACGCGCCAGAAAAGCCTCGAAATCAAGAACTTTACGCATTTCAGGCGCCACGAAACTGGCGCCGGCAAGCGGGGAATCGACAAATGACAGGGGGGACATGATAGGCCTTCTATCGAGTATTTGACTATTCGATAGGGCCCTGACGAGGGCAGGGCCCTATCCACAAGATCAGCTGAAAGCGACATGTTTGGTCGTCTGGTATGGGTCTAGGATTTCGACGCCGCCTTCTGTATCGATGCCGCTTTCCTTCCACCCCCCCAGCGGCGCCTCCGGCCTATGCGTTAAGGACCCATTGATTCCGATTGCCCCATACTGGAGGGCGTCTGTGAGCCGCTCGCGTCGGGCTGCGTCGTTCGTGAACACGTAGGCCGAAAGACCAAATTCGAGACCATTCGCCTTCTCAAGCATGGCTGCCTCATCGCTGAAGGGAAGGATCGGCACGATCGGGCCGAACGGTTCCTCGCGAAGCACGGCCGCGTCGTCCGGAACGTCTGTGAGTACAGTCGGGGCATAGAAATACCCGCGATTTCCGATGCGCTCGCCCCCAGCCAAGATTCGCGCACCGCGCAACCTCGCGTCTTCCACAAGCCCGGAAATCGCTTCCAGGCGCCTTCCGTTGGCCAGGGGGCCCATTTGGACATCTGGATCCAACCCATTGCCCACCTTCCAACCGCGTGCTCGTTCTGCGAACCGTGCCTCGAAGCGCTCGCTGACGCTCGCCTCTACGAAGAAGCGGGAAGGAGCTAGGCAGATTTGGCCGGCGTTGGTGAACTTGGCCTTCGCCAAGATGTCTGCCGCAAGCTCAGGGTCGAAGTCCTCGCACACCACCACCGGCGCATGACCACCCAACTCCATCGTGACAGGTTTCATGGCTGCGCCCGCAGCAGCCGCGAGACGTTTGCCGATCGGGATCGAACCGGTGAACGTTATTTTCGCTACCTCACGAGCAGCAATCAGATGGTTCGAAACTTCGTCTGCAGGACCGAACACCACCGCAATTGCGGCGGGATCGACACCTGCAGCAAGCAACGCCTTCGCCAAGGAGAGCACTGAACCCGGAGTTTCCTGCGACGGCTTGCAGATGATTGAGCAACCAGCACCGAGCGCGCCAGCGAACTTTTTAGCGGCCAGAGCCATCGAGAAGTTCCAAGGGGTGAATGCAGCGACCACGCCAATCGGGTGAAACTGCACCTCGGTCCGTTGCCCCCGCACCCGACCGGGAACAATGCGGTCGGCGATGCGACGCGCCTGCTCGCCACCCCACTCAAGGAAATCCGCAGACCGGTTGACCTCATCTCTGGCCTCCGCGAGCGGCTTGCCTTGCTCGAGGGTAATAATGCGCGCCACGGCGTCAATGTCGGCGCGCAGCCGTCCGGCTGCGTCCTTTAGTATACGACCTCGCTCCCATGCAGGAACGGCATGCCACTTGCGCAAACCCTGCGCAGCAATAGCCACTACTTCTTCGAGATCAGAAGTTGCAGCGTAAGCGACACGGCCGATACTCTCGCCGGTTGCAGGATTGATGACTTCGGCAGAACGACCGGCGGCCCCCTCGCGATCTGCACCATTGATAAGGAGCTGGAATTCACTGGACATTTCGGACCTCTGTTGCGGGACGGTCAGCATGACGCGCCTTCCCTTTCTCAATGGACCAGATATCCTTTGCGTAGTTGCCAAAAACTGGCGAATTCTTGCCAATTGCTCCAGATATGTTGCAAGTGGCACTGGGCGGAGCTAACTTCTATCCATGATGGAGAACACTCTACTTGATGCGGCTCGCCGCTACGCAGAAATGTATTCCGACGACAACGGCATCGCCCGGACACGGGTACCTGGTCTCACCATTATCCGACAAACTAGCCCGACGGCCTTGCAGTACGCGATCTCGCGACCCTTGGTGGCTATGGTGCTCCAGGGTACCAAGCGGGTCACCATGGGTAGCCAAAACATAGAGCTTGGCGCGGGAGAATCCTTGCTAATCACGGCCGATATCCCCACTGTCAGCCAAGTCACCAAGGCAAATGCCAGCGCGCCATATATATCCGTCATCATCGACCTAGATCCCGCGATCATCGAGGGCCTGGTGACCGACATAGACACCGTTTCGGCATAAAGCAGCGCCTCATCGATTAGTGTGGATACGACGGACTCTGAGGTGGAGGACGCAGCCCTTAGACTTATGCGCTTGCTCGATCGACCAAGCATACTGCCCATCCTGCAGAGCCAGCTGCTTCGGGAGCTTCACCTGTGGCTGATTGCAGGGCGCTACGGAAGCGCCATTCGCCACCTCGGGATCTCCGAAAGTCACGCGCAACGTATCGGCCGTGCTGTAGCTATCATAAGAAGAGAGTTCGCCAAGCCACTGCGGGTGGAGGACCTCGCCTCGGCAGCTGGCATGAGTCTTTCCTCCTTTCATGAGCATTTCCGCGCCATAACATCACTCACGCCCTTGCAGTTTCAGAAACAACTCCGACTGATCGAAGCTAGACGCTTGATGCTTTCCGAAGGCGAGATGATAAGCAACGCAGCGTACGCGGTCGGCTATGAAAGCGTTCCCCACTTCACCCGGGAATACGGCCGAATGTTCGGGCTACCGCCTGCAAGGGACATGAAGGAAACAATGAATAAGCTGCGGTCAGTAGCGGCCTGACGAAGTGTCATGACCTAAACGATACTAAGAGGTTTCAATCAGACCTGCAGGCATCCTGCTCGGCAATTTGATTGGGGTTTTCGATTCCCTCCAGTCGCTGCCTTCCTGCAAATAGATGCAGGCAAACAGTCTTTGGAAGATCCTCGTTGAAGAGGAAAGTAGCGACGACCTTCGGGCAGCGAGTAGCACGCATGCTGAGCGTTAGCAGCTGCAGCAACCAGATGAGAGTATTGCAGCAATAACCACAATATCGCTCATGACTGGTGCCGACAGCAGCCTTAACGCAGTACGCGCTTAACATTGCTCGAAAGATGGCGACGTAATCCTGTGAGACATATGGCCTGTAGATCAATCCCTCAACGAGCGTACGCCTTAGCCGTCGCCTCCTGGCCACCAAGCGCCGCGATCAGCACCTGCGGGTTCCAGTAATCCTGGTAGCGCACAATCTTTCCGCCACGCAGATGCAGTACACAGATATACTGCTGATTATAAGGTAGACCTGTTTTCAAGCCACGACCTTGGCAGGTGGCTTCGAAGATGACGACGTCAGCCAGTTGATACACGCTCGTCAGTGTGAAATCTCCGAATTCCAGCAACGGCCCGAGGCGGGCCGCATGAGAAGAAATGCTTTCCTTGCCATTCACCAGCTGCGGCGTGCCTGTAGGCGCAAAGGGATATTCCAGCACAGCATCTTCGCTGAACATGTCCAGGAAATCAGAAGCCTTAGCAGCTTTATCTCCGAGTGCTGCGCTAACGAGTTCAAATAGCGTTGGATACTTGCTGACCATGATAGTTTCTCCTATGGGTGGAACGAGACCGTTTCAACCAAATAGGATATCTGCGGATGGAACGCAAGAGTTCCGACCATAAGGCAAGGGCACCGTCTGGAGCTGCGGTGCAAAAGATCGAACTTACCGAGGCGCTCCACCGTGCCTTCTTTCTCGAATGGGCTAAACATGGCTTTTCTGCTTTAAGTCTTGAACGGGTAGCGGCGCGAGCGGGAGCAGGTAAAGCCGCCATCTATCGTCGCTGGCCGGGCAAACTGCAATTTGCGGAGGACGCGATTAGCGCCTTGGGGCTCAAGTTAGCTGCCTTTGAAGACAAGGGCTCGCTGGAGGGCGACATCAAGGCGTTTCACCGCCGGCTGCGTGCAGTATTTCGACATCCTTTGGTGCGCCGAATTCTTCTAGATATCCATGCAGAAGCTGCTCGCTCAGATGAGATGAAGTCAATCAGCAGGCGCGTGACACTGACCCGACGTGAAGAGGCAAGGAAGGTCATTGGACGGGCGATTGAGCGTGGAGAGCTGCCGGCCGCGATCAATCGTGAGATCGCACTCGATTTTCTGCCTTCTTCGATTTACTGGCGATTGATGGTGACGAAAGGCGCTTTGTCGAAAGTTGAGCTTACTTTGCACACCCAAGGGACGATAGCAGCACTCAAAGCGTTAGCATAAATCGCGCGGATGACGAGGGACTAAGGGTTCCAATAGGGCAACGACCGCCTCCCTGGCATCTTGTATGCTTCAGCTTTCAAAAGCTGTGCTGGTGTCTAGTTCTCAGATTTGAGTTGCTGCCCTTCTTTGCTCTAGCATCGAAGGTTCCGCTGATCTCTCAGCCAAACTGGCTCGATCCAAGCCTGGTTTTGCTGCGTTGGACACCCGTTAACTACGATTTGCTTGCCAAAGCCATAGAGACTATTCCCGCGGACCTGAGAGCCTTTGTTGCCGGACCCCGATAGCGACCGGCCGCGCCCCGACCGGCGATGGACTTCGGTCAGGATCTGTCCATACCGATGTCTTAGCTTCCCTTAGTCTTTGAGGGCACCGGCAAGCATGTCGATAAAGTGTCGGGTCTTTGCCTCCAAATAGCGACGGTGGGGATAAAGCGCCACCACAGGAACGCTCTTGGGCGTAGCATGCGCCAGGACTTGCTTTAGCCGCCCGTCAGCCAAGTCTTCCTTGACCAGAAAAGATGGCAGCAGCGCTATCCCCGCCTGCGCAAGCGCCATAGTGTACAAAGCTGCACCATTGTCCATGCGCAGCCTACTTCGACCGCGCGCAGGGGTTGGTCGGCGCTCCTCATCGTAAAGAATCCAACTCTGCCGTTCGCCATCATGTTCGTAAAATAGCAAGTCGTGGCGGTCGAGTTCCTCGATGTTCTCCGGTATGCCGCAGCGCTCTAAGTAAGCAGGAGCGGCGCAAAGAGCCAGAGGTTCGTCACGCAAGTGACGCATGATCATCCCCGGTTCTGGGCTAGTAACGCCTATCCGGACTGCAAGGTCAAATCCGCGCTGCACCATGTTAACCACGGTATCCGAAAGGTTAATTTCTACCTGAAGGCGCGGCCAACTCTCGAGGTAATCTTGCACTACGGGTAAGATGCACAGTCGGCCGAAGGCGTCCGGCACGGTTAAGCGAAGCGTGCCCGTCGGCTGCTCCGTGCCGCCGCCCAGTCCTTCCTCCACTTGCTGGAGAACAGTCGCGATTTCCAGACCTTTCTGGTAGAGTGCATACCCTCCATCGGTCAGTGCAATATGGCGAGTATTGCGGTTGAGTAAGCGAATTGCATACTTCCTCTCCAACCTTGCTACAGCCTTTCCTGCCGCTGACCGAGACAGGCCTAAGGATCGCCCACCGGCTGCAAATCCCTTCGCATCAACAACTGCCATAAACGCCATGATGTCGTCGACATCGCTACCATCCATCATCAACACCGTAGCATTCTGGTCGCTATACTAAAGCCGACAATTCTTCAGTCACTCCCGCAATACTGAGACTCGAGAGCGCTGTCACGCGCTCCATGGCTTAAGAAAGGAAACATGGTGACTGCTCCCACCCTGCTAAATCCCAGTTCTCTGCCGCACACTGAGACGATCGGCTATTCACAGATTGCCGTTGCCCATACCGGGCGCCTCGCATTTGTTTCCGGGCAGGTAGCCGCCGGAGTTGAAACTCATACGGCTCCCAAAGATTTTGACGCGCAAGCTGGTTTAGTTATCCAGAACCTCTCAAAGGCCCTTTTGGCGCTTTCTGCCACGCCTCACGACATCGTCCAGCTCCGGATCTATGTTGTCGATCTCACCCCTGCCCGGGTGGAAACCGCTATGAGCAAACTACGCTCGTTTCTCGAAGGAGCGAAGCCGAGCCTCACTGGCGTTGGCGTTAGCAGTCTCGCCTCACCTGATTATCTGATCGAGATAGAGATGATCGTACAACTGCAATCAGTTTGACATCTTCCGTAACAATTTGCGTGTCGTCCTCACGCTATTGATTCACAACACAAAGGAGAAGCAAATGACGTATTTCACCACTACCGACGGCACCCGCCTCTTCTACAAGGATTGGGGCAACGGACAGCCGATTCTGTTCGCTCATGGCTGGCCGCTGTCTTCCGACGCATGGGACCAACAGATGCTGTTCTTTGGCCAGCAGGGCTTTCGAGTCATCGCCCACGACCGCCGCAGCAACGGCCGCTCCGACCAGACCTGGGACGGCAACAACATGGATCGCTATGCAGATGATCTTGCTGAACTCATCGAAGCCCTAGATCTTCGTGACCTGATCCTGGTTGGCCATTCCACAGGCGGCGGTGAAGTGTCTCACTACATCGGCCGGCACGGCACCGAGCGGGTTGCCAAAGTTGTGCTCGTCGGCGCCGTGCCGCCGCTGATGCTTCAAACTGACGCTAACCCAGATGGCACTCCGCTCTCCGCCTTTGACGGCATCCGCGAAGGCACTGCAAAGAACCGGTCGCAGTTCTACTACGATCTCACCATTCCTTTTTACGGCTTCAACCGGGAAGGCGTCACCGTTAACGAGGGTCTACGGGAGAACTTCCGCCGGATCGGACTGCAGGGTGGCATCAAGGGTCAGTACGACACCATCCACGAGTTCTCCGAGGTGGACTACACTGCGGATCTGCAAAAGATTGACCGGCCAACCCTCATCATCCACGGCGATGACGACCAGATCGTGCCCATCAAGGCCTCTGCACAGCGCGCTGCCCAGATTGTCCCCAATGCGGTGCTCAAGATCTACCCAGGTGGTTCACATGGCTTAGCGGAAGTCAACGCAGATCGCTTCAACGCCGACGTGCTAGACTTCATCCGGAGCTAAGCTGAAACGCCACTTAGCGTGCGGCTATAACAAGAACTCGCAACCAGCTCGGCGGAGTTGCCGACGCCGAGCTGGACATATGCGAGTAGAGCCGGAACATTCCTACGATGCAAGTTGACCTGGCCGCTTCAGCGGCATCGAGCGTAATGGTCCAATTACGGCAAGTATCGACTTGTTTCAGCTCCAATGTTAGTTGCTGCAAGCAGGCGGTTAGAACAACTGAGCTTGTCTCGAGAACCCCATTGGCGCTTTCGTCTAGATAGGCGACATATCAGACAACATGCACCGCATGGCTTGAAATAGCGGCGCGTTTCAAGCGGCTTCTTATTTCATCTCCGTTCAATGCAAACAGCGGAACCTGGCTGCGGGCAGCCACGCGGCCGCGCTCCGCCCTAAACCTGGTTGCACACTGCACTTTGAAGTGCGGTACCAGCTAACGGGCGAGACACTGCTTTCCGAGCAACTCAGACTAAACAAGTGCTACAAGTTTTAGAGCAGAAATTGAAGCGCGATATGAATGCTTCCAACCCCGAATGAGAAAAACCGCCGAGTTGAGTGAGTGCTCGGCTTTGGGACGAATGCTTTGACATTGTGGAATCGCGGACCAACAGTTTCTTTATAAGTTTTAACACTTGCAAATTCGTCGACTGATTTGTCAACGTTTTGACCTCGCGCAGTCTCCGTCGCTAATTTCGCTGCATCACGAGCTTAAGGGCGTAAATGTCAGCACAGCAACCAGGGCCGTCAACAGAAGCAAGTTAGCTGCTCCATATCTGTCCTCCCGAGCTTTCACAGCTGCATACTCTGGCGGAAGAGTTCCACTTGTCATGCCTTCCTGGGCAAGTTCCCTCGTTCGTCGGAGCATGGGGGCGATAAGGAAAATTGAATTCAAAAGAATGCTGAGGCATAGCCCGATCTTTAGCAATCCCCAAGGTGAGGCTTTCTGGTCCACGAAAAGTTGGGTCACGATGGAACAAAGGAGCAGCAAAATTGCGCCGGGTACGGTCACCATCCTCGAGATCGTAGCCGTGAATGAACGCATATGGTGGACTAAAACGACGTCTTGCGTTTGGCCTAGAGATGCGTTCACCGCAATGAAGGTGAAAATGGTGCCAAGCGTCATTGCTAAGCCGATCGTATAGACGAGTTCGACAACCTGAAGCAATAAAATGAATTTCCGCGCTAATGAAGTTCTAAGTTGTTGGCTCCCTGATCGGGAGGCAGTTTGTATGCCTATAATCTGAGCTCACCAAGTCGAGCCCGCGGGAGCAATTTGTAGGATCAAGCACACCACTCAACGTGTTCTCTCCTATCATGTGCAACGAGAAGCTCTGTAGCCGTCAAGACCGAGGGGTATGGAAGGTGATAGCATACCCATCAGGGTCTACAGCAACGAAGAATCTGCCAAAAGGGCCATCTGCGACTGGGCTTCCTACTGTGCCGTGACGGCTAATGATCAAGTCACGGAATGCGTCGGCGTCATCGCAGGCTACCCACAACGACATCCCAATGCCTAGAGATCCGGTAGCAGGCAACGCTTGCAACGGCTCTCGCAGGCCAAGGTTGATTGGTCTTGTTCTGAAGACGACGGCACCTGGCGGGTGATTAGCTTCGGCTTTGAAGCCAAACACGTCCTGATAGAACTTGGCAGAGGCTGCCAGATCCCGAACCTGCAGGGCGATGAATGAAGGCCCAATCGGCATTGTCATTTTAAGAACTCCAATATAATGTCAGGTTCCTTACAACTATATAAGGTTCCTGATATTGTCAACGGCGGAGTCGCAGAATGGCTGGGTGGGTTATGCGCTGAAACTAACTCAGCATCGCCTGAGGTTGCGGTTGGAAAAAGAGCTAAAGGGCATCGGCATCTCACCATCTCAAAACGCGGTTCTGCTGGCCATCGCCGACAACCCGCGCATTTCTAATGCTTCGCTAGCGAGAGCGGCGTTCGTGACACCTCAATCCATGCAGGGCATGCTGGTTACCCTTGAGCGTGAAGGCCTCATTGTACGCACACCACACCCTGGGCACGGGCGTATTATCATGACAGAACTTACTGAGGCCGGCAGAACTGCAGCGCGGGCTGGTATTGCCGCGGCAGAGGCTGCAGAAAAGCAGATGCTGGCGGACCTTACAAACGCTGAGGCCAAAACATTAGGCGACCTCCTCAGGCGCTGCGCGGAAGCACTAGATCGACGTCTTTGAACTTAGCTTGCAAAGCAGCGGATCTAAACCATCCATGGAGCGATCGAGAGGCTCCATGTGCGCTTGGTCATGGGAGGGGTGGATAGCGGACCGGCTGCTTAAGGGGCGCACCCTACGCAAGCAGGCACTGGTGAGTTCGGGCTGCACCTCTCGGATACAGCCCGACAATCATGGCCTTAGCATCGCGTCCGCCCCCGCATCCAAGTTCCAGAACGCGGCTACCAGGGGCCGAATCTCCATGAAGGACTGCAGGAACCTGCTTGTTCCTCCGGGACCCGATGCCACATACGTCTCAGCTGTCTGCCTGGCTCATGAGATCTAACTCAGAGGTGCCTAACCGAGGTCGATGAAAATCGAGAATTCGCTGATCAGGAAATCCAGAGAGTGCCTTGTGGCTTACCGCTCTTGGAGTTTTGGCAACCGCGATATCGCGAAGGATCGGGGCTTGAGTGACAGCAACTTCGCCACGCGATCCGTCTGAAAGGCTTGCTGGCCGGCAAACGAGGTATTCGTCGAGTCGGAGCTTGGCCAATCAATGGTATCTCGGGCCAACTGCACCCCACATTCCCAACTAGCCCTGCTTGAAACGAGCCCGCATCCGGCAAACAGGAACGGCAAAGGTGAAAGCAGCTTGGCACGGAGCGTGGAAACACTGCCAACTTCAGTGCCATTCGACAGGGCCACCAGCGATTGAACTTCAGCCTTGATACCTGCGCTCTCTTGTTGGCTTGAGCGGCCTTCAAAGGTGATCAACTCAGCCTTTTGCTCAAACTCTTCCAGATTGGAGAAGCAAAAGAACTCACCCAAAGCATCAATCATGATGCCGACAGGTGCGCCGGGCGTGTTCTTTTTATCTCCTCTGTAGCTCAGCTTCTCGCAAGAACGCGTTTCACCGACCGTGCGCATCTTTGACGAGAAGTCATAGTAAACCCGTGGGACCTGATAGCGGGCAAGCAGCTAGTTCCCATCGATCCCACCGTAATGAATGTCATGTCGTTCCGGATCAAAAACCAGACCGCCATTCGCTTGTTCCAGGCCTGTCACAAGCTCTGAAAACTTCATCCGCTCGTAGGCGAAATATCCGTAGTACCCGCCAACGGCAAGAATGGGAACGGCAATCAGCCAGGGCGGCACTCGCTTCATCAGGCACTCAACAAGCATGGCGAATAGCGACAGCATGAGGAGCAGGCCGGTTAGGGCTGCGCCGCCGAAAAACATCAGGAATATGCCGGTCGGTGGAAGTGCCTGAAGCGCGAACATGCAGGCGGCCGAAGCAAGCAACCAAGCAAAGATAGGCATGAGAGTCCCTCAGTGGGTCCTGTAGTTCTGGTATCTCCGAGGATTGCTACAGCATCACGAGCCAGGGCCCCCAGGTGTGGGTGAGCCAATTGAGCCAGCGTTTCTCAACTCGGTTGTCGGCGTTGATGCGGACTTCGACAATCATGGATGTTACCGTCCTGTACTGCCGGATCCACCGGCGCCGCGGGCTGAGAGTAGAATTGCGATGTTTTTCATCTTGGCTTGTTTGATCTAACATAGGCACCACTCTCCAGAAGGTTTATCAACGGTGCGGCGAGACCTGCATCAAATGCTTCATCTGCACCAAAGCTCATCTGAGGCGGCCTAGGTTCATCCCCTGGCCGGTCCTACTTCCGAATGGGGCCGAAGTTGTCGTCCGGGTAGTGGATGACCTCCTCTCCGGGCTTCCTTGAACCGACCACGATTATCACCGCATCGCGTTGGCTCAGATTGACAACATGATGCGCGTTCGGCTCGCCCGCGGGAAATCCGATGATGTCACCTGGTCCAAGCTGATGCTGTCCATTGTCATCAATAAGCGTGGGTGACCCGCTCAGCACATAAACAAACTCGTCCTCCGCTTCATGCCAATGCCGGTTTGCTGAGAAGGATCCTGGTTTCAGTGTAACATGGTTCACGCCGAACTGTGTGATACCCACAGCCTTAGCCAAGCTCTTCTCGTGGCGACCTTGATATCGGTTATCAGTATTCGGCACTCCGGGTAGACCGATGGAAACCGGTATCGAAGAAAGTGCCTGCAGGAGAGTCTTCATCAGGACTCCATGGTTCTGTTGCAGGAGCTTTGCGCATCTTTGTCAACGGGCGAAAGTGGCAATCCTGCTTCAGGCTATCGCCTTGAACTCGCGGATTAGCCAGTTCTCGCCATCGAACTGATGCGTTGACTGTGTGGGTCGATAAGGCTCGAGCGATCTCGCCCAAAAAGCATTCGCATCCTTGTTTCTTTCGATCACACCAATCTGCCATTTGCCGGCATGCAGCCGCAAGATGCGCTCAACTACCGCCCTGCCAACACCCCTATTGCGGTAAGCCTTAAGCACAAAGAACTCGGCCATGAACCAGCAGTGTGGGGTATTCGTTACCGGGCTGCCGTTGATGACCAAAGCAAAGCCTGCAAGCTCCTCGCCTTCAAAAACCAAGTATGGGTGCTGCCAGAACCGATCCAGAAAGTCGTATTCAAACCTGCCGTCTCGACCAATCGGAAACGGTAGATCGTTGGTCATGTCATAGAGATATAGCTGAACAAGGTTGGCCACCACGGGCTTATCTTCTCGGCCAGCTTTGACGATTGATACCGTGCTGCTCTGGTTACCCATGGTTGTTTAGCTTCAGTTCTCTCTATAGCACCTGCATAGCTGCGCCGGGCTACGTTCGGAGTCGTGCCACACCCTTCAGGTTGCGATAACACTGGAGTATGGCATAGTTCGACTGCTGTGTGACTGGCGAACGAGATGGGTGACCATCGGGAAGCGCAGCCATAGAGGTGCCGCTCGCCTGGACAATCAATTCCCGAGAAAGCGACACCTATGCACGTTACGATGCTCCTGTACCCTCGCTTGACCCAGCTTGATCTGACGGGCCCATATGAGGTCTTTGCCCGCTTTCCTGAACTGGAGATCGACCTAGTGTGGAAAGAGCGCACACCAGTTCGAGATGCCTTCGGCTTGGAATTGCTGCCCACCAAGACCTTCGAAGAAGCCCATCGGACTGACATCCTTTTCGTGCCGGGCGGGCCAGGACAGCTCGAACTTATGGACGATTCTGAAACACTCGCTTTTTTGCGGAGCAAGGCCGGAGAAGCGTCCTTTGTGACATCCGTTTGTACGGGCTCATTGGTTCTTGCGGCGGCAGGCTTGTTGCAAGGCTTCCGCTCAACTTGCCACTGGATGTCTCTTCCGCAGCTGGCGTTGATGGGAGCCATTCCTGTGCAAGAGCGGGTTGTTGTGGACCGCAACCGCGTGACTGGGGCAGGCGTGACATCCGGGATCGATTTTGCCCTTGCACTTGCGGCCCGGCTGTTTGGCGAAGAAAGAGCCCAGCTGGTACAGTTAGCGATGGAATACGACCCAGAGCCACCGTTTGTTGGAGGGTCGATCTCAACAGCAAAGCAGTTACACATCGAAACGCTGAGAGCTGCTTCGGAAGCTTTTCAGGACCGACGTGTGATTGCAGCGAAACTCGCGGGGGAAGCCTTGCGACTGGATCCGCAAACTTCCTGAGCTAGTTCGGACGCCAGTTGCTACCTGCTACTCGCCACTCCAGGTCCAGTGGCAACTAGGGAGTCAAGACAAACCGGCATTTCCTGGGTGGATAGCTGAAGGGCAGCTTTGGACAGATCGCACACTAAAGCGGACCCTGCCTTTTCGATAATCTTATTCGACAAACCTGCACCTGAGTTATGAACCAATGAAGCCATTGAAATTGCAGCAGCCGGAAATTGGTGCGTAAATCTTGATTTATGATCCTTCCATTGGAGAGACATATGAGCGAACAAATGCCCGATGTGGCTTTTGTGAACCTGCGCGACAAAACCGATTTATTAAGGACTGTAGCGGACCGCATATGGAATGCTTGGTCCAAGGACAGGGGCCACTCCCCCAAGGACGTCATCCAGAAGCTAGAAGGCATCGTTGCTTCTAAGGACGAGTTCACTCTCGTTGCTCATACCGGGGAGAAATTCATAGGCACTGTTTCAGTTATTAAATCAGATATGGCCGAACGACCGAACCTGACACCTTGGGTAGCTGCCGTTTGGGTGGATGAAACATATCGGAAGCACGGAATGGGTTCGGCTTTGGTCTATGCTGCCGAACAGCACGCCCGTGAGATCGGAGAGGATGTGCTGTACTTGTGTTGTGCGCCAGAACTTCGGCCATTCTATAGCGGTCTTGGATGGACAGAGATCGAGTCTAATGTAGGCCTAAAACAAGCGTGCGTTTTTCAGAAGACGACACACTGAATCGCTCATTCCCTACTGCATGTTATCTGCGCCGTTGGGCTGCGGCTGCTTTCAGGCAATCGTAGATGTGCCGCGAACGTCCAAAATGGGGTCGGAAGCTGCCCCTTCCCTTGTGTTGCCTTCGAGTAGTTTCATGCGGCCTTATGCGCAGCCTGGTCGATACTCACGTTGGCAGTCCTGAGCAGAGGCCGCGTTCCCACGCCATACCAGTCGATCGTTACCCCGGCGTATGAGGCACTCAGGCGTTCATTGCCTGCCTATAATTTTGTGCTGCCCTTTTTCTCAGAAGCACCGGCGTTTTCACTTGAGGAGGGCGCAGCTACAGTCGCTGTCCATTTTTGTTGTCGAATACATAGACGTGGCGAGGTTCAATAGCCAACGATACCTCTTGACCGGTTACAGAAGTCGTCCTCTGAGATTGCACCAGCACGATTTGATCATCATTGGAAAAGATGAACGTGGTTGAGCCGGTCGATTCGACCGGGCCGATCACCATCGACATCTGCCCCTGCTCATCGGAAATCATCAAGTGTTCGGGCCGCAGTCCGACCGTTACTTTGCGGCCAGGCTCGAGCGAGTGATCGAGTTGCAGTGTGCTGCCTCGGTCCAGATCGACCGAGTGACCATTGGGGCTAATTGTTGCAGGCAAAAAATTCATAGCGGGCGAACCAATGAAGCCAGCTACGAACTTGCTCTGCGGATTATCGTAGAGGTCGAGGGGCGAGCCCTGCTGCTCGATTACGCCGTCACGCATGACGACGACGTGGTCAGCCATGGTCATAGCTTCGATCTGATCGTGCGTCACATAAACCGAGGTGGCGCCGAGCCGGTCATGCAGAGCACGAATTTCCTTGCGCATATGAACGCGCAGCGCGGCGTCGAGGTTCGACAGGGGCTCGTCAAAAAGGAACGCCTTGGGGTTGCGGATGATGGCCCGGCCCATGGCAACGCGCTGGCGCTGGCCGCCAGAGAGCTCGCGTGGGTATCGCTTTAGCAGGGCAGAAAGCCCGGTGGTCGCCGCGACTTCGGCTGCCTTCCTTTTGGCTTCGGCTTTGTCCACGCCATGGAGGCGCAGCGAATAGGTGAGGTTCTCCTCCACCGTCATGTGTGGGTAAAGAGCGTAAGACTGGAACACCATGGCGACGTCGCGCTTGCGCGGTGGCACGCCGGTCATGGTTTCACCTGCAATCTTGAGCGTGCCCGAGGTGATGCTTTCAAGGCCGGCAATGGAGCGCAGCAGGGTGGACTTGCCGCAACCGGAGGGGCCGACCAAGGCAACGAAGCTGCCCTTGGGAATGGAGAGGCTCACGTCCTTGAGCGCATGGAAAGAGCCATAATGTTTGTCGATGTGGCTCAGCTCGATCTGAGTGGTCATTTGAGGGCTCCCGAAGTGAGGCCGGAAACGATGCGGCGCTGCAAGAGGACGAAGACGGCCAGGATCGGCGTCACGTACATGGCAGAGTAAGCCATAATGGAATTCCAGTCGGTGGAGTTAGGCCCGAGGAACCCGGAGAGGCCGACACTGGCAGGCTGCAGCGCAACGTCCTGGATGATGGACTTGGAATAGATGTACTCGCCGAACGAGGACATGAAGGTAAGGATGGCGCAGACGAGAATGCCGTTGCGAGCCAGCGGCAGGACGATGGAGAAAAAAGCGCCGGCACGCGAATTGCCATCCACGAGTGCCGCTTCCTCGAGTTCCCGCGGTACGCTCATGAAGGTTGCGCGCACCAGGACCACGAAGAACGGCATAGATTTGGCAGCGGCTGCCAGCACCACAGCAAGGCGAGGTGAGTTGAGGAGGCCGATCTGGTTGAAGCCGACGAAGAGCGGCGTGATCATCACCGATGCCGGCAGAACCTGCAGCATGAGGATGGCGAAGAGCCCGATGTCGATCCAGATGCTCCTGTAGCGGGCAAGGACATAGGCGCAGCCGGTACCCAGAACCACGGTGATGGCAGTAACGCCGGAGGCGATCACCACCGAGTTCCAGAGGAAGCCCGACATCGTCCGACGCATCCAGGTGTTGGGATAAATGCTCGGATCGGGCGCAGCGGGCCAGAAGGTAGGTGGATTGGCGAAAATCTCCGAGCCGGTCTTGAGGCTTGTCACATACATCCAATAAAGCGGAAACAGGTAGATCGCAGCAAAGGCCAGAGCGAGCACCAGCAGGAGCCATGGCACGTAAGGACGGGTCATCCGCGCACCTCATGCCGCGTCGATCGCACGTAGACCACCGAGGCGAAGAGGACGAGGACGAACATCATCACCGAAATCGTGGCGCCTTTGGCAAAGTCGTAGAGCTGGAAGCTCATCTGCCAAGCCCAATAACCGGCAACCGTTGAGGTATTCGCTGGACCACCTTCGGTGAGCGCGGGGAAAAGGTCGAACTGCTGCAGCGTGCCAATCAGCCCTAGCGAGAGAACCGCGCCAATGGTGGAGCGCATCATGGGCAGGGTGATGGTCCAGAAACGCTGTAAAGGGTTGGCGCCATCGAGCTCGGCGGCTTCGTAGAGATCGCGGGGAATGGCCGCAAGACCGACCGACAGGAGCAGCATGTTGAAGGCCAACCCGAGCCAGATGTTGGCAATCACCACGGCATAGAGGGAAAAGTTCGGATCCGACTTCCAGAAGATCGTGCCGCTCGTGATGCCTAGCGCACGGAGGATGGCGTTGAGCACGCCATAGTCGCCGGCCAGGATGAAGCTCCAGATGCCGCCGACAACGAGTCCTGGCATGACCCAGCTGACGAGGAACAAGCCGCGTATGGTCGAAGCGCCTGGGAAATTTTGAGCAAAGAACAGAGCTAGGGCAAAGCCAAGGATGAACTGACCGGCCATGGAGCCGAACACAAAAATAAGGGTGTTTTTCGTCACCAGCCAGAATTCCGGCTGCTGCACGACAGCGATGTAGTTGGTGAAACCAGCAAAGGGGCGAACCAGCGAGCCCAAGGTAAACATGTCCACCTGCTGGAAGCTCATCAGCACATTATAGGCCAGCGGCAGGCCTGCTAGTGCGAGGAGAAAGATCATGGCCGCGCCGACGAGAAGGAGGTCGAACCCGCGACCATCACGTATGCTGGAGAAAATGCGGGACATAGGCACCCAACTTCATTTGGGGGAGCAAAAAGACCGGCCAGTTTGCTCCGGCCGGTTTCAGTCGGGAGGACAGATTATCCGACGATACCCTTAATGGTCGCCTGAGCCTGGTCGAGTGCGTCCTTGGCCGGCATCTGGCCGGTCAGAGCTGCCTGCATCGCGTCATAGATCGCCTTGGAAATTTTTTGCCATTCCGGATGCGGGCCACGCGGCTGGGCATACTGGAGTTGTTCCTGGAATACCTTGAGCGCAGCATCCTTCAGTGGCACGCCCGTTTCTGGCAGGGCAATGTCGCCGCGTGCAGGTAGGCTCGAGAAGTCGGGGAACAAACGTTCGTCCTGGCTGATATAGAACTCGAGCACCTTGAAAGCTTCATCGGGGTGCTTGGTGGTGTTGAAAATGCCGTAGTTGAAGCCGCCGAGTGCCGACGAGCGTTCGCCGCCTTCGGTCTGTGTCGGCAGAAGGGCAACGCCCCAGTCGAACTTGGCGTCTTCGGCCATGCGGTTGAGTTCCCATGGACCTGACACGGCCATGGCGGCGTTTCCGGAATTGAAAGTGCCGGTGGAGTCCCACTGCCCCAGGCTCAGGACGTCTTGGCTAGCCGACTTGCTGTCAATCATAGCCTTCCAATAGTCGAGAGCCTCAACTGCGCCGGGCACATTGACGTTGTCATAGCCACCGCCAGCCATTTGGATCCAGGGCAGGAACTGGAAGGTGCCCTCTTCGCCGGCACGGGCCGAGAAGGTGATGCCATAGGTGTTGGTGGAAGGATCGGTCAGCTTGGCAGCGGTATCGACCAGTTCAGCCCAGGTGTTGGGCGGTTCTGCAATGCCGGCCTTCTCGAAGAGATCCTTGTTGTAGAACAGGGCGATCGTATCGGTGTACTTCGGAACGCCATAGAGCTTGCCGTCCCAGGTAACCGAGTTCAGCGGACCTTCAAAGTAGTTGTCCGTCTTGATGACGCTGGATGCGGCCACGCGATCGGTGATGTCGAGGAAGGCGCCGCGAGAGGAGAACAAGGCAAAGTCGGGATTGTCGAGCGAGATGATGTCTGGTGCCTGGCCGGTGGCAAAGGCGCGGAGAGCTTCATTGACCAGATCGTCAAATGGCACGATGCGGTAGTCGATCTGGATGTCGGTGTTGGCTTCGTTGAATTCCTTGCTCAGGGTATCGCCGATGCCGGGCGAGTTCGCACCATCGATCGACCACACCTTGATCACCGTTTGCGCCATGGCAGGCACTGCCATGCCTATTGCGCCCAAGGCGATGCCGGCCATCAGGCCAAGAGTTTTCAGCTTCATAGTCGTTCCTCCCGTTTTGCAGCCAAAGCTGCCGTTGAAAAAATGATGCAGAGCCCTCCCCGGCTCGGCTGACCTTTAGCTGGCGACGAAGTCGCCGCCGCGGCAATCCTTGAGGTAGTTGAGCGCCCGCACCTGGCCTGTCATCTCGAGCTCGCCCCGGTAAACCGGATCGTGCCAGCCCTCGATGTCGATGGAGCCGGTATAGCCGGCGAGGCGCAGCTCGGAGATGATGTCGGTCCAGTTGCTGTCGCCGAAGCCGGGCGTGCGCATCCACACGAACTGCTCCTTGCCGAAGATGCCGTGCTCGCGGATGACTTCCCAACGGATGGTCGCGTCCTTGCCGTGGATGTGAAAGAATTTGTGTGCCCATTTGCGGATCTGCGGCAAGGGATCGATCAGGTAGACCATCTGGTGGCAAGGCTCCCATTCGAGCCCGATGTTGTCGTCCGGCGTTTCGTTGAACATCAGCTCCCAGGCGTCAGGATTGTGCGCGATGTTCCAGTCGCCCGTTGCCCAATTGCCATCCATGGCACAGTTTTCGAAGGCGACCTTGATGCCCTTGTCAGCCGCGCGCTTGGCCAGTTCGCTCCAGACTTCGCGGTAGCGCGGCAGGGAGTTGGTCAGCTTCTGCCCACGAATGCGACCGGTGAAGCCAGCCACGCAGGTGGCGCCAAAATGATGGGCATTGTCGATGCAGTCCTTCCAACCCTGCAGGGTCTGGCGGTCCATCTCGCCATCTTCCAGCGGATTGCCGAACATGCCGATGGTTGAGATGGTGATGTCGCGATCGCCAATGGCGTCGAGTGAGCGCTTGCCGAGCTCGGCGATGTCCTGCCCGTTGGTGGTTTGCCAGAAAAATGGTTCGAAGCTTTCAAAGCCCAGATCGGCGATGGCGGCGATGTTCTCGGGTGCCTTGCCAGCGGTCGCCTGGATCATGGTGCCGATGCGGATGGCCTTGGCGGGATTGGTCAATTGAGTATCCTTAAACTGCAATGGTGACGCGCTGGCGGGTCTTGGCGCCTTCGATGGCGGCAAAGACCATGGCGAGGCTCTTGATATTGTCGCTGCTGGCTGTCTCGGGCGGACGGCCCTGCTCGATAGCAGCGAGGAATTCAGCAATGACGCTGGCATGGCCGTGGGTCTGGTCGGCGTTTTCGGGCTCGGGTATGTCGATCGGCGTCAATGGGCGGAGGAAGCCTTCGTCGCCCGCCACCACATTGGCCTCGAACTTGTCGGCGCCATCCCACAAGAGCGTGCCCTTGGTGCCGATGACGCGCCACGAACTTTCCCAAGAGGTATTCGCCCCTTCGGCGCTCCAGCTGCCGCGATAGTTGAAGACGATATCCTGTTCGAACTCGAAGATGGCGTTGGCCGCGGCGCCATGGCTGTACCACGAGCCGCGCGGATTGGTTTCGAGGCAATAGACTGCCCTTGGCGCGACGCCGGCCATGAAGCGGGCGGCATCGAGGGTGTGGATGGCCATGTCGAGGAGGAGCACGTTCTCCATCTGCTCGCGGAAGCCGCCGAAATGGGCGCCGATGAAGAAGTCGCAGTGAAGCGCCGTCAGTTCGCCCAGCGCGCCGCTCTCGATCAGGCGGCGGATGCGGCGCACGCCAGAGATGAAGCGGCGGTTTTGTACCACGGCATGGACCCGCCCTACCGCTTGTGCCTGAGCGATGAGGTCTCGCGCGGCCTCGATGCTCGTCGCCATCGGCTTTTCGCTCAGCACATGGCACCCGTGCCTGAGGCCGGTTTCCACCACAGCTTCGCGTGCAGCGGGGATGACGATGTCGAACAGGAGGTCGGGCTTGGTTTGGGTGAGGATGGCTTCGAGATCGGTGCCGATGACGATATCGGTCAGCCCGAACTCAGCTGCGCGTGCTTCGGCCGTGGGCAGGTGGAGGTCGACAAGTCCGACGATCCGGACCCTGCCCTTGAGCAGCGGATGATCGGCCAAGGCCTTCAGCCACCCTTTGGACATGCCTCCGCAGCCGGCAAGCACTGCCGTTACGACCATGGATCCTCCCTCTGGACTTCCCCTTGGCTTTGCCGTCTTCTGCGACTGTGCCCCGAAGTGTCCGTAAACGTTTGCGACAATAGGAAAGGCTCTTTACGGATGTCAAGAGCATTTCCGTAAACGATTTCGGAAGCTAGAGCATGTCGAGACCAAAGGGGAGAGAAGTTGCGAGGAATTAAGAAGTTAGCTGAGCAACTCGGGATCTCCACCGGCACCGTATCTCGTGCGCTCAATGGCAAGGCCGATGTCAATGAAGACACGCGACGGCGCGTTATCGAGGCAGCGGCTGCCATGGGGTACGTGCCCAACCAGGCTGGTCGTACTCTCAGGCAAGGTCGCACCAAAGCCATCGGCTTTGTCTTCGAACCAGGAGGGGGTACGAGCGGCTACGGCGACACGTTCTTCCTTGACGTATTTGCCGGCGTGCAGGAGGTCCTGAGCCGCCACAACCTAGATCTGATAGTCCTACCCTGTCCCTTCGATGACGATCCGGCCGACTATGTCCGGCGTATGATGGCGCGTCGTATGGTGGATGCAGTCATCATTTCCGCAACGCGGCGCAAGGACAATCGCATTGAGATGCTCGATCGATTAGCGATTCCGTTCATTGCATTGGGACGGTCGTCATCACCAGGGAACTATCCTTGGTTGGATCTGGATTTCGAGGGCGTCGCCGGACAGGCGGTAGAGCGGCTCGTCGAAGCTGGCCACAGCCGAATTGCCATCGCTGTCCCCGGCAATGACGTCAACCTTGGCTTCGTTTATTTCGATGGCTACCGCAAGGCGCTGGAGCGTCTGGGAATTGCTTACGATCCCGAACTCACCTTCAGAGTTGCATCTTCAGAAGAAGGTGGCTTTCAGCTAGGTCATGATATCCTCAGCATGCCGAACCGCCCTACAGCGGTCATGTTGATCTATGAACTGATGGCCATCGGACTGTACAGACGTTTGAGCGAGGCTCGCGTACAGCCCGGTCGGGACCTTGCCATCATCGGGTTTCGAGAGTCCCCTCTCTCCCGTTTCCTTTCCCCTACCCTGACTAGTTTTCGGATTTCGCTCCGCACGGTCGGCGTTTCACTGGCCGAGTCCCTACTAGCGTCGATACCTGAGTATGCTGATCAGTACCCACTTGGTGTCGTCCGGCGTGTACTTCCCCTGGAACTCGTTCCAGGGGAAAGCGATAGTATTTACACCATATCTGATGCTACAACCCGCTCGAGCTGATGCCAAAAACGTCCTTGTTGGACTTACGCAAAGTCAAAGGATCAGTCTGCGGCACCGAGAAGTAGCTCATTACCCTGTTCAGCCATTCGAGCTGGTCAGGCATCTTCCCGGCAGCTGCGGTGTTCTTCAGGTATTTGGGACTTCGATGTAGAGGTAGCCTTTTGCGCCCGGCGCTCAGACAGGCAAGAGCCAGCATCGGCCGTTCCGTGACAGCGTCTGCAGTCAATCTTCTCTCGACTACACGGTGCCTATGACAATCCCTTTTCGCAATGCTGACGACCAGGACATATGGCAACCTTCTGGGTTCGTGCGAGCGTCAGAAGAACCGTCTGTCCGTCGTGCAAATTCATCAGCAGATTGACTGGATCTAACTTCTAAGCTGGATTCTACTGATTAACTACTTCAGAGAGCATACCCATGTCTGGCACCTGAACAGGACGCGAGAAAAGAAAGCCTTGCAAATCGCTACAACCTGCAGCGACCAAGAAGTCCCTCTGCCAACTCGTTTCAACGCCTTCTGCCGTGGTGGCCAAGCCTAGACTGTTGCTCAGAGCTACCACAGCGGAGACTATGGCGGCGCCATCCGCTCGCGTACCAAGAAGCTTGACGAATGAGCGATCGATCTTGATCCGGTCTATTCCAAATCGGACAAGGTGGCTGAGAGACGAGTATCCCGTCCCAAAATCGTCGAGTGCAATCTTGATCCCATAACTGCGCAGCGCGTTGATCGTTTTGTTGACCAGCGCCTCGTCGCCACTCATCAGGGCCGTTTCGGTGACCTCCAGTTCAAGGCGATCATGGGGAAAGGAGGTTGCCTTCAGTATCTGTGTGACCTCCTCGGCGAAGTCCGCCCGGCGGAGTTGATTGGGCGAGACATTGACCGCAACGAATCCGCCGTTGGGCCATCCCTTTGCAGCCATGCAGGCGCGCTTGAGAACCAGGCTACCCAGCCGGTGAATAAGACCGTTGTCCTCCGCCAATGGTATGAATTGATCAGGCGCCAACAGCCCATGCTGAGGATGTCGCCAGCGCACCAGCGCTTCGGCACCGGTGATTGTATCCCCGGGTCCCGCCCGGTGCACGGTCTGGAAGAAGACCTCGAGGCCATCGTCGCCGATATCGCGCTCGGCTCGATCCAGCGTCAGGGTCAAGTCGGCCTTGAGTTCATCACGCCACTTGGCACCTTGGTCCATGGCCGGAGAGTATTCCACCCATCGCCCGCGTCCGGTTGACTTAGCTTGATACAAAGCGAGGTCGGCCATGTGAAGGATCTCGCTCACACCGTGAGCTTCGTTCGGCAAGGTCAACACACCGATCGAGCAGCCGACGCTGGCTGTGGCGTTTCCCGAAAGGAGGGTAAAGGGACGGCTCAACTCGGCAATTATCTGTTGGCAAAAATCGAGGTGGCCAAGATCATCCGCTGCCCGGTTGGGCAACAGCAAGGCAAACTCATCGCCTCCCAGGCGACTCAAGGTATCCTGAGGCTCCAAGAGCTTGGAGATGCGGCCCGCGACGGCTTGAATCAGTTCATCTCCGGCGCCATGTCCAAGTGTGTCATTGACGGCCTTGAACCGGTCCAGATCAATGAGGGCCACCACCGTACGCGTGATGCCACGCCGCTGCTCGTCGAGACTTTGTTCCAGGCGCAAACCGAACAGGGCCCTGTTTGGCAGGCCTGTTAGCACGTCGTGCATCGACTGGTGTCGCGCTTTGCGCTCGCTTTCCTGCAGATTGGAAAGCGACTTTTGCAATAGCAGCATGAGGGAGGCCAGCAGCACTGCGACTATGAGCGCAGCGCCGGCCAGCGCAGGGATGAGCCGCCCCACGACACGGGAACCCGGGAGATCGGGCGTCCAAATGACAAAGCCAATTGGCTCGTTGCTGGCTGTGGCATTGATCTGGAAGGAAACTTCCTCAGGACCGGGGTCGGAAGCCCTGGCGAAGCGAGCGCCATTTAGACCCTGTTGCCGGCTGAAGGCATCCAGCGCCGGCCCATCGATGTAGCGGTAGGCAATCAGAAACAGTGGGGCTGACGTTGTAGATGCAATTGGAATAATCCCGGCGATCGAGGGGCGCCCTTGCAGGCGCATCAGCTCAACCGCCTTGCCTGAAGCGACTTCACTCGCGATCGGGTCATCGGAAGCGACGCGGTCCAGCATGGGCATGAGCAATGGCCTTATCCAGTTATAGCGATCAGCCGCTTCTCCATTGATCTGGAAAGCAAGTTTGCCGTCTGCCCGAACCACAAAGGCTTCGTCATAGCCAAACACCGTTGTGATAATCGCCGTAAAGCTCTCGCCCATCAGAACCGGTGCTTCCTGGTCCAACTGCGCGGGAAGTGAGCGAGCAAATCCTTGAGCCATCAAGCCGAGCTCACGCTCTACGCTTTCAAGCTGGGTGCGAAGACGTCCATCGACCAGTTCCCGCTGACGATCGAGCGCCGCAGCATCGCTCTCTCGGCTTGCCCAGATCGCCGCCGCAAGCACGAGGCCGAGCGTGAGCAGGCCGCCTGCAGCAATCAGGATCAGCAGCATTCCGGACGAGATCGAGCGTGACTTGAGACGGAGCACTGACGTTTTGACCAAGCAGATGTTCCGATCCACGATCCGCTGAAGATCTTACCATTCAGTTTTCACAAATCGTCACAAGTGCTGAGCCCGCGTAACATCTAATTTTATCTTCCATGATCTTCTCGTGCCCAGATCAAATGGAGCGTCTTTGATGACTAAGCGCCGGCCAATCTTATCTGCAGTAATGGCCGTCATGGCGCTCACTGCGGCCGCAGGGTTTGCGTATGCGCAGGAGGAGCCCATTCGCATTGCGGTGGAAGGCAACTTCCCCCCGTTCAACTATCTTGATGCGAATGGCAAGTTGCAGGGCTTCGACGTTGAGATTGCGAACGCTCTCTGCGCCGCGATGCAGGCTGAATGCACACTCGTGGTGCAGGAATGGGATCAAATGATCCCAGGATTGGTGGATGGCGAGTACGAGGCAATTGTTTCGTCCATGTCGATGAGCGCCGAGCGCCGCGAACAGGCAGCCTTCACGCAGCGATATTACGATAGCCCATCAGTGTTCATCACAGCGAAGGACTCGGAGTTGCAGGCGTTTTCGCCACAGGACCTCGCCGATCGCAAACTGGGCGTTACTCTCGCAACGTCACAGTTGGCCTATGCTCAGGATCTGTATGCTGCGTCCGATATCACCATCTTCGAGTCATCGCCGGATCTTTACGAAGGTTTGGCGAACGGAGAGGTCGACGTCATTCTTGAGGACAAACTTGCAGCGTTTGACTGGCTAAGCAACACCAGAAGGGGTCAATGTTGCGAATTCCGCGGCCAGGACATCAAGGATGTCACCTATTTTGGCGACGGTGCAGGTATTGCCGTACGAAAAGAAGACGCAGCACTGTTGGCCCGATTGGATGACGCACTGAACGCGATCACCGCCGACGGTACGTACAGCACGATCAATGCGAAGTACTTTCCTTTTAGTATCCGCTGACAGCGTTTTCCTTCCTTAGGGTCATCGATCATCGAGGACAGGCGACATTCGGAAACGTTGGCAATCTCGGACCGAGAGAGCCGGATCAGGTGCGATGTCCGCTTCTGAGCCCGTTGCGAGACGTCGCAGACGATGGATGTTGTCTTGCCATCACATCAAATCCAGGGTCAGCGCACTGTCTGCTCCTGCGACACAGGTTGGTAAGCCGCCCTCTCAGTTGTCGCTCAACCGCGTGCCCGTTTCCGCGTCGAAGACATACACCTGCCGAGGAGATGTGTGGAGCGTCAGCTTGCCCTCCAACTCGATGAGGTCGTCCCCGTTGACGGTCACAACCGTCGGTTGTCCTGCCAGATCAACGGTGACAAAAGTCTGCCCCCCAGTCGGTTCGACGATACTCACGACTCCCGTGAGGCCGGGCCCCTGCCCTGTTCTCTGGAAGTGCTCGGGGCGAACGCCCACGATAACTGACTGCCCTTCCTGGACAGCCGAACGGGGTCGGAAGTCGAACAAGGAACCAGACGCGACTCGAGCGGAGCCATCGACGATGGTAGCGGGGAAGAAGTTCATGGCGGGCGAGCCGATGAAGCCGGCGACGAACGTATTGGCTGGTTGACGGTAAAGCTCCATGGGCGAGCCAGCTTGCTGGATGATGCCCTTGTTCAGTACCACGACCCTATCCGCCAGGGTCATGGCCTCGACCTGATCATGCGTCACATAGACGGAAGTAACTCCGACCTTCTTGTGCAACTGCTTGATCTCGGAGCGCATCTGCACCCGAAGCTTGGCGTCTAGATTCGATAGCGGTTCATCGAACAGGAACACGGATGGGTCACGCACCACTGCACGTCCCATGGCGACACGCTGGCGTTGACCGCCCGAGAGCTGGCTCGGCTTGCGGTCGAGAAGTGGCTCAAGCTCCAGCATGGTGGCAGCGGCTCGCACCCGCTGGTCGATCTCCGCCTTTGGCTTGCCGGCCAGCTCGAGGTTGAACGCCATGTTCCGGTAGACATTCATGTGCGGGTAAAGCGCATAGCTCTGGAACACCATGGCGATATTCCGCTCCTTCGGGGTGAGATCGTTGACGATCTCGCCGCCAATGGAGATATCGCCTCCCGTGATATCCTCCAGACCCGCAATCATGCGCAGAATGGTGGACTTCCCGCAGCCCGAGGGGCCGACCAGGGCAACGAACTCACCATCCGTGACATCCAGGTTTATCCCTTCGATCACTGAGACGGCGCCGTAGCTCTTGGAAACGTTGCGTAGCTCGAGACCCGCCATGGTCAACTCCGATTATTTGACGGCACCGGCGGTGAGGCCGGCAATAATATGTTTCTGCGCGGCAAAGAACACCACGATGGTGGGCGTGATGGTCAGCGTGATGAACGCAAGGATCAGCTGCCAGTCGGTGCTGAACTCACCTCGGTACACCATGATACCCAGCGGCCAGGGGTACTTGGATTCCGAGTTGAGCATGATGAGGGGAAGGATGTAGCTGTTCCAGCTGCCCACGAAGGAGATGATCCCGACCGTTGCAATGATGGGACGGCTGAGCGGCAGCGTGATGTGCCAGAAGAAGCGGAAGTAACCGGCTCCGTCCACAAAGGCTGCGTCGAACAGTTCCGACGGCATGCCTCGGAAGTAGTTGCGGAAAAGGAGGATACTCATACCAAGCCCGAACGCGGTCTGTGGCAGCACCACGCCCCAATAGGTGTCGAGCAACCCCAGGTCGCGAATGCGGATGAACAGCGGCAGGATGGCCGTTGCCGCCGGAAACATCAGCCCGATCAGGAAGTAGTTCAGCAGGTGCTGGGACCCGAAGAACCTCACATGGGCAAACACGAACGCCGCCATGGCTGCCAAGGTCAGTACCAGGAACACCGTCATGCCGGCGATCAGCAGCGAATTGCCCATTTGGAGCCAATACCGCTGGCTGACCAGAATATCTGTGTAGTTCGACACCATCCAGGTCTGTGGCAGGCCGAAGGCGTTGCCACGCAGATCTCCCAACGTCTTGAAGCCGCCCAGTGCGGTCGTGACGAGAGGTACTAGCACCACGGCCGCCATGATCAGGAGCGCAGCATAGATATAGGCCTGAGTTCGGACATTGAGACTGCGACCACCTGATGACGCCGTCGCTGCATCGATGGGCTGGGCTGTGTCAGTCATTTCGCATGAATATCCGCTTGTAGCTGAACGCGAGGGTGACGCAGATCACGAACAGCACGACGCCGACGGCCGAGCCGAAGCCAACCTGCATGCGCATCACGCCGAAGCTGTAGAGGAAGGTGACCAGTGTCTGCGTGGAGTTGGATGGTCCGCCACCGGTCAGAGGCATGATCATGTCGAAGAGCTGCAGAGACCCGACAACGGCGAAGAACACCGACAGCCGCACCGTGGACCCCAGCAGCGGGAGAGTGACCTTCATGAACTTCTGCCAACCCGTGGCGCCGTCGATGTCGGCCGCTTCCAGCACGCTCTTGTCGATGGCCTGCAGCCCGGCGATGAAGAGCATCATGTGGAAGCCGAAATACTTCCACACGATGACCGCCAGAACAGCATAGAAAGCGACGTCCTTGTCGGCGAGCCAGAATGGCGGTTGCTGGCCGAAGAACTCGGCGATGTTGGCCACAAGGCCGAACTCGCCATCGTAGACGAAGCGCCAGATCATGCCCGCGGCCACGTCGGCCAGCACGTAGGGCAGAAAGAAGATCAGGCGGAACACCAAAGCACCCTTGATGTGCTTGGTGACCATCGTGGCCAACCAAAGCGCCAGCGGGATCTGAACGCAAATCGAGATGACGATGATCAGGCCATTGTTGATCAGGGCATTGCGGAACGCACCTTGCCTGAAGATCAGTTCGTAGTTCTTCCATCCTACCCACTGGTCAGGTAGGCCATAGCCGTTCCAGTTGAAGAACGAGTACCAGGCCGCCTCGCCCATGGGCAGGATGACGAACAGCGTGAACAGCACGAGAGCTGGTGGCAGGAAGAGGATGACAACCGGCCACTTGCCACGCACGCCCGAACGACGGGCGCGGGCACGTACTGGGGTTGTGGGAACGCTCAAGGCTGGCGCGGGAGCAATCTGGCTCATGCAAGTTTCCTTGTCGCCGAAGAAAATGGAGGCGGTCAGGGAGCAGCCGCCTCCACGGCTCACATCTCCATGGAGAAGGCATCCTGGATCTGCTGGAGCGCTTCCTCGGGAGTGACGCCACCGGAGACCAGTTCAACGGACATGTCGTTGACCACGCGTCCGACATTGGGTCCGAGATCCTGATCAAGGTAGTTCTGGTGCCAAGTGGCCTTCGCCATCTGAGCTGCACTATCGGCAAGGCTCGGGTCTTTCACACTGGCGTCTGATCCCAGCGCGGTCGGCAGGATGTTGTTCCGCTCGGCGAGCTTGCCCGCATTTTCGATGGTAAGATAGTGGATGAAATCCTCCGTCTCAGGAGGTGCATCCCTGGTGACGACCCAACCATTGAGGCCGCCGAAGTCGTCGGTGATCACACCGGCACCACCTTCGACGAGGGGGAACGCGAAGCGCCCGATGTTGTCCGGGGACAACCCTTTGCCATCAGTCGCCGAATTGGCCTGGTTCTGCGGTGTAGCGGTGTTCTCGAAGCTCAGCACGATTGCCGCGCGCCCGTCGGCGAAAACGGCTTGAGTGTCGGGCCATGTGGCGCCCAGATACCCTTCCTGGAACGGCTCGAGTGCTCCCAGATCGGCCAGCTTCTGGCTAGCGCGCACGAAGCCCTCGCCCTGGAACCCCTCGCCTGCCTTCGCGGCATCGAAGCCCTCCTTGCCGAGCTCGCGCATAGCAAGATAGCTCCAGTAGAAGTGGATCGGCCACTTGTCGCCACCGCCACCAGCGATTGGTGTGATCCCGGCATCCTTGAGCTTCTGGACAGCAGCCAGGAAATCATCCCAGGTCTGGATCGAGGCGGCATCCACGCCTGCCTGCTCGAACAGCGCCTTGTTGTAGAAGAACGACACCAAGCCAGACTGCACCGGTGCCGCCCAAACCTTGCCATCAACACTGAGGCCCTCGACCGCCGCCGGGCTGATGGCGTTCCGCCAAGCACCACCGTCGGCATCCATCGCTGCCGTCAGGTCGCGGATGGCACCGGTTTCGGACTGGGTCTTCAGCACGCCCCCACCCCAGGAGTAGAACATCGAGGGCGCTTCGTTGGACTGCAACAGCGTGGGCAGCTTGGCCTTGAAGGCCTCGTTCTCCAGAAATTGGAATTGGATGTCGACGCCAGGGTTTTCCTGTTCGTAGAACGCGGCGATCTCTTCCCAGGTCTTCAGGCGATCGGGGTTTGCTTCCAGATGGAGCCACTTGATGGTGGTTTGGGCATGTGCCGGCACACTCGCAGCCAGCAGGGCCAGGGCACTCAGGGCAAAAAGCCCCCGCTGCCGCGCAAGGCGGCCAAATTCGATGAACATGAGCTATCTCCTCCCAGGGTCTACGCCCTGTAGGAGGAGAGCCTGCGTCCTTGAGGCACGTAAGTCAAGTCTAAATCAGACGTAGAGCGGATCGCTTTCAGCGCGCTGCCCAGTTCATTCCACGGCGCAGGATGGTCTGCATCTGCGGCACCTGGAATTCGCTCGAGACGTGACCGAGGGAGGAGTAGAACACCTTGCCCTGCCCGTGCCGGCGCTTCCAAACGACAGGCATGATCACGCCGTCGATCCAGGGAGCATGCTCCCCGGTGAAGGTGGTCGTTGCCAGTACCACGTTGCTGGGATCGACATGCATGTAGTACTGCTCGGAGCGATAGGCGAAGCGCTCTATGCCCGCCATTACCGGATCATCGGTGGCGGTGATGTCGACATGGTAGTCGATGATGTTGCCCGGATGCGCGACCCATTGACCGCCGACCATGAACTGGTATTCCACCGCGTCCCGGAATGCATCCGCCATGCCGCCGTGATAGCCGGCCAAACCGACGCCGCCGCGAACCGCGGCCTCCAGGTTGGTGACCTCGTCCTTTTCGATCTTGCTCATCGTGAAGATCGGCACGATCAAGCTGTAGTCCTTGATCTCAGGGTCGGCGAAGGCGCGCGTGCTGTTCTCGAGCCGGACATCGAAGCCATCCTCGCGTAAGAAGGTAGCGACGATCTCCGCACCTTGGCGTGGCTCGTGGCCTTCCCAGCCTCCCCAAACGATCAGTGCCTGGCGCATTTGTTTTCCTGTTGTTGTACGTTGAAAGACGTGTCTGTTCGTCAGGCCAATTGGCCGCTCGACAAGGACGTCGAGAGAGGATCCGGGCGATCAACGCTCGTCGTCATGGTCACGGCCTTGCCCGTTTCCGACGATGTGCCGAACGCCTCCATGACCTCGAGGACGTGGAGGGCCAAGTCACCGTTGCAACGGTGAGTTCGGCCATTGATCACTGCTGAAGCCATGTCAGCCAGTCCAATCGACCGGAAATTGCCGTCCCAGTAGGGCTGGTCGGTCGGGACCTTCTGCCATTCGCCACCTTTTTCGAGCAGCTCAACCTGGCCGCCGAAATGGTTGGGATCGGGGACGATCAGCGAGCCGTCCGTCCCGTAGATCTCAAGGGGCAGATGCTTGTGTCCGGCCACGTCGAAGCTCATGCTGACCTGGACGGTGGCGCCATTGGCGAAGATCAGGGTGCCGGTCACGTGGGTGGGGACATGGACCGGAATGACTTCCCCGGCACGCTCCTTGGCCGTGATGGTGCGGGTGGTGCGGAGCATGGTCGCCACACCGACAACTTGTTTGACGGGGCCGAGCAGGTTCACCAGATCGGTGATGTAGTAAGGTCCCATGTCCAGCATGGGCCCACCACCCTGGTCATAGTAGAACGCCGGATTGGGATGCCAGCGCTCATGACCCGGGCACATGAAGTAGGCGGTTCCGCCCACGATCTGTCCGAGCACGCCGCTGTCCACCGCATGGCGCGCGGTCTGGTGGGAGCCGCCCAGGAAGGTGTCCGGTGCCGAACCAACTCGAAGGCCTTTGGCGGCGGCGGCCTCGACCAGTCGCTTGCCCTCGGCGAACGCGATACCCAGCGGCTTCTCGGAATAGACATGCTTGCCCGCCTCGATGGCCCGAAGACCTACCTCCACGTGAGCACGTGGAATGGTCAGGTTCAGGATGATGTCGATCGAAGGATCATTGAAAATGCCATCGAGAGCGACGGCACGCAGCCCGAACTCCTCGGCTCGGGCCTTGCTGACCTCCGGGTTGAGATCGGCGACTGCGCGGATGTCCAGCACTGGGAAATTTTGCGCCGCCTTGAGATAGGCGGCCGAGATGTTACCCAGGCCAACAATGCCAATACCGACTTTATCCATTGTGTATTTCCTTCGAGAAGGTCGTTGAATAGCCGGTCTGGCCAGCCTTGGTTGACTTCGCCGACTACCAATTGGCGATGCTGCCATCGGGCAGGACGGCTTCGAGTGCCGGAATGATCTCAGGGGCATAAGGATGCCGTCGCGTTGCGACCTCGTCGATCTCAATCCCCAGCCCGGGAGCAGTCGGAACGGCCCAGCCGCCATTCACAAGCTCGAGAGGGAAGGTGGCGCAGATCTCCCTGAACCATGGAGCCAACCCCACAGCTTCCTCTTGGATCACGAAACTTGGGGTTGCAACGGCGAATTGGAGGGCAGCGGCACCTGCAACTGGTCCCATCGGATTGTGCGGCATGACCCCCATTCCAGCCGCCTCGGCAATGGCGGCGATGCGCCTGCCGCCGCTGAAACCACCGCAATGGGCAAGGTCGGGTTGTACGTAGGTGACGGCGCGCAAGCGCGCCAACTCGGCATATTCCTGAGACGTGAGCAGCCGCTCGCCGGTCGCCAATGGACAGGCAACTGTTCTGGCGAGCATCGCTAGCGACTCTGGATCTCCCGGTTGGATTGGCTCCTCGACGAACATGGGGCGTATGGGCGCGATCACGTCGATGAACGCCTTGGCGGCCTGGGCTGAGTCAGGCCGACCGTGGAAATCGGTCATGATGTCCACTGTGTCGCCTACCCGCTCGCGTACGGCAGCAGCGAGCTTTTCAGTTTGGCGCAGCGCCGGTAGAGGAGCGTCATAGCCGGCGTACGGCACGAAGCCCAGCTTGACAGCGTTGTACCCCATCTCGACGGTCTCCTGCACGGCATCGCAAAAGCCATTCACGTCGCCGGCAGCGATGGGACGGTCCTGACGTGCCTGCAGCAGATGGGTATAGACCCGCACATGGTCGCGGACCTGACCGCCGAGCAACTGCCAAACCGGCACGCCCAAGGCCTTCCCCTTGATATCCCAGAGAGCTTGTTCGATCCCCGACAGCGCAGTCAGCCCAATAACACCCAGTGGCCAGAAGCTGAACCGGCGCATCTTCTGGACGAGGTATTCGATGCGATGCGGATCCTCGCCGATGACGAAGCCGCTCAGATCCTCGATGGCTCCAAGAACCGATTTCGTCTTCCACTCGAGGGTCGCTTCCCCCCAGCCGTGTAGTCCCGGCTGATCGGTCTGTACCTTGACGAATATCCAATTGCGATGAATGGCATTGACGACGCAGGTGTCTATGGAAACGATCTTCATGGCTGCCGAATGCTTGTTGCGGTGACACTGAGATGAAGCTTTACACAGGCGGATTTCCCGCGCTTACAACTCGGCACCAAGGCACTACCCTCCAGCGAGTCATGTTTCGGCGACATGATCAACGCAGGCGATGACATGACACAACTCTAGATCAGATGTAAGAACCAAAGTGATGTCGAATGCAGAAAACGAGACCATACTGCTGACTACGCCCATGTTCGGGGACGCACTGCCAACCGGCGCCACCAAGCTTGCCGTGGATACGCTCGGCCGCCGGATTGCCAACGACGTCTATCTTCCTGGCGAGGTCATGCCGACTGAACCAGAATTGGCTCAATCCCTTGGCGTGAGCCGCGCAACAATACGAGACGCCATCAAGGTGCTTTCGGGCAAGGGCCTGGTCCGCACCGCAAGGCGCTATGGAACCAGAGTTCGCCAAACAGATGAGTGGAACCTGCTCGATGCCGATGTTGTCTCCTGGCACGAGCACGTTCACCCTCGTCTGGTCCGTATATTCGCCGAAACGACGGAGCTGCGCTTGATCCTGGAGCCATCTGCTGCGGGGCTGGCGGCACAGCGCGCAACGACTGCCCAGATCGATACGATCGTCGAAGCCGCCATGGCCCTTCACCCTGAGCAGGACGATGTGCAGACCATGTTCGCTGCGGACTGCAGATTTCACACGACCATCCTAGACGCGACAGGGAATGGCATGCTTCGCCAGATGCGAGCTCTCATCGTGACGATGCTGCGTGTCTCCTACGAGTACGGCGTGCTGCAAAGGGCGTCAGAGCCTGTCTCGCGTGACGGTCACATCCGAGTAGCTGAGGCCATTCGGAACCGAGACGAAACCACTGCCAAACTTGAAATGGCGCGCATGCTTGAACTCAATCGCCGGGACGCTCTGGGCAATTTCACTAAACAAGTTTGAGCCGTTGACCCGGTCTCTAGCAAATCCAAGAGCTTGCCGAAGCGAGACTGAATTGGGTGGATTTTTGACCGGCCGCTCTTGAGCACAACCTAGTCAAAGCAGACAGCATCTTGCACCGCCACGACGCTGACCAGTCACACCATCCGTGTCAACGTGTAGAATTCTCCGATGACCGTCCGCACTGTCGCTCTCGCCCTCAATGACCGAACGTTCCCAGTGTACCGGCAAGCTTTGCCGAGCGACGTTCTGATTGCACTGTCAGCCGCGGAAAACCGCTAAGGTTTTCAGCCCCACTCTCTGGCATAAGTATTGCTTCGCTCCACATGTCGGAGGAAGATCATGACATCAGTAAACACCGCTCCTGCACAAGCAGCCACGGTTTGGGTCAAACGACCTACCGCGGAACAACTCGCAGATGCGCCTCGCGATTTGGACGCTATGCGCAGGGTGGCGATTGGCAACCTTGATGCAACGATCACCAGCATTTTTTCTGCAAAAGTCGCAGCAGCAGGGTATGGACAGGGTGCGACGCATGGCAGGTTAAGAGTCGACCATCTCAATGAAGTCATCGCTAGTCTGTCTGCTACGGAGCGAGCTAAAGATGGTGATGCTTGGGCTCGCGAGTTGGCTAGCGTTCAAGCGGGCTTGGCTTACGACAACAGCCAGGTAGCTGAGGCCAACAGCCGCTTAGCAACTTCCGCCCTCGACATAGCTAAGGCAGTGAGCGCCTTCTCGCAGTCGCTCGGAATATCACCCGCTGAAGCTCAGAAGATCTACGAGGACCGCGCTGCTTACTGGGCGGATCGCTATGTGCAGCCGGCACAAAGTAGTGAGACTGATACAAGTCAGCTTGGGCCGATCGACACCACTGGTTGGGCTGACAACAGCGCACAAAACCTGCATTCAGAGATAAAGATTGGGGGGAAAGTGGTAGCACGCGTCTTCTCGAACGGTGCCACAGAAGTTGCTGGCGACTATGCTGGCCACATCAAGGGACTCGCAGGCGGCGGCAACGGCCTTGAGTATGCCAACAAACTCACCGCAAGGATTGTAACGGCCTTGGAAGAGTTTGGTGTTGAGATCGGTCGAGCACCACAGGGCTGGCGCTTGACCGGTCCAGCATCTGCCGAGTTGTCGGCAAGTTCAGTCGCAAAGTTCGCTTAGTCGAACCGGGGAACATGAATCGATCTAATGGATTGCACGTCCAGTCAAGCGGAGTGCTTCTCCATCATAGCTGTGCGTTGCCAAAAGTCTTACTTGTTGCCGGCAACTCAAGCGCGAAATGCTCCAGCGTTTCGGTCCGGCAGTGCGAGCGCACTTAGAGATGGTAAAGCGCAAAGGTCAACAAGGACCGTTTTCCCAGACGTTTGCCAAAGCTTGATTAGGAGGTCGCGAGCACCAGATTCAGATCCATTGCCGAATAGATTAGTCGGAGTGGGGTGCGGACGGGCGGCTTTCGGCAACAGGTCAGGTGAAAGCGGATCTATATGCTCCCTCAGTCGCTTGGGTCAGCGCTCTGTGCCTGAGCGCCGATGCTGATCACGTTGTCGCTTGGGGCAATAACGCTGAGCCGGTGAGTGATGGCGACGATTGTCACCTCCTCCTGAATGAGCCTCAGCTGGTCCATGATCTCCTTCTCGGTTTCTGTGTCGAGCGACGAGCTTGCTTCGTCGAGGAGCAGGATTGCCGGGTCTGCGTAGAGCGCCCGCGCGATCGCAATGCGCTGGCGTTCGCCTCCTGAGAGCTTGAGCCCCCGCTCGCCCACCACAGTTCCGAAACCCTCCTCCAGACCCTCGATGAAGGTCAGGATAGCGGCTCGTCGTGCAGCGCGGCGCAGACGTTCATCGTCATGCGGCCGTCCAAGAACGATGTTGATGGCCAGCGTGTCGTTCAGCAGCACCACATCCTGCGGCACGGCGGCTACATGGCTGAACCAGTCAGACCGAGACACCTCATCCAGATCTGTGCCATCGATCGTAATGCTGCCACTCCCTGGGGACATGGATTTGAGGAGCAGCTTGAACAAGGTCGACTTGCCCGCCCCAGTGTCGCCCGTGAGATAGGTGATCGTGCCGCGTTGGGCCGTGAAACTCACCGGTCTGACGCCCCGACCATTGGGATAGACGAACGAGACATTGTCCAACGCCATGGTTCCTTCGGTGATTGCGAGTGATTGAGGGTTATCAAGATCAGTATGGCTCTCTGCTTGCCACATGCGAGCAAAGGGCAGGAAGTTCGAATAGGACTGCACAAACTGCTGGATGGCCTGGCCCATCATCTGGAACGGTATGTTGAGCTGCAGCAAGAGCGTATTGAACAGCACAAGGTCGCCCACCGTGAGTTCACCCGCGGCGACGCGGGGAACCAGCAGCCAGAGCGTGATGGCGAACTGGCCCGCCAGCGCCAGGCCAAACACAACGGCGTAACGGACCTGGGTTGTTGCATAGCGCCCGAAGGCCTCAAGGACGCTCCGCTCCCGGCGCGTAAACTGGCCGATCATCCAGCGATCTGACTGGAACTGGCGCAGGGTGTCCATTGATGAGATGGCATTGCCCACGAAGCGCGAACTCACCTGTGATTGCTCGATGGCTTCGTCCAGATGCGGTCGGGTCACCGATGCCGCGCGGGTGACCAGTGCGACATAGACGAGGCCATAGGCAAACACGATCAGCGCGATGTCGAGATCGAGCACGGCGCCCAAAAGCCCCAGGGCAAGGATAAGCTGCACTACGCTGGGCAGAATTGCCGCCAGTGCAAACTGTACCACGATGTTGAGAGCACTGGCGCCCTTTTGTTGAGCGCTTTCGATCTCGGTTGGATTGTGGTCCAGAAAAAATGCAGAGGTCTTTTCGACCAGGCGGGAAAAGAACGAGGTGGAGGTAACGAAGTTGAGGCTTTCCGACGTCATGAAGGTCAAGAAGCTCGACATACGCTGCAGGGCGTAAGCTGCGCCCATCAGAAAGGCGTAGACCATGAAGGCCCAGATCAAGCCAGCCATCGGCGAGGCGGAGGCCAGCTGGTCGATCAAGCGCGAAAAAAGGTAGGGCGCTCCGATCGAAGCGAAAGTTCCCAGCAAGGTGGTGGCAAGCACACCCGAAAGCGCCAGCCGAGCAGTCCGCAAATAGCGCGACAGGATCGCCGTAAGCGGTGGCAGAACAAGGCCCAGGTCCAACTTCAATGCTGCCCCTCCACTGCTGGTCCGCTTGCCGAACCTGCTCCACTTAACAGCCAACCTTGTGACAAAGAGGAGGCATTCCAGTGTTATGCCAACGGCGCTTGGCTGAGTTCGCCGATGTTCTTGGCTCTTGCGGCCTGCTGTCCAAGCAAGCTCCGAAACCAAGATTAACTGGATAGCCCTGCCTTTTCCGTTCGGAACTAAAAGCCCAGTCCTTGTGGCAGACGCAGATAGAATGGCTTGGCACCACGAGTGGTAAAGCCAGATCAGCACAGTGCTAAGCTGCATCCCCGCACTTCTTGGAAGCGCTAGTTTGTACCGGCGCGTCCGAAGTCCAGGTTTGTCGGTCTAGGAAGAACAGGTCCCTTACGACTGGAGGTGGGAACACTGCTGTCGACTTCGTCCAAGCGGAACTTGCGCGACCAGCATTTGCCCGTTCCTTTGAGGAAGAAGCCGTAGTGCAAACTGAGGGCCTCTTCCGGGATGTCGAAGACCACCGAACGCTCGCTCCAGTCCCGCGTTCCGACCAGGGGCCCATCGGGTCGCCGCAGCTCAAGATTGTCAAACAGAAGCGTTCCCTTAGCGCCATCGACCCGGAACCAGATAGTCGCGCCGGTGCCAGCGTCCTCCGTGCGCAGCCCGCCAGCGAGCCGGACGCGCTTGCCTTTGAACAGTTCGGCATCAACACTCTGCATCACCGTGCAGAAGTCGTCTCCACGGACCTCGTGGAGCAGTTCCGATTTGGCTGCGATCAGAACGGTCGAGTGATTCTGCTGATCGATACGAGCGTCATAGAGGTGGGGACTCTTGCCTGCCTTGAACCAGCCATCCGGGAGCGTTCCTTCACCGGAGCTGGCACGATCTATTCTCGCGCTGAGCATGTTCCAGTTCGCCATCCCGAACTGCCGGGAGACTAGCTCAAGACTGTGGCTGTGGGTGATCTCGATGCTGCGCTCGGCAAGAGCCTGCCGCAGCAGCTTCGCCATTAGCTTTGCATCCATGAAGCTATGCATGGGTTCGATCCTTCTCAGGGGCAGAAAGAATGGATCAGTGCTCGCATTGCTGACGGCCTGCCCAGGAGTTGCGGGTCAAACCAAGAAGGTCATGCATTCACCGTTCCCAAGCGGGCGCGAGCGGCTGGCTGCACATGCCAATGACAAGGCTACGTTTCTGAGCACAATTGTCAACAGGCTATGAGTCTCGCTAGCTTAGCCGGTGAAGAACATAACAGTCTTGCAAGAGAGCACCCGCCTAACGGAACTCTCTCTGTGAGTCAGTGAGATAGGCTTGAGCAAAGGCAGGGAGTGCTGCATGCCTTCCAAAAAGCTTACCTTTGATCATCAAGATCGCCGATTGTTTGCTTAAGGTTTTGAGAGATCTGCAAACATCTTTAGGTACCGTGGACCAAGAACAATCCCGGAGCTTCGCAAGTGTCACGTGCAGTCAGTGCGACCTCGAAAATCTCAAACAAGATCCGCCGACCGTGGCTGCCGTCTTCAGAGGTTTGGGTACTTGTCCTAACGCTGGTGTTTGTCGCCGCGACGACATGTTTTTTGCCGCGGTCCAGCCAAGCGAATGATACTGATCTTGCATCATCGGCAGCACGGATCGATCCCACAATTTGGGAGGCTTTGCAGATGCGCACGGCGATCGTTGAGGGCGATTTTGCCACCGCAAGCAGGATCGTTGAGGATGTCCTCGGAGCCAGCCGTATGCAGAACTGGCGTTTTCATCCATTCGACGGCTTTTTGGCGGATGTCATTGGTTCTGCTCCTCTCGAGTTCGAAGCACGCCTTGACCAATGGGTGACTAAAGAGGACGGGAGCGCAACGCCGCTTTTGTTACGAGCACAATACGCTTACGACAGCGCCTGGCTGGTGCGGGGGCGCGGCTTTGCAAGTACGGTTTCTGAAGACAGGCAAAAACAATTCACCGATGGCCTGCAAGCGGCACTCGAAGACGTGAATCACGCGATACAACTCTCTGATACCAATCCATTTGCACACCAGTTGCGACTGCGCATACTTCAGAGCGGAGGTTCCTCTCAGAGTTTTTTTGCGGCGTTCAACGAGGCTGTCGAGAAATACCCGAACTACTACCCGCTGTACGAAGTGGCGCTGACTGCTCTTGAGCCAAGATGGGGTGGCACAACGAACACCATGAAGGAATTTGTGCAAGATTTCGCCGGAAGCGCCCCACGGTTCTCGCCGCTGAAGCTCCTGTACCTCAGCCTCTATGGTCGTCTCTTGGAAAACGCCGAACTCAGTTGCAGAACTTATGGCAACAATGACGAAGAGCGTTCCTTCTGCATAGACCAACTCATGCGCGACATGGATGCGAAGAGGCTGGAAGCGGGCATAGCCGAAGCGCTCGACCTCTATGATCATACCGATAAGTATCAATTCGGGTTGGCGGTCAAGCCTATCATATCGGAGATGTTGAGGACTCCTGGCGGGGGAAAATACTCTGGCACCATGCTGCAGCGTGCGGCCACCAGTATGCACAGCGATACGCAGCTGGAGCCAGAAGAGCCGGGGTCGAACGACTACATAGTAGATGAACTCGTCGCGCTTTCATGGCAGCTGAAGGCGTTCCATGACAATGCTGCGGCCAAGTACCATCAAGCTCTGCAGTCCGTTGAGCATGGGGTCTTCCCTCATGAGGACGAGAAACATCTAGCTCTCGCCCATATTTACCAATCACTCTCCGACATGGCTGCAGATCAACAAAACTACGCAGACCAGATAGCCTACCAACAAGAGGCTGTTCTGCATGGAGTTCCGTGGCAAGCGGACCAGATATGCCGGGGATATCACAAGCTTGAGGAGTTTGACCGCGCGATCGAGACTTGCACGGAAGCGATCGAGCTTACCGGTAATCACTCCGCACTTTATTGGCGCGGTTCAGCTTATAGCAGATCCGGCCAGCAGGAGGCTGCCCTGATGGACCTGCGCAAAGTTGCTGATCTCGAAGACTATCTTGCACCCTACGCGGCAATCGAGATTTCGATGATCTACTTTGGCAGGAACGATCTCAAGGGCGCGCTCGAGGTCCTGAACACCTACTCGTTCCTTTATGATGTGAACCGGACTGCAGCGTCGCAGGTCGCCGTGGCCTACAACAACCGCTGCTATGCTTATATGGAGCTTGGTGAGCTTGAGCAGGCTCTCGAGGACTGCACGCAGTCCCTTAACTACGGCAGCATCCCTGACGCCTTTCGTAAGCACGAGGAATTGGCGACTCTTCTTAAGCCATGAGTGTTGCGGGTGCTGCTTACTGAATGTGCGGTCAGCTGAGTGCAATCCTGCTCAAATTACGTGGACGTCTGCTTCGAAGAAGGCACTACTTCCAAGATTACGATGTGGTCCAGTGCCAACGGTCTGCTGTCGGCATTCGACCAAGTTTTTCCGTATCGGGGTGGGGAGCGGACTGGCGGCTTCTGGGAACCTGCCGGGATAACTGGACGAGCCCGCCTAAGCAAAGCAACGCTCAAAGGTACTTTAGTGCCGCCAGCAACGCCGCGATCAACACGGCGTAGAGGACAATCGCCGGAGTGGAGAAAGCCGCCTTCATTCTCTGTTGTGAAGCTATGCTTGGAAGCGCTGCGCTACCTCCAAGCGCCAGACGCTGCCGACGTCTGCGAAGGTGAAATAGTTGGTAGGCGAACAAACCAAGCCAGACGAACAAGAAAATTGTGATCGCCGGAGAGGATGTCAGCGTTTGGGCAGGAAGAACTGCAAAACTGGCGATGTAAAGAAGGGTCGTTCCAACCCCATTCATAATGATCGCGCGAGTGATGTCGCTGACCGAAAAGCTTCCCATCTCTCCCCCCTGTTGGTGAATTCCATTTAGCGTTTGAGCAATGACGATTTCAACAAAAGGCGTCGCGTAGGTAGAGTCTTGGGTTAGTGGACACTAAAGGCGCTAAGAAATATCGTCCATAGACGGCTCAGCTTCACACAGGGACGACTGGTTTCAGGCTGCCCGGCACCTTGCACTAACGGCTCGAATGGGGTCGGTTGCCGACCGGCGACTTTGGGGCGTGATGCAGACTGGCGGCTTTCAGCTCTTCATGCTTGGATAACTGCCGATGAAACTAAGTGCGATGAGCAATCTAACGCTTCGTGACGCCACCATTGCCGACGCAGGAGCGCTAGGCGCTTTGCATGTCGCATCTTGGAAAGAGACATACACGGGCATTGTTCCAGAAACCATGCTGGCACGGTTATCTGTCTGTGCGAGAACTAAAATGTGGGCCAAGATACTCGGAGATTTTCGTCACTCCAACACCGCTGCCGTAATCGTTGTCGAATACGAAGGTCGGGTTACTGGCTTTGGTTCATGCGGAATGCAGCGGGATGAGGTGCTAAAGAACCTAGGATTTAGCGGCGAGTTCACTGCCGTCTATGTGCTTCGTTCGCACCAAGGTCGAGGCGCAGGGCGATTGATCATGCGAGCGATGGCGGAGAAACTCGCATTTCAGGGCCATGTCGCAGCATCTTTATGGGTGCTGCGCGAGAACAAGCCAGCGCGAGCCTTTTATGAGAGACTTGGCGGCGTGATCGTTGGCGAGAAACTAGACAAGAGACCCGACGCCTCGCTTGTCGAGCACGCTTATGGTTGGCGGGAACTGTCGTCCTTGACCAGCTAACGGTAAGGGCGCTTTGAAGGCTCACTCGAGGTCGACATCAGACTGGCTCGCTCGGGGTTTGGCTGTTATTGAGCAAGGTTGTGGGCCGCTGCCAGGGCAGATTTCAGCGTGACCTGATCGACAGCAGACAACTCACATCTCGTGCTGCCGTTAGCTCTCCATTTGCCACTGATGCGGCTGAAGCACTTCGGCTCTTGGCCGCAATATAGTGCTGCAGCCGCCTATCCTGTCACAGGATGGACGCTCTTGTATCAGCACAATCCTCACCCCTCCGACGGGCGGGGCTGATTCATTCAGGATTCCTTACGTGCTCCCCAAACAATGAGGAGAAAACGATGCTGAAATTGATCAGGACCCTAAGCGAGAAAAGCCGTAAGCGCGTAGGCGAGGCCGTTACTGGCTGAAGTTCCACGGCATGAGGTCGGCGATCTGGGTGTTTGGCCAGCCGCCGGCGATGCGCTGCAGGGTCAGGGTGAGCCAGGCATGGGGGTCGACAC